>Ga0209699_100046_pt1 | contig 172825 bp, 152 predicted proteins | sample SynthPrep_1_END__FD_187204 | JGI IMG/M metagenome (GOLD analysis project Ga0209699, IMG submission 187204) | Synthetic microbial communities from Ohio, USA - SynthPrep_1_END_DS7_MetaG (SPAdes) (version 2) | ecosystem: Engineered > Bioreactor > Aerobic > Activated sludge | place: USA: Ohio...
CTTCGGGGGCGGGGGCTGCGGGCGCCGCCGCCGGGGCCTCCTTCTTCCTGAAGACGCCGCCGAGAATCTTGCCGAGAATGCTCATTCGCCTGCTCCTGATCGTGGGGATCGAAGCCCTTTCAGCGAATGAGGCGCAGCCCGGTTCCGTGAAGCTTGCACGACGGCGGAGATGTAGGGGACGGCGCGCTCAAGCAGCGAGTGACCGCGTCAAGAGCGATAGCGCACAAAAGGCGCATAAAAAAAGCGCTCAAGTCGTGAGCGCCCGCGGCGCGAACATAGCGCCCTAAGAATAAGGTGGAGACCGCGACCCGAAGGGGAATTCGTTGTGGCTGCTGCCTTCCGGCCCTGACCAGGTTGGCGAAGCCTTCGCCCGCGATCTCCGAGAGGGGATATGACGGCGGACGGCGCGGGAATCAAGCCCTCCCCTGCACGTGCTGTCGGGGCTATGTAGCGTCATGCCCTATCGCAACGTCTTTTCCGGCAATCCGCTCGACCGTTCCGGCGACCTTCGCAACGACGCCGCCTGGCTGGCCGAGCAGGAGGCCAATCCCGAAGCCCTGGCCATGATCCTGTGGGAAGGTCGTCCCCTGGTCGAAACCCATGAGGGGGGCGAGCGGCTGGTCTGGCTGTCGCTGGGCCATGCGCGCGACCTGGCGCGCGACCGCGACGTCTTCCTGGGGCTGTGGAAGGGGGCGCCAGTCTTCGCCGCCGAGTTCGAGGGCTCCATCGACCCGACCAGCGGACCGGCCGGGGGGCTTGGCCGTTTCGTCGAAATGCGCGAGGCGGCGGTCGTCCTGCCCGAAGCCGACGCCGGCATCGCCGCCACAGCCAAGAGCCTGTTCGACTGGCGCCGTCGTCACGGCTTCTGCGCCGCCTGCGGCAAGGCGTCGGATCAGGCGTCCGGCGGGTGGAAGCGCGTCTGTCCGGCCTGCGGGACCGAGCATTTCCCGCGCGTCGACCCGGTGGTCATCATGCTGCCGGTGTTCAAGGGCGGGGCTGAACCGCGCTGCCTGCTGGGCCGTCAGGCCGCCTGGCCCGCCGGCCGGATGTCGGCGCTGGCGGGCTTCATGGAGCCGGGCGAATCGATCGAGGAGGCCTGCGCCCGCGAGGTGATGGAGGAGGCCGGTCTGACGGTGTCGGACGTACGGTACCACTCCAGCCAGCCCTGGCCCTTCCCGGCCCAGCTGATGATCGGCCTGATCGCCGAGGTCACGACCGACGAGGCCGCGCCCGACCAGACCGAGCTGGAGGCCGTCGCCTGGCTGACCCGCGGCGAGGCGCGCGCCGTTCTGGACGAGACCCACCCGACCATCCAAGCCCCGCCGCCCTACGCCATCGCGCGGCGGCTGCTGGAGACCTGGGCGCGGGGCGAGGGCTGAATTTCTCCTCCCCATTTCGTGGGGAGGTGGCGCGGAGCCGCAGGCGACGTGACGGAGGGGCTGCTTGGTTCCGCTGTCGCTAAGCCCCTCCACCACTTCGTGGTCCCCCTCCCCATTTCATGGAGAGGAAAACGCTTACAGGATCTGGGCCGCTTCCTCGAAGTCGAGGCGGGGCGAGCGCGGGAACAGGTTCTCGTCCGTGCCGTAGCCCAGGTTCATGATGAAGTTCGGCTCGACATTGCTGTCGGGGAAGAACTCGGCCTTCACCCCCGCAGCGTCGAAGCCCGACATCGGCCCCACGTCCAGACCCAGGGCGCGCGCGGCGATGGTCAGATAGCCGCCCTGCAGCGAGGCGTTGCGGAAGGCGGCTTCACGACGGCCGGCCTCGTCCAGGAACCAGTCGCGGGCGCCCGGCGCGTGCGGGAACAGCTTGGGCAGGGTGTCGTGAAAGTCGATGTCCTGGGCGATGATCAGATTGACCGGCGCGGCCAGGGTCTTGGCGCGGTTGCCTTCGGCCATGTGCGTCGACAGCCGGGCCTTGGCCTCGGGCGAGGTGATGAAGACGAAGCGGGCCGGGGTCATGTTGACCGCCGTCGGGCCGAACTTGGTCAGGTCATACAGCTTGCGGATCAGGTCTTCGGACACGGGGCGGTCGCTCCAGCCGTTGCGCGTGCGCGCCTCGGTGAACAGCTGGGCCAGAACGGCGTCGGAAACCGGAAGGTCGCGGGCGGAAAGGGCGTCAAAGGCCATCAGGGCTTCTCCAGAAAACTGATTGGTAACTTCAGGTGTGACCAATTAGGCTTGCGCGACTCCGTCGTCAAGAGATCGGCAACTGATTTTGTGACGAATGTGGAGACGGCGTGCGCGACAGGCTTTCTTCGTCAGGGTCTGGAGCCGCGCGGCGCTTGGCCCTATCTAGGGCGCATGAAAGACCTTAACGCCCTGATGCAACAGGCCCAGGCGATGCAGCAGAAGCTGCAGGACGCCCAGGCGAAAATGGCCGAATCCACCGCCGAGGGCACCTCGGGCGGCGGCCTTGTGACCATCGCCCTGAAAGGCCCCGGCGAGATCACCTCGGTGAAGATCGACGACAGCCTGATGGCGCCCGGCGAGGGCGAGATCCTGGCCGACCTGATCGTCGCCGCCCACGCCGACGCCAAGCGCAAGCTGGACGAGATCAACAACGCCCTGATGCGCGACGCCGCCGGGCCGATGGCCGGGATGAACATCCCCGGAATGCCGAAACTCTTCTGATGGCCGCCTCCGCCGGGCCGGAAATCGAACGGCTCATCAGCCTGCTGGCCAAGCTGCCGGGCATGGGCCCGCGCTCGGCCCGGCGCGCGGCCCTGGCCCTGCTGAAGCGGCGTGAGCAGCTGCTGGTCCCGCTGGCCGCCTCCCTGGCCGAGACGGCGGACAAGGTGGTCAACTGCTCGGTCTGCGGCTCGCCGGACACGCGCGATCCCTGCTCGGTCTGTGCGGACCAGAGCCGCGACAACGCCCTGATCTGCGTGGTCGAGGAGGCCGGCGCCCTGTGGGCGATGGAGCGGTCGGGCGCCTTTCGCGGCAAGTATCACGTCCTGGGCGGCCTGCTGTCGGCGCTGGACGGCGTCGGCCCCGAACAACTGCGCATCGCCGAACTGATCGGCCGGGCGAGGGGCGGGGAGGCGAAGGAGGTCGTGCTGGCCCTGCCCGCCACCGTCGACGGCCAGACCACGGCGCACTATCTGGCCGAACGCCTGTCGGCGGCGGGGGTGCAGGTGACCTCCCTGGCGCGCGGCGTCCCCGTCGGCGGCGAACTGGACTGGCTGGACGACGGCACCATCATCCAGGCCCTGCGGGCGCGCCGCCCGGCCTAGCGAGCGCCTAGCGCGGCTTCTTCATGCGCCGCCGCATCACCCGGTCGCCCAGCGCCTCGGCGTACTTCAGGGTGAAGGTCAGGGCCGCGGGACTGCCGCGCCGGGGGCCGACCGAGTCGGCCATTACCGCCCCGCGCTCGCCGATCGGCAGGGGCGCGCCCGTGGTGGTGTCCAGCGCGGTCTGGTGCTCGATCTCGGCGTTCAGCCGCGCGCCCATCAGGATCACCTGCACCGAGAACCAGGTCCACAGCAGGAAGCCCATGGCCGCCGCCAGCGGGCCGTAGGAATCGGTGCGCACGAAGGTGGTCAGGAACCAGCTGAACAGGAAGGACACCAGCAGGCTCAGGCTGGCCGCGAACAGGGCCCCCGGCGTCAGCCAGCGCCAGCGCGCCCGCGATCGGCTCGGCCCCAGCCGATAGATCAGGGCCAGCGCGCCGACATAGCCGAAGAACAGCAGCGGCCAGCGCAGCGGCGCCAGATAGGCCCATTCGTCCTGCAGGCCGAACACCGCCAGCACCACCGGCACGCCCACCACCAGGGCCGAGCTCAGCAGCACCGCCGCCATGGCCGAGACGGTGAAGCCCATGCACATCAGGTTGTAGACGACGACGTTGCGCCGCTCGACCTCGTGATAGGCGAGATTCAGTCCGTAGAAGAGGGTCTTGACCCCCCCATTGGCCGCCCACAGCGTCAGCAGCAGGGTCCAGACCAGGGTGAAGGTCAGCTGGCCGGTCGAATTGCCCGCCAGCCGCGTCATCTCCGTCCCCAGGAACTGGGCCACATTGGCGGGCAGCACCTCATAGAGGAAGCTGAGCTGTCCCCAGGCGTCGGCGGGATCGGCGAACAGACCGTAGATGGTGACGAAGGCGCCCAGCGTCGGGAACAAGGCCAACAGCATGAAGAAGGTCACGCCTCCGGCGACGAAGCCGACGCGGTCGCCGAAATAGCCCATGACCGTGCGCCACAGGATGTCGACCCAGCCCTTGTGCGGAATCTCCAGCGGGCGGCGCGCCAGGCGGCCCCGGCCGGGCTCGTCGGCGTCATAGTCCTCGGGCGTGGGATCGCGCGGGGGCAGGGGCTCGGGCCGCTCGGGCCGCAGCTCCAGGCCGAAGCGGTGGCCCTGGGTGTAGAGCAGGTGCGCCGCCGTCGCGCCCGTCGCCAACCCGCCCGCGGCGGCGGCCAGATAGCGCAGCAGTCCGCCCGCCGCGCCGTGTGATCCCCGCGCAGCACGACGTTTCCCGGCGCGCGAGGCGCGATGACTGGACTGTGGTTTCATCCCCATTCGCCCTTCAACGGCCACGCTGTCGGGCCGTTCCGTCTTGAAATCATGCGTTACAGACCCCAATCACCGGGAATGTCCGATCAGAACACCCAACCGACCCTGCTGACCGCCTGGAAAGGCGCCCAGGCGCGCCTGAAGGCCGCTGGCATCGACAGCCCCTCCATCGACGCGCGCCTGATGCTTGAGGCGGCGACGGGGGCGGGCCGCGTCGATATCCTGAACGATCCCTATCGCGCGCTCAGTCCTGAGCAAACCCTGGCGCTGGACTCCATGGTGGACCGCCGCCTGCGCCGCGAGCCGGTGTCGCGCATCCTGGGGCGCAAGGGCTTCTGGAAGATCATGCTGAACGTCACCCCCGACGTGCTCAGCCCGCGCCCGGACACCGAGACGGTGGTGGACGTCATCGTCCGCGCCTTCCCGCCGAACTCGACCTTCGAGATGGCCGACCTGGGCACGGGCTCGGGCGCCATCCTGCTGGCCGCCCTGGCCGAGCGGCGAGGCGCGCGCGGCGTCGGCACCGACATCTCGACCGAAGCCATCGCCGTGGCGCGCGAGAACGCGGCCAACCTCGACCTGAACAGCCGCTGCACCTTCCTGCGCACCGACTGGGCGGCGGGCTTCGCCGACGACAGCTTCGACCTGGTGGTGTCCAACCCGCCCTACATCCCGACCGGCGACATCGCCGGCCTGGACCCCGAGGTGCGCGAGCACGACCCGCACCTGGCGCTGGACGGCGGCCCGGACGGGCTGCAGCCCTATCGCGACCTGGCGCCCGAGATCGCCCGCATCCTGCGTCCCGAAGGCGTCTTCGCCGTCGAGATCGGCTGGGATCAGGGTCAGGCGGTCAAGGCCCTGTTCGAAGCGGCGGGCTTCACCGACGTCAAGGTGGTTCAGGATCTGTCGAACCGCGACCGCGTCGTCACCAACGGCCCGGACCCGCGCGTCGGACCCATCCCCGAGGTCGAAGGTCCCGTTCAATAAGTCTGCGGCGATAAAAACCCTTGGAAAGCGTCTCGCTGCGCGCTAAGTCCGTGGTGTTCCCCACTCAAACGCATCCTTTTCGGGCCGGTTCGCCTGAACAAGCGCGTCGGAGTTCAGTGACGGTCGCGCCCCTAAGACGGACGTGGCGGACCACGGGGAACGCACGGTTTTCCGAACAGATCGCACCGGGGATAGGCCCCGAACGAACGGAACGACGAACAGGGTCCCGCCCGTCTTCTTCGACGGCGGCCCGCACCAGCACGGTAAGCTCCGATGAGAGATTTCAAGGGCATGAAGCGTCAACGCGGACGCAACCGTAAGCCCGGCGGCGGCAATAATGCCAACGCGACCAATCCGAACCGTTCCTGGGACTCGCAAGGTCCCGAGAACATCAAGGTCCGGGGCAACGCCCAGACCGTCTATGAACGCTACATGCAGCTGGCGCGCGACGCCGCGGCCGCCGGCGACCGCGTTCTGGCCGAGAACTACACCCAGCACGCCGAACACTATTTCCGCGTCCTGCGCGCCCTTCAGCCGCAGCGCTCGGTCAGCGAGATCGCCCAGCGCGAACAGGCGGGCCAGGGCTTCGACATCGACTTCGAGGACGAGTCGGGCGCCCAGGCGGCGGCCATCATCGCCGCCCAACAGGCCGAGGAGCGCCGGGTCGAGGAAGAGGCTCGCCGTCAGGCCGAACGCGCCGAGCGCGAGGCCAACCGCGATCGCGAACCGCGCGAGCCCAGAGAAGCACGCGAACCGCGCGAACCGCGTGAAAACGGCGACGGCGACAACCGCGAGGGCGGCCGTCGCGAATCCCGCCGCGAGCGCTGGGAGCGCCGCCGCGAGGAGCGCAATCGCCGCTTCGAGAACGGCGAGTCCGACGACGCCTCCAGCGACGACGCCGCGACGGTCCAGGACGAGGGCCGTCCGTTCGGCGAGTCCGCTCCCGAAACCGCCGCGCCTGCCGTCGCCGATCACGCAGCCGACGCGCCCTCGGCCGATGTCGCGCCCGACGCCGGCGATGAACCCGTCGCCAAGGCTCCGCGCACGCGTCGTCCGCGCGCCGCCGCCGCTGCTCCGGCCGCTGCGGATGAGCCCGCTGCGGCCCTGCCGGGCTTCCTGACTCGCCCCACGGCGATCGAAGACGCCGCGCCGAGCGACGAAACGCCCGCCCCGCGCACCCGCCGTCCGCGCCGCAAGGCCGAGGCGGTCGCCGACGACGAATAGGGCGTGATCGCAACCTAGGCGGGTGCGTTCATATTAATGCAACCAGTTGCGCGTCACTCTCGAGCCATCGGGAGGACGTGTGATGGAATTCGTTCTACTGGCGGTCGCCCTCGGTCTGGCGACGGGGATCGCCGGCGTCAGGCTGTCGATCGGCGCCCACGGGCGCATTCGCGCGGTGCAGCGGCTGCATGACCGCCAGCTCGCCGCCGCCCGACGGCGCATCGCTGATCTGGAAGGCGCCGCCTGCGACGTCGAGGCGCGCCTGTTTCGCGCCCAGGCGGTCGAGGCGGCCGGACGCCGCACCCATACGGCCCTGCTCGCCGCCTTCAGCCGTGAGATGCGCGGGCCGCTCGACGCCATATTGGGCTTCGCCGACCTGCTGCGGATCAATGCGGTCAATGAGCCGCTCAGCCGTCGTCAGAGTCAGGCCGTCGAGCAGATTCACGATGGCGCGGCTCGCCTGCGGACTCTGGTCGAGGGGCTGACCGCCTTTGCGGACGCCTCGGGCGTCGCGGCCGCGCGCGAACGTCTGGACCCTTTGCTGATCGCCCGGCGCATCTGCCAGTCCCTAGCCGGTCAGGCCGAGGCGGCGGGGGTCGATCTGCGTCCGCCTCCGTTTCAGGCCGGGCTGACGGTCCAGGCCGAGCCTCGCGCCCTGGATCAGGTGTTGACCAGTCTGATCCGTAACGCCGTGCAGCATAATCGTCGCGGCGGGACGGTGGTGATCGAAGGCCGCCGCCTCGCCCAGGAGGTCTGGATCACCGTGCGCGACACCGGGCCGGGCCTGTCGCCGCGCCGGATCGAAACCCTGTTCGACCCTTTCGCCCGGCGCGCCCGCGCCGCCTCCTCGGCTGACGGCGCGGGCGTCGGCCTGGCCGCCGCGCGCCGTCTGGCGGCCGCCATGGACGGCGATCTGACGGTCGAGAGCCGGGAAGGCGAGGGCGCGGCCTTCATTCTGCGCCTGCCGGCTTCACCTCGGCGTCAGGTCGAACTTCGGGCCGAACTGCGGGCTGAGCTTCAGGCCGAGTTCCGAGCCCCCTCGCCCTTGCCGCGCCTGCCGGACGCGGTCCTGCTCTATATCGCCGAGGACGCGGCTGCGGTCGCCCTGATGCGCCATCTGCTGCACGGGGCGGGTCAGATCCAGCTCCACGTCGCAGCGACCGCGCAGGAGGGGGCGGACCTGGCGCGCGACCTTCAGCCCGACGCCGTTATCTTGGATCTTGATCTGCACGGGGGGCAGGGCCTGGCGGTCAAGGCCGCCCTGGCGCAGCAGCCGCTGACCCGCGACCTGCCCGTCATGGCTCTGTCGGCGGCGATCGCCCCGGACGAGGTGCGACGCGCGCAGGCGGCGGGCTTCGCCGAATACCTGACCAAACCGATCGGACTCGCCGATCTGACCGCAGGACTGTCGCGTCTTCTGGCGCCGTCTGACTCCTCTTTGCCGACCATGCCCAAGGCGGCGCAGGCCTGACGACTTCACGCGGTCGCGACGACGGGCGGGGTTGACGCCGCGCCTCATGGCGGCTTCCTAAAGAGAAACGGGGCTTTCGATCCCCCGTCGCTTGAGAAGACCGATATGCCGCGTACGCCGACCCGACCCTCCCGGCTCGCTTTCCAGCCCCTGTTCAAGACCCTGATCGGCCCGGCTCTGGGCTCGGCGGCCCTGGCGGCCTGCGCCACGACGCCCCCGCCGCCGCCTCCGCCGCCGCTCCCGCCGGTTCCGGCCGCGCCCGAAGCGCCCGTCGGCGCCGTGCTGGACGACTGGCGCGGCGTCATCACCCCGGCGGACCGCGACCGCTATCAGCGCCGCGCCGCCGCCTGGAGTCTGGCGCTGGAACAGGCTCGCCGCCAGCCCGGTTCGGGCGACCTGTCGGCCTTGGGCGAACTGATCGATCCCGACGCCGCCCGTCCCAGTGTCGCCCCGCCGCCCGGCGCCTATCGCTGCCGCACCGTCAAACTGGGCTCTCAGGGGGATGAAGGCGGGCTCGGCTATGTGGTCTACGGCTGGTTCGCCTGCCGCATCGAACAGACCCCCGGCGGACTGAAGCTGATCAAGCGCACCGGCTCGCAACGTCCCGCAGGTCTGCTCTTCCCCGAGAACGACCGTGAAATGGTCTTCCTCGGCTCCATGGCCCTGGCGTCCGAGCCGACGGCCCGCAGCTACGGCCAGCGGCCCGAACGCGACCTGGTCGGCGTGCTGGAGCGGATCGGCGAGCGGCGCTGGCGCCTGGTCACGCCCTGGCCGGCGGCGGAATCCAACCTCGATCTGCTGGAATTGGTCCCGGCGCCGCCGTCGCGCTGAACCGTCGCCGTTCCTGTCCGTTAGGGCGGGATGACAGTAGAGAGCCCGATGCGCTTCAGCCCCGTCGCCGCCGCCCTGTTCGCGGGCGTCCTCGCCCTGGCCGGCTGCGACCGCGACGCCGCGCCGACCCCGTCGCCCGCATCTTCGCCGGATGCGCCTGTGGCGGCGCCGTCTGAAGCCGTATCGCCTCCGCCGGGGACCGCGGCGCCGTCCCCGTCTCCCGGCGAGCAGGGCGGAGGCGACGATTGGCGTGCGGTCGCCGCGCCCGCCGACGCCAGCCTGCTGGGCCGCCTCGACCAGGCCTGGAGCCTGGCCCGCGCCGAGGCCGAGGCGCGGGGCTTCGCCGACGAAGTCGAATCTCTCGGCGTCCTGGTCGATCCCAACGCCGGGCAGGCCGGTCGTCTTCAACCGCCGCCGGGCGACTACCGCTGCCGCACCGTCAAACTGGGCGCGCGCGAGGCGCAGGGCCTGGCCTACGTCGCCTATCCGGCCTTCCGTTGCCGCGTCGAACTGACGCCCGGCGGCGACCTGATCCTGGAGAAGACCACGGGCAGCCAGCGCACGCGCGGCCTGCTCTATCCCGACACTGATCGACGCCTGGTCTATGTCGGCGCCCAGGCCTGGGGCGACGAGACCGGCTTCCCCGCCTACGGCGCCCAGGCCGAGCGCGACCAACTGGGCGTGTTCGAGCGCATCGGCCCGCAACGCTGGCGCCTGGTCATTCCCTTTCCCAAGCAGGAATCCAAGCTCGACATTCTGGAACTGACGCGCTGATCGCAGCTTGACCGTTCAGGGGCGCGCCCTTCACCCTGAGCGCCTCATCGCCTTTACCTTCGGAGCACCCTCATGCGCGGCGTCGGCCTCACGCTCGGATCCATCATCGCCATCGCCGTCGTCCTGGCGGTCGTGCTGATCGGCTTCCCAACCTACAACGTCTATTCCAAGCAGATGGCGGGCAAGGCGGCCTATGAGGAGGCGGTGCAGAACCGCCGCATCCGCGTGCTGGAGGCCCAGGCCGCCCTGGACTCGGCCAAGCTGACCGCCGCCGCCGAGATCGAGCGCGCCAAGGGCGCCAACGAGGCCAACCGCATCATGGCCGAGGCCCTGGGCGGCCCCGAGGCCTATCTGCGCTGGTCCTACATCAACATGCTGCAGGAGACGGCCGGCAAGGAAGGCCGCCAGACCATCTACATCCCCACCGAGGCGGGGATGCCGATCCTGGAGGCGGGCCAACGTCCGGCGCGCTGACCTGAACCCTTCTCCCACAAGGGGAGAAGGGCATTGGCGTTCAGACCCGCGTCAGCCGCAGATCCTGATAGTCGTAACTGAAGTCGATGTCCGGCGAGACGCCCTTGACCGTCGCGGTGGCGGGCTTGGCCGTGGCGATGCTGAAGGTGATGAAGGCGTCCTCTTCGCGCTTGTCGGGGAAGCGGGTGCGGAAGGTTTCGCCGTCATAGGGCTCCAGCCAGCCCTGCAGCGCCGGGGTGTGGGTGAAGCGCAGCCACAGGCCGGACTTGCGGTTGCGGCCGCGTCCTTCCGTCTTCGGCTCGATGACGATGTCGCCGTACCAGGGATCGCGCCAGGTTCCGGCGTAGGCCTCCAGCGGCAGGGAGGGGGCCGCGCCCGCCGCCTGTTTGGCGTCGATCTCGACGGCGGCCTTCAGCGACTTCTCGGTCCCTTCGGCCTCAATCCGCTTGGAATCGGCGATCCAGTCGACGTCGACCTTGTTCATGGCGATGTCCGACAGGCCCGAGCGCAGGGCGCGCAGCAGGAAGCTCTCTTCGGCGTTGGTGAAGACCGAGAAGCCGATCTTGCGGCCGGGGATCAGCACCGTGGCCGAGATGCCGCCGGGCGAGCCGCCGCCGTGGGTCGCCAGTCGCTCGCCGCGATAGTCCTGCACCTGCAAGCCCATGGCGTAGGTCGAGGCTACGGCCCGGTTCGGCAGGGCCGCCGTCGGCCCGTTGGACGAGGAGACCACGATGTTGGGCTTGTACATTTCCTTCGCGGCGGCTTCGGAGAACAGGCGTGAGCCGTCGGCCAGCTTGCCGTCGTTCAGGCGCACGGCGATCCACTTGGCCCAGTCGTGGGCGCTGGCGCAGATACCGCCCGCCGCCGCCGCCGAATCCCAGTTCCACACCTCGACGATCGACTCGGCGATCTGGGTCATCGCCCCCTGATAGCGCAGGGGCGGGCCGACGCGGCCGTGAGGCAGGGCGCTCTTCTTCGGGTCGGCCAGACGCGCCAGGGGCACGCTCTCGCTCATGCCCACGCGGTCGAAGATGCGGGTCTGGACGAAGGCCTCCCACGACAGGCCCGAGACCTTCTCGATCACCGCGCCCGCCACCACGAACATCAGGTTGCAGTAGTGGTAATCCTCGCGGAAGCCGTCCTCGATGGGCACGAAGGCGGCCTGCGCCAGAACCTCGGCGCGGGTCCGGTCGCTGTTGGGCCAGAACAGCAGATCGCCCGCGCCCAGGCCGAAACCGGCGCGGTGGCTCAGCGTATCGCGCACCGTGATGCGCTCGCCCACCATCGGGTCCGACAGGGTGAAGCCGGGCAGATAGGTGCGGATCGGCTCGTCCCACTTCACCTTGCCTTCATCGACCAGGATGGCCAGGCAGGCGGCGGTGACGTTCTTGGAGTTCGAGGCGATGGCGAACAGGGTGTGTTCGTCGGCGGGTTCATTTTTGCCCTGACGGCGCACGCCATAACCCTTGGCCAGCACCGTCTTGCCGTCGCGGACCAGGGCCAGCGACACGGCGGGCTGGTCCGGCCAGGCGGCCATGCAACGCTGCACCCAGGCGTCCGCGGCGGCGGCGATCTCGTCGTCGGAACGCGTATCGGCGCTGGTCTGGGCCCAGCCGGTCGCGGGCAGGGCCGCGCCGGCGGCGCCGACGGCGGAAGAGATCAGCGCGGCGCGGCGCGACAGGCGGATGGACATCAAGGACGCTCCCGAAGACTGAACGGCGACGCTAACGCCGCCCGTCCGTCGGGCCAAGGGGCGTAAAGCGTCCTACGCCGCCAGCCGCCACCTTTGCAGATGCTCCAGCACGTCCGCCACGATCTGGGCGCGGGTGAATCCGGTCACGTCGCGCGGGCGCGTGCCGTCGCCGGTCACGGCGCTCAGCCGCCATTCCAGGGCGCGGCGGCTTTCGGGCGCCTCCAGCGCGGTCAGGGCGGGCCGGGGCCGCGAGCGCGCGCCCAGCCGATACAGGAAGTCCCGTCCGTTGGCGTGCTCGACTCTCAGCCAGACGCCGTTGTCGTCGCTCTGGACCTCGCTGTTCTCCAGCCCTTCGGCGGCGACGGCGGCGCGCACCTCTTCCAGCGCCGGGACGCCGTGGCGCGCGATCTGGCGGTCGATGTCGCGACGGCTGGCCGGGGCCAGGATGCGCTTGAGCTGTTCGCGCAGAGGCGGCGCCTCGGTCTCGACGGCCTCGCCCTTCAGGTCGGCGTTCATCTGCCGCGCCAGGCCGAAACAGGCCAGGATCATGATGACCGCGAAGGGCAGGGCCGCCACCAGGGTCGCCGCCTGCAGGGCGCCGAGGCCCCCGGCCAACAACAGCAGGGCCGCCGTCAGCCCCTCCATTCCGCACCAGTAGACCCTTTGCCAGCGCGGCGTCTCCTCGGCCCCGCCCGAGGCCAGGGTGTCGATCACCAGCGAGCCTGAGTCCGCCGAGGTGACGAAGAAGACCGCCACCAGGGCGATGGCCAGGACCGAGGTGATCGCCGTGCCCGGCAGGAATTCGAAGAAACGGAACAGGGCCGTCGACAGGTCCGTCTGCACCGCGTCCGAGATCGCCCCCGCCGCCACGCCCAGGTCCAGGCTCATGGCGGTGTTGCCGAAGACCGTCATCCACAGGAAGGTGAAGCCCGACGGCACCAGCAGCACGCCGATGAGGAACTCCCGCACCGTCCGTCCGCGTGAGATGCGGGCGATGAACATGCCCACGAACGGCGACCAGGAGATCCACCAGGCCCAGTACAGCAGGGTCCAGTCCGCCATCCAGGCGCGCGGCTCATAGGCGTAGAGGGTGAAGGTGCGCTCGAAGAAGTGGTCCAGATAGAGGCCGAAATTCTGCACATAGGCCCGCAGCAGGAAGAGCGTCGGCCCCACGATCAGCACGAACAGCATCAGGCAGACGGCGATGAACAGGTTCAGCTCGGACAGCCGCCGCACGCCCTTGTCCACGCCGGTCAGCACCGAGATCGTCGCCGCGCCCATCACCACGACGATCAGTCCCACCTGCATGATCACGTCGTTGGGCAGGCCGAAGACGTAGTTCAGGCCCGAGGTCATCTGCGCCACGCCGTAGCCCAGGGAGGTGGCGATGCCGAACAGGGTGCCGCAGATGGCGAAGATGTCGACCAGGTCGCCCAGCCAGCCGTTCACCCGCTTGCCCAGCAGGGGGTAGAGGCTGGACCGCATGGTCAGGGGCAGTCCCTTCCTGTGCGCGAAATAGGCCAGGCTCAGACCCACCACGGCGTAGATGGCCCAGGCGTGGACGCCCCAGTGGGTATAGGTGATGACCATGGCCTCGCGGGCGGCTTCCAGCGTGCCGGGCTGCGCCTCGGGCGGGGCGATGTAGTGCTGGACCGGCTCGGCGACGGCGAAATACATCAGGCCGATGCCCATGCCCGCGGCGAACAGCATGGCCAGCCAGGAGACATAGGGGAAGTCCGGCTCGGCGTCGTCCGGCCCCAGCTTCAGCCGCCCTGTCGGTCCCAGGGCCAACGCCGCGACGAACAGCATGAATCCCGCGACCGAAGCGACGTAGAACCAGCCGAACGTCTCCACCACCCAGGCCTGGGCGCGTCCGAACAACAGGTCGGACGTCGCGGGCGCCATGAGGGCGAGCAGCAGCAGCCCGCCTGCGATGGCGCTGGCCCCCCAGAAGACCCGAGGGTTCATTTTTGAGCTCAGCATGGGCTCCAAGCGCACGGCAACGCTTAAGGTTCCATCAGGGTCACAGACCCGCCTTCGGAATGAAAAAGATGTAACTCGGTTATGCGTCGTGGCGCTGGTATCGGCGGTCTGGAGGACGTTGAGGGACGTCCGTGCGAGGACGCCCAGATATGAAGAAATACAAGTTCGCGCCCTTGTTGGGCGCCGTTCTGGCCTTGCCTGCGGCAGGCGCTCTCGCTCAGACGGCGCAACCCGCGTCGCCGTCAGCCGCCCGCGCACAGCAGGTCCAGAGTCCGCCTCAAAAGGCTGACAAGGATGACCAGCCTGCGGCCGTGGGCGATGTCGTCGTCAGCGCCCGCTCCAATGATGTCCGCACGTCGATCGACTCGATCAGCTACAGCCTGGCCGACGATCTTCAAGCGGCGACCGGCACCCTGGCCGAGGCCTTGCGCAACGTGCCCTCCGTCGATGTCGATCCTCAGGGCAACGTCTCCCTGCGCGGCGACGGCAATGTCACCATCCTGGTCGACGGCCGTCCCTCCGCCATTCTGTCGGGCCCGAACCGCGCCGACGCGGTGCTGCAACTGCCGGCCGATCGCTACGCCCGCATCGAGGTGATGACCAATCCGTCCGCCGCCTACAGTCCCGAGGGCTCCGGCGGGGTCATCAACCTGATCACCAAGCCGGTTCCGGCGGCGGTGGCCGCCGCCGCGGCTGCGGGGGCGTCGGGCGCGACAGTCACGACCGGCTCGTTGCGCGCCAATGTCGGCGACAATGGGCGATGGAACGTCGGCGCCAGCGGTTCGCGGCAACGCGGCAAGCTGACCCTGACAGGCGATCTCAGCTATCGCCATGATGATCAGGGCCTGGCCTTCAACCGTCTGCGCGAACAGCTCAACGCCTCCGGCGCGACCGTCGGCACGACGACGACGGCTCAAAACATCGACTCGACCCAGAGCGGTTTCTTCGGTCGGGTGGCGGCCGAATACCGGTTGACCGACAAGACCATGCTGACCGGCGAGGTGCGCGCTAACCGTTTCGAGGTCGACAGCGACGTTCGCGGCTTGTTCGAAATCCGCGACGGCTCCGGGGCCCTGACCCGCGCCTACGCCCGCAACGGTTCGGGCGGCTTTGCAATGGACGGTTGGGGCGTCACCGGCCGGGTGCTGCACCAGTTCGACGCCTCGGGGCATGAATGGTCGAATGAGTTGCGCTACGATCGCAACGACCATGAAAATGACTCGCTAGCCGCCAATATCTTCAGCCTCCCGACAGAGCCGGCCTTTTATGAGGCTCAGCGGGGTTTGAACGCTCAGCAGACAATCGGTTTCACCAGCGCCTACACCCGGCCGATGGGCGAGGGCGCCAAGCTGCGCGCGGGATATGAGCTGAACCTCACCCGGCCGGATCAGGAGAATGAGGTGCGGCGCGGGCCGTCCGAGAACGCTCTGGTCCTCGTGCCGTCGCAAAGCAATCGGTTCGAGGCGGAGCAGATCGTCCACGCCCTATACGCCACCTATGAACGGCCGTTCGGCGAGAAGCTGTCCGGCCAGTTCGGACTGCGCCTGGAGCAGGCGGACATCGAGGTCGAGGACGTCACCAACGCCGTGCGCGCGTCCCAGGACTATTTCCGCGCCTATCCGACCTTCCACCTGCAGTATCAGCTGACCGAGACCCAGACGCTGCGCGGCAGCTATTCGCGGCGAATCCAGCGGCCTCAGCCGTCGCAGTTGAATCCTTTCGTCGTCTATGGCGATCCGTTGAACCTGCGCTCAGGCAATCCGGACCTAGAGCCGCAGGAGACCGACAGCTTTGAGGCCATGTGGCAGATGCGGCGCGGTCAGAGCTTCTATCAGGCCACAGCCTACTTCCGCGACACGACCAAGGCCTTCACCGACGTGGCGGCCGACATGGGCGGCGGCGTCCTGCTGACGCGACCCGAGAACCTGGGCGCTCGACGCGACTTGGGGATCGAACTGACCGCCAGCGGCCGCTTGCACCCGACCCTGCGCTATAACGCCAGCATCAACGCTTTCCGTCAGGAGATCGACGCTGCGGGCATCGTGGGCGGTCGCGACCGTGAGGGCGAGATGCTGACAGGGCGTCTCAGCTTGAACTGGCAGGCCACGCCTAAGGATTTCGTGCAGTTGATGGGCTTCTGGCAGGGCGATCAACTTCTGGCCCAGGGCACGCGCGAGAGCGGCGGCATGCTGAACTTCGGCTATCGCCGCAAGCTGAACGACACCCTGTCCCTGCAGTTCACCGCGCGCGACATCCTGAACTCGTTCGGCGGCGCCACCACCTATGACACGCCTCAGTTCCGCGAGCGTTTCGACCAGGATCTGAATTTGCGCGCCTTCTATCTGGGCCTGACCTGGTCCTTCGGCGGAGGACCGCGGCGCCAGCCCGAGCAGTTCGACTTCTCGACCGGCCCGACGGGCGGCTGACGCGGATATGACCCGCTCAGGCTCGCGTCTCCCAGGCGGTCCAGGCGGCGATGGCGACCAGGCCCAGGGCCATGGCGGCGCGCAGCATCGGACCCTGGGCGCGGGTCAGCAGAGCGCCGCCCGCGCGCGCCGCCGTCAGCACGATGGTCGTATGGACGACGACGCTGACCAGAACGTGCAGCGCGCCTAGCGTCAGGGCCTGCGCCAGGGTCGAGCCGTGGTCGGGGCGCATGAAGCCGGGCAGCAGCACCACATAGAGCAAGGCGGCCTTGGGGTTCAGCAGATTGCCGATCAGGCCGCGTCGGAACAGGGCGCGTCGCCGCATCGCGACCGGGGCGACGCCCGCGCCGTCGCCCGCGCTGCGCCAGGCGTCCCAGGCCAGCCACAGCAGGAAGCCTACGCCCGCCCAGCGGATGGCCTGATACAAGGCGGGCCAGCGCAGCACCACTTCCGTCAGCCCGAAGGCCGCGGCGACCATCCACAGCGTCAGGCCCAGGGTGATGCCGACCACGGCGGCCAGCCCGGCCGCGCGCCCCTGCGACAGGGACACCAGCGCCAGCCATCCCATGTTCGGGCCGGGGGTCAGCTCCATCAGCGCGACCGCGACCAGGAAGGGCGCGACCACGGTGGGATCGATGGGCGGCTGCATCGGCGATTTCCATCCTCTTCTGGCGGCCACGCTAGGCCGGGAGGGGCGGCGTCATCAATCGCGGGTCGGCCCTCTTGCGTGTCCCATAGGCCACACCCACCTCCTTTGCGACAGCTCAAGGCGTCGCTTCGTGAAAGGGCGCATTGAGTCAAAATCCGCCTCCCGAGGGGAAACCGAACGACATGAATCTCGACCTCTATTCCGACCGCGCCAAACAGGCCGTCCAGTCCGCCCAGTCGCTGGCCCTGGCCCGCCGCCACCAGCAGTTCGCGCCCGAGCATCTGCTCAAGGTGCTGCTCGAGGAGCGCGACGGCCTGGCCCGCAAGCTGATCGATCAGGCGGGCGGCGACCCATCCGCCGTCGAACTCGTCACCGAGGGGTTGCTGAAGAAGCGGCCCCAGGTTTCGGGCGGCTCGGGCCAGATCTATCTGGACGGCGACACCGCCCGCGTCTTCAACGCCGCCGAGGAGGCCGCGAAAAAGGCGGGCGACGCCTTCGTCACCACCGAACGCCTGCTGGCCGCCATCGCCAAGGAGGGCGGCGCCGCCGCCGAGGCGCTGAAGTCCGCCGGGGTCACGGCCAAGAAGCTGGACGACGCCGTCGCTGAAATCCGCAAGGGCAAGACCGCCGACAGCGCGGGCGCCGAGGACAGCTTCGACGCCCTGAAACGCTACGCTCGCGACCTGACCGAGGCCGCCCGCGACGGCAAGGTCGACCCCGTCATTGGCCGCGATGAAGAAATCCGCCGCACCATTCAGGTGCTGGCCCGCCGCACCAAGAACAACCCCGTCCTGATCGGCGAACCCGGCGTCGGCAAGACCGCCATCGTCGAGGGTCTGGCCCTGCGCATCGTCAACGGCGACGTGCCCGAAAGCCTGAAGGACAAGAAGGTTCTGTCGCTCGACATGGGCGCCCTGATCGCGGGCGCCAAATACCGCGGCGAGTTCGAGGAGCGGCTGAAAGCTGTGCTGAACGAGGTCGCCGCCGCCGAGGGGCAGATCGTGCTTTTCATCGACGAAATGCACACCCTGGTCGGCGCGGGCAAGGGCGACGGGGCCATGGACGCCTCCAACCTGCTGAAGCCCGCCCTGGCGCGCGGCGAACTGCACTGCGTCGGCGCCACCACGCTGGATGAATATCGCAAGCACGTCGAGAAGGACGCGGCCCTGGCCCGTCGCTTCCAGCCGGTCTTCGTGTCCGAACCCACCGTCGAGGACACGGTGTCCATCCTGCGCGGCCTCAAGGAAAAATACGAAGTCCACCACGGGGTGCGCATCAGCGACAGCGCCATCGTCGCCGCCGCCACCCTGTCGAACCGCTACATCACCGACCGCTTCCTGCCGGACAAGGCCATCGACCTGATCGATGAGGCCGCCTCGCGCGTCCGCATGGCCGTGGATTCCAAGCCTGAGGCGCTAGACGAGATCGACCGCCGTCTGGTTCAGCTCAAGATCGAGCGCGAGGCCCTGAAGAAGGAGAGCGACAGCGCCTCGCAGCAACGTCTCGAAAAGCTGGAGGACGAGATCGCCGACCTCGAAGGCCAGTCGGACGACATGACCGCCCGCTGGAAGTCGGAAAAGGACAAGGTGGGGCAGGGCGCCCAACTGCGCGAGACCCTGGACCGCCTGCGCGCCGAACTGGCCGCCGCCCAGCGCGCCGGCGACCTTGGCCGCGCCTCAGAGATCGCCTATGGCCAGATCCCGCAGCTTGAGAAGCAACTCGCGGATTCCGAATCCCCGGCGGCGGTCGCCGCCCCCCTGACGCCTGAGGTCGTCGACGCTGAACAGATCGCCGCGGTCGTCAGCCGCTGGACCGGCGTGCCCGTCGACAAGATGCTGGAAGGCGAGCGCGAGAAGCTGCTCAAGATGGAGGACGAACTGGGTCGCCGCGTGGTGGGTCAGGACGAGGCCCTGGCCGCCGTCTCCGACGCCGTCCGCCGCGCACGCGCCGGTCTGAACGACCCCAACAAGCCGCTGGGCAGCTTCCTCTTCCTCGGCCCCACGGGCGTGGGCAAGACCGAGCTGACCAAGGCGCTGGCGGGCTATCTGTTCGACGACGACAACGCCATCACCCGCATCGACATGTCCGAATACATGGAGAAGCACTCGGTCAGCCGCCTGATCGGCGCCCCTCCGGGCTATGTCGGCTATGACGAGGGCGGCGCCCTGACCGAGGCGGTGCGCCGCCGCCCCTATCAGGTCGTCCTGTTCGACGAGGTCGAGAAGGCCCACCCCGACGTCTTCAACGTGCTTCTTCAGGTGCTGGACGACGGCCGTCTCACTGACGGGCAAGGAAGGACCATCGACTTCAAGAACACCCTGATCATCATGACCTCCAACCTGGGCAGCCAGTTTCTGGCCGACCAGCCCGAGGGCGAGGATGTCGAGGCCGTCCGCCCCCTGGTCATGGAACAGGTCCGCGCCCACTTCCGGCCCGAGTTCCTGAACCGCATCGACGAGATCATCCTGTTCCACCGCCTCGGCCGCGAACAGATGGGCGGCATCGTCCGCATCCAGCTGGCGCGTCTGGAGAAGCTGATGGCCGATCGCCGCCTGACGCTGGCCCTGGACGACAGCGCCCTGACCTGGCTCGCCGACAAGGGCTACGACCCGGTCTACGGCGCCCGCCCCCTCAAGCGCGTCATCCAGAAGGAACTGGTCGACCCCATGGCGAAGAAGCTGCTGGCCGGCGAGATCGAGGACGGCAGCGTGGTGGCCGTGTCAGCGGGCCCCGACGGGCTGGAGATCGGGAAGGCGCGGGTACATTGAGGGTCAGACTGTGGAAGCGACCCTAGGTGAGGGCAATATTGCGATAGTTGTTAATTGACTCGTTGAGGTTGCGCGTCGAATCACGGCGTTATGTCAGCAGGAGTGCGCCTGATGATATTTAACCAAAAACGAATTCGTAACATTGCCCGTCACCTGGGGCACTTGCCTGAAGGGCAACGTCTGAGGGTCGTTGTGGACTCGACGCCTGACCGGTTAGTTCGTGTCGGTTTCGATGATCCGGTTGGGGGGGATGCGGTTCTTCCGAGCGCAATTGGGCCCATCACTCGATTCAATGCCGAGGGGCGTTACATTGTCCACAGGGATCGGCCTAAAGAAGAACGGTATATAACCACGATCGAGTGGAGCTGGGAGCAATGGCTGCCTGGCGGCGGAACTGAAACGGTCACCGACTACAAGGCCATCTACCGCTCGTGCTACCCGCGGACCTTCGTTGCGCCCCCCGCCATTGAGCTCACGTTCATGGCTGTGGTTGGGAGCGGCTACATCGTTTCAGATGAGTTGCTCTGGTCGAGCGCGACTTCCGACGAAGTGCAGCACGCCGTTAATGTGTTCTTGGAACTGTTTGGAAGCTGCGATGTCCGGACCCAAGATTTGGCCTCTGTCAAACCGCCGCCCATCCGTCGCGTGAATTGGCATTTGTTGCCCTCCGGTCAATACCCGTGGTCTGCAATCCGGGAGCATGTCGAGCAGGCTATTGGTCGACGGAGCGCGCGGTATGCTGGTCCGGTCATGTGGCGTCACCAAGTTCTAGGTCTGCTTGAGCCTGACGCTGTGTATGTCGGGGCGGGGGGGTTCCGGGACTACGTTGCGTTCGTGTTCCCCAAAAAGAAGCTCGCAATCCTCGAAAGCACTAAAGGTGGCAATGCTACCTACGTTTTTGGCGATGATTGGCAAACGGTATCACGCTTGACTAAAGCTGAAGTGTTGACTGGTGGGTTGCATCGCGACCGAATTATTCATGGGAGCGACTGGGAAGATCGCATACGTCGGTTAGTTGTGTAGTGACTTGCCGATTGATGTCACCTGAACCAAGTATCGAATCAGATGATGGCATAGGTAGAAGCGCACTCACCCCAGCACCGGCATCACCTCCACCCCGTCGCAGGGGAAGGGGTTCATGTGCGGGTGGTTCTCGAACAGGCGGGCGGCGGCCTCGTGGCTGTCGGCGCGCACGACCATGAAGACGGTCAGCAGGTTGACCACGTCCGTCACGGCGCCGTCGTCGTCGATGCGTTTGGTCGGGCCTAGCGGGCCGCCCTGAAAGACGATGGAGTCGCGGTGCGCCTCTTCCCAGGCGGCGACGGCGGCGACGCCGAGGCGGGCCGTCCCGGCCTGCTCGGCCTCGCTCATGGCGCGCCAGGCCCGCCATCTGGGGCCGGTCTTGTCGCTGGTGAAGACGGCCAGGTAGTGGGTCTGCGCGCTCATCGAAGCCTCCCGTTTGCGCAAAGGGTCGGTCTTTCATCGGCCGTGGGCAAGCGGGCCTCCCTGTTCCTTCTCCCCTTGTGGGAGAAGGTGGCTTTCCAACCTAACATTTTCGCTTTGGTTTTTCGAGCCAACCTAGACTGTGTCAGAGCTGTGCAGGTAGGCAATGTCGCTGACAACAGCGGAACTGCGCGTGACTGTTCAACCTTTGACCGCTACGTCCCCGTCGCATAGCGTGACCACAGGGGGCGAGATGGATTCGACAACGACCGATAGCACGGCCATGCCTCGGGCCTTCCTCCGCTGGGCGGGAGGAAAGTCGTGGCTTGTGCGTCGTATTGCCGATCTATTTGGCGATCTATCGTTCAAAAAATACCACGAACCATTTCTTGGGGGCGGTTCGTTTTTTTTCGCTGCTGGCTCGTCGTCGCCTTCTTTTCTTTCCGACAAAAACGAAGCACTCATTGAGACATACTCTGCAATAAAGACCGACTGCGAAAAAGTTATAGAGTACCTTGGAAGGTACAAGAACACTTCTGACGAGTACTATCGAATCAGATCAAATATTTCGTCAGACAAGTATGAACGCGCCGCTCAATTTATTTATCTTAATCAAACTTCATTTAATGGCATATACCGAGTCAACTTGCAGGGCGTTTACAACGTCCCGTATGGTCACCGTCAAAAGAATTTTCTAGAAGCGAACGCTCTTCGCGCGGCCTCCAAAGCGCTTTCCGTCGCTACCTTAAAGTCTCGCGATTTCGAAGATTCAATCGAAGATATCGGCCCCGGAGACCTCGTCTTCATTGATCCGCCGTACACCGTATCGCATAACAATAACGGATTTATTAAGTACAATAAATCTCTGTTTTCCCTAGAGGATCAATACAGATTAGCTCGTTTTATTGACAAAATACGCGACCTTGATGCGTCATATATACTAACTAATGCTGCGCATTTTAAGATAAAAGAAATCTTTGATGTGGGAGATCGGCACATCGAAGTTAGTCGCGCCAGCCTCATCGGCGGCAAGAAGGCGCAGCGCGGTGCCGTGGACGAATTCATCTTCACAAACCTGGAGGCCCCCGAATGACAATTCTCAACGATGAGAATTTTGCGTCGGTGATGGCCGATCGCGAGGATCAGGCTAGGATTAGGCGTGAGCGACTTAAACCGTACCACGAACGAAAGGTGCGAAAAGCCGAGTTCTCGGTGCCCGAGGCTGGCTGGCGTGTGCTCGATCAGTCACTGAAGCGCGAGGTCAAGCTGGCAAGGGATAAACCAGCAGATCTCCAGTACGAGGACCAATTGTGGGTCCTGCTGTCCCGCATGGGCTTCAGCTATCTTTCTCGGGACCGCACCTGCCGCATCAAATATGAAGACGGCGATGGAGCTGCGCAGCAGATTGACGTCCTTGCGGTAGACGACGAATGCGCGGTGATAATTGAGTGCAAATGCTCCGCTTCAAGCACCGCTCGAGCCGCTGACTTCAAAACTGAAATAGAGTCTCTTGGGGCGAAAAAAGCCGGACTACATCGAGAGCTTCGCAAGCAGTTTGGTAAACCAGACCTAAAAATTGCGTACGTATTAGCGACCAAGAATTACATCCTTAAGCCTGCCGATGTTGAGCGTCTTAAGAGTTTTAAAATTCACCACTTCTCAGACGCCGACCTAGAATACTACACAGAGCTGGTCGCGCATTTGGGTAGCGCTGCTAGATATCAATTTCAGGCAGATCTTTTCCAGAACCAAGATATCCCAGAAATTGAAAGTCGCGTCTATGCGGTTCAGGCCTCAATGGGCGGAATGGAGTATTACTCGTTCTGCATTGAACCCGAGAGATTGCTAAAGCTTGGGTACGTTCTTCATAGGTCAAAATCTATAAAGACTCTCCCAAGCTACCAGCGCTTGATAAAGAAGAATCGGCTATCTAGCATCAGGAAGTTTATTAACAATGGCGGTTACTTTCCAAACTCAATAATTGTGTCCGTCGATCGAGACGGAAGTAGCCCAAGATTTGAACCGGCAGGTAGCTCCATTCCAAATACGACTGGCCGAGCAGGAATTCTTCATTTACCTGCCAAGTACAGATCTATGTATGTGATTGATGGGCAGCACCGTCTGTATGGATACGGGGACACCGACTATTCATCCACCAACAGTGTTCCTGTGGTTGCCTTTGTTGATCTTCCTCGTGAATCTCAATTGAGATTGTTCATGGAGATCAATGAGAATCAAAAGTCAGTTTCAAAAAATTTGAAGCACACACTGGATGCTGACCTGAAGTGGGATTCGAAAAACCTCTCTGAGAGAGCTGAGGGCATCAAAAAGCAGTTGGCCCAAGAGCTTGGAGAGGACATCACGTCGCCCCTGTTTAACCGCGTTCTGGTGGGTGAAGATCACCGCACGGATGCGCGTGTTATCACCCTTGAGGCCATACTTCGTGGCCTTAACCAGACCAGCTTCGTTGGAAAATTCTCTAAGGATACGATGCGCGAGGCCGGCATATTTAACACCGGAAAGAGCGCGACAACGGTTGAGAAGATCCGGTTGGTGCTGTCATCCTTCTTCCACTACATGGCGACTGGGTATGAGGGGGAGTGGAATCGTCTTCAGAAGGATGGCGGACTGCTCACTATCAACGACGGCATCACAGCTCTGATTATGGTTTTCGGAGACGTGGTGAACCACCTCGTGAAGACAGACCAGATCAAGCCGCTGATCGACGATCCAGACGCAATCGTTGATACGGCCTCCACCTACCTGGATGGGCTGAAACCCTATTTTGCAAAATTGACTGAGGCGGAACGCGCCGAGCTTCGCAAGAAGTACGGTAGCGGAGCTCCAACTCGGCTGCGCAGAATTTTCCAGAAGGCGATCAACGCAGCCCGAAGTGACTTCAATCCGTCGGGCCTAGCCGAGTACTGGCGCGACCAGTCTAAGCTTTATAACGTTGAGACCTACTCTCGGGTAGCCGACATTGAGCTAAAGCTGCGAGAGGACGTAAAAGTTGCCCTTATGGAGGCGCATGGAAACATGTGGCTCAAACGCGGCATGTCGGAAAAACTGTATACGCATCTAGCGACTGAAGCTGCACGCAAGAACCGCCTAATCGAAAACGATGAGGAGGAAAAAACGCCTTGGGACTGCCTGAACTTGATTCACATTCGTGAAATCATGATGCACGGCGCTCAATGGAGTACTCTCTTCCAAAAGGAGTTTACGATACCCGGGCAAGAAGGCCGAAAGAAAGACGACAAAACTGCATGGTTGGTTAAGATGAATGGCATTCGCAATAACGCTGACCATGAGTACAGTGTTAGCAAAGATGATGCAGATTATGTAGCAGCAGTACACGATTGGCTTATGCTTGGCGATTCCACTGGAATTTCATCATTCTCGTCTAATATCGATAAATCTAACCATCTAGAGGATGGGTGATTTGTTACCATTCTGCCGGCGTAAATCGACAAGATCGCCCATTCTTCAGTCTTGAATTTGGAATCAACTTCAGCTGAGATTATCGTGTTAGAGGACGCTCCCTAGCCGGGTTGTTACGATCTTTCCCGACATACTGGGCGAGATCGTGCGTGGTTCGCCTCCCACCCAATGAGCGAGCAAGCTCATTTCTCGTCGCAAAATCCTCGCGGCCATACCGCAACTTTGTTGCAGTCCGATGCCTGCTCATCGCCACATAGGCCGCATGCCGATCCATGTGCCTGCTCGCCAGGACGTAGGCCCTATCCACCGTTGCGCCCTGCATCTTGTGGATCGTGGCGGCGTAGCCGTGGGTCAAGTCCGCATAATTCTTGCGGTCGAACCGCAAGTTTCGTCCGTCATCTAGCCGCACCTCCATCGATGATCGGCCAAGCGCTGTCAGCGTGCCAAGCGTCCCGTTTTTCACCCCGAGCGACCGCTCGTTCCGCAGGAACATCACCCGGTCCCCGGCCGTGAAGGACCGCTCGCCATTCGTGGTCTCCACCGCCTGATCCGGACCCAGTAGACCGGCCGCTCGCAGCGTCTCCCGCGCCAGCTGATTGAGCGCCGCCACGTCCGCCCGTGTATAAGCCAGCAGCATCTGTGATGCGGCCGGATCGCGCACCCGATCCGACATCCAGTCCTTCACCAACGCCCGTCGAGCATCGTCGCCGGTGTCGTGCCCATGGACGGCGCCAGCGGCGTCGTAGCGCGCAATGGCGGCCTGGGTCCGCCCCGTCGCCAGTTCCCTGGTCGCCGCGCGCTGCCAGTCGTCGCGCTGGCGTCGCACCTCGGTGATCTCCATCGCGCCGTGCCGCTCGACGAGCCGACGGAACGGCGTGCCGGCCTCAATGGCCTGAAGCTGCTCGGGATCACCGACCATCACGACCTTGGCGCCGCCGCGCTCGGCCGCTTCGAGGACACGGCGCATCTGGCGCGTCCCGACCATGCCTGCCTCATCAATCACCAGCACGTCGTTTCGCGTCAGTTGATCTCGGTCGCGCGCCCATGCGTATTCCAGGCTCGCCAGCGTCCGCGACGGGATACGCGATCCCTTCTCCAGATTCTCCGCCGCGATGCCGCTAAGCGCCGCCCCCACGACCCGATAGCCTTCTGCCTCCCAGGCCGCGCGCGCCACCCCCAGCGCCGCGCTCTTTCCAGTTCCCGCGTAGCCTACGACCGCCGCGAGACACCCTGCCGACAGTGCATGCGCCACCGCCAGCACCTGCTCGTCGCCGAGCGGTCGCCCCACGGCCGCCATTTCCGCTCTGGCTGCGCGGCCGGAGCGTTCGGTGATGGCGTGGTGAGACCGGCTCTCCAGCTTGTCAGACGCCCTTAGCATCGCTTCCTGTGCGCGGATCAGGCCGAGACTGGTGAAGCGCTCCCGCCCTCGCTCATCGGCTCCCAGCGGCACAAATTCCGGTGAGGCAAGTATCCTTGCGTGGAGCCGATCGAACTGGTCCTTGCCATCGGTGTGGCGGAAGACGAAGCGCGCCAGATCATGGCGGGTGAAGGTCTCCTGCGTGTGGGTCAGGGCTTCAAGGGCAGCGGCAGGATGGCGCAACAGCCGCTCGCCGTTGCGCCGGGCGATGTCGCGGTGCTGGTCGGCCCGTTCGGAGGCCCGGCCGCACGCTTCACATCGCGCGGCGGCCGGGCCGATCTTGAACTGGGGCTCAAGGTCGATGCCCTGGTCCTTGAGGCTGCGGTGATCGATGCGGATGTCGTGGTCGAGTTCGGCCAGGCGAGCATTCACATGCTCGGCCCAGGCTTCGCGCCAGTGCTCCAGCAGGGCGGTGCTGTTCCAGTCCCGCGCCTTGGCGCCGAAGCCGTCGGCGCCGACCTCACGAAGCGCCAACATCACATGGGCATGGGGCTTGGGCAGGCCGTCCTCGCCGATGTCGCAGTGGACGTTCAGATCGGCGACCATGCCGCGCAGCACGAACTCCCGCTCGACAAAGGCGCGCGCCAGTTCGACGGCGTCAGCGGGCTGCATCTCTCTGGGGAGGGCGAACTCGATCTCGCGGGCGAGCTGGGCGTCTTTACGCTTCTCTCCCCACTCGACCTCGTTCCAGAGCGCCCCCCGGTCGGACCAGCGCTCTGGAGCCCCCTCCGGCAGCAGGATTTCCGAATGCAGCACGCCAGACTTGCGGCTGTAGTCGAAGGGCTGCTCGGTGCGCTCGTCGAACAGGTGCGACGCCGAGCGATAGGCCGCCGCCGCCACGGCGCTGCGGCCGGTCGAGCGGGAGATGACCTTGGCGGAGAAGTGATAGATCGCCACGACCGCAGCGCCCCGGGCAAAGCGCACGTCGGAACGACGTATAAGCGCGCACTCCGGACAGCATGTCCGTCGTGACGGGGACGGGCGTCCCGCAAGTCTACGGAGGCGGAAAGCCGCGATCCTTCATCGCGTCCGGTTTCCAGGCAGGAGGGGACGTGCAAGGCTGAGCCGCACTATTCCCCCACCATCAGGACCTGAATGCATGGATGAGCTGACCGCCGAGACCGACCTGATCGGCATGACCGCCGATATCGTTTCGGCCTTCGTGTCGAACAACGCCATCGCCGCCGACGCCCTGCCGCGCCTGATCGCGGGCGTGCATGGCGCGCTCGCCGGCACGACGCAGGTTGCGGCGCCCGAACCCGAGCCGCAGGCGCCTGCGGTGTCGATCCGGAAGAGCATCACGCCGGACCACATCATCTGCCTGGAAGACGGCAAGCCCTTCAAGTCGATGAAGCGCCATCTGTTCAACAAGTACGGCCTCACCCCGGAGGACTACCGCGCCAAGTGGGGGCTGCCGAAGGACTATCCAATGGTGGCGCCGAACTACGCGGCTGCACGCTCGGAGTTGGCCAAGTCGATGGGCCTCGGCCAGGGCGGTCGCAAGCCGGCCAAACGCGGTCGCAAACCGTCGGCCAAGTAGGCCGCTCACGCCCGCGCGCCACCGCAGACTTACGGGGGCGCGCGCAAGGCGGGACGGAAGCATGATGACGGCTCTTCGTAGGAAGAGAGAGCCGTCATCATGCGAAAGCCCAGGGACATCGACACTGAACTAGCAGCGCTGGCGGAACGCGCCGCCGCGCTGAAGGCGCGCCGGGTCACCCAGCTCGGCGAACTCGTCATCGCCAGCGGCGCCGACGCCCTGGACGCCGACATTCTCATGGGCGCGCTGAGCGCCGCAGCGGCCGAGAAGAACGACCAGACCCGAAGCCAATGGCGCCAGCGGGGCGAGGCCTTCTTTCGTGGAGAACGGACACGCGCCGCTGCGGCGAGCGCTTCGCGCCGCGACACTAAGGCTGACCCGAGTTCCAGCCCTGATGCGCCGGGTTGAAGCCATGAAGCGGCGAGCCGAACATCAGGAACGTCAGGACGCGCGGCGCGCCCGGACCCGCCACCTGATTGAACTGGGCGGCCTGGTGCAGAAGGCAGGCCTGGTCGAACTGACCGGCGACGACCGTAACGCCATCTTCGGCGGCCTGCTTGTCGTCGCCGCCATGCTGCATTCTGATCGGCGCGACGAGGCCATGGCGGTTCTGGCGCACCGGGGACGGCGCGCCTTCAGGGGTGACAAGGAGTCCCCCGGCGGCGATGCTCCAGCCCCATGGTGATCCGTCGCGAATACCACAGAGCCGGCCGCGAGGAGCTTCGCCTTGCGAAGCGCGGCGGTAACGGCAAGACTCGCCGGATGAAGACGAGTCTCGACCATCTGCCGCTCGGCAAGCGCCGCGAGCTGGAGCACGTGCTCGGCGTCCTGAAGGACGAGTTCGGCAAGGCCATCGCCAACCGCCGCGCCGAAGGCGTGAAGGACGGCCAGATCCTCAAGGTCATCCTCTACGGATCATACGCGCGCGGCGACTGGGTCGAGGACCCGGTCGGGCGCTACTTCTCCGACTTCGATCTGCTTGTCGTCGTCAGCAACGAGAAGCTGACCGACGTGCTGGAGTTCTGGGAGGGCGCGGAGAAGCGTCTGCGGCGGGACCTCGCCTCGGGCGCCAATCTTCGCACCCCTGCCGACCTGATCATTCATTCGCTCGACGACGTGAACGATCAACTGGCCCAGGGTCGGTACTTCTTCGCGGACATCGTGCGCGAAGGCGTTGTGCTGTTCGAGGAGCCGGACCATCCGTTCGTTGATCCGCAGCCGCTGCCGAGTGACGCGGCGCTAAAGGAAGCTGAGAAATTCTACCGCGAGCATTTCACGGCAGGCCAGCAGTTCCTTCGGCAAGCGCAGCACGCCATCAATGACGAGGCACCCAAGATCGCAGCATTCGATCTGCATCAGGCGGCCGAGCATTTCTACAATGCGGTCCTGCTCGTCGCGACGCTGTACACACCAAAGTCTCACAATCTGGTCCGGCTGCGGAATGCCGCTGAGCCGATCGATGCGCGCTTGGCAGAAGTCTGGCCGACGGAGACGAAGTTCCAGAAGCGGTGCTTCGAGCTGCTGCGCGCGGCCTACGTAAAGGCGCGGTACTCGGAGCATTTTCGGGTGACAGCCGAGGAACTCGCCTGGATGCTCGAGCGACTGAGAGCTCTCAAAGACGTGGTGGAGACGATTTGCCGCGAAAGATTGGACAGGTTGAACGCCACCAGCCAAGGCTGAAATGAGCCGATAACGGTCATTAACTGTTCTCGGAAAAGCGAGGCTTGGTGCAGATAATTTACGATATGAGACCGACATCCCGAGCTAGTCAGGTGGCTGGGAATACTGCCACTTCATGAAGGGAAGCGCTCGACGCTCTAGCCTTCTGGCATCGAGAAAGCACCACGGGGCCGCATGAGCGTCACTGTTCGATGCTCTATCCGCAGGTGGTTAGCCCAGACGGAAGGTGACCCACTATAAAATCCGGGCTAGGCGATAGTCGTGAAGCGCATGATGCGTTTGAGAGGCTGTTTATGAGCATGACCGGCGTTCAGGAGGAGATCGAGGGGTTCGACGAGGGCGTAGATCGTACGGTGTTGGCCCACTACCCTCTCGAAGACATCATGGTCCGGACAGACAGCCGCACCGTCGGGGATGTGGTCAAGCGCATCGAGGCCGGTCGATATCTCATGCATCCGGACTTCCAGCGGGAATTTGTCTGGCCTCTGGCGAAGCAGAGCAAGCTGATTGAGAGTTGCGTCATGCGCATTCCGCTGCCGGTATTCTATGTCGCCGAGAGTGAGGACGGGCGGATCACGGTGGTGGACGGTTTGCAGCGTCTCAGTACTTTCCAAGCCTTCTTGAATAACCGATTCAAACTGACGGGCCTCGGCGAGGGTCACCCTCTTGAAGGTAAGCGTTTTAGCGAACTGCCAATCGGTCTCCAGGAGCGAATCGAAGACACCCAACTCACCCTCTACATTCTTGATAAAGCTGCGCCGGAAGCCGCGCGACTGGATATCTTTGACCGGGTAAACAGCGGCATTCCATTAAGCCGCCAACAAATGCGCAATGCTCTTCACAACGGCCCCGCCACCCAATGGTTGGCTGACATGGCAAGGCAACCGTATTTTCTGTCGGCGACGGGGGGCTCGCTTGCTCAGCATTCCATGCGGGACCGGGAGGCGATCAACCGCTTTGCCGCCTTTTATATTCTCGGTCCTGAAACTTACGGCGGTGACATGGACCTCTTCCTCGCTCGAGGACTATCGACCATCAACCGTCGTCCAGAATGCCTTTCACCGCTGACGGATGCATTCCAGAAATCGATGGCCCTCAATGAATACCTGTTCGGGAAACACGCTTTCCGTAAGTCGCTGACCGAGGGTGGAGAGTACGACTACCGCTCGGTTATCAACATCTCGATGTTCGACGCTTTCTCGGTGATCCTAGCCCGGGCCGATGAAAACCGCGTCGAGCCGGACGCCCATGAAATCCGGCGGGAGGTCAAAAACCTACTCGACAGCGACGGGTTCAAATGGGCGATCAGCCTGTCTACGAATGGGACCGCCCAAGTGCGTACGCGGTTTCTGGCGCTCGCCGCTACCTTATCAAAATGGCTCGACTGATGCTGAAGACCATCCACATCCGCAACTTTAAATGCTTCCTGGATTTCGATCTGACTCTGGAATCCTTGACGCTGCTCACCGGATTTAACGGTGCAGGAAAGTCGAGTAGCCTTCAGCCTCTGTTATTGATGACCCAGGCGCTTCGTGAGGCGCCGAGAACTTCCATCCTGTCGCTGAATGGTCCCCTGACCCATCTAGGAAGCGCCGGTGATGTGGTTGCCGAGAATGTCAGCGGCGAGATGGTTCTTAGCTTTGCCGACGAAGAGAATGGAAAGGCCGCCTGGGGGTTCGCCCATGACCGAGCCTTGGAGCGCGGGGAGCTTCGACTGACCTCCAGCCGATTCTCTTTCGGTGAACCTTCACAGGTGATCTGGGCACCGGAAGGCAAACCGCACAGCCTCCTACACACCATAGGGAACGTGATCTTCGTGGGCGCCACCCGGGGGGCTCATGGCGAAGCGCAGCCATTGCCGGACAGTGCGTCGGTCGCGTCAGGCGATGTTGGCGCCGAAGGACAGTGGGCTGGCTATTGGTATGCTAGACTGGCGGACGATCCGGTCGACAAAAACAGACGGCATCCGACAGAGAGCCGGGAAACCGTGCGGGGGCAGGTAGACGCTTGGATGTCCGAACTCTTTCCGAAGGCCCGCGTGAACGCCGAGCGCCTGACTGGCCTGATGCTGACCAAGACAAGCTTCGCCCTAGACGGGGGCAATGAGCTCCGGCGTCCCGCCAATGTCGGCTATGGTTTGAGTTACGCGTTCCCCATCATTGTCGCTCTGGTTTGCGCCGAACCCGGCCAAGTCATCATTATCGATAGCCCAGAAGCCCATCTCCATCCACGCGCACAATCCGCCATGGGCGGGGTGCTCGCCCACTTCGCAGCGCGAGGCGTCCAGATCATCGTGGAAAGCCACAGCGATCATCTAGTCAATGGCGTGCGGCTGGCGGTGCGGGAGAAGACCGTTACTGCCGAGAGGGTCGCCATCCATTTCTTTGGAGGCGAGCGGGACGACAGGGGCCGTCGATCAAAGAAGATTGATGTCCGGCCGGACGGCACGCTGGAGGATTGGCCAGGAGGCTTTTTCGACCAGGCGATGACCGATTTGCTCCGGCTATCCTGAATGGCCCGTGCCTATCTGAACAGCGTCAGCTTTCCGGCGCGGACCTTGGCCGAATCGCTCGTCGCCTTGGGGAATCTGAAAACTGGCATAGCGCATCTGATCGAACGGAAGGCCATTGCCTTCCCGGTAATGTGCAGTGTCCGCGTTCCTCAACTCGCCTTGTCGCCCGACTATGAGACGTTGGCGCAAGGCATGCAGGTGGATGGTGGCCGCCACCGCGACACCATCCTGTTTTTTCTCAACGTTTTGGACCAGCAGTCACCGGCCCAGAGCGCGCTCAGCGAAGAACTGCAGACGGAGATGAACCCTCACCTCGTGGAAGAAACCCTGACGACGCCGTTCGATGACGACTTCGCATCAGTGCTTGTCGCTAGTGCGCTGGACGACGGCGTCCTCCTCAGTCTGGGAACCTCCGACCGATGGAGCCAAGATCGGGTTGCCTACGAGTTGATGACCAACACTGGCGGCCTGCGCGCGGTCGAGGTTGATAATGTCTGTGATCGCGCAACTTCTGAGATCGTTGCCGGGCGGGCTGATGTCGCCCAGCGCCAATACCTGTTCGAAAATTGGGATGCGCTGACTGGAGGCGCGACCCGAGCTCCACAACTCGACGAATGGTTCGTGGAATGCCGAAAATCGCCGGGGCTCGAACAGGTGATCATGCGTAGCGTATCGATCGCCCACGCGAAAGGCTATCGTCCTGACGGCGATCTGGTGAAGAAGCTCCAGACAGAAGGCTCAACCTCGGTGTTCGAGATCCGCGCTTGGTTCGATGGCAGCAACAATGTGCGGATTCTATTCGGGCGGGATCAGAATGGGCGCGCACTCTATGGTTATGGCGGACGGAAGTCGCACGAGAACTGGTACGACGCCGCCATTCCCCAAGCTATCGATTGGATTGCGGGCTAGGCTCAGATCGTGCCCTTGGATATAGGGCCGCTTCGCTGAAAGCTGTCAGAACCTGCTGTTGCCTCCCGGCTGGGATTAGAATCCGTCTGTCAGGCAGGGCTTCAATGAACGCTCCATGGCGCTAAACGGCCTCCCAGCCCGGCAAACCTTGTAATATGCGCGCGGCGTTCTTCACCGGATTGATGTGGCCATAATGGTCCTCGATCATCTTTACCGACGTGCCCATCTGCTTGGACAGGAAGTAGACGTCCACGCCCTCCGTCAGCCGGAACGTCGCATAGGTATGGCGGAAGCAATAGGTGGAGCGGGTGGAGCCTGAGGCGCTGAGAAGCAGACCTGCTTCTCTCAGGAGCGCTTCGATCTGGTCGGAATAGAGAGTGGCTGCAGGATCACCCTTGCCATTGACGAAGACGGCGCCCTCGGGCGCCGCCTCATTGGCTGTCAGGGAGCGAACTCGCTCCAGATAATCAGCGACGTTTCCGGCTGCGACCAGCTGGCGCGACTTGTCCTTCCCGCGTACGTGCAGAACAACCATGCGCCGGCCGTCAGCGTCGGTGCGGATTGCCACGTCCCTCCATCTGAGGTTCTTGGCTTCGGCCGGACGCATGCCCGTGTTGCACATGATCAGAATGAAGTTGTAGGCGAGCTGGCGATGCCACTCGAACTTCCTGGTTCTGGCGCGCTTGATCCAGCCGCGCGCGAAGGTGTGGAGCTTGCGGTACTCCTCAGGCGTAAAGGCATCCCGACGCACTTTCGCCAGGGGGAGCTTGCCCTTGTAGACGTGGCTCTCTGGTACGAACCGCTTGCCGACCGCGAAGGTGATGACGGAACGGAAGATGGACATCTCATATCGGATGGTGGCGTCCGACACCGGGCGTCCGCCGCGCCCCAGTCCATTCTGGCGACGCCAGAGGGGATAGCCCAGGAAGTCATCATGCGAGACGTGGGCGATCTGCTTGGCGCCCACGTAGCGATTGATCTGGGCTCGAATGATGGACGCCACCACCTCCCAGCGGTGGTGAGTGATCTCTCCGGCCTCTGAGCGGGCCTTCTGATGGCCGGCATACATCTTCGCGATCTGGGCGAAGGTCCGGTTGAACACCGGGACATCGTGCTTCACGCGGAAGCGCAGATCCGCATCAGCGTCGAAGGCGGCCTCCTTGGCCGTCGTCACATCAGCGGTGCGGAGCGAGACCGTCTTGTATCGGTCCGAGCCCGGGACCTTGATGCGGCAGTACCAGTTGCGGTGCTGAACGTCCGCGCGGCGGAAGAGGATAAGCCCAGGCTTCAGTTCCTGGGGGTCGATCAAAAAGGCCATCGGGGCGGCTCCCTGTGCAGGGTCTGTGTCGCCTCAGGGCCTAAGTCCTTGACTCTCCATAGGCTGGATAGGCCCTGAGCAGGCCTTGAGCGTGGACAAATCTGAAGAGAAACAAACCCGTAACATCACCCCTTCTCCCCTTGTGGGAGAAGGTGGGCCCGAAGGGCTCGGATGAGGGGTCTCTCCGAAATGTGATGGCGGGGCTATGGGTTTCACGTCCCGCAACCCCTCATCCGTCAGGCTCCGCCTGCCACCTTCTCCCACAAGGGGAGAAGGAAAATCCGCCGGTCTTCACATCAAGGCTTCGCAGCGCCTGATATTTCCCGCCTCCGCGCCCCGCTCGTCCTCATCTCCCCGCCCCACCTCCCGCCTGCCGCATCCTGGCCCTCGTCCCGTCGCAGGGGAGGGCTCGCTCGGCCGGCGAACCGAAGCGGCGGCGGGAGCGGAGAGAACGGGGTCCGTGTCGGATCGTCGGCCTCCCATCGCGCGCGCCGGGCAAGGGGAACCCCAGCGGAAGGCGGCGACGGTTCGGGCGGGCGGTTCAGGATGTCCTGCGGGCGGCGGAACGAGGCGAACGCCTCCAACGCCATTCCGCGGCCTCAAGCCGCGCGCAAGCGCGACAGGCCGCAGACATCGGGACGCGGAGCCGACGGGGCCTAGAGACGGGGCGTTCGACCCGTCCGCCAGAGAGGCTCCGGCCAGGGGCGAGGGGGTTACTCGGACCGTTCCAGGACCGCGTCGTCGCGCGGCCTGCCCGTCATGGGCGCCGGGGGTAGCCGCGAACAACGGCGCCTGCCCCGAGCTCATGTCCAACTCTTCGCGCGGGGCGTCGGCCTTCGTCGAAACGGTATTGCTCAATTCTTTCCGGGCGAAGCCCCGGCGCCCCGCCCAGCCCTCTCGCCGCCCGGTCACGCCGAGGCGGGTAAAGCTGTTCCTTCTCCCCTTGCGGGAGAAGGTGGGCGAGCGGAGCGAGGCCGGATGAGGGGTTGCGCGACCTCAAATCCCCGGCCTTCATCCAGCTTCGGAGAGACCCCTCATCCGGCCCTGACGGGCCACCTTCTCCCACAAGGGGAGAAGGGCTCAGGCCGCGTCGGGTCGGGAGGTCCCGAAGGGCCGACGATCGCGGCCCACTCAGATATGAATGGCGTGGCCCAGCGCCCGCAGGGACGCCTCGTGGAAGGCTTCGCCCAGGGTCGGGTGGACGTGGATGGTTCCGGCCACGTCCTCCAGCACCGCGCCCATCTCCAGCATCTGGGCGAAGCTGTTGGACAGCTCCGACACGTGCTGGCCGACGGCCTGGACGCCCAGCAGGCGGTGGTCCGCCTTCGAGGCGATGACGCGGACGAAGCCGCCGTCCTCGCCCGCCTCGATGGCCAGGGCGCGGCCGATGGCGGCGAAGGGGAAGACCGCCTGGATCACGTCGTCGCGGCCCTTGACGTCGTCGGGGCCGAGGCCCGCCGAGACGATCTCCGGCTCGGTGAAGCAGACGGCGGCGATGGTGGTCGGGTCGAAGACGCGATCATGTCCGGCGATGATCTCGGCCACGACCTCGCCCTGGGCCGAGCCCTTGTGCGCCAGCATGGGTTCGCCGGTCAGGTCGCCGATGGCCCAGACGTTCTTCATGCTGGTGGCGCAGCGATTGTCGATCTTCACGAACGGGCCGTTCATGGCCACGCCCATGTTCTCCAGGCCCCAGCCCTTCGTCCGCGCGCGGCGGCCGACGGTGACCAGCACCTTGTCGGCGTCCAGCTGCATTGGAGCGCCGTCCTTGTCGGTGACGTTCAGCTTGCCGTCCCCGAAACCGCCCGCGCGGGCGCCGAGCAGCAACTGGACGCCGTGCTTTTCCAGCCATTTGGCGACGGGGTCGGTCAGGGCCTTGTCGTAGAGCGGCAGGATGCGCTCGGCCATTTCGACGATGGCCACCTCGGCGCCCAGCTTGCGGAAGGCGATGCCCAGCTCCAGGCCGATGTAGCCGCCGCCGACGACGACCAGCTTCTTGGGCACTTCCGGCAGGCTCAGGGCCTCGGTGGACGAGATCACGTCGCCGCCGAAGGGCAGGAAGGGCAGTTCGACCGGCTCCGATCCCGTGGCGAGGATGACGTGTTCGGCGGTGATGCGGATGTCGCCGTCGTCGGTTTTGACGGTGCAGGTCTTGGCGTCCGAGAAGTCGGCCCAGCCCTTGATGACCTTGACCTTGGCCTTCTTCAGCAGGGCGGCGACGCCGGCGTTCAGCTTCCTGACCACGCCGTCCTTCCACTCGACCGTCTTCGACAGGTCGATGGCCGGGGTCGAGGCGGTGATGCCCAGCGTGCCGTCGCCGGCGGCCTTGGCCACCGTCTCATACTTGCCCGCCGCGTGGATGATGGCCTTGGACGGGATGCAGCCGACGTTCAGGCAGGTGCCGCCGAGGCCAGGCGAGGCGTCCACCAGCACGGTCTCCAGCCCCAGCTGGCCGCAACGGATCCCCGCCACATAGCCGCCGGTCCCGGCGCCGATGATCAGGACTTTGGTTTTCAGGGTCTGGGTCACCTGTTCAGGCTCCTTAGTCGATCAGCTGCTACCCGAAGAGCTTCGGCGATACGCGGATCGTAGATGAAACGAGGTCCATCACTGTCGATGATGGACCAGCCAGAGTTCGGAAGAAGACGTGTCGGCAAGCCGTTGCGTCTCAGATAGAGCACCACGACCGTGCCGCGCTCGGGAGGAAAGAAGCCGCATTCCCTGTCTACGCCGTTGATATGCCGCATACGGTGGATCTTCTCGGGGCCGACAGTCCCTTTGATGATCGCCACGGTGCGCCAGGTTAGCCGTGCATGGTCGCGCGTGAGCCAAGCACGTCCATCGAGCCGAGCCAAAACGACACTGTCGGCTTGATCCCAATGCAAGCGCTGCCTTGCAAGATCTGCAGAAGGGTCAGCATCGAACATCACCGTGCAGGCGATGGTGGCGCTCGGTCCCAAGAGGCACAGTGTGAATGCGCCAAAGGCTGCTGCGAGCGACGTTCGCATCCCGCTCTACATCCACAATGTCGCCGGGTTCTCCAGCAGGGTCTTGATCTTTTGCACGAAGACCGCCGCGTCATGGCCGTCGACGATGCGGTGATCGAAGCTGGAGGACAGGTTCATCATCTTGCGCACGACCATCTGGCCGCCTCGCACGACGACGCGCTCCTCGATCTTGTTCGGACCGACGATGGCGACTTCGGGGTGGTTGATGATGGGCGTGTGCACCACGCCGCCGAGCGTGCCCAGCGAGGTGATGGTGATGGTCGAGCCGGACAGCTCCTCGCGCTTGGCGCTGCCATCCTTGGCGGCGCCCGAGACGCGGGCGATTTCCTCGGCCGTATCGTAGGCGTCGCGCGCTTCGGCGTGGCGGACGACCGGGACCATCAGGCCGTTCGGCGTCTGGGCGGCGATGCCCAGATGGACGGCGTTGTGCTGGGTCAGCACGCCGGCCTCGTCGTCATAGGTGGCGTTGATGTTGGGCTGGTCCTTCAGGGCCACGACGATGGCGCGGGCGATGAAGGGCAGGACGTTCAGCTTGGCGCGGCCTGTGCCCTTGTTCTGGGCGTTCAGGTGAGCGCGCAGTTCCTCCACCGCCGTCATGTCGATGTCCTCGACATAGGTGATGTGGGGGATGCGACGGACGCTTTCGGCCATCTTCTCCGCGATCTTGCGGCGCAGGCCGATGATGCGGACTTCGTTGGTTCCCTCGGCCTTGGCGTAGAGCGAACCGCCCGAGGCCGTGGCCGGGGCGAACGTGCCGCCGCGCGCGACGAAGGCGTCCAGATCGGCGTGCTCGATGCGGCCCGCGGGGCCGCTCCCCGGCACGAAGACCAGATCGATCCCCAGATCGCGCGCGCGGTTGCGCACGGCGGGGGAAGCCAGCGGGCGCTCGCCCGGCTGGCGGCCGGTCAGGGCCGGAACGGGCTTGGCGTCGGCCTTGGGCGCAGCAGCAGGCTTGGCGGCCGGTGCGGCGACAGGAGCCGGCGCGGCCTTCTCGGTCTTGGCGGCGGGCGCCGGAGCGGCGGCGGGGGCTTCGGCGACATTGCCCTTGCCTTCGACCTTGAAGCTGACCAGCGGACCGCCGACGGCGATCTGCTGACCGGCTTCGCCGTGCAGGGCGACGACGACGCCGGAGACCGGGCTGGTCAGTTCGACCGTCGCCTTGTCGGTCATGACCTCGGCCAGGATCTGGTCTTCCTCGACCGCATCGCCGACCTTGACGTGCCAGCCGACCAGTTCGGCCTCGGCCGTGCCTTCGCCCACGTCGGGCAGTTTGAAGACGTGGTTCGCGCCGGCGGCGGCGACGGGCGCCGCAGCGGCTTCAGCCTTCGGCGCTTCGATGGCGACCGGAGCGGGCTCGGGCGCAGCGGCCACGGGCGCGGCGGCCGGTTCCTCGGCGGCGGCGTTGCCTTCGCCCTCGACCTCGAACTCGGCCAGCGGGCCGCGCACGGCCATCATCTGACCGGGCTCGCCGTGCAGGGCGGTGACGACGCCCGCGACCGGGCTGGTCAGCTCGACCGTGGCCTTGTCGGTCATGACGTCGGCGACGATCTGATCCTCGGCGACCGTATCGCCGACCTTGACGTGCCAGGCGACGAGCTCGGCTTCGGCGGTGCCTTCGCCCACGTCGGGCAGCTTGAATACGTAACGACCCATCTTAGCGACCTCCCGTCATGACGGCTTTCAGCGCGTCAGCGACCCGTTGCGGTCCGGGGAAATATTCCCATTCAAAGGCGTGCGGATAGGGCGTGTCCCAGCCGGTCACGCGCGCCACCGGCGCCTCCAGGTGATAGAAGCAGCGCTCCTGAACCAGCGCGCTCAGTTCGCCGCCGAAGCCCGAGGTTTTCGGCGCCTCGTGCACGATGATGCAGCGGCCGGTCTTCTTGACCGAGGCCTCGATGGCTTCGATGTCCAGCGGCACGAGGGTGCGCAGGTCGATGACCTCGGCGTCCACGCCCGCATGTTCGGCGCCCGCCAGCGCGACCCAGACCATGGTGCCATAGGCCAGGATGGTGACGTCGGACCCTTCCTTCATCACGCGGGCCTTGCCGATCGGCTCGATGTATTTGCCGGTCGGGACCTGGGCCAGTTCCTGCGCCTTCCACGGGCTGACCGGCCTTTCGTGCCAGCCGTCGAAGGGGCCGTTGTACAGGCGCTTGGGCTCGAAGAAGATGACCGGATCGTCGTCCTCGATCGCCGCCAGCAACAGGCCCTTGGCGTCATAGGGATTGGACGGGATCACCACCTTCAGACCGGCGATGTGGGTGAACAGGCTTTCCGGCGACTGGCTGTGCGTCTGGCCGCCGAAGATGCCGCCGCCATAGGGGCTGCGCACCACCATCGGCGTGGTGAACTGGCCGCCCGAGCGATAGCGCATCTTGGCCGCTTCGGAGACGATCTGGTCGTAGGCCGGATAGATGTAGTCGGCGAACTGGATCTCGACGACCGGGCGCAGGCCATAGGCGGCCATGCCGATGGCCGTGCCGACGATGCCGGATTCCGAGATCGGGGCGTCGAAGCTGCGGTTCAGGCCGTGCTTCTTCTGCAGGTGGTCGGTGACGCGGAAGACGCCGCCGAAATAGCCCGCGTCCTCGCCGTAGGAGACGACGGTCGGGTCTTCGGCCATCTTGACGTCCAGGGCCGAGTTCAGGGCCTGGATCATGTTCATCGCGGCGACAGCGGGCGCGTCCGGGGCGACCGACGCCGGGGCGTCCTTCTGGTCGACCATGTCGGCTTCAATCTTGTCGTTGATCTCGGCCATCACTCAGACTCCTACTTCGCGGCGCTGTTCGACCAGGCGCCAGTCCTCGGTCGCATAGACCTCCTCGAACATGGTCTTCACGCTGGGGCGCGATTGGCCCAGGGTGCCGATGGCCTCGGATTCCTTGGCGGCGGCGCGGACCTTTTCGACGGCTTCCTTTTCGGCCTCTTCCTGCTGTTCGTCGGACCATTCGCCCAGACCGATCAGGTGCTGCTTCAGGCGGGCGATCGGGTCGCCCAGCGGCCACTTCTCATGCTCGTCGCCGGGGCGGTAGCGGCTGGGGTCGTCCGAGGTCGAGTGCGGGGCGCCGCGATAGGTGAACAGCTCGATGATCGTCGCGCCTTGATTGGTGCGGGCGCGTTCCTCGGCCCACTGGGTCGCGGCCCAGACGGCCAGGAAGTCGTTGCCGTCGACGCGCAGGGCGGGCAGGCCGTAGCCGATGCCCTTGGACGCGAAGGTGGTCTCAAGCCCGCCGGCGATGCCCTGGAAGGACGAGATGGCCCACTGGTTGTTGACGATGTTCAGGATGACCGGCGCGCGATAGACGGCGGCGAAGGTCAGGGCCGAGTGGAAGTCGCTTTCGGCCGTCGAGCCGTCGCCGATCCAGGTGATGGCGATCTTGTCGTCGCCGCGGATGGCCGAGGCCATGCCCCAGCCCACGGCCTGAACATACTGCGTGCCCAGATTGCCCGAGATGGTGAAGAAGCCGTAGTCCTTGGCCGAATACATGATCGGCAGCTGGCGGCCCTTGATGGGGTCTTCGGCGTTCGAATAAATCTGGTTCATCATGGTCGCGAGCGGATAGTCGCGCGCGATCAACAGGCCCTGCTGGCGATAGGTGGGGAAGCCCATGTCCTCGCGGCTCAGGATCATGCCCTGGGCGACCGCGATGGCCTCTTCGCCGGTGCACTTCATATAGAAGCTGGTCTTGCCCTGACGGTGGGCGCGGTGCATCCGGTCGTCGAAGGCGCGCGTCAGGATCATGGCCTTCAGGCCGCGACGCATCGTCTCAGGGTCCAGCTTGGGATCCCACGGGCCCACGGCCTTGCCTTCATCGTCCAGCACGCGGATCAGGCGGAAGGCGAGATCGCGCATCTCGGCGGGCGCCGTGCTGACCTCCGGGCGGTCGACGGCGCCCGGCGCATCGAGCTTCAGGTGGCTGAAATCAGGCGTGTCGCCCGGCCGACCCGAAGGCTCCGGCACGCGCAGCGACAGCGTCGGGGTGTTCTTCATCAATGCCTCCCGTCCGGTTGAACCGGCCGCGTTTCCTTATGGATGAGGGCATAGCATGGCGTATGATTGTTGGCTCTCCTAAAAATACCCTTGCCAAATGGCGTTTTGGGGTATTTTATTGCGCAGAAAGCTAATTCGGAGAAAGCCTTTGGCCGACGACCTCGACCCTATCGACGCGCGCATCCTCGACATCCTTCAACAGGACGCAGGCCTGTCCGTCGCCGAGGTCGCCGATCGCGTCGGCCTGTCGGCCTCGCCGTGCTGGCGCCGGATCAAGAGACTGGAGGACTCTGGCCTGATACGCAAGCGTGTCACGCTATTGGACGCCGGTCTTCTGGGTCTGGACTTCGAGGTCTACGCCATCGTCAAGCTGAGCCTGCCGACCCGCGACAACCTGCAGATCTTCGAACAGGCCGTCGAAAGCTGGCCCGAAGTGGTGCAGTGCGCCACCATCACGGGGCGCGAGGATTACGTCCTGCGCATCATCACCACCGACATGCACGCCTTCGACCAGTTCCTGCGCGACAAGCTGCTGACGCTGGGCATCGTCTCCAACTGCGAGAGCCATATCGTCACGCGCGGAGTGAAGAACGTCACCACCCTGCCGCTGGGCATCATCACGCCGCACGTCGGCTGAGGCTGTCGCGTCGTCGCCTTTGGTCAGCTCAGGCGGTCGAAGGCGACGGCGTGAACCTTGTCCCGCCCCAGCAGGGCGGTCAGCGGCGGGACGGAAAACAGGCCCGTGATCGCGGGATCGCGCACGTCCAGCCCCCCGGTGAAGGCGCCGAAGGCGGGCAGGATCAGCCGCCGCCCGTCGGTGACGAAGCAGGGGCGGCGCACGCCCCGGCCATAGGCAGCGACGCGGGCGGCGGGATGCAGGTGGCCCGCGACTTCGCCCGGTGCCGGATCGATCTGCGGCTCATGGATCAGGAACAGGCCGCCCAGCGCCAGGGTCTCGACCACCCGGCCGGGCAGGCGCTTGAAGGGATTGGCCAGCGCGCCGGCCAGGGCGTCCAGGTCGTGATTGCCCTCCAGCCAGATCCAGTCGCGTCCGGCGGCCAGGGTTTCCAGCCACGTCAGCTGGGCGCTGTCCATGCGCGACACCGCCTTTGAATCATGGAAGCTGTCGCCCAGCAGGACGACCGTGCGCGGGTCCAGCGCCTCGATTTCGGCCTCGAGCCTGGCCAGGGTCGCAGGGCTGTCATAGGGCGGCAGCATCTGCCCCCGCGCCGCAAAGGCCGAGCCCTTCTCCAGGTGCAGGTCGGAGGCGATCAGGGTTTGATGCGTCGGTAGCCACAGGGCGCCGGAACAGCGCAGCACGCAGGCTTCGCCGTTGACCGTCAGCCTCAGCCCGCCGCAGGGGTGGCGATAGGGCGACAGGGCCGCGCGCAAGGCGTCGTTCATCGTCCTTCTCCCCTTGGGGGAGAAGGTGGGCGGCGGAGCCGCTCGGATGAGGGGGCTGTATCCGCAGGCAAAGCGCTAAACGACGAACACGCGGCTGGCGTCCCCCTCATCCGTCTTGCTCCGCAAGCCACCTTCTCCCCCAAGGGGAGAAGGGCGCACGATGTCTTCACGCGGCCCCCTTCAGCGCTTCGGGCGCGTCTTCCATGACCTCGGCGATCAGGGCCTCGGCGCTTTCGTCCAGGATCATCTCGGCGGCGTCGCCTCCGACGCGCTCGCGCCCGATCTGCACCAGCACCGGCACGCTGAAGGGCGAGGGCCGGTCCAGCCTCTTGTGCACGATGCGGCCGTGAATGCGGCTCAGAAGCTGGCCCAGCCGCGCCACGTCCAACAGACCTGTCGCCGCATCCGCCCGCGCTGTCCTTAGCAACAGATGGTCCGGCTGATGCCGCCGCAGCACGTCGTAGATCAGGTCGGTCGAGAACGTCACCTGCCGCCCGGTCTTTTCCGCCCCCGGCTGGCGCTGCTCGATCAGGCCGGAGATCAGGGCGCAGTTGCGGAAGGACCGCTTCATCATGAAGCTCTCCTCCAGCCAGGCCTCCAGATCGTCGCCCAGCATGTCCGGCTCGAACAGGGCCTCCAGATCGAGGTCGCCCATCGGCCGGATCGACCAGATCGCCAGCGAATAGTCCGTCACGACAAAGCCCAGCGGCCCGACGCCCATCCGGTCCAGCCGCCGGGTCAGCAGCATGGCCAGGGTGGTGTGAGCCAGTCGTCCCTCGAACGGATAGGCGACCATGAAATGCCGCGTCCCGCGCGGGAAGGTCTCGACCAGCAGGGTCTCGGCTGCCGGGATGGCGCTGCGTACCGCCTGCAGTTCCAGCCACTCCTGCACGTCGGGCGGCAGGACGCGCCAGTGGTCGCGGTCCTGCACCATGCGCCGCACCCGTTCGGCCAGCGACGTGCCGAGCGGGAATTTGGAGCCGCCGTAGGAGGGGATCTTCGGGTCTTTATCGACGGCGGGCGAGACCAGGGCGTCCGTCTTGACGATCCCCTGAAAGGCCCAGACCTGACCGGCGAAGACGAAGGTGTCGCCGGGCGTCATCTGCTCGAAATACCATTCCTCGGCCTCGCCGATCTTGCGCCCCGCGACCAGGTGTTTGCCGCCCGCGCGCCGCCCCGCGACGCGCACGTTCAGATTGGCGGCCGAGACGATGGCGCCGACGTTCATCCGGTGCCGCTGGGCCATCTGGGCGTTGCGGACCGTCCACTTGCCGTCGCGGGTGCGCACGATGCGAGCGAAGCGGTCGTAGGTGCGCAGCGCATAGCCGCCGACAGCGACCAGATCGACCACCTCCTCGAACGCCTCATAGGTCAGGCCGCGATAGGGCCCCGCCGTCGTCACCTCGGCGAACAGGTCGGTCAGGTCGAAGGCTTCCGAGCAGGCGCAGCCCATGACGTGCTGGGCCAGCGTATCCAGCGTGCCGGTATGCTCCGGCTCCCAGTCGAAGGCGTTCTCGGCCACCGCCTCGCGCGCGGCCTGACACTCCAGCATCTCGAAGCGGCTGGCGGGGACCATCAGGGCGCGCGACGGCTCGTCCAGCCGGTGATTGGCCCGGCCGATGCGCTGGACCAGACGGCTGGCCCCCTTCGGCGCGGCCAGTTGGATGACCAGATCGACGTCGCCCCAGTCGATGCCCAGGTCCAGCGTCGAGGTGCAGACCACGGCCTTCAGCTCGCCGCGCGCCATCGCCGCCTCGACCTTGCGCCTCTGCTCGGCGGCCAGGGAGCCGTGGTGCAGGGCGATCGGCAGGTCGTCCTCATTGATCGCCCACAGCGATTGGAAGACGAACTCGGCCTGCCAGCGGGTGTTGACGAAGATCAGGCTGAGCCCTGCGCGGCGGATGGCGTCGTAGACCTCGGGGATGGCGTGGACGCCGGTGTGCCCGGCCCAGGGGACGCGGCCTTCGCTGACCAGCACGTCCACCACCGGCGGCGCGCCCGGATCGCCGAGCACGACGCGAACCCCTTCTCCCCTTGTGGGAGAAGGTGGGCCCGAAGGGCTCGGATGAGGGGTTTCTCCGGGGCGGGATGAAGGGGGTTCGGAAATGTCGCGAGACCCCTCATCCGTCAGGCTCCGCCTGCCACCTTCTCCCACAAGGGGAGAAGGGGAGAGCCAGTCGGCGATCTTTTGCGGATCGTCCACCGTGGCGCTCAAGGCCACCCGCCGCATCTCTGGCGCGAACGTCTGCAACCGCGCTAGCCCCAGCGCCAGCAGGTCGCCGCGCTTGCCGCTCCAGATGGCGTGGACCTCGTCCAGCACCACGCATTTCAGATCGGCGAAATAATCTCTCGCCCCTTCCCAGGCGCAGAACAGGGCCAACTGCTCCGGCGTGGTCAGCAGGATGTCGGGGGGAAAGTCGCGCTGGCGCTGCTTCTTCGACTGTTTGGTGTCGCCGGTGCGGCTTTCGACGTGGATGTTCAGCCCGATCTCGCGGATGGGCGTCATCAGGTTGCGCTCGACGTCGGTGGTCAGGGCCTTCAGCGGCGACAGATAGAGGGTATGGACGCCCGGCCCCGGCCCCGTCTGCGACCTCGGCCCACGCTCGGCCAGATCGATCAGGCTGGGCAGGAAGCCCGCCAACGTCTTGCCCCCGCCCGTCGGCGCCACCAGCAGGGCGTGCTGTCCGGCCTGCGCCGCCGCGATCATCTCCAGCTGATGCCGGCGCGGCGACCAGCCCCGACCGGCGAACCAGTCGGCGAACAGGGGCGGAAACGTTGCAGTGATCGGCGTCGTCACGCCAAGCCTATAGCATGTTCCCGTTCCGTTTCGTCACCTCTGGCGCTATCTAGCGAGGGTGAATGTCGAATCCGCCGAGATCAGCACCGCGTCGTCCTTGACGTTCGACCTGCCGCCCGCGCTGGCCACGCCGCCGGGGGCGGGAGCCGTGTGCGACGACCAAGGGGCGCGCAAGATCGGAAGGGGCGCCGCCGAGGGCCTGTTCACCGGCGGCGACGTCATCGTCGCCCACGCCGGGCTGACCGCGCGACGGCTGGGCCTGGCGCCGCCGCCGCGCTCGGCCGAAATGCTGGACGCGCTGGAGCTGTTCGCCTTCGTGCGCCCGGCGCGGTTCTGCGCCCCGTCGGCCACCGGGCTGGCGCTGGCGCTGGGGCGCGAGGAGCCGAGAGGCGCCGAGGCCCAGGCCGCCGCCCTGCGCGCCGCCGCAGCCGACCTGTTGGCCGAACTGGCCGCGCCCGCCTATCCGGGGCGGGAAGAGGCCTATACGTTGGCCCTGACGCTGGAGCGGGCGGGCTGGGGCTGGGCGTCGCGGGTGCTTCAGGCCCTGCGCGCCGGGCCGTTGCGCGACCGCCAGCAGCGCGGCTCGGGCCTCGACGTCTGGGCGCGGCTGCAGGAGTGGGAGGACGAGGCGCCGCGCGGCGAGGCGGGGTCGGCCCCGGTCGACTCTGAGAGCGCCCGCATCCGTCTGGACAAGCTGCTTCAGGCCTCGGGGCTGGATGAGACGCGGCCCGCCCAGTCCGACTATGCGGCCGAAGCCGCCTACGCCTTCTCGCCGCGCAATGAAGAGGGGCGCCCGCGCGTCCTGCTGGCCGAGGCGGGCACCGGCACCGGCAAGACAATGGGCTATCTGGCGCCCGCCAGCCTGTGGGCCGAACGCAACGCGGGGGCGGCGTGGATCTCGACCTACACCCGTGCCCTGCAACGTCAGATCGACCGCGAAAGCCGCGCCCTGTGGCCCGACGAGGCCGAGCGGCGACGAAAGACTGTGGTGCGCAAGGGGCGCGAGAACTACCTCTGCCTGCTGAATCTTCAGGACATGGTGCAGGCGGCGCAACTGGGGAACGGCGACCTGATCGGCATGGCCCTGGCCGCGCGCTGGGCCGCCCACACCCGCGACGGCGACATGACCGGCGGCGACTATCCCGGCTGGCTGTCCGGCCTCTATGCGACCGCGCCCATGCATCAGGCGGGACCGGCCAATCTGGTCGACCGGCGCGGCGAGTGCGTCCACGCTGCTTGCCCCCATTATCGCCTGTGCTTCGTGGAAAAGACCATCCGCGCCAGCCGCCGGGCCGATCTGGTGGTGGCCAATCATGCGCTGGTGATGACACAGGCCGCCTTCGACGGCGCCCGCACCGCGCGCGGCCTGAAGCAAGACGGCGAGACGGCGGCGCTGAAACGCATCGTCTTCGACGAGGGTCACCATCTGTTCGACGCGGCGGACAGCGCCTTCTCCGCCTGCCTGTCGGGGCAGGAGGCGGCCGAGCTGCGCCGCTGGATCCGGGGGCCGGAGGGGCGCGGCCGTCGCGGGCGCGGACTGGAACAGCGGCTGGGCGACCTGACCGCCGACAATGAAGCCGCGTCCAAGGCCCTGAAGGACGCGCTGCAGGCCGCCGCCCAACTGCCGGGCGAGGGGGTGTCGGGCCGTATCGCCCCGGCGTCGGGCGAGGTGAACCCCATCGGGCCGATCGAGCGGTTTCTGGTCGCGGCGCTGGAACAGCTGCGCGCCCGTGCGGCAGAGACAGGCGGCGCCGAGTTCGGTCTCGAATGCGCCCTGCGCCCCGTCGCCGAGCCGGTGCTGGAGGCCGCGCGCGAAGCCGCCCGCGCCATCGCCGCCGTCGAGGCGCCGCTGCTGGCCTTGTCGCGCCACCTCGAAGACATTCTGGACGAGGAGGCGGCCGAGCTGGACGGCGCCGCCCGCGCCCGCATCGAGGGCTCGCTGCGCGGGCTGGACCGGCGCGCGCGCATGACCCTGCCCGGCTGGCGCTCTATGCTGGCGGCGCTGGAGGAGGGGGGCGACGAACCGGACCCTGACTTCGTCGACTGGCTAAGCGCCGAAGCGGCTTTTGGCCGTATCCATGACGTGGCCCTGCGCCGCCACTGGATCGACCCGACCGTGCCGCTGGAGGCCGCCGTGGTCATGCCGTCGCACGGGGTGCTGGTGACATCCGCCACCCTGACCGACCCGGCGGCGGAAGACCCCTTCGACCTCGCTCGAATGCGCACCGGGGCTGCGCGCCTGATCGAACCGGCGCGGACGTTGAAGGTCGACAGCCCGTTCGACTATGCCACCAACAGCCGGGTCATCGTCGTCAACGATCTGGTCAAGGACGACCCGCGCCAGATCGCGGCGGCCATGCGCGAACTGTTCCTGGCGGCGGGCGGCGGAGGACTGGGCCTGTTCACCGCCATCCGGCGGCTGAAGGCGGTCTATGAGCGGCTGGGGCCGGAACTGGCGCGGGCGGGTCTGCCGCTCTACGCCCAGCACGTCGATCCGCTGGAGGTCGGGGCTTTAGTCGACGTCTTCAGGGCCGAGCGGGACAGCTGTCTGCTGGGCACTGATGCCGTCAGGGATGGCGTGGACGTCCCGGGGCGTAGCTTGCGGGTTCTGGCCTTCGACCGGGTGCCGTGGCCGCGCCCGGACCTGCTGCACAAGGCGCGGCGCGAACGGTTCGGCACGGGTTCGGGCGGTCGCTCCTGGGACGACGCTCTGGCGCGCGGGCGGATCGCCCAGGCGTTCGGACGCCTGATCCGCCGAGCCGACGACCGGGGCGTCTTCGTCATGCTGGACGCCGCCTGCCCGACGCGCCTGTTCGCCGCCCTGCCGCCGGGGACGGAGGTGCTGCGTCTGGGTCTGGCCGAGACGGTGGAGTTGACCAAGGGCTTCCTGGCGGAGCAGACCGGCTGACCATGTCGCGCACCACCCCCGCCACCGTCGCCCTGAGCAAGGCCGGCGTCGCCTTCGAACTGCACCCTTACGACTACGATCCCGATGCGCCGCGCGTGGGGTTGCAGGCGGCCGAGGCCCTGGGCTGGGCGCCCGAGCAGGTGTTCAAGACGCTGATGACCCTGGTGGACGCCAAGCCCGTCTGCGTTGTCGTGCCCTCCGACTGCGAGGTCAGCATGAAGAAGCTGGCCGCCGCCGCCGGGGGCAAGTCGGCGCAGATGATGAAGCCCGCCGACGCCGAGCGTCTGACCGGCTTCAAGGTCGGCGGCGTCAGTCCCTTCGGCCAGCGGAAGGCCGTCCCGACCTTCATCGACGAGACGGCGATCCTGTTCGACCGGGTGCTGATCAACGGCGGCCAGCGCGGCCTGCTGCTGGAGCTGGCGCCGGACGAAGCCGCGCGGGCCAGCGCGGCGACCTGGGCGGACCTGACCGCCTGATCGGCCTAGCTCTCGAACGTCACGACCACGCTGTCGGCGGAACGCTCGGCTTCGCCGTGGAATACCGCCTCGATGTTGTTGCCGTCCGGGTCCAGCAGGAAGGCGGCGTAGTATCCGGGGTGATAGGGCCGCTCGCCCGGCGCGCCGTTGTCGGTTCCGCCCGCCGCCAGGCCCGCCTTGTGGAAGGCCTCGACCATGGCGCGGCCCTTGGCCTGGAAGGCCAGGTGGCAGCGGCCCGTCGGCCGGCCCTGCGCGGCGATGCTGTCCACCGCCGAGACGAACAGTTCGTCGGCCCAGAAGAAGCGTTCGGCCTCGCCGGCGATCGGCACGCCAAGGGCCTCCAGCACCGCGCCGTAGAAGCGACGACTGGCCTCAAGGTCGGGCGTCACCAGTTGCAGATGGTCGATCAGCCGGCCGCGATGAAGCTGCTGCGTCTCCATGATCCTCGTCTCCTGTCAGATTGTGATTCGAACGGACGGCAGCCTGGCCTGTTCCTGCTGACAGGACGTGTCAGCAGCCGCGCATCCTGCTAAAGCGCGCTCATGACCGACACGAGCGCCGCCGCCCCGCATCACAGCCGCAAGGGGCTGATCATCCCCTTCGTTATCGTCGCCGTGGGCCTGGTCCTGTGGACCGGCTGGTGGTTCTTCCTGACCCAGCAGATCGAGCGCCGCATGGAGGCCAAGATCGCCGGGCTGAAGGAGAGCGGCTGGACCATCGAGCACGCCGGAATCGCCACCACCGGCTGGCCCATGCACGCGCGGGTGACGATCAAGCACCTGGACGTCGTCGCTCCGTCCGGTCATGCGATCGCGGCGCCCGAGATGATCGCCCAGGCCAACGCCTACAACCCCACGCGCTGGGTGCTGGCGGCGCCGGACGGCCTGACCGTCACGCGCGCAGAGAAGGGCAAGACCGCCATCCGCGCCGAGGGCATCCGCATGAGCGTGCACGGCCTGACCCAGCGGTGGCCCAATGTGGCTCTGGAGCTGGAGAAGCCGGTCTTCACCGCCCTGCCGGACGCCGAGCCCTTCCCGCTGAAGCAGGCGCGTCTGGTGCAGTTCTACATGCGGCCGCATCTGGTCGGCTCGGACACGCCGACCGATGACGTGGACGTGCTGTTCCGTCTGGTCGACGGCGAAGGGCGCGCGAACGGACCCATTGAAGGCTTCACCCAGTCGGGGATGCTGAACGCCCAGATCGAGGCGGTGATCGAAAAGGCCTCGGCCCTGCGCAAGGGGGCGGACGCCAAGGGGCTGCTGACCGTCTGGACGGCGGCGGGCGGACGCTTCATCGACGTGAAGGGCCAGCTTCAGGCGGGCGAGAGCAAGGCCTTCGTTTCCAGCGACGCCCTGTCGGCGGACGGCAAGGGCCAGTTGGAAGGCGAGGTTTTCGTGCGCGCCGAGAAGCCGCTGGCGGCCATTGTCGGTCTGGCGGGCGCCCAGCAGGGCGGGGCGCTGGATCGCGCCGCCGCCGCCAAGGCCGCCGCCGCCACGCCGCAGGGCGGGACCGGCGACGACGGCCAGGGCGTGGAGCTGGCCATCCTGTTCCGTGGCGGGCGGACCTATCTGGGGCCGTTCGCCCTGGCGCCCGCGCCGCAGCTGTTCTGATGCTGCCATTGTCATGCTGATCGAGCCGCCCGCCGACGAAGCGCGCCTGTCGCTGGAGCGGGCCGTGGCTGAGGCCGTCTGCGCCCGGCTAGCGGCGGGGCCGCGCGGCTCGGTCGACGGCGACGCCATCGCCCTGCGCGCCGTTCTGCAAGGTGCGAGCCTGGCGGAAAAGTCGGCGGTGCGCGCCGTGCTGGGGCGGCTGGAGGCGGCGGACGGGCGGCCCTTGATCGCCTGCGGAGCGCTGTCGCCGGTGCTGGCGTCTGACCGCTGGGGTCTGGCGGCGCGGCCGATGGTCGAGGCGGACCAGGCCCTGATGGCCGTGCGAGACGGGGCGGCGCAGAAGACGCGCGCCCTGATCGATCTGTCGGCGCGGCCGTGGTGGGGGCGGTTGCTGGCCTTGCCCATGCTGAAGGTCATCGCGGCCCTGCCGGATGACGCGGCCGGGACGCCGCGCGCGCTGATGGTCGGGACCGAGGCGCCGGGGCCGACGGGCGACGACCGCACCTTTTGGGTCACGGACAGCGGCTGGCCGGATGCGCGCATCGTCGAGGCCCTGGGCCAGGCCGGTCTGGCGGCCGAATTTCTGGCGGGCGGAGGCGGGTTGAAGCTGTTCGTCCTGACGGGCTATGTGCAGGCGGAAGACGTCAGGCTGGACGGCGCGCCCGGCGGCCTGACCGGCGTCATCGGCGCCGCTCCCGTCTTCTGAACATTGCGGCCGGCAGGGGATGACGCGCGCATGACTGAAGCGAACCAGGCGCCGTCCGGCGGCGCGCCTCAACCCAAGCGCGGCGTGCTGGACATCGCCCCCTATGTCGGCGGCAAGAGCGCCATCGCCGGGGTGGCCAAGCCGATCAAGCTGTCCTCCAACGAGAACGCTCTGGGTGCAGGCGAAAAGGCGCGCGAGGCCTTCGCCGCCGCCGTGTCCTCGATCCACCTCTATCCCGACGGCCGGGCCGACCGTCTGCGCGCCGCCGTGGCTGAGGCGCATGGGCTGGAGCCGGAACGTCTGATCTTCGGCAACGGCTCGGACGAGGTCTTCGCCCTGCTGAACCAGACCTATCTGGAAGCCGGGGACAACATCGTCACCAGCCAGTACGCCTTCGTCGCCTATCAGATTTCAGCCCGCGCCTGTCAGGCCGAGGTCAGACTGGCGGCCGAACCGGATTTCCGCGCCGACGTCGACGCCATGCTGGCCCTGGTCGATGAGCGGACCAAGCTGGTCTATCTGTCCAACCCCGCCAATCCGACCGGCAGCTACGCTACGGGCGAGGAGATCCGCCGCCTGCACGCGGGCCTGCCCGCCCACGTCATCCTGGTGGTCGACGAAGCCTACGCCGAGTTCGTCACCGAACCGGACTGGGAGAGCGCCTTCGATCTGGCGCGCACGGCGTCCAACATCGTCGTCACCCGCACCTTCTCCAAGCTGCACGGCCTGGGCGGTCTGCGCGTCGGCTTCGGCTATGCGCCGCTGGCGGTCGAGCAGGCCATCGACCGCATCCGCCTGCCGTTCAACGTCTCCGTGCCGGGGATCGAGGCGGCCATCGCCGCCCTGGGCGACGAGGCGCACCAGAAGGCCTCGCGCGATCTGGTGGCCGAGTGGCGGCCGCGCCTGATCCAGGCCGTGCGCGGCTTTGGGTTCGAGGTTCTGCCCGCCTCGGGCAACTTCATCCTGATCCGCTTCCCGGATGCGAAGCGCCCCGCCTCGGCGGCGCAGGACTATCTGCAGTCCCAGGGGATCATCGTGCGCGGCGTGGCCAGCTACGGCCTGCCGGACTGCCTGCGGGTGACGGTCGGGACGGCGGATCAGAACCGCGCCGTCCTCGACGCCCTCAGCGAGTTCGCGGCGCGCTGACGCGTTAGGACTTAAGCGGACCATTGATCTGGATCGGGATGGATCAATCCCGATCGATAATGGTCTAGTCCCCGCTGTTGAAGCGCAACACGCCGATCACCCCGGCGCGCCAGATGTAGTCGTCCTCGATCAGGGGGCTGTCCTTGATGTCGCCCAGGCGCTGTTCGTAGTTGACGAAGGCGCCCATGCCGTAGCGATCGCCGATCGGGATGGCCAGCAGGGCCGCCGCCCCCGCCGCCGACAGTCCGCCCGAGGGTTCGAAGGCGGTCAAGCCGCTGCTCGCGGCCTCGGCGGCGCTGACGCCGTAATAGCGCTGAACCCGCTCGTCGCTGGCGCCGCGCATATAGGCCATGGTCTGCAACAGGCCGACGCGAGTCACGCGCTGGTGGCTGATGGAGCCGTAGTATTCCATTCCGGCGTCGTCGCTGGTGGCGTCATGCTGGATACGGCCGCCCACGACGATATTCCCCGGCAGCCGTTTGAAGGCGTAGAGCGCCGCGTCGGCGCCCAGGTCCGGGCGATCCATGCCGTCGATGTCGCCTGCGGCGAAACGCGGACGCAACTGCACCCCCGCGTGCAAGCCGTCGCGCTTGACTGCATTCCAGCCCAGGCCGTCCAGACCGTTGGCGTAGACGATGTCGCGATAGGAGGCCGAGCCCCAGGCGGTGACGTTGGCCTCGTCGCTGTTGCTGCCGGTGGCGCTGAAGCCGCGCACGACGCCGCCGCCGACATCGACCTTCCACGTCTGAGGGGTCTCAGCCGGGATGAACGGCTGCGACTGCGCCATGGCTGAGACAGGCAGGGCCGAGACCGGCAGGACTGAGAGGGTCGTCGCCAGCAGCGCGAGGCGGAGGGGGCTGTGTGCGGTCATGAACGAGTCCCAGGTCAACAGCTGATGATATAGGGTCTCGCTCTCCAAAGCTTAGGTTTTGGGCGGCAACAAGGCGGTTGAGGCCGTTTCGATCCGGCTTTCCAATTCCGCCATGAAGGCGGCGCGCTTCAGCCCGGCTGGGATCGGCGGCAGGAATTCGAAAACGACCGTGCCCGGATAGCGTTTGAAGCCGTGAGCCGGCCAATGCACGCCCGAGTTGGTGGCGACCGGCCAGCAGGGCGCGTCCACGTCGCGATAGATGGCGGCGACGCCGGGCTTGTAGTCCGCCGGTTCGCCCGGCGTTGTGCGGGTGCCCTCGGGGAAGATCAGGATCTGACGGCCTTCGGCCAGACGCGCGCGGGTCTGGCGCACCATGTCCTTCAGCGCCTTGGCGTGGGCGGCGCGGTCGACGGCGATCATCTTCGTCTTCCAGGCGAACCAGCCGAAGAAGGGCAGGGGCATCAGCTCCTTCTTCATCACGAAACAGGCGTCGTCCAGGAAGGCGAACGGGGCGATGACGTCCAGCATGCCCTGGTGCTTGGCGGCGATCAGGGCCGGGCCGGTCGGGCGATGCTCCAGTCCGCGCACCTCGACCTTGACCCCGGCGATCCAGCGCAGGCCGAACAGGACGAAGCGCGCCCACAGCTTGATCACCGCAATGGCGACGCCGTGCGGCATCAGCAGCGCCGGCGACAGGCCGATGGCGAACAGCGGCATCGACAGGTAGAGCCACAGGGTGAAGATCAGGGATCGGACGGTCGTCATGCGGCGGCCTTGTTCGGTTCGGAGGCGTCAGCGTCGGCCTCGGCGGTCGGGCCGGGGCGTTCGGGGTGACGGCCGGTCAGGCGGTGCATCCCCTCGCGGCCGAGCACGGCTAGGTACTTCATGTATTCCAGCGTCATGCGCCGCGCCGTCTCGGTCGCGCGCCACCACCCGGCGTTGTCCAGCGACGGGGTGGAGACGGCGTAGGGCGTCAGCCGCACGCCCGGCGCGGCGCCGCGGATCTCCAGCAGGCTGCGCGGCATATGATAGTCGGAGGTGACGACGATCAGGTCGTCATAGCCCTTGGACCGCGCCCAGGCGGCGATCTCCTGGGCGTTGCCGACGGTGTTCTCGGCCTCGAAACCCAGGTCGACGCAGCAGTTGAACAGTTTGCTGGAGCCCGGCGTCAGGGCGCGCAGCTCCTGGCGGCGGACTTCACGGTTGACGCCCGAGATCAGCAGCCGGTCGCCCTTGCCCTGTTCCAGCAGGCGGATGGCGGCGTTGACGCGCTCGGCCGACGGCCCGGTCAGAGAGACAATGGCGTCGGCGCGCGCGGGGTCGGGCGCAGGCGTGAAGCCGCGCACCCGTTCGGCGAAGACGAACAGGCCCGTCAGCCACATCAGCGCCACCACGGCGATCAGCGTCAGGAACTTCATAGGAGACTAACTAGCTACGCTGGCCCAGCTTCGCCAGCGCCGTGAGGCGGGCGGCCAGGACGGCGACGGCGCCCGCCAGCAAGGGGCAGGCGATCAGCACCAGCAGATCGACCCAGGCCAGCGGCAGGGCCGGAGTCAGCCCGCCTTCGCCGCCAATCAGGCGCAGCCCGGCCAGCATCAGCGCCGCCAGCCCCGCGCCCGCCGCGCCCGCGGTCGCGGCCAGCAGGCCGAAGCGTTTCTGGAACAGGGTGGCGACGGCGCCGTCCGAGGCGCCGTTCAGGCTCAGCGTTTCGATCACCGCCGCCTGGGCCGCCATGCCCGCGCGGGTGGCGTAGGCGATGGCCGCCGCCGTCGCCGCCGCGATCAGCAGGAAGGCGGCTCCGGCCAGGGCGGTGATCAGGCCCGCCGACCGCTCGACCTCGCCGCGCCACAGGCTGTGGTCGTCGACGGTGGCGTCCAGCCCGGCCTCGGCCAGGGCGCGGCTCAGGCTTGGGGCGCTGGCGGGCGCTTTCGGGTCCAGGTGGACGATGACCAGATAGGGCAGGGGCAGGTCGGGCAGGGCCGCCTCGCCGACCCAGGGGCGCAGCAGGGCCTCGGCGGCCTTGCGGTCCATCGCCTGGGCCTCGGCCACGCCGTCGACGCCGGCCAGGGTCTCGGCGGCGCGGGCGGCGGCGGCCGGGCCGGTCTCGTCGACGCGCGGGCGCACCTGCACGGTCGCTTCGGCCCGCAGTTGCCGCGCCCAGCCGTGCGCGGCCCTATCGGCGGCCAGGGCCCCGACGGCGGCGATCGAGGCCAGGAAGCACAGCACGGCGATGACCACGACCAGCCAGCGTTCGCCGCCCGCCTCGCGCGGCAGCAGTTCGGGCTGAGCGCTACGGAAGCGGCCGATCATGCGAGGCCCTCCGGCTCGGCGGGCGCCGGGCCGGGCGCGATCTGCGCCAGCCGCCCCCCTTCCAGCCGCAGCACGGCGGCGCCGCTGCGTTCGGCCAGGGCCTCGTCGTGACTGGCGATCAGCACGGTGGCGCCCAGCTTGTTCAGCGACTGGAACAGCCGCATCAGCTTCTCGCCCATCGGCCGGTCGACGCTGCCGGTCGGCTCGTCGGCCAGGATCAGGCGCGGGCGGGCCACCACGGCGCGGGCGATGGCGAGGCGCTGCTTTTCGCCGCCGGAGAGGGTCGGCGGCAAGGCGTCCAGCCGCGCGCCCAACCCGACCCAGCGCAGCATCTCCTGCACGTCGGCGGCGTATTCGGCCGGGCGCTCGCCCGCCAGGCGCAGCGGCAGGGCCGCGTTGTCGAAGGCCGACAGATGGTCCAGCAGGCGGAAGTCCTGGAAGATGACGCCCATGCGGCGGCGAAGCGCGGGAACCTCGCGGCGAGGCAGTTGGGTCACATCCTGGCCGAACAGACTGATTCGCCCCGCCTGCGGTCGCGCGGCCAGGGTCAGCAGCCGCAGCAGCGAGGACTTGCCCGCGCCCGACGGTCCGGTAAGGAAGTGGAAAGAGCCGTTTGGCAGTGTAAGGTTAACGTCCCGCAGCACGGCGGGCCTGTCCGCATAACCGAAGCCCACGCCCCTGAGGCGGACGGCGTCAGGCGCGGAGTCAGGGTCGGCGGCGCGGCGGATCGGATCGGGCATCGAGTTTCGTATTGGACCGGGGCGTTGCGCCGCGACAGGAGGGGGCGATAAGCCTCGCAGTCAGCTGACATGATACTGACCTGCCCCGCCTGCGCCACTAGCTATTTCGTTTCCGACGAGGCGATCGGTCCGAACGGCCGTCGCGTGCGCTGCAAGGCGTGCGGCCACGACTGGCGCGCGACCCTGGAAGACGCCCCTCTGGAGCTGGAGCCGGCCGCCGCTCCGGCCGCTGAGGCCGAGGCCGCGCCGTACTATGACACCTTCGCCGAGACCCCGGCGCCGGAACTGCCGCGCGCCTTCCGCGCCAAGGCCGAGCGCAAGCGTCGCGTGCGTCAGGCGGCGGCGGCGGGGGCGGCCTGGGCGGCGGCGGCGGCGGTGGTGCTGGGCCTGCTGACCGGCGGCGTCCTGTTCCGCGAGGAGATCGCCCGCGCCTTCCCTCCGGCGGCGGGGGTCTACAAGTCGCTGGGTCTGGACGTGAACACCGTCGGGCTGGAGGTCGAGGCGCTGCGGGGCCGCACCACGCCGCATGATCCCGGCCGCACCCTGGTGTCAGGCGCGCTGCGCAATATTCGCGACATCGAAGTCGTCCCGCCGCCGCTGGTCGTGGTCCTCAAGGACGCCAAAGGCGCGACGGTGACGCGCCGCGTCGTGCGGCTGGACGGGCCGCCCATCCTGCCGGGGCAGGTTCAGGGCTTCGCCGTGGTCATTCCTGATCCGCAGGCGCGGGTGGCGGGATTGAGCGTCGACTATCTGCTTGAGGACGCGCCCAGGCCTGCCGCCAAGGCGTCCTCCAAGTCGACCTCCGCGCCGCGCGCAAAGACCTCGGACGACAGCGCCGTGCGGGAAGACGGCGGTCTGCGCCGCTGAGCGGTCTCGACCTGGGCCCCGCCGCTTCGCCTCTCGACACCGCCCCCGTCCAGGCGGTATCGCCGGGCATGGCTGACATCCAAGCGACCCCCGCCCCCACGGTTCTTCTGTCCCAGGCCGAGATCGAGGCCGTCGTGGCCGATCTGGCGCGCCGCATCGCCCCCCATGTCGACGACGAGACGGTGGCCGCCGTCCTGCTGACCGGCGGGCTGTGGTTCGCCGCTGACCTGACCCGCGCCCTGGCGCGCGAGGGCCGCAACGTCCGCTTCGACGCCCTGTGGCTGGCCTCCTACGGCGACGAACAGACCAGCCGGGGCAGGATCGAGGTCCGCGCCCCCTATCAGCGCTCGCTCGACGGGCGGAAGGTGCTGATCCTAGACGACGTGTTCGACACCGGCCTGTCCCTGGCCGAGGCGGTGCGGATCACCAAGGAGGCGGGTGCGGCCGAGGTGCTGACCTGCGTCTTCGCCCGCAAGCCCTGGCCCAAGCCCCGTGCGCCTGAGCCCGACTTCGTCGGCTGGGAGGCGCCGAACCGCTTCCTGGTCGGCTACGGCCTGGACCACGCGGGCGGCATGCGCGGCCTGCCGGACATCTGCGCTCTGGACTGAGGCTTAAAGCCAGTCGGCCATCGGCTCGCGGGCGAACATTTGCTCATAGGTCGGGCGCGGACGGATGACGGCGTAGCGTTCGCCGTCGACCAGAACCTCGGCGGCCAGGGGGCGGGTGTTGTATTCGCCGCTCATCACCGCGCCATAGGCGCCGGCGCTCATGAAGACGACGAGGTCGCCCGCCTTCAGCGGCGGCAGGTCGCGATCGCGCGCGAAGGTGTCGCCGGTCTCGCAGACGGGGCCGACGACATCGTAGGGCAGGGCGGCGCCCTCGACCGGGCGGACCGGCTTCAGGTCGTGGAAGGCGTCATAGAGGGCCGGACGCATCAGATCGTTCATCGCCGCGTCCAGCACCAGGAAGCGGCGGCCGTCGGTCCGCTCGTTGACCTGGATGACGCGGCTCAGCAGCACGCCCGCGTTGGCGGCCATCAGGCGGCCCGGTTCGAAGGCGGCCTCGACGCCCAGTCCGTCCAGTACGCGCGCGGCCATGGCCACATAGTCAGCCGGAGAGGGCGTCGCCGTCTCGCCGTAATAAGGCACGCCCAGGCCGCCGCCGAGGTCGAGGCGGGTGACGCTGCGCCCGTCGGCGCGCAGGCTCTCCGTCATCTGGCGCAGCACGCGGAAGGCGGCTTCCAGCGGGGCCAGGTCGGTGATCTGGCTGCCGATGTGGCAGGCCAGGCCCACGGGCGTGACGTGAGGCGAGGCGGAGGCGCGGGCGTACAGCGCCATCGCCTCTTCCACCGGCACGCCGAACTTGTCGCCCGCGCCGCCGGTGGTGATCTTGGCGTGGCCGCCCGCGCCGATCTTGGGGTTCACGCGGATGGCGATGGCGGGCGCCGCGCCCTTGTCGGCCGCGACGGCGATCAGACGGTCCAGTTCGGCCGAGGATTCGACGTTGATCTGGCGCACGCTGGCGTCGATGGCGAAGGCCAGTTCGGCGTCGGTCTTGCCCACGCCCGAGAAGATGATGCGCTCGCCCGGAACGCCCGCGGCCAGGGCGCGGCGGATCTCGCCCTCGGAGACGGTGTCGGCGCCGCAGCCGAGTTTCGCCAGCGTGGCCAGCACCGACAGGTTGGAGTTGGCCTTGACCGCGAAGGCGATCAGGGCCTCGCCCAGCGCGTCCTTATGCGCGTCGCACGCCTCGCGCAGCAGGCCGTAGTGACGGCGCAGCGTGGCCGAGGAATAGACGTAGGTCGGCGTGCCGACCGTCTCCGCCAGCGCCTCCAGCGAGACGCCCTCGGCGTGCAGGACGCCGTCCTTGAGATCGAAATGGTGCACCGGCGGGGAGTCCAGTCAGAAGGTCGGAGCGAAGGCTCAGTTCATCGGCGGCGGCTTGCCGAACGGGTCGGACGTGCCGTTGTCGATGGGCATCTGGCGCGGCGGCAGGTTCTGCATCGCCGGTTCCGGCAGGTGAGCGGCCGACTTGTCGCGGATGGCGCGCTCGGTCTGCTTCTTCGGCGTGGCGCCTTGCGGCGGTTCGAGGTCGGCCATGCGGCCGCAAGCCGAGAGCAAAAGGGCGGCGGCGCCCGCCAGGATCAGGGTCTTCTTCACAGACGTCTTCGTCACAGGCGGCTTCTCCAGTCGGCGATGCGCGCGCGGACCTGCTCCGGCGCCGTGCCGCCGAAGCTCTGGCGGCTGGCGCAGGAGGCTTCGGGCGTCAGCACTTCATACACCCCTTCGGTGATCCGGCCATCCAGGGCCTGCAATTCCATCAGCGGCAATTCGCCCAGACCCAGGCCCAGGGCCTCGGCCCGCTTCACGGCGGCGCCGGTGACGTGGTGCGCCTGGCGGAAGGGCAGGTTCAGCTCGCGCACCAGCCAGTCGGCCAGGTCGGTGGCGGTCGAGAAGCCCGCGCCCGCAGCGGCGGCCATCTTCTCGGTGTTGGGACGGATCACGGCGACCATGGCGGTCATGGCCGTCAGCGCCAGATCGAGCGCGTCAAAGGCCTCGAACACCGGCGGCTTGTCCTCCTGCATGTCCTTGGAATAGGCCAGCGGCAGGCCCTTCATCACCGTGGTCAGGGCGATCAGGGCGCCGTTGATGCGGCCGGTCTTGGCGCGCACCAGTTCGGCCGCATCCGGGTTGCGCTTCTGCGGCATGATGGACGAACCGGTGGTCAGGTCGTCGGGCAGGGTGGCGAAACCGAACATCGGCGTCATCCACACCACGATCTCTTCGGCCAGTCGCGACAGGTGGCCCGCCGCGATCGAGGCGGCGGCCAGGCTCTCCAGCGCGAAGTCGCGGTCCGACACGGCGTCGAGGCTGTTCGCCATGGGGCGGTCGAAGCCCAGGGCCTCGGCCGTCATGTGGCGGTCGATGGGGAAGGGCGACCCGGCCAGGGCGGCGGCGCCCAGCGGGTTCTCGTTCATGCGGGCGCGTGCGTCGGCGAAGCGCCCGGCGTCGCGGCCGAACATCTCGACATAGGCCATCAGATGGTGGCCGAACGTCACCGGCTGGGCCGTCTGCAGGTGGGTGAAGCCCGGCATCAGGTCGCCCGCGTGCTGTTCCGCCCGGTCCAGCAGGGTGCCTTGCAGATCTTTCAACTGCGCCACGGTGCGGTCGCAGGCGTCGCGCACCCACAGGCGGAAGTCCGTCGCCACCTGATCGTTGCGGCTGCGCGCCGTGTGCAGGCGCCCCGACGGCTCGCCGATCAGTTCCGACAGGCGCGCCTCGACGTTCATGTGAATGTCTTCATAGGCGTCGCGGAAGGGGAAGGAGCCGTCCCGGATCTCGCCCTCGATGACGTCCAACCCGCCCAGGATGGCCTCGGCGTCGGCGGGCTGGATGATGCCCTGCTGGGCCAGCATGCGACAATGGGCCCGCGATCCGGCCAGATCCTGCGCCCACAGGCGTTTGTCGACGCCGATGGAGACGTTGATGGCCTGCATGATGTCGGCGGGCTTGGCGCTGAAGCGTCCGCCCCATAGAGACTGCCCCTGAGCGGGGACATCTTGCTGTGGTTTGGAAGGCGTATCGGACATGAGCGGCTCTGGGCGGACTTGGGCGGGCGTGGCGACGTTCGCGGTGATCGGCGTGATCGGCGTGGGCGCGGCGCTGCTATACGTCAATCAGAAGGGCGGAAGCAAAGAGTCCGCACCTGCCGCAGCCGAGACTGTCGACCCGCAGTTGGCGGCCTTCGCCAAGGCATCGCTGGCGGCGCTGCAGACGCCCGCCTCTCAAGACGCCTTTCAGGCGGTGTCCGGCTATGTGTTCAAGAACGCCGACGGCGGCGACGTCCGCCTGGCCGACTTCGCGGGCAAGGTGACGGTGGTGAATCTGTGGGCCACCTGGTGCGCACCGTGCAAGATCGAGATGCCGACCCTGGCGGCCCTGGCCGACCACTACAAGGCGCGCGAGGATTTCGCCGTCGTCACCGTCAGCATGGATGTCGAAAAGACGGCGGGTGAGGCGCGGGCCTTCATCGCCGAAAACGCGCCGCTGGAATTCTACATCGACCCGAAATTCCAGCTGGCCTTCGAGTTTCCGGGCAAGGGCACCATGCCCCAGACCATTCTGCTGGATCGCCAGGGCCGGGTGCGCGCCGTCCTGACCGGCGAGGCCGATTGGGCCAGCGCCGAGGCCAAGGCCCTGGTCGATCACCTGTTGGCGGAGGCGTAAGCCGACGAAGGCCCTCCCTTCTGCAGGAGAAGGGAGGGCTCCGGTTGATGTCCTAGTTCTTGGCCGGGACGCGGGTGTCCGTGGCCGGATCGACGGCGCCGGGGCGGCCCTCGGCGGCGGCCTGAGCCTGTTTGTCTTCCAGCTTGTCGGCGACCTTGCCCGCGCCTTCCTCGACCGCCTGGGCGGCCTTCATGGCGCCGGACTCGACGACTTCGCCCGTCTGGGCGGCGACGTCTGCGGCCTTGTCGCCGGCGGCTTCGGCGTTGGCCTCGGCCTTGTTCTGCTCGGCCTGGGTGCAGGCGGCGGCGCCGAGCGCCAGGACCGAGGCGGCGGCGATGGTCAGGATACGAATACGCATGGGTGAAAGCCCCTCTGAGATTTGAACCTTGGCGTTAACGCCTCTGGCCCGCCGGGGTTGCGACCGCCTCAGTCCAGATCGACCGGCAGCGTCTGGCTGGCCAGCAGCCGTTCCGTCGTCTTCCAGTGGTCCGGCCCCTGCCGCTCGACCCAGGCCTGCACCATGTCGCGGCCCAGGCCGTAGTTGATGACATAGGAACGGTAGGTCTCGATGAAGCTCAGTCGCTGCGTCGCCCGGTCGCGCGCGACGAGGTTGTATTTCTGCAGCTGGTCCAGCGCCGTCTCGCGGTCGATGCGCCCGGCCAGATAGTCGTCGGCCACCGTATACTCCGCCCGCGCCAGCTCGCGCGTCAGGGCCAGAAGCTGCGTCTGGGCCTCGGCCGTGGCCGGGTCCAGCCCCGCCAGCGGATACAGCACGCGCGCCTCGAACTCGGTGCGCTCATGGCCGGGGAAGGCCAGGTCGATGCCGTAGTTGGCGCTGCCCTCGGCGATGAAGGACATGGGGCTGAACAGGGGATAGACGCTCATCTCGACCCAGCCCTTGTCCTTGACGAAGGTCTGCTCCAGCAGGGCGTTGTAGACGTGGTGGCCGGGATAGCCTTCGTGGCAGCCCAGATCGACCGCCCGGTCGATGTAGATGGGCAGGTCGGTGTTCACCTGGATCAGGCTGAAGGCGCCGCCCTTGAACCAGTTGTAGCCCGACCACGGCTTGTCGTTGACGAACTCCAGCGTGAAGGTCTCGCCGGCGGGCAGGGTGATGTGGCGCTCGGTGCGCGCCTTGCACTCGGCGATGGCCGCGCGCATCACCGTATCCAGTCGGTCCTTGGGGATGACGTAGCGGGCGCGGAAGGCGGCGACCCGCTCGGCCAGCGGCCCTTCGCCGGGAACCAGGGCGTCGATGCGCGCCAGAACCGGATCATAGGACGCCAGCGGCCGCAGCTCTGGCCGCACCCCGAACAGGGCCTCGGCCTCGTCGGCGAACCCCAGCTTCTCGCCCTGCAGCATCCGCAGCCGCGCCGAGGCCGCCGAGACATGAGCCAGCAGATAGGCGCGGCGCTGGCGGCGTTGGTCGTCCAGTTCCTGTTCAGGCAGTGCTTCAAGGCGTCGGGTCAGGGCGGTTGCGCCTTCGGCCAACTGGGGCAGGGCGCGCGGATTGGCCTTGGCCGCTTCGGCCCATTCGGCCGGGCCGTAATAGGCGTCGACATAGCCCGGCTCGCGCTCGCCGATCTCCAGCGTCAGGGCGACATAGTCGCGCGCCACGGCGTCCAGGCTGTCGGCCGTCGGCTTCGGCGATGCGGCGCAGGCGGCCAGCAGGACGGCGGCGCCCGCCAGGGCGGCGATGGTGGTGACGCGCATGGATGCTCCCTCTCTTCAACCGGCACGCTAGGCCGTCGCGCGCCATGCGCCAAGAAGGGACGTCGCGCCGAGATTCAGGGATTGAGACGATCCGGCCCATGCTGTAAGCACCGCCGTCCGGCCCTCGCGCCGCGTACGCACCCGTAGCTCAGCTGGATAGAGTGCTGCCCTCCGAAGGCAGAGGTCACAGGTTCGAATCCTGTCGGGTGCGCCACTTCGGTTTAAAACCGAGAACTCCGCCAGCGGCGGCGTAACTCCCACCATCACTGGACGCCAGGGCCCGCAGAAGTTCCGTGCGCGAGCCCATGATCCGCGCCTCAGTCTTGCTGATGACCTCCACCCGCTGCGTCAGGGCGCGCAGGTGATCCCTCCGATAGCCGCTGGTGCGATCCCTCAGCTTGCGCCGCGCAGCGGTGGCAAACCGACTCAAGACGTCTGGAGTGATCGTCGGCGCCAACCGCTCCACTGAGGCGCTGATCCGATCGGCGTCTGCCCTTGCCTGATCGCGGATGCCAGAGAGTTCGGCGACCCGATCTTTCAGCGAAGCGTCGTCCGACGCCAGCAGGCCGTTCTCGATGGCTTCATAGAGCCGATTGAGCTTGGCCTCGGCCTCTGTCGCACGCTTGCGCATCTCTGCGATGTGGCCGCGCCGCTGGTCGGCCCATTCCTCCCGACGATCGAGAAGCTGCTCCATCAGTGCAGCGAGACGCTCCGGATCGAGCAGCCGGGTTTCCAGATGGTCGATGATCGCGTCATCCAGCTTGTGCATGGGGACGGCGAGGCCGGTGCAGCCAGTCTCGCCCATGCGAGCCCTGGTCGAACAGGCGTAGTAGCGATACTGGCCGCCCGCGCTGCCCCTGCCGGTCCTCAGCGTCATCGCGCCGCCGCAGGATCCGCAAAAGCAGATGCCCGTCAGCAGGTTCGGCCCGGTCGAAACACGCGGCGGCGTCCACTTGGGATTCCGGGACGCCAGGCGCACCCGGACCGCCTCGTAGTCCGCCTTCGATACTATAGGCGGCACCACCATCACAGCGTGCTCTGATTCTGGCTTCGGCGTCCTGGTCTTGTGGTCGCGGGTGTTGAAACGGTGCTCGCCCATGTAGGTCGAGCGCGTCAGAATCTGATGCACCGTGCTGATGCCCCAGCGCCCGCCGTCGCGCGTGCGGATGTTCTGCTCGTTGAGCCGCGTAGCGATAGTCTTCAGCCCCATCGGCCCCTGCGCACCGTCGCCGGTCAGCGCCCAGCGATAGATGGTCCGCACCGTCTCAGCCTGGAGCGGATCGATTTCCAGCGTCTTCTTGATCTTGGCCCCGCGCTGCTCGGCGGCGACGATGCGGTAGCCGATGGGCGGCCGGGCGCCATTCCAGAAGCCCTGGCGGGCGTTCTCCTTCATGGCTCGCAGGGTGTGTTTAGCGTTCTCGCGGGATTGATACTCGTCGAAGAGCGTCATGATCTGGCGCATCATCACGCTCATCGGGTCGTCACCCAGCTCTTGGGTGATGGAGACCAGCCGCACCCCGTTCTTCGCCAGCTTCCGGACGTAGAACTCGAACTGGAACTGATCGCGGAAGAACCGCGAGAAGCTATGCACGACGATCACGTCGAAGGCAGGCGGCTTGGTCAGGGCCGCCTCGATCATCGACTGGAAGGATGGGCGCCGGTCGTCGGTGGCGGTGTTGCCCGCCTCGACATACTCCGCCGTCGCTTCCCATCCCTTGCTCTTGCAATAGGTCTCGAGCTGACGACGTTGGTCGGGGATCGACAGGTCGTTGACGGCCTGCCGTCCGGTCGAGACCCGCAGATAGAGAGCGGCGCGGGTCTGGACGCCTGCTGTCGTGGCCATAGGTTTCCGGCTCATGCCCTGCTCCTCTCAGAGGCGCGGACCCAGAATCTCGTCGAGCACCTCGCCAAGCCACGCCTCCACCGCCAGAAGCTCGGCCGGGGTGATCGGGAGATCATCGGGCCAGGTGTCGGTGACGCGGACGGCCGACTGTACGCCAACTGGCCGGGCGGGCAGAATCCGGCGCCGGTGCGCCTCCGGTTCTGATGACGGCTGGACATACATGCCCGCCAAGCTGTTCGCTGTAGGACGACGCGCATACTCGTAACCTCTCCCTCGCAAATCTCCGGTCGCCGCTTTCTCGCAAAGCGGATCGATCCATCGATCCACGCCAAGCCCTCAGCGGCAGCGGCCGACCGGGTCAACGCCTGCGGCGCTTGCCGCAGCCCGGAGGGCGCGAAGCGGGGTTGAAGCGGGCGGACGGCGCTGCTCCCACCCTGAAATGAGGGTCGTTATGGCCAAGCTTGTCAGACAATGCCGGCGCAAAGCCTATCCTGCCCTAGACCCTCATTGCCCTCCAGAAGGCTCGCAACCGCCCGCCTCATCGACGGCGCGGCCCAAGCGAACGAGCGCCTCGGTCAGGTGCGCCTCGACCGCCTGCTGGTCGATGCCCATATGCTCGGCGATCTGCTCCAGGGACATTCCGGCGAAGCGATGGAGAACGAAGACGTCGCGACAGTCGGGTGGCAGTCGGCAGATCGCCCGGGCTAGAACCCGGCGTTGGCGTTCTTCGGCTGAGCGATGAGGATCTCGCCGGAACACCGATGGCCAGCGCCTCATGGGGTTGCCTCACATTCCACCCCGATTGCGGCCTCCACTGCGCTGAGGAGGTCGCAGATGGCTTGATCGATCGCGTCGGGCGGTAGTGGCAGTTCCGGATTGCACATACCGGAGCGCAGGGCGCCGGAGGCGTAGAGCGGTCCGAGTATGTCGGCCAATTCGGCGATGCCGTCTGGGATGTCCTGAAACCCCAGCATCCGGACGCACCGCAGCGCCTTGGTCAGATCGTGACGCAGGTAGGCGCGGTTCCAATCATCGGAGAGCCCGCGATGGAGCAGGTAGGCTTTGAGGCCGAGTTCGATGGCGATGGCCGAGTGGTAGGCTGATCGGATGCCGACACGGTCATCATCGGTCCAGGCCATCGCATGAAAAGCGCGCGCGTTATGGGCGAAGGCGACAGTCAGGCGATGGTCCGGAGCGCATCGCCTCCGCTTCCGCAGTCGGAACGACATGTGCTGGTGAGCAGGCACGCGCGACTCCTCCGAGGCGACGAAGCGGCACCAGTCGGACTGTGTCCACTGGCGTTTCGGCACAAGGTGCGCGAAGATGATCACACCGACCCGATAAAGTCAACACGGTGTACTCACATAGGAGCACATTGTGCCGACTATTACGCCTCTGCAGGTCAAGCTGGCCAGAACCGCCGTGGGGTTGGGAGTGAGAGAACTCGCCGAGGCGGCGGACGTCGCCCCCTCCACGATCCAACGTTTTGAATCCGGGCGAGGGGACATGCAGTCCCGCACATTGGACAAGGTGCAGAGGTGCCTTGAAGCCTCGGGGGTGATCTTCATTCCGGCTGATTCAACTGGCGGGCCCGGCGTCCGACTGAAAGCCTGACTCCAAAATCCGCCCAAGCCGAGCCCTTCAACATGTAGCGAATCGCGCTACAAACAGCTTGATTTATGTAGCGTAATGCGCTACAGGCTGCGCATGGAAGGCTACCGTCGTGATCCTCAGCTGGAAGGGCAAACAGGCCAAGGAGGTCTTTGAGGGCAACTGCCCCAAAGGTTTTCCGGCTGACCTCTTCAAGCGGGTGCGGCGCAGTCTTTTCCAGCTGGATGCGGCGACGCGGCTCGATGATCTCAAACATCCGCCGGGGAACCGCCTGCACCGCCTGCACGAAGACCGGGCGGGGCAGTGGTCGATCAGTGTGAACGACCAGTTCCGCATCTGCTTCCGATGGACCGACCAAGGCCCGGAGGATGTTGAGTTTGTAGATTACCACTGAGCGGCGGCTTGGTGGAGCGGTCCGGATGGGACCAGGAAGAGGGAAGTTCGCCGATGGGGATGCATGACTTCGCCAACTTCGCGGCGCCCGCGCCGCACCCTGGCGAACACCTGCGGGAAGACTACCTGCCCGCCTACGGTCTCAGCGCTGGCGCTCTCGCCAAGGCCATGGGCCTGAAGGACCGTGCCCGTATCGAGCGTCTGGTGCGCGAGAAGCAGTCGGTGACGGCCGACACGGCGCTCCGCCTGGCCAAGGTGTTCGGCACGTCGCCCCAGTACTGGATCAACCTCCAGACCACGCACGACCTGTCAAAGGCCGCGATCGAGGGGCGGGGCGAACTAGAGCGGATCGAGCAGTTGCACGCGCCAGCCTAAAGCGCCGGGCTCCCTGACCCTGCGGCCTTGCGCCAGCAGCAGACATTGACTTCCCGCCCGAAAGCCGGCGTTTGGCTTCGCCCGGTGGCGTCGACCTATAACAACCTGCAGAACGCTTAGGCCACACGCTTCTCTTCGAACTGACAGCTTGGGCCCGCCGCTTTAACGCAGCGGCCTATGAACCGTACTGGACGGGCGCACCGTTGATAGGCAGAAGGCGCTCCACGGTTGCCCGCGTCCGGTCTTGACGCAATCAATGCCTACAAACGCCGATTGCGTGCCAGGAACGGAAACTCACCTCTTGGTGGAGGGTTTGGTTAACTCCGACTGTTAAGGTCGGCCAGCGAGGGAGGTCGTCGCTTGTCTGTTAAACACATTCTCGAGCTGCTGGATTCCCACGCCGCCGGCGACGAAGAACGTTTGCTGTCAGTCGCCTTGATGGCTGCGGCCGCAGAGGCGCGCGCGGGCCGCCCCGAGGACGCCAAGGCGCTGAAGGCTGCGGTCCAGAGGGTTCGGAACTACGGCGGCGGCGCCAGCGTCACTCCTATCCCGCTTGCACGCCCCCGCGGCGAACTACAGTCCATCGTCGCCAGCAGCTATCCGAAGCTCGGATTGTCCAACATGGTGTTGGCACCTGCGGTATCGGCGCGGTTGGAGCGTATCGTACGACAGCAGAACGAACGCGCCCTTCTACGCGACCACGGCCAGAAACCCGCTACCCATCTCCTGCTGGTCGGCCCGCCCGGCACCGGCAAGACCATGACTTCGGCCGCGCTCGCGGGCGAACTGCACCTGCCGCTTTTCACCGTCAAACTGGAATCCCTATTCAGCCGATATCTCGGCGAGACTGCCGCCAAGCTTAGGCTCCTTTTCGACCAGATCGCCCAGACGCGGGGCGTTTATCTCCTCGACGAATTCGACGCGATCGGCGCGCGGCGTGGCGACCCCAATGACGTGGGCGAGATGCGTCGCGTCCTGAACTCCGTCCTCGCCTTCATGGAAGAGCCGAACAGCACCGACAGTCTGGTAATCGCCGCGACCAATCATGTCGAAAGTCTCGACCGCGCGCTGGGACGGCGATTTGACGAGGTCGTGGAGTATGGATTGCCGTCGACGGCGGAGGCTAGCGCCCTCCTTGCGGCGCGCCTGAAGAAATACAAGATCGGCGCCAAGAGCCTAGCATCCCTGGCCCCCCTACTCGACGGCCTGAGTCAGGCCGAGATCGACCGGACGGCGGCCGCAGCCATCAAGGAAGCCATCCTCGAAGGGGATGCGCACGTGTCAGTTGATGTGCTCAAGGCGCTTCTTCGCGAGCGCCGCGAGGTTCGCGAGCATTTCCAAACCCGGTTGTAGAATCACAGCAACCCGTGATGATCGCGAATCATCACGGAGGCGGAAGCGCCTATGGCTACGAACGAATTCAGCCAACGAAATCTCGATCACCTGAGGATCGAGCCATTCCGTGAGATCGCCGCCTATCTGCCGCCGACGACGCCTCCGACCAAGAAACCTCTCCGCGCCGACTATGTCGAGCACGCCGCCGCCCTCGCCGAGGCGCTCGGCTCCGCCCTGCCGCCCGTCCCTCGACCGGACGACGACAGGCGTCTCGCCATACCGGGCTTGAAGCCCGGCGCCCTTGTCGAGGTCGACACCCTCGCGCCCGTAACGGATCGCCAGGGACCGGCGCGCGTGCCGCCCGCCTTCGAATACCCGGCCCAGGATCTCGTCGTCCTTCGAACCACCCGTGAAGGCGACCGGTCGGAAAAGGCCGTGGTCTTCGTGCCCGACGCGTCGAGGGCCGCGCTTTTCGCGCGACTGGCCGCCTATGGCAGCGACAAACCGACGAACAAGGAGCGCAGGCACGTCGATCAGTTCGAGAAGATCGAGACCTTCAGATACTTCGCCGTCGAAAGTCTCTTCGCAGCCTCGGATCTGGCGACCACGGAGTCGGTCTGGTGGGAAATCTGGGCCAGAAAGGCCAGCGTCGACGGCCTGTCGACGAATCTCCGTGAGGCAGGTTGGGACGTGCATTCGGATCGGCTGAAATTCGCCGATGTCGAGGTTCTCTTCGTCTACGGCGTTGCGCGCGCCTTGGCCGACAGGCTTGAGCGGGTGCCCGGTGCTGTGGTCGAGGTTCGCCGATCAGTCGATACGATCGCGCCATTTCTCGATCTGCGCGACGGCCATGTCGGCCAGCACGATTTCATCGCCGACCTCCAAGGTCGTCTCGCCTCCGTGCCGGCGGACGCGCCGTCGATATGCATCCTCGACACCGGCGTGACGGGGGCTCATCCACTCGTGGCGCCGGGGCTGGCTGCGGCCTTGACCATAGACGATCGCTGGGAGACCGACGACCACGCCCCCCATGGCGGTCACGGAACCGGGCTCGCCAGCCTCGTCCTTCACGGCGATCTGTATTTCGTGATGAACGGCGCTGAGGCGGCTCCTCTGACCCATTGGGTCGAGTCCGTTAAACTTCTCCCGCCGCGCGGCTTCCCCGCCAACGCGGTCCACAGCTATGGCGCGATCACCCAGTCGGCCATTTCCCTGATCGAATCCGAAGCGCCAGAACAGCCGCGTAGCTTCTGCCTTGCCTCCTCGACGGACCGCAACCCGCCGGTGCGCCCATCTTCTTGGAGCGGGGCGATCGATCAGGCGGCGGCTGGCGCGATGACCGGCGAACGTGAAGCCAGCCGCAGCGCGGCGCTGACGCCCAAACGTCTCTTCCTGATCGCCGCCGGCAATATGGGGGCGGGAACGCGCGCGGCCATTGACGCCGGGGCGCGTATCGAAGACCCGGCGCAGGCTTGGAATGCTCTGACGATCGGCGGGTTCACCGCCAAAACGACGCTGCCCCTGATGTCGGGTTACACGCCCGTTGCGGAGGCCAATACTTTGAGCCCGTTCTCGACCGACACGGCGGGGCTGCCGACCGATCTTCTGCCCATCAAGCCCGAAGTTCTCTTCGAGGCGGGCAATATGGCTGAATCCATCCTTGGCGACTGCGACTGGCACGACGACCTGTCGCTGCTGGCGGCCGGAAGCGATCTACAGAGCGCGCCCCTGACGCCTTTCTGGGCGACGAGCGCCGCAGTCGCCGTCGGCGGGAATTTCGTCGGTGGGCTCAAGGCGGCGCTTCCCGGCCTGTGGCCGGAGACCTACAGGGCGCTGATCGCCCATTCGGCCACTTGGACGACGCCGATGAGACGGCTCTTTATCGGTAAGGGGGTGTCTTGGCTCACCCGCCTTCAGAAGGGCGAGATCCAGGACCGGCTGCGAAGGGTGGGTTTTGGCGTCCCCAATCTCGAGCGCGCGATCCATTCCGCCCGCAACGACTTCACCCTGATCGCCGAGTCCGAGATTCAGCCCTATGCCGCCGGGGCGAGCAACAATGCGGTTTTCAACGAGGTCCATTTCTACGACCTGCCCTGGCCGCATGCCCTGCTCAAGGAGATGGGCGACGACCCGGCCACGCTCCGCGTGACCCTCTCCTATTTCATCGAGCCCAATCTGAGCGGCAAGGCCGCGACCCGACCGGAGACCTATCGGTCGTTCGGTTTACGATTTGTACTCAAGAAGCGGACCGAGACCGACGACGACTTCCGCCGTCGACTTAGCGCCCTAGAGGATGAAGAAGACGGCCAGACCAACGAGTACGATCAAGAAGAGGACGCGGGCGTCGGCACGGACGGCAAGCCCAAGACGGCGGCCTCACGCTGGCTTATCGGCCCCAAGGCGGTGTCCGCCGGCTCGCTCCACTGCGACATCTGGCGGGGGAAGGCCTCCGAACTGGCCGCCCACGACATGATCGCTGTTCGACCGGTCACCGGATGGTGGAAGACGCACGTGGGTCAGAAGCGGTTCACAGATAAGGGACGCTATTCGCTGGTCCTGTCCGTGGACGCCAACGGCCAGCCCGTCGATCTCCATAGCGAGGTCAATGCGCAAGTAATCGAGCAGGAGGCCAAGATTCTCGCGGGCGAGGTGAGCGCCTCCATCGGATAGTCGACGGTTGAGCCTCGCGGACAGACGGGCGCGCTGTCGTCGGAACTGAGTCTCGTCGTTAAATAGGTCATCCGGCCGGGCTGGTTCAAAGCCCGCACGTAGCCTTGGCTGAAGTTCAGCATGTCCTTCGAAGGGGCATGCCGGCGAAGCTCCACCTTTGCGCGCACGCCATGCCGTCTCCCTGGCCGGTTAAGGTTCAGAACGGAATGGGTCCTCGTGCCTGTTATGGCGGTTCACACGAACGGCGTCGGTCTCGACGGCGATCCGTCTTATATGGTGAACTCTCAGGCTGTCTCGATCCAGTTCTAGGGTATCCGGACGCAGGTCGGGCTCGTCGACAGCATCCGACGGCATTTCATAGAGCGAACGGAAGTCGTAGGGCTTTTTCTCGAGCTCGTCACCGGGCGGGTCGAAGTGCGTCCAGACATGATACGGGCCGACTTCGTCGTCGAACGCATATCCGCTACTTACATCGTGAGTGGCACCGGGCAGCGGAGCGACGGTTCGGCGGACGCAAGGCGCTCGCATCGAAGCTCGCACATCAATCGCGGTGAGACGCATGCTAAGGGAGCGGCGCGAACAATCAGAGGCGTGGGAGTCCGGCATCGATGAGGACGTCGTTCACCTCGCGCAAGGCTTCGTCCCGATAGGCCTCAAGGAGCATGGCGTCGGCAGGGTCCTGGAACTCCAACATGCCGCTCGCACGACGGATCGAGCCGTCCCGGAGCCCTGTCTCGACCCCGACCCTCAACTCACGGAGCGCCATGGAAGCCCGACCAAGGCCATCTCGCCAGTCTCTGTTGTCGAGATCCCGGAATCCGCTGACGGCTTTACGGATGACGTGGCGGCTGACCCGGTCGACGAGTTCGCCGGTGCGCATTGCCTGCTGAGTATCCTTCAGCGCCTGGAGGAACTCGTCCGTGGTCTCCGCGTAAAGCGGCACCTCGAACGCCGGGCGTGAGAACGCCATGGCGATGGTCTTGAGGAAAATCTCATCCAGATCGCGAGGGCCAGTCACCGCGATGACGTTCTGGTAATACCAAGTCGGAAGGTTCGGATAGGTGTTCAGGAAGGACACGCATTCGTCCCAGGACCAGACAAGGGCGGTGCGGCTGCGGGGAGCCCACTCTTTGTTGAGTTCCTCGACCCAGTTCTGAACCCGGGTGTCCCTACGGGCGGTCGTGGCGAGGATCCACAGGTCGAGGTCATGTTTGAACGCGAGAGACTCGTCAGCCTCCTTGCGCAGGAACGCGCGCGAGATAGGGCCGCCGGGATAGGGATTTCCGTTCCTGTCCAGATCGGCCAGCCGTTTGCACTGGATGCCGATCCTGCCGAAGCGCTTCGATCGCCCATAGACGTCCACTCCATCCTGGGCCTGGCCCGGACGACCGTACTGCTGGGCGTTCGGGACGTCGTAGACTTCGCGAAGTAGTCCGGTCGTCATGTCCTCGAACTGTTGCCAGTGGAGCGGGGGCTGGAAGAACTGCGGACCGGATCCCAACGATGATCTCCCAAACTGCCGAGGTTGCTGTGGCAAGCCCTAGACAGGTTGGTGTCAGCTCACAAGCGCAAGCATGAGTTGCTCATCAGGCCGCTAAAGGCAAAGTTCGACCTTTGACGGATAGAGCAATGGGGCAGGCGGCGACGCTGGATAACTCAGACGACCGCTCACACAGAAGCCTTAGAATGCAGGGCCGGTGTTGGCTCTGGGCCTCGGCATCGAGCTCGAACTGCAGCGGGATCCACGGGGCTGGCCTGCCATCTTACGTACAGAGGGCGGTGAACTTCTTCTCGATGGATAGTCGGTGACAGAAAGCGCATCCTGAAGCTGGACCGACCGCCTCTGAGAGGTCCCAACGGCGCCAACACCGAGTTCCTTCTGGCCAACATCGCCCAGAAGCTGCGTAAACTCGCCAAACTGATCCCGCCAAGGGCGCCGGCGAGCGAGTGAGGCGGGAACAAACCGCATCCACCCCGCATCCTGCTGCTCTACGGTTCGCGGCGGGAGCAACGCGGTCAACACTTTGCGCCTACTGGGCCGCTGGATGCGGATGATCACCATCCCCAACCAGTCCAGCGTCGCCAAGGCCTTCATGGAGTTCGAGGAGAACGGCCGCATGAAACCGTCCAGCTACTACGACCGCATCATCGACGGTGTGATGGAGGAACTGGTGCGATTTACCGTCCTGACGCGCGCCCATGCCGGGCAGTTGCATTCGGAACGACATGTGCTGGTCAACAGGCACGCGCGACTCCTCCGTGGCGACGAAGCGGCACCAGTCGGACTGTGTCCAATAGCGTTTCGGCACAAGGTGCGCGAAGATGATCACACCGACCCGACAAAATCAACACGGTGTACTCACATGGGAGCACATTGTGCCGACTATTACGCCTCTGCAGGTCAAGCTGGCCAGAACCGCGGTGGGGTTGGGAGTGAGAGAACTCGCCGAGGCGGCGGGCGTCGCTCCCTCCACGATCCAACGTTTTGAATCCGGGCGAGGGGACATGCAGTCCCGAACCTTGGACAAGGTGCAGAGGTGCCTTGAAGCCTCTGGGGTGATCTTTATTCCGGCTGACTCAACTGGCGGGCCGGGTGTTCGATTAAAGGTCTAGGGCCACCGCAGGTCTGGAGCCGCAGGCAACGCCATGCTCATGCGCTCGATTAAGTGGTCGAGCCTGAAGGCCTGGGGCATGCGGTTGATGAAAACCAAGGGCCGCCGACGCGCCATCGTCGCCGTGGCCCGCAAGATCGCTGTCGTCCTGCACCGTATGTGGGGCGACGGCACTGAGTTCCGGCTCGGATCGGAGGCGGCGGCATGACCTGACAGCTCCCCCTCCAATCCGATCCTGGCCGGATCGTCCCACGCGGACGACGGGATGGATGAAGCCGAAAATGTCTGCTGCGCTTCGAGCGCGACCAAAAGCGAGGCTCTCCAGACCCTGATCCCATGCATGCGTGCAGCGGCTCCGCTCGCAAGGACCCATCCAGACTGCGAAGAGAAGCGTGACCCGCGTGATCGATCAGGCCGACAAGGATCACAAACCAGCTTGACCCCATGCCCGATTAGAGAAGCAGACATTGACTTCCCGCCCGAAATCCGACGTTCGACTGGCGCGCCCAAAGGTCTGCAAACTACGGGGCTGCGCCTCGCCCATCGGAACGGCCCCGCGCTGAGCAGGTCCGTCCATCGTAGCGACGCCGAAGTGCCGCGGTGGAGGGTCAGCTCGGCTTCGTATTTTAAGCGCAGCGGCACGGCTCACACCGCTGTCTCTGAAAGCAAACGTTTAGGAAGAGGAATAGGCCGCCTCGTGGGGTCGGCGCGCCGGGAGACGGCGCACGAGGCGGCGTTTTCGGCCCGGGAAGAAAAGCTCGTGGCGATAAATCCCGCCCTGCGACCCGCCTTGGCCGATGGCCGGAACGCGGGGTGCGACGAGGCTGGACAGGGACATCAGCCATTGTTCTCGGCTTTCAATCCTTCCCGGATTTCGCCGATACCTTCGCGGAGAGCCTCCTCGCGCCAACGATCCAGCAGGCCCTTGGGCGCCCGGCCTGCGCGATCCATCGCTGCCGCTAGACGCGCGCCACCGCGGCGAACGGCCCCAGGATCGACGGACAGGCTCACCCGGATATCCGGTCGTCCCGTCCGGTCGAGCATCGCCAGCAGAGCCCGTCCCAGCCGCGCATCGAGGCGTCGGGGGACACCTTGGGCGAGGTTGGCGTAGGCGGCTCTGAGAAATTCGAGGGCGGCGGTTACCGACGGACCGTCTAGAGCCACAACGCTGTCGGCGGCGATGTCCCAGACAACAGGCGGCAAAGGCTTTCCTCGCGGCCGCGACCTCGCCCACCGGATGGAGGCGAAGGCTGCAGCCAGGGCTTGAGTCCCATCTCCTGCCCAAGCGCGCAGGAGGAGATCCTCTGCGGCTTCCGGTGTTACGATCTCCGCCTCAACCGCGATGACGACGGAACGGGCGGCTTCAAGCCTAGGCGCGTTGGCGTAATACGCCACGAACGGCGGCTTGAGGGAGGGGCGCGTAACAGCCAGTTCGAACAGGCGGTCGAAGTCCTGCCAGAAGGAAAAGTCGAGGCGATCCTGGCCGAAGAAGCTCGGCAGTCTGCTCTTGGGCGCTTCTGGCGGCTCCGGTGCGGCCTTTTCAAGCAGCATCTTGACCATTCGCCGAAGATCACGAACGCCGAGCGCCACGCTAGGCGGGGACTCGCTCACGAGGCCGAGGAGAGTGCCCAGGGAGTCTTCTCCTTCAAGCGACTTCAACTCGAGAATCCGGTTCTTCGCGACCGCGCCTGGATCCGCGCCGGGGGGATGGGGTAGATGCACGAATGCCCAGAGTCTCAGGGGCGTGCCGTCGGGAAGTCCGTCGCGGACGAATCTCGGGTCCCAGAGCGCGTCTGCATAGGCCGCGATCTGTTCCGGGCTCAGGGCGTTACGGCCCTGCAGCCATTGCATTCGCATGACGGCGCCATAGCGGGTCTCCGGCGCCCGGACCGCAGCCGTGGTCCGGGCGATGACCTCCAAAAACTCGGGATCGCCCGGGGTGATGTCCAGGACGTCCGACGCTGCGCTCGCGGGATCCTTGTAGTAGTTGGTCGTCGTCTCTGGGATGCGGGTCTCGAAGAGCTTGCGTCGATAAAGCGGTATCAGCGCGTCAGGGAGAGCTTTGAAGGCTCGCCGGACCAGGTTGTCGAGCGATTTCTCTAGGGATTTGCGGAACCCGGGATGGTCATAGAGTTCCAGGCCCAGATCGAGCGCCGGAGCCGCAACGGCCTGCTGCCGCGCCACAAAACGAGACAGCATCTCCAGCAGGACTTTGAGGCGACCTTCGGCGGATCTCGCCATGCCGGGATTGTTGAGTCTCTCGGCCAGGGCCCGCACGCCCACGAGCAGGCGCTCGGCCCATCTTTGCGCGAGGTGTGTGTCGAGCCCGGCGACGGCATCGCGCGTCAGCAAAGCCTGGACGCCGTCCTTATCCGCCAGGCCGGCGGTCCGGGCCAGGGCCGTCAGGGCGCGATCGACATCGACATCCATCAGCCATCCCGCGATCCCGGCGTAGGCGGAGGCGGCAACGCTCGCAGGCGCGAGTCGCGCCGGGGCGCCGATTTCTTCGAAGAAGCGAGAGGCCTCAAGGGCCGGACGGCGATCAAGGATCGGACTGTGGCTGAACCAGTGCTCGGTGGTCGCCACGTCGCCTATGTCGAACCCGCGGGCGGTCTTGACCCGGGACCGTAGAGGCGGCGGAGACCATTTCAGTTCAGCCGCATAGGCTTCGAAATCCTCCTCGGCCCCGCAGCCGCGCGCGGCTAGGGTGTAGAGGCGCGCGGAGGCTGTGTCCCTCTCCTGTTGCACACGCTCCCAAGACCCAATCTCTGAAGCCGCCGCATAGGAACGGAACAGGAGCGCATAGGCCTCACGTGACCAGGATGCGATGTCTTCGGCGTCCTTGTCAGTGCGCGCCCGGATCAGATCAAGCGCCGACTTTGACAGGGCGCGCGCCTCGTCGACGCGATCATTTTCACCCAGAAGCGCGGCCTTACGCAGAATCCAGAAAGGGTCGCCCTCATCCGGCCATTCCGCCAGGCGGGCGTCCAAAAGGTCGTAATCGAGAGTCGCTAGCGCCCAGAGACAGCGCTCGTGTTGGAGCCGGTTGCGACCTTCCAAGGACAAGGGCATGGCGGAAAGACGGGCGTCCCAATCGGCCACCTGTTCCGCGGCGTTGGACTCCCGGTCGGAGCGCAACAGCGCGAGCATCAATGCCTCGACGCGCGCCAGTTCGTCCGGTGAAAGCCCGGACACGTCGATGGCCTCCAGCAGCGGCCGGAGGGGGGTTTCGATGTTGCTGAACAGTGGCATCAGGGCGCGTTCGCTCAGCCAGTTCATTTCGTAGGCGAGCGCCAGCGCTGTCGAGGGAGGCAGATCGGGCATGATCCGGCCCGCGTCGGCGATGCTCGTTTCCAAGAACCGCCAAATGCTAGATCGGCTGCGGCGCGGCGCGACAACCCATCCCGGATAGAGTGATCGGTTGTGCCGAAGGGTCGGCAGGATTTCGGTTTCGACCCGCTCTGCCGTCCAACGGTGCTCGTTGGAAGAAGGCCATAGTCGGGGCGCGCCAGGGTCCGGCGCAGGCTGAAGGAGCGCCAGATGCACCGGGTTGGCCGGTGCCTTGGGCCAACGTACCCGAGAGTAGGGCCTGGCCGCTGTCAGCCGTTCGAGGAACCACTGGACCGACAGGCCGCGGCGCGTCTCCCTTGACCATTGTTGATACTGAGGCAGTCGCGTCAGGTCGATTGTCTGGATGCGCCGGCGCGCGAGCATCTTGCGCCGCGATGACGACAGATTGAGGGGCCCCACGAGATAGATGGTCGGCGCATGCTCGCCGAGCTGATCCCGCACCCAGCCCGACCAGTAGAGAAAGTTGGGATCGTCGCCCGAGAAGCCGATCAGGACTAGGACATTCTCCATGGTGGCTTGGCGAGCGAGGTTGAGGAAGGGTGCGAACCGCTCGGGATAGGTCCGGAAGTCTTCCTCGGTGAAGATAAAGGGTCGGTTTGCGGGGAAACTCCCATGGAGTTTGACAATGCGCGGGGTGGTCGCGGACGGAATGTCCTCGACGGTTCGCACGACGCCGTAGACGCGGTCTTCCGTCCTCAGAGCCGCGCGCTCCAGCAGGGTGTCCCAGTTGGTGGTCAGGACATCGGCCCATGGCAGTTCGAGCAGCAGGCTGTGCAGCGCTCCGGGACCGAAGGCTTCGTCCGGCACATTTTCAAGAATAAGGCGGTCGAGAGCGTCCCGACCGAACTCAGTCTCATATTCCTGCGCGATCCGGAGCGCCGAACTGGTCGCGGCCGCCGTCTTCGAGGCCTGGTCTCGATGAAACGCATCGTCGCCGTACAGTTCGGCGACCATGCGCTCCACCAGGTCCGACCATCCCGGCATGACAGGCAGCGCATCCCGCAAGGGCTGGGCGTTCGCGCTGAAACCGGCGCCCACGAGAAGCGCAGCGCGGCCGGTCGGCGTACGTCGCCAAAGGGCCGCGGCGATACGCGCGATGTGCGGGTCGTCTTCGAAGTCCAAGATTCCACCCTCCGGGCGACGCGGCCGTTGCGGGCGAGAGCCGCGTTTCCCTCATAGCGTGCCGTGTGAGCGAGCACATCGCCAGCTATCTTCAGAATCTGAACACGGCCGATCGCCACGAGGGCGAGGCAGCCGAGGCGCGGTCTGGTCGTCGGGGTGAGAAGATCGATCGGCTCCGTGCCCAGATGGCGATGCTGAAGGTAATGGAGACTGAGGTCGCGTCGGCGCCTGGCGTTGGTGCCCTCGCTCGACTGGCAAACAGGTGTGAAAGAGGGGCGAGCACCGCTTGCCACTCAGGAGTGCGTCCGGCAGATAGACCTAAACACAGAAGAAGTCGCACTTCAGCGTGCAAGCACCATCGGGATGAAATCTATAACGGCAGTTCAGGTGAAAGATGAATTTAGCGCACGACCTCGTCGCGCGCTCGTCATCACGACTGTCGTTCACGAGAGCCGCGCGGTGGAAGCGCACCTGTCCGGCACGGAGTTCGTCAAAGGTACGAACGGCAAGATTTACCAACTCGGGACATTCGCGGAGCCTACGGGTGATTGGGCAATCGTCCACGCGATCTGTCAGCCGGGAAACACTGACGCCGCAATCACGGTAGCTGCCGCGCACGTGGACTTTGGAGCCTTCGACGCCCAGCTTTTCATAGGTGTTGCCGGCTCGCTGAAGGAGGACGTTCCCATCGGGAGCGTGATCGTTGGCGACTACGTCTACAACTCCGAGTCCGGCAAGGAAGACGACAGGGGAAATTACAGCCGGCCACACTCACGCGACGCGTCGGCCGAACTGCTCGAAACGGCGAAGGTCCTGGTTTTCACGGGTGACTGGGTTGATCTCATCAAGTCACCGACCAAGACCACATTGCCAAGCCCGGACGATTACCCGTGCCCGTACCCACCCGTCGCCGACATCAAGGCCATCGCTTCGGGTGAAAAGGTCGTTGCTGGCGGGAAAACGCCCGCATATCGGAAGATCCGAAAGTATCTCAACGATGCCGCTGCCGTTGAAATGGAAGGGTTCGGGGCCATGTCGGCCGCGCACCAGCAGCGCACGCCGGCCGTGGTCGTTCGCGGCATTTCCGACATGTGCGCAGGGAAGGATCACGTCAGCGACAAGGTCCATCAGCCCATCGCCTCTGCGCACGCCGCCGCAATGGGCTTCAGCATCCTTGGCATGATGAGCCGCCTCGCGCCTGGCGGCCCTGAGGGAGAAGATGTCGAGGTGCCGGGAAATGCCCCGCCGCTACCAGACGCTCAACTCGAAGCCAGGGTAGAGTTCGTTCTGAACTGCAAGGGCAACCTCGAGGAATGGCATCAGGAGCGGATCGACCTCATGGTCGCGGGCGTGCGGACGGCAACCGGCGATCCAGATGTCCAGCTACTGCGGGTCGAAAAAGGCTCGGTTCGCCTTGTGCTGAGTGTTCGCAAGCGAGACTTGCCGGCGCTGTCGCCGGAGACCATCGCGCCATCGGCGCAGACGCGCGATATCCTTCTTGGCGCGGTCACGCTTGCGGAGTTGATTGACGCTGAAGCCGCCAAGGCAGCGCTGATGAAGGCGTCGGCTGGGCTGCTTTCCTGGGAAAAAGAACTTCCAGGCGGTGGATGGATCGACCGCCCTGAATTGGAGGACATTGAGAGTCGCCTTGATGATCCGTTCAGCGCGACAGTCCTCCTTGGTCCACCAGGTTCAGGCAAGTCGGCGCTTCTTGCCACCATCGCTGCAGCCTTGGTCGCGAAGGGGCAACCTGTCCTCGGCATCAAAGCCGATCTGCTCTCGACAGACGTTCGAACTGAGGAGGATTTGGCGAGGCACTTGGGGTTGCCGAAGCTGCCCAGCCTGCTGATCGAGGAACTCGCACGCCTACAGCCTGTCTATCTCCTGCTCGATCAACTCGACGCGCTCGCCAGCCAGCTCGATCTGCACAGCGACCGACTAAACGTACTCCTCAATCTCGTTCGGCAGCTCGGCCGTCTGCATAACGTCCACATAATCCTCTCTGCGCGAACGTTCGAATTCAATCACGATGTGCGCCTGAGAGCTGTAGAAGCAGAGCAAGTCACCCTGCAACTGCCGGCGTGGCAGCAAGTCGCCGACAGGCTATCATCCTCCGGAATCGACACAGAGACGTGGCCCGATGGGGCTAAAGAGGTCGTCCGCAATCCGCAGGCGTTGAAGACATTCCTCAGCCTTCCCACCCCTCGCGACCAGCAGCCCTTCGCTAAATACCAGGCCATGCTTGAGCGCCTGTGGCGCGACAAGATCCAGGGGGCCGCCAACTCCGATGCGCTAAGCGTGCTTGCGACCGAGATGGCCGCGATCATGGCCGAAGAAGAGTCGTTGTGGCTCGCCGCTTCTCGCTTCGACGCTCGCGCATCAACGCTCGCAGACCTCGAGGCCACGGGCCTGATTGTGCGATCCGAAAACGGTCTCGCCGTCGCCTTCAGCCACCAAACCGTGTTCGAGTACGTGCTGGCGCGCAGCTTCGTTGCCGGGGCAGGCAGGCTGTCGACCTACGTACTCGAACGGCAAAACTCCCTTTTTGTCCGGGCCAAGCTCTGGTCCGCGCTCCGATATCTGCGCGACACTGAGGTGCAATCGTATGAGCGCGAAATCGGTGAGATCTGGAGCGCTAAGGGCCTCCGGCGCCACCTGCGCCTGCTGCTAATTGAGTTTCTCGGCGAACAGAATGACCCGACACCCTGGGAAGTTCTCGCCTTCCAGGATGTGATGGGTTGGGCCGAGTTCAGGCTGAATGGGTTGAAGGCCATCGCCGGCAACGCAGCGTGGTTCGCTAACTTCCTCAAGACCGCGATACCGAGTGCGATGAAGGGGCCGGACGCAGAGATCAACCAGGCCGTTCGCATTCTAACGTCGGCTTGGAAGTTCGCTCCTGACGACGTCGCGCGCCTTCTGAACGAGGTATGGCTTCCAGATGCCGCGCGCGATTTCGCGACCTGGAATGTGCTCGACGGAAATCGGTCGTGGGACGAGAAGGCCTTGCAAATAGGCCGTGTGATCCTGGCCCGAACTGCGGTGAGCACGTGGCATGTCGACTTCACCGCGTCGACCCTTGCCGTGGAGCAGCCAGAGATCGCATTCGAAGTGGTCAAGGCCAAGCTCGGCAATTTGCTCGACCGCGCGCGCGAGGCACCGCCGAGTGCGCCCTACCCGGAAAACGGAACGGAAGACGAAAAGGTCGTGTGGGCGCTGAAGGATGCGCCCGGAAAGCCCTTCGAGAGCCTACTTGAATCGACTGAGTGGCACAGCTTGCCCGACATGGCTGAGGCCGAACCGAAGCTGTTTATGCAGGTTCTCTGGCCTTGGTACAAAGAAGCGCTGACCGAACTGCAACGGCGGTTGCGCGCGAGCGATGTCGATCACCTTTTCTCGGGCCAGTTCGCTTTGCGCCTCGATATCGGAGACGATGCCGGCGAGCGTCTAGGTCGAGATGAGCCGCTCCTGAGCAGCCTCGTTGCGGCGGTAGAGGGCCTCGCTCGCCAGGAGCCTGCCTATTTCGCCCAATGGGCGGCGGGGGAAGATGAGTTCGCCCTAATGGCGGTCCAGCGACTGATCGCACATGGGATGATTTCTGCCCCCCGGGAATTCGCCGGTCGCGCACTTGAGTGGATGTTTGCGGACGAGCGCCGGCTACAACTCGGCAATATCGATGCTTCCCGACAAACCGTAGCTGCGTTGGTGCGCGGTGCTGCAGCGTTCTGGACTGACGCCGAGTTAGCTGACTTCGAAGAGCGGGTGATGGCGTATCGACCCGCCACACCATCGCACCTAACAACGCCGGAACAGAGACGTCACTTCACGACTTTCATCCGCTCCACTAAGGCTCGTCTACTTTCCCAGATTCCGGCAGATCGGCAGAGCAAAGCCGCCGCGGAATTGGTGCGGACAGAAAGCCGTGCACTTGGTGAATTGGACCGAGGCATTCGCCATTATGGTGGGAGCCTGATCGGCTCGCCCATGGAGGCGGAGGCCATGGGAAAAGCGAAGGACCGCGAAATTCTGAAGATCTTCGCGGAGGTGCCCGACAACACCGATTGGGATCATCCTCACAACTGGATGCGCGGCGGCAACGTCCAGCTATCGCGTGCGTTCGCAGAATTTGCGAAGGCGGAACCCATCCGCGCGATGCGTATCATGGAGCAATTCCAGCCGCAGATGCAGGAGCGCGCTGCCGGGTACGCCCTCGAAGCGATAGCCGAGAGTGCGGGTCACGATGAAGCGATCCAGGCTGCGTTGCTCGACCTCTACGACAGAGGATTTGGAGCGTCTGAATTCCGTAGCTCCGCTGCCTATGCCATCGGTAAGATCGCCCAACGAGGGACAGTGATCGACGAAGAAGTGATCGAAGTTCTTGTCGCGTGGTTGGCAGCTTCACCCGAGCCCGAGGACGACGAAGAAGCCGAACCTGTTGATACCGGTGAGGAGCAAGAGGCCGCAGAGAAAAAGGAAGTGCGACGCCAGAGCGTCCTTTGGGGCATGTGGGGCGGGACCGTGCTGCCAGGCGGCAACTACCCGATCCTCTCTGCTCTCACATCGATCCTCTTAAAGGATGAGCCTGGCCGCGACCGTTTGATGGGCATCTTCCAAGACCACCTTGCCCGCGAACGCGATCCAAAGGTTTGGCAAGCCCTTCTCGTTCGGCTTGGGAATGCCGGTGGTGCCACACCAGATGTCGTCTCTTCTTTCATTCGCGGGCTATTCGACCGCTTCCCCGGCATGAGGCAAAGCCGCGAGGCCATCATGTTCCTAGCCTACGCGCAGCGGTGGGACCCAACGCTCGTCTTCGATCTCATCAAGGCGTGGGACAGCGCCGAGGATGCGTTTGTGCGTCAGGCCCAAGGTGAGTTGGTGGGCTTGGTTGCTTTGGTCAACGAGGCACCGGATTGGGTCGCGTTGCTCGACCACCTCGTTCAGGCCGGGACGGAGGAAGCGAAAATCGGCCTTGCGCACGCCGGTGCGAACCTGTGGTCAGATGCCAAATTCCACGACGCCGCCGGCGCACTTCTTATCAGGCTTGTCGAAGGCGCCGGCCAGGAACGTATTGGTGCAGTCGTCGACATCTTCCGCCTTGCTGACGATCTCCGGCCCGATCCCACGACCCTGGCGTTGATGACGGCCTTGGCAAACGCTGATGCCGACCTTCGCGGCATTCCGTCGACTTTCATCGTCGAGAAGCTTCAGACGTTACTTCCCCATGGTGCCGCCGACATCGGCAAAATCGCGCAGAAGCTCGTTGACGCCTGGCGGCTCGACCTCGGCGACACGAGGACCGCTACTTCAAGCTCGGCGCCGGAACTCACCGACCTAGCCCTTACCCTTCACAGGCTGGGCGGTCCGATGCGCGAGGTTGGTGTGTCGATCTTCGAGGCTCTTATTGACTTCGATGCGTACGGTGCTCGCGAGACGCTGGTAGAAATCGACGGGAGGTTCGGCGTTGCAGGCACGGAAGCCCGCCAGCGCATTGCCAGACGACGAGCACGACGGCAGCGGCGACCATCAGCGGCATAGGTATCGTCAGCAGGCGAGCCGCCGACGGCCCGCGTGCAGTTCGACCCACATCTTGAAGTCACCGCGGTCCGCGTAACCACGCGGACGAACGGACGGGGTGCCTGTCCACATCTAAGCGACCACTTTCAGGCTGAAGCCAAATGTCCGCTCCTGACGCCTTCGAGACATCAACCCACCAGCCGGACGCTCGTACAATAGTTCTCGGCATCATCCGGCGCGGCGCGCCACTTCTTCAAGCATGATGCTGAATCCCTCAGGCGCGTGTATAATCACTGCGGTTGGACCCGATCTGAGAGCATTCGCATCGCCAATGTGGCGGGCAGATGCGTCCGTTCCATTAGCCGGACCTCGACAGTGTATGCGACGGTCATGCCGGCTTGTGTCGCTCAGGGCGGCGGGCGACATTCATCGTCGAACGATCGTCGCAGGTGGAAGGCGTGACTGAATCCGTAGCCTTGCTGACCGAGAGAGAGCGCCAATGCCTCCGGCTTGTCCATGCGCACTTCAACTCGAAGCAGATCGCGCGGGAGCTGGGCATTCGCCCGGGCACGGTGGACCGTCATTGCGAGAACGCGACCAGAAAGCTGCAGGTCGAGAACCGCATCGCCGCCGCGCTGGCCTTGGCGGCCCGTGAAGGCGTTGGGGGCGGTTCCCAATCGGGCTCGTTCCCAATACCCGCCGAGGGGCTGATCGCATCGACTGGGGGCGCCGAAAGGACGCCCTATGTTTTCGAGCAACGATCCCATCCCCACCCTGCGTTGGGGCGAGGCCGAAGCCCTCTTCATGAAGATGGCGACGACCTCCGCCAAGCGCCGGATGCTGCCTCTCCTCATGGAGGGGGCGCGCAAGCAGGCGCCGTTCCTGACGCCGAGCGGCGTGATGAGGGAGCTGGCCTATATCGCAGCGGCCATGTTGGACGTGAACTTCGCGCCGACCCAATCGGACTCGGGCGTCTGGGAAGCATCCTCATCGTCTTCGGCGTCGCCGCCGCAGCCGCCTGGATCCTGACAGCCGCAGCCGGCGCCGAACAGTTCGCCTTCGTACTGCAGAAGCTGCGGTACGGCTCCTGAAGGTTCGCCGGCTTCAATACCGGAAGACACTGAACTGATGAAGAGAACCGAGCAGGCGACCTTGATCGCCTCGCGCATACAGCGCGCGCTCAAACGGGCCGAGGACGGGCAGGATCAATCGATCGAACGTCTCGGGGGCCTCGCCCAAGCCCTGACCCGCGGTCGAAAGGACGCGGGCCTGTCCGCCACCGTCGGCCAGCCGGCGTTTGACGCCCTGGCCAGGGCGATGGCGGCCCAGGTCGCCGCCCAGGCCGCAATGGTCGAGCTGCACGAGGCCCTCGCCAATGTGAAGGAGACGACGCGCTTCCGCGGCGTGCAACTGGTCGGCCTGGACAAGGAGGACCAGCAGATTCCGCGCAACGTCCGTCTCTCGCTTATCGAACGGGTGGGCTGAATCAGCTGTGGGTGGCATGGTGCGCCATGTCGCCCATTTTCCTGTTCACGATCATCCTGCTGGCCGTTGCGACGGGGCTCGCCCTCGTTCGCGGCGGCCCCTGGGAGCGCGCTGTGGCGATCGCCATCATCGTGGCGGGGGTGATCTCGGCTGTCGCCCCGTTCGATCATCGGTCGCCGCCCTGGTTCGCGATCGGAGCGGACGCGGGGGTGTTCCTGCTCCTTCTGTACGGCGTCGTCAGCAGCGGCCGTCGGTGGTTAATCGCAGCGGCGGGCTTCCAATTCCTGGTGCTGGCCACCCATTACGCCTTCGCCTCCAATCTGCAGCTGGAGCAGTGGGGCTATATCTCGGCCTACTATGTCTGGAACATCGGCGTGATCGGCTCTCTCATGATCGGGAGCCTCACGAGAAGGCGCAACCGGTCGCGGGTTTAAGCCCGCGCGCCGCCGGGCGCTTGTTGAACGCCAGCGAGGGTTAGGGCGTATTCATCACGCGCCTACATTCTCCTTTAAGTTGTAATAACGATGATCGTCGCGTCATGAGGTGCGATGATGCGAAGCTATGCACGTATCCGGGGCGCAGAGCGCGAGGGCGCAGCGGCGGTTGAGTTCGCCCTTGTAGGGCCGGTGTTCTTCCTGCTGCTGGTGGGGATGGTCGTCTACGGCGCCTGGTTCTGGATGGCGCATTCGGTCCAGTCGGCCGTATCCGAGGGCGCGCGGGCGGCGATCGCGGGGCTGGATGCCGCCGAGCGGGAACAACTTGCACGAGAGGTGGTCGAGGCGCAGCTGAAGGATCTCGGCCTGAAGGCCGCCGACGCCGTCGTGGGGGTGCGGGCCGAGCCGGGGCGGGTCAGGGTGGAGGTCGCCTATGATGCGGGCGATCATCCGCTGATGGCCCTGTCGCCGCTGACCGTGCCGCCGCCCCGCACCATTCGCCGCGCCGCCGTCATCCGCGTCGAGGAGAGCTGAGATGCGCCCGCGCCGACGTATGAGCCGCTGGGGCGACGACCGGGGCGGGGTGGCCGTCATGGCGGCCGTGTTCGGCGCTCTGATCTGTATCGCAGCGGCCTTGGCGATTGATGTGGGCTCCATGGTGCTGAAGGGGCGCGAGGTGCAGGGCGCGGCGGACCTGTCGGCCTTGGCCGCCGCCCAGACCCTTTCGCAGCCTTTGGCGCGGACCGAGGCCGCCGTCGCCGACACCGCCCGCGCCAATCTGGCGGATGTGGCGAGCGTGCGGCTTCAACTCGGCGGCTATACGCCGGATCGTCGATTGAAGCCCGCCGCACGTTTCACCCCTGGCGCGGCCCGCCCCAACGCCGCCCGCGTGGTTCTGAGCGCGCCGGCGCCGCTCTATTTCGGCCGCTGGATCATGGGGCGTGACAGCGTGACGGTGTCCAAGTCGGCGACGGCGGCCCTGCCGGGCGGCCAACCCAGCGCCATGTTCTCCATCGGCTCGCGGCTGGCGAGCCTGGACGGGGGCCTGGCCAACGCCCTGTTGTCCGGCCTGTTGGGGAGCCATGTGTCGCTGACGGTGATGGATTATCGCGCCCTGGCCGACGCGCGGGTCAATCTGCTGCAATTCTCGGACGCCCTGGCGGCGGAGCTGGGCGTCACCGCGGGCGACTATGACGCCTTGCTGGCGCATGAGGCCCAGGCCGGCCAGGTGCTGAAGGCGTTGGAGGCCGTGGCCGGCTCCGGTGCCCAGAGCGCGCTGGGCAAGCTGACCCGCCTTCCGGCGAGCGCGACGGTGAAGCTGGATGAACTGATCGGCGTCGAGGCGGATGCGCGCGAAGGCTTGCGGCGCGGACTGAACGCCGAGGTTTCGGCCATGGACCTATTGATGGCGACGCTGCAGACCGCCAATCAGGAGCGTCAGCTGGCCCTGGACGTGGGCGCCCGCACGGGGCTGGCGGACCTCGACGTCATGCTGGCCATCGGCGAGCGGCCCAATCGCGCGCCCTGGCTGACCGTGACCAGCACCGGCGAGCCCATCATCCGCACGGTGCAGACGCGCCTCTATCTGAAGGCGACGGCGTTGGACAAAGTCCCGTTGGTCGGCCTGCTGGCGCAGGTCAAGGTTCCCATCCTGGTCGAGGCGGCCAGCGCCGAGGCGCGGCTGAAGGCGGTGCAGTGCCAGGGCGAGCCGCGTGTCTTGATCGAGGCGCGGCCCGGCGTGGCCCGCGTGCGTCTGGGCGAGATCGACGAGAAGCGCCTGCGCGACTTCAAGTCCGAGCTCAAGGTCAGCCCGGCCAGGCTGGCGTCTGTGTTGCTGATCGCCGTCGAGGGCAGCGCCGATATTCAGGTCGCGGATGTGGAATGGAGCGAGCTGCGCTTTACAGGGGCTGAGATCGGTTCGGCGCAACCCAAGAGCGTCAAGGCCAAGGGGTTTGCGAATGGGCTGCTGACGACCCTGTTGCGGGACACCAAGCTGACGGCCCTGGGCATACCGCTGCACCTGGCGACCCAACTTCTGGCGGCCGTATTGACGCCGCTGGGGCCGGTGCTGGACGGCGTGGTTCAGCCGTTGCTGGAGCTGCTCGGCGTTCGGCTAGGCGAGGCCGACGTCTGGGTGCATGGCGTACGCTGTCCGAACCAGGGCGGCGTTCCGCAACTGGTCGGCTGAGATCAGCGCTTGGAAGGGGGATCAGCCCTCGGCGGGACGCAGGCCGTTGGCGGCTTGCTGCACGGCGGCCGGACGGCGTTGGCCGCCGGCGGCGATGACGCGGTCGATGCGGGCCTTCTCGGCGCGGAAGGCGGCCAGATCGGCGCCCGCCAGGACGGTGCCTTCCTGGGTCTTGATGCCGGCCGGATTGATCCGCTGGCCGTTGCGCCAGATTTCATAGTGCAGGTGCGGACCGGTCGAGGCGCCGGTCGAACCGACGTAGGCCACGACCTGGCCCTGGGTCACGCGTTGACCGGCGCGCATGCCCGAGGCGAAGCGCGACAGGTGGCCGTAGCCGCTTTCCAGGCCGTTCGAGTGGCGGATGCGCAGCCAGTTGCCGTAACCGCCCCAGCGACGGGCCTCGACCACCACGCCGTCGGCGGGGGCCACGACCGGCGTGCCGGTGGAGGCGGCGAAGTCCATCCCCTGGTGCATCTTGCGATAGCCCGAGATGGGGTGGGTGCGGACGCCGAAGTTGGAGCTGACGCGACGGAAGTTCTGCAGCGGGGTGCGCATCATGGCGGTGCGCGTGTTTTTGCCCGTGGCGTCGAAATACTGGGCCGTCTTCGAGCCGGCGGGCTGGAAGCGGTAGAAGGCGTGGCCCTTCAGCTCGGCGTAGAGCAGTTCGCCGGTTTCCACCGTGCGGCCCGATTCCGTGACCGTGCGATCGAAGACCAGGGTGAACTCGTCCGACGCGCGCACGTCGCGCTGCATGTCGAACTTGTGGGCGAACAGCTGGCTGGCGCGACGCACCACGGCCGAGGTGGCGCCCAGTTCGCGGGCGCTGGCCGACAGGGAGCGCTGCACCTTGTCGTTGGCGACGACGGTTTCCTCGGTGATCTTCTCGTCCAGCGAGCGCAGGCGAAGGGCGCCGTCGAAGCTGCGCGACACGGTCAGCTGGCTGGCCGGGCCGGTGCGCATGGTCAGGCCGATCAGGCGGGCGTCGCCCAGGCCGCCGCGCGGCTTGGACACGGCGGTTTCGAAGCGCAGGCCCGCGCGCATGTCTTTCAAGTCGAAGGCGCTGGCGACGGTGGCGGCCACTGCGCGGGCCTCGTCGGCGCCGATGCCGGTGCGGCGCACGGCCTGCTCAAAGGTCTCGCCGCGGCGAATCTGGACGGGGATGGCTTCCGGGGCGGTCATGCCGGCCGGCGCGGCGGCGGCGGCGTAGGCCTGGGCTTCCAGCGATTCGATCTGCGCCGCGGTCAGGGCCGGAACTTCCTCGGCCTTCACCTGTTCATATCCACGACCGGCCAGCAGGGCGATGCCCACAGCGGCGCAGGTCGTCAGCAGGTGCGGCGCGAGCCGGACAGGCTGGCGGCGAGGATCGAACTGAGCCATGGGCCCCCGGCAAGTCGGCGACGCGTTCCGCGCCAAAACAGTCGAATCTCGACGCGTTTGCCGGTCGCCCGACGAACGCGAAGCGAGCCGTATAGCCCGCACGTCCCATCTTGGGAAGATGGAATGTTACGATTGGTTAACGTGGCGGCGATGATGTGCAGTAATTTAGCGTTCTGCGTGAGTCTCACGCCAAACTTCGCCTTCTTGTAGTCGAGGTCGATTGGTAGTGGCGGAGGTGTCACGCCGCAGTGCTCATTCTGCAACGACTGTTGTTGTCGCGCATTCTGTGGCGTTGTTGCCCTTCCTGTTAAGTTGAACGCCGCGCCCCCTTGACCGACGACATCGCCACCTCAGGGTCCGACGCCGGACCCGCTCATTCCTCTGGCGCGCCGTCCGGCAAGGGAAGGCCGCCGCGGCTGCGGCTGGCGGCCCGGACGCTGCTGATCTTGCTGGCCTTGCTGCTGGTGCTGGCGGCGACCCTCTATCTGAACCGGCGCGCGGCGGCGCGGGAGCTGTTGGTCGGCTGGCTGGACCGCAAGGGCGTCGACGCCGACGTCGAGGTCGAACGGCTGGAGCTCAACGGCTTCGTCGGCACGGTCTCCATCGGCGACCCCAAGAACCCCGATTTCAAGGTCGAGCGGGTCGAGGTCGACTACGCCGTGGGCCTGCCGTGGTCGAAGGCCGGGCTGGGGGTGACGCCCAGCCGCATCCGTCTGGTCCGCCCGATCGTGCGCGCGGCGTGGAAGGACGGCGAGCTGTCGCTGGGCAGCCTTGATCCCCTGGTCGAGGAGTTCACCGGCAAGCCGCCCAAGCCGGATTCCCGCGCGCCCCTGGTCATCGTCGAAGGCGGTCAGGCGCGGCTCGACACCGAATACGGCCCGGTTCGCCTGCTGGCGGACGCGCGGATCGACGACGGCAAGCTGATGCGGCTGTCGGGGCGGATGCCCGCCGCTTCGCTCAAGAGCGGCGAGACCGAGGCGCGCGGCCTGGGCGGCGTCATCGAGGTGACGACCGTGGGCGACCGTACGGCGGTGAAGCTGGACGCCCAGGCCGAGCGCTTCGCCGTGGCGGGCGTCGGCGGGCAGGGTGCGGCCCTCAGCCTCAGCGGCGACCTGCCCTACCCGGACATGAAGACCCGGCGCGGCGACGGGCGGATCGGTCTGACCGCGCGGCTGACGGCGGATGAACTGGCCGGCGCCGGGACGACGGCGCGTCAGGCGGCGGCGACGATGAATTTCGCCGGGGCGGTCGAAGGCTGGCTCAACGCCTATAGCCTCAAGGGCGAGGCGAAGGCGTCGGCGACGGCGGACCGGCTTCAAGGCGAGGGTATGGAGGTTCGCCAGGCGGCGCTGGACCTCAGCCGCCTGACCCTGTCGACGTCGGGCGGGACGGAAGGCCAGGAGATGAAGTGGCGCGCGGCCTCGCCCCTGCGGCTGACGGCGGCGTCGGGCCGGTTCGGCGAGAACCGGCTGACCCAGGCGGTCGTCGCCTCGAATGCAATTGAGGCCGGGGGCAAAGGCGCGGCCTTTGAGGTTCAAGGGCCGGCGACCCTGACGGCGCGGCGGCTGGCGACCGGCGACGTGACGCTGGACGGGGCGCAGGGCCGCCTCGACTTCGACCTGGTGCGGGATTCCATCACGCGGATCAGCGCGACCGGCGCGCTGGGGGCTGATCGGGTTTCGGCGCCGGTGCTGGGCGCGCCGCTGGCCGATGATCTTCTGGAGCTGGCCGAGTTGAAGCGGGCGCTGGGCGCCTTCGCCCTGGACGCGCCTCAGGTGCGGCTGATCAGCGACAACGCCGGGGTCGAGCTGACCCTGCTGCGGCCGATCACCGCCCGCCCGGCCAACGGCGGCGAGCTGAGGCTGTCGGCGGCGACGGGGCCGACCCTGTCCCTGACGGCGGGCGGGGCGACGCGCGGGGCCTTCAGCGTGGCGTCGATACGCGGCGGCGGCCTGCCCGAGGCGCGCTTCGACGGCGTTGAATGGCGGCTGACGCCGGGCGGCTTCGTGGCGAAGCTGAAGGGGCAGGCGGCGCTGGACTTCGGTCCGGCGCGCGGGATCGCCTTCAGCACCCAGGGCGAACTGGCCTCGGCGGGCGGGCGCCTGACCTATACGGCGAGCGACTGCATTCCGGTGACGCTGGACAAGCTCGACCTGGGCGAGAACTCGGTCGAGGCCGTGTCCGGCCGTGTTTGCCCAACGTCGGCGCCCTTGTTCACCGCCCGCAACGGCGCCTGGCGCGCTCAGGCGCGGCTGGCCGAGGTGGCGGCGACGGCGCCCGTCTTCGAGGCCGGCTTCACGGACGCCGAGGGCGATCTGGTCGTCGACGGCGCGGCCAATGGGCTGTCGATGCGGGTGGGCGTCAGCAAGGCCCAGGTCGCGGACACGGCCGATCCGGTCCGCTTCCTGCCGCTTCAGGCCAAGGGCGAGGCGCGGCTGGCGGGCGACGTCTGGACCGCGGGATTTGATCTCAGCCGACTGGACCACGCCGTCGGCCGCGTCGAGGTGCGCCATGACGTTCAGGCCGAAGCGGGCGGGGCGGTGATCTCGGCGCCCAGCCTGGCCTTCACCGAGCATGGGCTTCAGCCGGACGACCTCAGCCCGCTCGTGGCTGACTATGTGAAGTCGCCGGTCGAAGGTTCGGCCGGGTTCGAGGGGCGGTTCGACTGGGCGGCCGAGGGCGCGACCAGTTCGGGCGTCCTGACGGTGCCGGAGCTGGATTTCACCAGCCCGGCGGGCAAGGTCCAGGGGCTGAAGGGGCGGGTGGAGTTCACCAGCCTGACGCCGCTGATCACCGCCCCGAACCAGACGCTGACCGCCGACCGGGTGCAGACGGTGACGCCGCTGACCGATCTTCAGCTCTCCTTCGGCCTGGACGAAAAGGCCCTGACCATCGGCGGCGGCCAGATCCAGGCGGCGGGCGGGCGCATCAGCGTCGAGCCTCTTTCGCTGCCGCTGACGCCGGGCGAGGGCTGGGGCGGGATAGTCGTGGTCGAAGGCGTGCAGCTGAACGAATTGCTGAAGAGCGCCAATCTTCAGGACAAGGCCGAGTTCGACGCCGTGGTGTCGGGGCGGCTGCCCTTCACCTATGACCCCAAGGACGGCTGGCGCATCGTCGGCGGCGTGCTGAACGGGGTGCGGCCCGGCCGTCTGTCGATCCAGCCCCAGGTGTTCGACGACCTGGCCGCCGGCGGCGGAGGCGAGACGGGCGTGCCGCCCAACACCATGCAGGATCTGGCCTATCAGGCCATGCAGGATCTGGCGATCAGCGACCTGACCGCCGAGGTCAACAGCCTGGACCAGGGACGGCTCGGCGTTCGCTTCCGCATCAACGGCCGCCACGATCCGCCGGAGCGCGAGCAGCTTCGCCTGACCTTCATGGAGTTGATCCGTCGCGACTTCCTCAACAAGAAGCTGAATCTGCCGTCGGATACGCCGATCGATCTGACGCTGGACACGACGTGGAACGCCAACCAGATCATCTCGGATCTGCTGGAATACGCCCGGCGCGGCGAAACGCCCGTGCTGACGACGGATGAAACGCCTTGAGTCGCGGCCGCGCTTTGTTCAGAACCCATTCACACGCCGCAGCGTTTAGTGGCGATGACTTCCAACGCCGCCTTCGGAGACCGGCCCCATGATCAGCAAGCGTCAGATCGTCGCCATGCTCGGCCTCGGCGCCGTCAGCCTGGCCGCATGCGCGCCTACGGTGAACATCAAGTTCAGCGAGCCGCTGCAGATCTACGCCAAGCTGGACGCCGACATCCGCATCAAGCTGGACCAGGAACTGCAGAACCTGCTCCGCGAAAACCCCAACCTGTTCTGATACGAAAGGGGGCTTTGACATGACTTACCGCAAACTCTTCGTGGCTGTGGCCGCTGTCGCTGCTCTGGGCGTCGCCGCCGGCGCCGCCGTGGCTCAGACCGCCTCGCAGAAGGCTCTGGTCGATCAGGCCAAGGCCGCCGGCGCGGCGGGCGAGCAGGCCGACGGCTACGTCGGCGTGCGCACCTCGGTCGACGGTCCTACCCAGGCCGCCATCAGCGCGACCAACGCCGGCCGCCGCCAGGCCTACGCCCGCAGCGCCGCCGACGCCGGCACCTCGGCCGAAGTGGCCGGCGCCCGGATGTTCGAGACCCAGCTGCTGCCGCGCATCAGCTCGGGCCAGTGGTACAAGAACGCCCAGGGCCAGTGGGTCCAGCGCTGAGCTGAGCCATGACATCGACCTCCAGAGGCGGGCGGCTGGTCCGGCTTCTGCGGTCGTTGCTCCTCGCCGTCGCCATATCGGCCGTCAGCACGCTTGGGCTGGCGGCCTATTGGCGTCTGATCGGCGGGGGCGAGATGAGCCTGCACGGCTGGATCGCCATGGGGCTGGGCGTGCTGGGCGCGGTCGGCCTGGCCTGGGGGCTGATGGCCCTGGCCTTCCGCTCTGATCGCGACGGCTGGGACGATCAGGTCGACAATAGCTTCGACCCCGGCATCGAGAGCGCCGAGGACCGCAAGGACGACGACCTCTACTACTAAGGCTTCAGGCGGCGGCTTCCGCCTGACCGGAGAGGGCGGGCAGGAACAGGCCGCGCGCCAGGGCGTCCACCACCGGCACGGCCACGGCGTCACCCATCAGCTTCAGCGCCGCGCTTTCGCTGGCGGGCAGGCGATAGGCGTCGTCCACCCCCATCAGGCGGGCGGCTTCGCGCCCGGTCAGACGACGCATGGCGACGCGGCTGCCCTCGACGATCACGACGTACTGGCGCGATGAACCGCCCGACGGCGTGCGCAGGCATCCGGCCAGACCGTCGAAGCGCATCTCCAGCCGTTGCAGCTTTTTTCCGTCCTTGGTCCGCACCCGACGGAAGGCTGCGCCGACGCGCCGCTCGCCTGAGGCTTTGAGCGTCTCCAGCCGCGCCCGGTGCAGCGGCGACAGCATGGTCAGCAGGGTCTGCGTCTCCGCTTCGCTGAAACAGGGCGCCTCGGCCTCCAGAACGGTCGCCAGGTCGAGGTTGCGGCGCGGCGGAACGGCCAGCCGCCACCAGGCCCAGTTCGCCTTCGCCGCTTCGGGCAGGCGCTCCCAGGCGGCGATCAGGCGCGAGGAATGGAAGGGCTGGACGGGCGCGGGCAGGCGCGGCCCCTCGACGCCCCGCATGGCGACGATGAACAGGCGCGGGCGCGACTGCGGCAGCCACAGCCCGGCGTCGATTTCCAGCGCGCCGACCGTATAGCCCGCCTCGGCCATGGCCCCGCACACAGCGGCGAAATCCTGCCCTTCGCCCGAGGTCAGCAGGCCGACGACGTTCTCCAGCACGATGATGGGGGGGGCGCGGCCTTCGGCGTCCAAACCCTGCATCAGCTTCCAAAAGCCCCAGAAGGCGCCCGAGCGTTGCGCCTTCAGCCCGCCGCGCGCGCCCGCCAGGCTGACGTCCTGACACGGCGACGACGCCCAGCACAGGTCTGGCGCGCCCGGAACCTGATCCGGGGTCACCGCCCAGACGTCGGCGTGGATCAGCGATGTCTCGGGATGGTTGGCGCGAAAGGCGCGCGCCTTGGCCGCGTCGATGTCGTTGGCCAGAACAGTGCGGAAGCCGACGCCGTCCAGGTTCAGCCCCAGCCCCGCCAGACCGCCTCCCGCGAAGAATTCGCAGGCTGTGAAAGCGGCGCCTGCGTCTGCAATCGGGGCGGGGCGAATCGGCATGAGGGGACATTAACCCAGGCGAGCCGCTTTGGCGCCTGTCTTGACGGAGAGAAGGCAAACCGGGACTTTGGCCGCGAATTTTCAGAAAGGACCGCCATGCGCGTCGCCCTCCTCTCCGCCGCCGCCTTGTCCCTGACTCTGTCTTTGGCCCTGGCCGCCTGCTCGCAGCCCGCTGAAAAGGCGTCTGAGCCCGCCAAGGCCGAGCCGCGCGCCCTGGCGGGCGTCGATCTGGACCAGCCGGTGCGCGTGCTGGGAACCGAGCCCTTCTGGGCGGTGGAGATCAAGCCGGACGGCCTGACCTATTCCGGCGTCGACCGGGCCGAGCAGAAGGCCGCCAATCCCGGTCCGAGCTTGCAGGGCACGGTCGCCAGCTGGACCGCCAAGACCGAGGCCGGGACGGATCTGACCGTCACCCTGACGGCGACGGACTGCTCGGACGGCATGAGCGACCGCACCTATCCCCTGACCGCCAAGGTCGAGATCGGGGATGAGACCCTGACCGGCTGCGCCGCCGCCACGGCCGCCATCGAGAGGGCCGGGGAGAGCGGCCGCGTAGAGTAAGGCGAAGCTGGCACCCGGCTTGCATTGAGCGCTGTTATGCGGCCGGGCTGTCCCCGGTCGGTTCACCGGCCAGGATGGTCCCATGACGCCCGTAGCGACGCCGATCGACATCCGTCCCCTGACCTCGCTCAGGTTCCTCGCGGCCCTGTGGGTCGTGGTCTATCTGATGTGGCCCAATCTGGCGGTCGGCGGCATGCCGGCCCTGGCGGCCAAGGGCTATCTGGGGGTCGAGCTCTTCTTCGTCCTGTCGGGCTTCATCCTCAGCCACGTCTATCTGCAGGCGTTCGGCGAGAAGCGGTTCGGCTACAAGGGCTTCCTGTGGGCGCGCATCGCGCGGGTCTATCCGTTGCACCTGTTCACCCTGTTCGGCGTCATGGCCCTGGGGTTGGCGGCGACGGCGGCGGGCATGGCGATCGACGCCAGCATCCTCAGCTGGAAGACGCTGCTGCCCAACCTGCTGATGGTCCACGCCTGGGGGTTTGCGGGCGAGGCGGGCTGGAACCACCCGTCCTGGTCGATCTCGGCCGAGTGGTTCGCCTATCTGACCTTTCCCGTCTTCGCCGCCGCAGCGTGGAAGTTGCGGAACCGGCCGTGGTTGGCGACGGGGGCGGCGGCGCTGTTCCTTGCCGCCCTCTATGTCGGGTTTGAGCGCGTCGCCGGCTATCGCCTGACCGAGGCGACCTTCAAATGGGGCGCGCTGCGGATCGTGCCGTGCTTCGCCTACGGCTGCGCCCTCTACCTGGTCTATCGCCGGGCGCCCTTGCCGCGCGCGGGCCTGCTGGCCCTGGCGGCGGCGGTCGTGATGGCGCTCAGCGCCTCGCTGATGAGCTGGGACGGGATCACCGTCCTGTCCGGCGGTCTTCTGATCCTGGCCCTGGCCAGCATTCCCGCGGACAAGGCGGGCGTTCTCGGCTCCGCTCCCGCAGTCTATCTCGGCGAGATCAGCTATGCGGTCTATATGCTGTGCGCCCCGTGGCAGATCCTGGCGGTCAATGTCGCGGCGCGCCTGACCGGGGCGGAAGACAAACAGCTTCCTCTCGTATTGTGGCTGGCGGTCATCGCGGGCTTGATTGTCGCGGCGGCGATTGTTCACCAGCTGATCGAGCGCCCGGCCCGTCGTTTCCTGCGTGGATGGGCGGCGAAGCGGCGATCATCTGTGGATCAGCCGGGGAAACAGTCGGAAACAGTTCTTCAACATTCTGACCCTATCGTCTAAGGCTTGTCCGCGTTCAGTCGGGAGCACGCCAGATGATGAAACGGCTCACAGCCGCCGCCCTTGCGGCGACCCTTGGCTTCTTCGCCTTCAGCACGACCCCGGCTCAGGCCGGCGACCCCTATTGGCAGTGCGTGACCTTTGCGCGCATGTTCTCGGGGATTCAGATCTTCGGCGACGCCTGGACCTGGTGGCGTCAGGCCGTCAGCAAGTTCCGCACCGGCGACGCGCCTGAGACTGGCTCGGTGCTGGTGTTCCAGCCCCACGGCCGCATGAGCGCCGGCCACGTCGCCGTCGTCTCCGACGTCCTGACCGACCGCGTGATCCGCGTCACTCACGCCAATTGGGGCGGCAGCCGCGGCAAGGTCGAGGAAAACGTCACCGTCGTCGACGTCTCGTCCTCGGGCGACTGGAGCCGGGTGAAGGTCTGGTACAACCCGATCAACGATCTGGGCACGACCGTCTATCCGACCTACGGCTTCATCTACAACAACGCCCGCGACGCCTTCGCCAACGGCCGTCAGATGGCCGCCAACGCCGTCGCCGACGACCGCGCCGCCAACTAGTTTCTCAAGTCAAAAAGGGTCTGGCCCCGCCCGGCTGATCGGGCGATAGCTGGCGCATGACCGAAGCAAACGACATCCGCGGACACGCGATCGAGACGGCCAAGCATGAGCCGCAAGGCGTGACCTACGCCGGCTATCTGGCGCTCGACGACATCCTGTCCGCCCAGAAGCCGCGCTCCGACCAGCACGACGAGATGCTGTTCGTCATCATCCATCAGACCAAGGAGCTGTGGCTCAAGCAGATCCTGCATGAGGTGGCGCTGGCGCAGACGCTGGTGCGCGCGGGCGATCTGGTGCCCGCCTACAAGAGCCTGGCCCGCGTCAGCCGCATCCAGTCGGTGATGACCCAGAGCTGGGACATCCTGGCCACCATGACGCCCGCCGACTACCTGAAGTTCCGCGGCGACCTGGGCGCCAGTTCGGGTTTCCAGAGCGACCAGTTCCGTCGTCTGGAGACCATGCTGGGCCTGAAAGACCCGCGCTTCCTGCGCTTCCACGCCGAACGCCCGGCCGCTCATGCGGCGCTGCAGGCGGCCCTGGAGGCGCCCAGCCTCTACGACGACGCCCTGCTCCAGCTGGCCAAGGCGGGCCTGCCGGTGCCGGAGGCCGTGCTCAACCGCGACGTCAGCCAGTCCTATGAGGCGAACGAGGGCGTCGAGGCCGCCTGGCTGGAGGTCTATCGCGACACCGAGCGCTGGTGGCCGCTGTACCAACTGGCCGAAAAGCTGGTCGATCTGGACGACGCCCTGCTGACGTGGCGGCACAAGCATGTGGTCACGGTCGAGCGCATCATCGGCCGTCGCCAGGGCACGGGCGGCACCGACGGCGTCGGCTATCTGGTCGAGACGCTGAAGCGCCGCTGCTTCCCCGAGCTGTGGTCGCTGCGCACCAAGCTGTGACGCTGGAAACCTTCGCCGCTGGCAGGGGTTTCTCTCTTGGGCAGCAACGGAGGTTTCCGATGAGCGGCAATAGCCACGACATCAAGACCCTCAACGGTTTGGTCGAGGGGCTGGTCGACAGCGCCGACGGCTATCATCAGGCGGCCGTGGAGGCGGCGGACGACGCTTATCGCACCTGGTTCGAGGCGCGGGCGGCCGAGCGGCGTCGCCTAGCCGAGGGGTTCAAGGCGGCGGTGCGCGAACGCGGCGGATCGCCGGAGGAAGACGGCTCCATTCTGGCCAAGGCCCAGCGGGCCTTCATGGATGTGAAGCACGCCTTGCTGCGCAACGACGCCTCAGTGCTCGGCATGGTGGAAAGCGGCGAGGATCAGCTGAAGATGCGCTTTGAGCGCGCGCTGTCGGATGACGCCCTGTCGGCGACGACCAAGGAGACCATCCGCCGCGCCTATGACGAGGTCCGGGCGGGGCGCGGCCAACTGAGCGCCCTGAAACAGGGACTGGCGGGCTAGAGGCGCTCAAGCAGCGAGCCGCCGCGCGGCGAGTGTTTGCGCACTAGAGGTCAGATACTAAAAAGCCCCGGCGTCTCCGCCGGGGCTCTTGATCTTCAGCGCGAAGCCGAAGCCTGAAATCAGGCCTCGTCGCCGGCCTTCTCGGCCGTGCCGGTGGCCGGGACGGCGACCTTGCGGGCCGTCTGGCGCTCGGCGATACGGGCCGACTTACCGCGACGGTCGCGCAGGTAGTACAGCTTGGCGCGACGGACGACGCCGCGACGCTTCACTTCGATGGAGTCGACGTTCGGCGACAGGATCGGGAAGCGACGCTCCACGCCTTCACCGAAGGAAATCTTGCGGACCGTGAAGGTCTCGTTGATGCCGCCGCCGTCACGGGCGATGCAGACGCCTTCGAACGCCTGGATGCGTTCGCGCTCGCCTTCCTTGATGCGCACGTTGACGCGCAGGGTGTCGCCCGGCTGGAATTCGGGGATGGTCTTGCCTTCGAGCAGGCGGGCTTTTTCTTCGGCAGCGAGCTGCTGGACGATGTTCATAGTGTCTCTCCGGAGCTTATTTGCTCTTTAGCTGTAAGTTGGCGAGATGCCGCTCCCAGAGATCCGGGCGCCGCTCCCGCGTGGTCTTTTCCCTTTGCTCCTGGCGCCATTTGGCGATCTTCTTGTGATCGCCTGACAACAGGATCTCGGGGATGTCGTGGCCCTCGAACGTTCGCGGTCGCGTGTACTGCGGATGCTCAAGCAGGTCGTCCTCGAAGCTCTCGGTGGACAGGCTTTCCGCCGCACCCAGAACCCCCGGAACCAACCGGACGCACGCCTCGATCGCCACCATGGCCGCCGCCTCGCCGCCGGCGAGCACCGCGTCCCCGACGGAGACCTCCTCGAACCCCCGGGCGTCGAGCACCCGTTGATCCACCCCCTCGAAACGGCCGCACAGCACGACGATGCCGTCGGCCTTGGCCCATTCCGTCACTCGCGCCTGCGTCAGGGGTCGACCGCGTGCGCTCATGTACAAAAGCGGCCTAGGCGGGCCTTCCAGGCTGTCGAGAGCCCTGGCCACCACGTCCGCTTTCAGCACCTGACCGGGACCGCCCCCCGCAGGGGTGTCGTCCAGGAAGCCGCGCTTATCTTCGGAAAACGCGCGAATGTCCAGCGTCTGCAAGTCCCACAGCCCCTTCTCGCGCCAGGCGGTGCCGATCAGCGACACCCCCAGCGGTCCGGGAAAGGCCTCGGGGAACATGGTCAGGACGGTGGCGGTAAAGGGCATGGGCAGCCTCCTAGCCCTTCTCCCCTCGGGGGAGAAGGTGTCATGCGTCAGCATGACGGATGAGGGGGTGGGCGGATGAAGGCGAGACGTCAGCCGCGCGTACGCTGAAACCTCCCCCTCATCCAAGCGCCTCCGGCGCCCACCTTATCCCCCGGAGGGGAGAAGGAAGACTTAGTTGGGCGCGCCGCCGCCCTTGGCGATCCAGGCGTCGACCAGGTCGCCCAGAACGTCCAGCGGCACGGCTCCCGATCCCAGGACCACGGTGTGGAAGTCCTTGATGTCGAACTTGTCGCCCAGCGCCGCCTCGGCCTTGGCGCGCAGTTCCTCGATCTTCAGCTCGCCGATCTTGTAGCTGGTCGCCTGGCCGGGGTTGGTGATGTAGCGCTCGACCTCCTTCTGGATGTCGCGCTCGGACAGCAGGGAGTTGTGGCGGAAGTAGTCCATCGCCTGCTCGCGGCTCCAGCGCTTGGCGTGCAGGCCGGTGTCGGTCACCAGACGCACCGCGCGCCACAGCTCGGTCGAGAGGCGGCCGAAGTCGGAATAGGGATCCTGATAGAAGCCCATCTCCTTGCCCAGGCGCTCGGAATACAGGCCCCAGCCTTCGGAATAGGCGCCGTAGCCGCCGAAGCGGCGGAAGCTGGGCAGGTGCTCCATCTCCTGCGCATAGGCGATCTGGAAGTGGTGGCCCGGCGCGCCCTCGTGATAGCTGATGCCCTCGATCTGGGGCTTCAGCACCTGGGTCATGTCCGACAGGTTGACGTAGTAGATGCCGGGGCGCGAGCCGTCAGGCGCGGGCGAGTTGTAGAAGGCGATCGAGGCCGTCGCCTCACGGAAGGGCTCGACCGCGCGGACCTCCAGCGGGGCCTTGGGCAGGTTGGAGAACCACTGCGGCGCTACGGCCATGACCTGGGCCACGAAGGCGCGGGCGTCGGTCAGATAGGCTTCCTTGCCCTCCGGCGTGTTCGGATACTGGAACTGCGGATCCGTTTTCAGGAAGGCGAAAAAGTCCTGCAGCGAGCCGGTGAAGCCGACCTGGGTCTTGATCGTCTCCATGTCGCGCTGGATGCGGGCGACCTCGTCCAGGCCGATCTGATGGATCTGGTCGGCGGTCAGGTCGGTGGTGGTCGAGAGCTGCAGGCGCGCATTGTAATAGGCCTCGCCCTGCGGCAGCCGCCAGACGCCCGCGTCGCTGTCCGCCTGGGTCTGCACCTGGCCGAGCGCCGCCAGAACCGTGTCGAAGCCGCGCTTGTACGGGCCGGTCAGGGCCGTGCGCGCCGAGGCCAGCAGGCGGTCCTTGGTCGCCTGATCGGCGTCCAAGGCGGCGATCTTCTTCTGGAAGTCGGCCCAGACCGGGTTGTCGGCGCCGCCGTCGAACGGGGCGCCGGCGATCACCGCGCGGGTGTTGTCGATCGAGGGCTCGAAGACGAAGCGCGGCGAGACCACGCCCTTGCCGGCGCGCGCCGTCAGGGTGTCGGCCACCTGGCCCATATAGCGCTCGGCGGCGTTCAGGCGGGCGACATAGGCCTCAGCGTCCGAGACGCTGCCGATGCGGTGGTTGTTGATCAGGAAGACCGGCAGGCTGGTGGTCGGGTTGCCGTTGGCGGCGAACTGGAAGCCCCAGTCGCGCCACTGGTTCGACAGCCGGGCCTGCTGCACCCCGTGTTCGAACAGGCGCCAGGACAGGCGGCTCTGCTCGCTCAGTTTCGTGGGGTCGAACTGGGCCTTCATCTGGGCCAGCTGGGCTTCCTGCAGGGCCAACGAACGTTCGGCGGCGGCGTTGGAGACGTCGTCCAGCTTGTCATAGTCGGTCTTGCGGCCCAGCGAGGTCATGCGCTGAGGGCTGAGGGCCACGCGCGCCTCGAAGGCCTGTTCGAAGAAGGCGTTGAGCCGGGCGTCCTCGCTCTGGGCCTGAACGGTTGTCGAGGCCGGCGCGGCCCCCTCTGCCATTGCGGCGGGCGCGGCGGCGCAGAGCGCCAGCACGGCGGATGAAATCAGAAGACGACGCATGAGAAAGACCCCCCTCGGTACAACAAGGGCGGCACTGTTCCCCGAAGCGCCGCCGCAGGCAAGCCGCGGCGGCCAGGGTTCTGTTGCGATCAGGCGCCGCGCAGGTCGGTGATCGTGCGGCCCGGCGCGATCTGTTCGGCGTCGGTGATCAGGTGGACCAGGGCGGGACGACCGCTCGCCGCCGCCTCACGCGCCGCCGCCAGGGCCGCCGGGAAGTCGCCGGTCGTCTCGCAACGCACGGCGAAGGCGCCGAAGGCCTCGGCAAACTTCACGAAGTCGGGGTTCTTCAGCTCCGTGGCGATGACGCGGGTCGGGTATTCCCGCTCCTGGTGCATGCGGATGGTGCCGAAGGTTCCGTTGTCCACGACCACGACAATGACGCCCAGCCCGTATTGGGCGGCGGTCGCCATCTCATTGGCGCTCATCATGAAGTCGCCGTCGCCGGCGATGCAGACCACTTCGCGCGACGGATGGACCGCTTTGGCCCCCAGCGCGGCGGGGTAGCCATAGCCCATGGCCCCCGAGGTCGGGGCCAGCTGGGTGCGGCGGGCCTGATGGCGGTGGAAGCGGTGCAGCCAGGCGGCGAAGTTCCCCGCGCCGTTGGTCAGGATGGCGTTCTCGGGCAGGGCCTGCGCCAGATGGGCGATGACCTCGCTCATATTGACCGCGCTCTTGACCTCGATGGGCGAGGAGAAGGCGAGGAAGTCGGCATGGGCCGTCGCGCCCTGTTCGGTCCAGACGCGGCCCGGCTCGACGGTCGACAGCGCCAGGGCCGCCAGCGAATTATCCGCCGCCGCCGACAGGGCGGGCGCCCAGACGCGGCCCAGCTCTTCCGGTCCCGGATGGATGTGGATCAGAGTTTCGGCCGTCTTGGTGCGGTCCAACAGGGTGTAGCCCTGGGTCGGGTTCTCGCCCATGCGCGCGCCGATCACCAGCAGCAGGTCGGCGTCCTTGACCCGCGCCACCAGCTTGGGGTTGGGCCCCAGGCCGAGGTCGCCCGCATAGCCGGGGTGGTCGTTGCGGATCAGATCCTTGCGGCGGAAGGACAGGGCGATCGGCAGGCCCAGGCGTTCGGCCCAGCCGGAGATCGCGTCCGTCGCCCCATCGCTCCAGCCGGAGCCGCCGAGGATCAGCATCGGGCGTTCGGCGCGCGACAGGCGCTCGCGCACCTGTTCGACGAAGGCCGGGTCCAGGGCCGCCCTGGCCGGGACGACGGGGCGGATCGGCGAGGGGCCGCCGTCCTCGTGCAGGATATTCTCGGGCAGGGCGACGACCACCGGCCCCATGCGGCCCTGCTGGGCGGTGGCGAAGGCGCGCTCGACCACTTCCACCGTGCGCTCCGGACTCTCGATCTCGGTCGCCCACTTGGCCAGACCGCCGAACACTTCGCGGTAGTCGACTTCCTGAAAGGCGCCGCGGCCGCGGTCGGTCAGGGCGATCTGGCCGACGAACAGGATCATCGGCGTCGAATCTTGGTGCGCCGTGTGCACGCCGATCGAGGCGTGGGTGGCGCCCGGTCCGCGCGTGACCATGCAGACGCCGGGGCGTCCGGTCAGCTTGCCGTAGGCCTCGGCCATGTTGGCGGCGCCGGCCTCGTGGCGGCAGACGATGACCTCGATCTGGTCTCGCACGTCGGCCAGGGCGTCGAGTACGGCGAGATAGCTCTCGCCCGGCACGCAGAAGACCTTGTCGACCCCGTTCATCACCAGGGTTTCGACCAAACGGCGGGCGGCGGTTCCGGAAGCTTGCGTCATGCTTTCGCCGTTAGCAGATTGAAGGATGAATTGGCCATGCAACCTTATGGTCAAGCTTCACGTTGAAGCGCCAAATCGATCCATGGGGATGTCATCATGCGCAAGCTCATCGTTCTCGGCGTCATCGCCGCCGCCCTGACCACCGCCGCCTGCAACACGGTGTCGGGCATCGGCCGCGACCTGTCCGCCGCCGGTCAGGCCGTCACCTCGGGCTCGGAACGCGCCAAGAGCTGACGCCGGGCGAAGGCGCGAGGCGTTGCCTTGTTTTGCCTTTTCGCCACAAATCCGCAGACGAAGTCCGTCATTCTGACGGCGCAATCGGAGGAATTGAGATGGGACTTCTGGACAATATCCTGGGCGGCCTCGGCGATGACGCCGCTGGCGGCCTGGCCGACCTGCTCAAGGGGCAGGGCGGCGTGGCGGGCCTGGCCGAAAAGTTCGGTCAGAACGGCCTGGGCGACGTGGCGGCCTCGTGGATCGGCAAGGGCGGCAACGCCGCGATCTCGCCTGAACAGATCGCCGCCGTCATCGGCTCGGGCCCGATCGCAGACTTCGCACAGAAGCTGGGCATTTCGCCGGAACAGGCCAGCGAGACCCTGGCGGGCCTGCTGCCGGAAGCGGTCGATCGCCTGACGCCGGGCGGCTCCGTCGACGGCGCCGACGACATGCTGGGCGGCCTGCTGGACAATCTGCCGGGCGGCCTCGGCGGCGCGCTGGGCGGCCTGTTCAAGCGCTAAGGCTTGGCGCTAGGCTTCGGTCTCATAGGTGACGCCGGTCAGATAAAGCCCGTCTGACGGCGCCACCGGGCCGCACCGCGCGCGGTCCCTGGCTTCGAGCGCATCGGCCAGGTCGGCGGGACGCCAGCGGCCCAGGCCGACCTCGGCGATGCTGCCCGCCATCGAGCGCACCTGGCGATGCAGGAAGCTGCGCGCCTCGAACACCAGATGCACCTCTTCGCCGACGCGCGCGACGCGGGCCACGTCCAGGGTCTTCACCGGACTGGCCGACTGACAGGCGGCGTCGCGGAAGGTGGTGAAGTCGTGCAGGCCGATCAGGGCCTGCGCCGCCGCGTGCATGGCCTCCGCGTCCAGCGGCTTCCTGACGTGCCAGACCCGGCCTCGATCCAGCGCCGGACGGCCGGGCCGGTTCAGGATGCGATACAGGTATTTGCGCCCATTGGCGGTGAAGCGGGCGTGCCAGTCGTCGCTGACCGGCGTGCAGTCCAGCACCGCCACGGCCTCCTTCACCAGATGGGCGTTCAGGGCGTTCATCACCGTCTGCGCCGGCCAGTCGCGCTCCAGATCGACATGGCAGGTCTGGCCCGTGGCGTGGACGCCTGTGTCGGTGCGCCCGGCGGCGGCGATCCGCACGGCCTGGCCGCTGAAGGCGGTGATCGCCGTCTCGATGGCGCCCTGCACGGTCGGCTGGCCGAGCTGGGCCTGAAAACCGTTGTAGGCCGAGCCGTCGTATTCAACCGTGAAACGATACCGGGGCATTAGCCTTGGGGGCCGCGATCAGAAGGCTCCGCCTTCTCGACCCGACGCGGCCCGTCCAGCATGGCGCCGGCTGGAACCGGAAAGCCCCGCAGCATCTCGTCGGCCGGTTGCGCCGCCTTGCCGGGACGCTGCACGCGGGTCAGGCGCACGGCGCCGGTTCCGCAGGCGATCGTCAGGGCGTCGTCCAGCACCTGACCGGGCGTCCCCTGTCCTTCAGCCAGAACCGACATCAGGGCCTTGATGCGGACGGGCTCGCCGTCGACCTCGATCTCGAACCAGGCGCCGGGGAAGGGCGACAGGCCGCGGATGTGGGCGTCCACCTCTGCGGCCGGGCGGGTCCAGTCGATACGCGCCTCGGCCGAAGTGATCTTCTTGGCGTAGGTCGGCTCGCCCGCCTGCTGCGTCTCGGTGAAGCCGCCGCGCTCGATGGCGGCCAGCGCGCGGGGCCACAGGGCGGCGCCGACATGGGCCATGCGGTCGCCCAGAGAGGCGGCCGTGTCGTCGGCGTGGATGTCCATTAGTTCGGACAGGATGATGGCGCCTTCGTCCAGCCCCTCGCTCATCCGCATGATCTGGGCGCCGGTCTGGCGGTCCCCGGCCATGATGGCGCGCTGGATCGGGGCGGCTCCGCGCCAGCGCGGCAGCAGCGACCCGTGCAGGTTGAAGCAGCCCAGACGCGGCGCCTCCAGCACTTCAGGCTTCAGGATCTGGCCGTAGGCGACGACGCAGGCCGCGTCGAGGTCCAGGCTCTTGAAGACGTCGATGGCCTCCGGCGACTTCATGCTTTCGGGCGTGAAGACCGGCAGGCCCATGGCCTCGGCGAAGGCGTGAACCGGCGACGGCGTCAGCTTCTGACCCCGGCCCTTGGGGCGCGGCGGTTGCGAATAGACGGCGACGATCTCGTGCCCCGAGGCGATCAGCTCGGCCAGGGACGGCACGGCGAAGTCGGGGGTTCCCATGAAGGCTAGGCGCATGGGCAGGCCTTTAGACCGTGAGGCCGATTACATCCAGCGGGTATAGACGCCGCCGCCCTCGTCCCATTCGCCGCCTGCGTCGAGCGCGTCGTCGAAATCGAGCAGGCGGTCGATGACCACGCCCGCCACCACGCCGACAGCGGCGACGGCTAGCAGGGTCGCGATGCTGGCGACGCCGACCTTCTCGTTGCGGGTCAGGCGGCGACGGCCGCGCTGGTCGATGATGCGGGTCTTGCGAGCCATCAGGCGGCCATCCTCGCGTGTTTCTTGACCTTGGATACCGCCCGGTCGCGACGCAGGCGCGACAGGTGGTCGATGAACAGGACGCCGTTCAGGTGGTCCAGCTCGTGCTGGAAGCAGACGGCGTACAGGCCCTCGATCTCTTCCTCGATCGTCTCGCCCTGATAGTTCATGTAGCGCACGCGCACACGGGCAGGGCGCTCGACCGCATCGTAATAGGTCGGGATCGACAGGCAGCCTTCCTCATAGGAGAACATCTCCTCGGACGACCACAGGATTTCCGGGTTGACGAAGAAGCGCGGATTGCGGCGCTCCAGCGCCTCTTCCTCGGTCTGCGGCTCGTCAGAGGCGCCTTCGACCGGCTTGTCGCCCAGGTCCATGACGACCACGCGGGTCAGCTCGCCGACTTGCGGCGCGGCCAGGCCGATGCCCGGCGCGTCGTACATCGTCTCCAGCATGTCATCCATGAGGGCGCGCACGGCGTCGGTGACGCCGCCCTCGACGGGCGCGGCGACGGTCTTCAGGATCGCCAGGTCGGCGGCGTTATCGATAGTCAGGATACGACGAATGGCCATGCGGGGGAGGTAGGGCCGCCGCCCCCGAACGTCAAGAATTACCGACCGTGGCGCTCGGACTTCTCGGCGGGCTTCAGGCGGGCGGCACTTCGCGCGGCTTGCGTTCCTGGTCGATGGCCACATAGGTGAAGACGCCCTCGGTCACGCGGACCGACTGGGCCTCGGCCTGGCCGCGGGCGCGCTTCCACGCCTCGACATGGACGCGGATCGACGTGCGGCCCGTGCGGATGATCTTGGCGTAGATCGACACCTCGTCGCCGACCGACACCGGCTGGTGGAAGACCATGCCGTCCAGGGCCACGGTGGCGCAGCGGCCGCCCGCGCGCTCGAACGCCGGGGTCGCCCCGGCCAGGTCCATCTGCGCCAGCAGCCAGCCGCCGAAGATGTCGCCCTCCGGGTTGGTGTCGGCAGGCATGGCGATGACGCGGCCGACGGGCTGGCCCTCGGGCAGGGTGGCGGCGGTTTTGTCGACGTCGGACACGGATGACCTCTTGGGCGGCTCTATCGAGGTCGGTTCATGCGCTGGTGCGCGGTCAGGTGCAAGTCATTCTCGATAGCCTAGTTTGGGACGGCCGCTTTCAGCCTTGTCACGGCGCGCACCAGTTCGGCTTCGTCCAGGCTGGCGAAGCCGATGCGGAAGGCGTTGCGGCCTGGGCCGGGCTGGAGTTGAAGCTGGCCGCCGTGGGTCAGGATCAGGCCGGATCGCTCGGCCTCAGCGGCCCAGGCGGCGGCGTCGATATCCGGGTTTACGCGCAGCCACAGCGCCAGCCCGCCCGCCGGCTTGTCGAAGGCGACCGCATCGCCCAGCCGGGCGGCGATCTCGGCGCACAATAGATCGCGGCGCTGTTCATAGATCTTGCGCGCCTTGCGGGCGTGGCGGCCCAACTCGCCGTCGTCGATCAGCCGCGCCAGCGCTCGTTCCAGCGGCAGGTCGCCCTGACGGTCGATGGCCTCGCGTCGCGCGGTCATGGCCTGGATCAGGTCAGGCGCGCCTGTCGCATAGCCGATGCGGACCACGGGCGAGAGCAGTTTGGACACCGAACCGATATGGATGATGCGGTTCCCGTCCTGGCCCTGGCTCCTGCCTAGGGCGCGGGCGGCCAGGGGCAGGACCGGGCGGCCCTCGAAGCGGTATTCATGGTCATAGTCGTCCTCGATCAGGATCAGGCCGTGGCGACGCGCCATCTCCAGCAGGCGAAGGCGTCGTCCGGCGCCCAGGGTGACGGTGGTCGGGAACTGATGATGGGGCGTGACATAGACGGCGCGGATGGTCGGGTCGCGCGCGACCAGCGCCTCCAGACGCTCGACGTCCAGGCCTTGAGCATCGACCGGGGCGCTGACCACCCTGGCCCCGGCCGCGCGAAACGCCTTCCACGCCAGCGGATAGCCGGGATCTTCGACGGCGACGGCGTCGCCGGGATTCAGGACGGCGGCGGCCAGAAACAGGGCCATCTGGCTGCCGCGCGTGACCAGGATGTCGTTTGCGCCGATCGTCAGGCCGCGCTCGGTGGACAGATAGCGGGCCAACGCCGTTCGCAGCGAGGGCGCGCCGCGCGGGTCGCCGTATCCGGGCAGCGACTTCAGTTCGGCGCCGGTCAGCGAGCGGCGGAAGGCCCTGGCCAGCTCCAGCCCCGGCATCAGGCGCGCATCGGGGGCCCCGTCCGAGAACTGCATCGGCGGCGGCGCGGGCCGGGTCTGCGGCAGGGGCGAGGCGAGGCGCGCGGCGGCGGGCCGGACGCCCCAGTTCTGCGTGCCCAGATCGGGCAGGTCGCGGGCGACGAAGGTGCCGCGCGACGCCTCGGCCGTCAGCCAGCCCTGCAGCACCAACTCCTGATAGGCGGCGTCGACGGTGTTGCGATGCACGCCCAGGGCGCCGGCCAGGGCGCGGGTGCCGGGCAGGCGGTCGCCGGGCTTCAGCCGACCGCGCTCGATCTCACGGATCACCGACCCCGCCAGATTGATGAACAGGGGCCGGGCGGGGTCTTCGATCAGTTCAATGACGACGGCGCTGCGTCCCATGATCCGGCCTACCAGGTTTCAGGAAAGCGGCTCTTATGACAGGGCCGATAGGCCGGGTATCCCACGCGCACTCCTAGGCAGCAACACCGCTGCGGGAACAGAAACAAGGGATAGGGTCATGGCCGAGAAAGCCGTTTTCTATCACGCAGGCTGCACCGTCTGCGTCGACGCCGAGCAGCGTTTCGCCGGCGCGCTGAATCCTGCGGCCTATGAGGTCGAGGTTGTTCATCTGGGCGAGACGCCTCAGCGTCTGGACGAGGCCGAGGCGGCGGGCGTGAAGTCCGTTCCGGCCATCGTCCTTGGCGACGCCGTCTATCACATCAACCATGGCGCGGACCTTTCCGCCCTGCGTTGAGGCTGTTCGATCCGGCTTCTGTCCCCCGAAGCCGGATTGCTTGGCGGGTCGGCGATCCCTCCTCACCGGCCGACCCGCCGCTTTTTCTTGTCTGACGGAGACAGCATGACTTCCGACCTGGCGACGCGGGCTCTAGACCCGCAACTGGCCCAAGCCCTGATGCTGGAGCGCCAGCGCCAGCAGGACAGCATCGAGCTGATCGCGTCCGAGAACATCGTCAGCGCCGCCGTGCGCCAGGCGCAGGGCTCCGTCCTGACCAATAAATACGCCGAAGGCTATCCGGGCCGCCGCTACTACGGCGGGTGCGAGGCGGTCGACATCGCCGAGAAGCTGGCCATCGAGCGCGCCTGCACCCTGTTCGACACGGCCTACGCCAACGTCCAGCCTCACTCGGGCGTCAACGCCAACCTCGCCGTGCTGTTCGCCCTGATCAAGCCGGGCGACCGCATCATGGGGCTGGACCTGGCCTGCGGCGGCCACCTGACGCACGGCTCGCCCGTCAGCCTGTCGGGGCAGTGGTTCGAGGTCAGCGCCTATCGGGTGCGCGAAGACGACGACCTGATCGACTATGACGACATGGAGAAGCGCGTCCTGCAGGATCGGCCGCGCCTGATCTATGCGGGCGGCTCGGCCTATCCGCGCCGCATCGACTTCGCCCGGATGCGTCAGATCGCGGACAAGGTCGGCGCCTATCTGGTGGCCGACGTGGCCCACTACGCCGGGCTGATCGCGGCGGGCCTCTATCCCAATCCGACGCCGCACGCCCATGTCACCACCTCGACCACGCACAAGACTCTGCGCGGTCCGCGCGGCGGCCTGATCCTGTGCAACGATCCGGAACTGGCGCGGCGCATCGACAAGGCGGTCTTCCCCGGCACCCAGGGCGGGCCGCTGATGCACGTCATCGCCGGCAAGGCGGCGGCCTTCCACGAGGCGCTGCAACCGGACTTTGTCGAATACTCCAAGACGGTGATCGAGAACGCCCGCGCGTTGGGCCAGACGCTGGCGGACGGGGGGCTGCGCCTCGTGTCGGGCGGGACGGACTGCCACTTGGTGTTGGTCGACCTGCGTCCCTTCGGCCTGACCGGCAAGGCGGCGGTCGAGGCGCTGGAGGATCACGGCCTGATCGCCAACAAGAACTCGGTCCCCTATGACACGGCCTCGCCCATGGTGACGTCGGGGCTGCGGCTGGGCTCGCCGTCCTCGACCTCGCGCGGCTTCGACGCCGCGGCGTTCCGCACGGTCGGCGGCATGATCCTGACCATCCTCAAGGGCCTGCGCGACGGCGATCTCGACAGCGCGGCGGTGAAGGCGCAGGGAAGGGAGCTGACGCGGGCCTATCCGATCGCCGGACCGGCGCTGACGCCCGCTTAAGGAGGTTCCGAACGCGCGTGCGGGTCATCTCGATTCAAAGCCAGGTCGTCTACGGCCACGTCGGCAACAGCGCGGCGGTCCAGCCGATGCAGGCCATGGGGCTGGAGGTGGCGGCGGTGCCGACCACCCTGCTGTCCAATCACCCGCACTATCCCACCATGCGCGGCCGGATTCTGGAGACGGAATTGGTCGCCGACCTGCTGCTGGGGGTCGAGGAGCGCGACCTGCCGATGACGGCCGGGGCGGTGGTCACGGGCTATATGGGCTCGGCCGCCAATGCGGCGGCGACGGCGGGTTTTTTGCTGCGCTGGAAGGCGAGGAACCCGGCGCTTCTGCACATCTGCGACCCGGTGATCGGCGACGATGATCTGGGCGTCTTCGTCGCGGATGGCCTGATCGAACAGTTCCGCGATGAACTGACGCCGATGGCCGACATCATCACTCCCAACCAGTTCGAACTGGGTCGACTGGTCGGCGAACGGCCCGATACGGTCGAGGGCGTGATCGAGGCGGCGCGCATCTTGAACGCGCGCGGCACGGGGCGAACGGTGGTGACGGGCTGCGTCCTGACCGACACGGCGGCGGGCGAGGTCGAGACGGTGGCGATCGAGGGCGGCGTCGCCCATCGCACCTCCATCCCCCGCATCCCGATCCGGCCCAGCGGCACGGGCGACCTGTTCACCGCCTACCTGACCGGCTGGCTGATGCGCGGCGAGGCGCTGGCCGAGGCAGCCGTCCGCGCCACCGCCGGGGTCCAGACCGTTCTGCTGCGGACCCAGGCGGCGGGCGCCTTCGAGATGCGCCTGACCGAGGGCTGAAAGCCCTCAGCCGAAGCCGGCGACGGCGGCGATCACCCGGTCCTGCACCGCCTCGTCCAGATAGGCGCTCATCGGCAGGCTGATGACCCGTTCCGCCTTGGCCTCGGTCACGGCCAGACCGCCGGGTCCGACCGGATGCTGGCGATAGGCGGGCTGGCGGTGCAGGGGGATCGGATAATAGACGGCGGTCGGCACGCCCTCAGCCTTCAGATGGGCGGCCAGGGCGTCGCGGTCGTCATGCTCGACGGTGAACTGGGCCCAGACCGAACGGCCGCCGGGAATGACCGCCGGCGTCGCCGCCACATGACCGGCCAGCCCCTGCACATAGCGGTCGGCAATGCGGTTGCGGCGCTCGATCTCGTCCGGGAAGATCTTCAGCTTCTCCAGCAGGACGGCGGCCTGCAGCGTGTCCAGCCGCCCGTTCATGCCCAGGCGCGGGTTTAGATATTTGGGGTCGTGATTGAAGCCCTGCGCCGCCGCATCCGCCGCCGTCGCCTGACCGTGGACGCGTAAGGACACGAGGTGATCCATCAGCGCGTCGTCCTTCATCAGCACCGCCCCGCCGTCGCCATAGGCGCCCAGAGGCTTGGCCGGGAAAAAGCTCAACGTCGTGGCGTCGGCCCAATGGATCGGGTGCCGACCGTTCAGGGTGCAGCCGAACCCCTGCGCCGAATCCGCGATCAGCTTCAGCCCGTGTTTCTGCGCGATGTCCGACAGGACGGGATAGTCGGCGGGCTGGCCGAACAGGTCCACGGCGATGACGGCGCGGGGCGTCAGCACGCCTTCGCGCTCGACCGCCTCGACGGCGGCGCGCAGGTGGTCGGGGTCGATTGTCCAGGTGTCGGGGCGGATGTCGACGAAGACGGGCGTGGCGCCCGCCAGCGCCACCACCTCGGCCGTGGCGGCGAAGGTGAAGGCGGGGCAGAAGACGGCGTCTCCCGGCCCCACGCCCCACGCCATCATCAGCAGCACCAGCGCATCCGTCCCGTTGGAGCAGGACAGGGCGTGGGGCGCTTCTCCAAAGTCGCACAGGCCCTGTTCAAAGGCGCCGACCGCCGGGCCCATGATGTACTGGCCGCTGGCCGCGACCTCCATCAGGGCGGCGTCGATGGTCGCGCCGATGCGTCGGCGCTGGCTGAGAAGATCGATGAAGGGAATCGTCACGCGGTTACTCCGGGGAGGGGAGGAAAATTAGGCCAGACCGGGCCAGTAGTGGGCGTTCGGCGTCGGGCGCGGGCCGAAGATGGCCTGTCCGACCCGCACCACGGTCGCGCCTTCGCGCACGGCCAGTTCGTAGTCGCCGGTCATGCCCATCGACAGGCCGGTGATGCGCGCATCGATGCGCTCGGCCCTGTCGCGCAGGGACCGCAGCAGGGTGAAGCAGGGCCGCACCCGGTCGGGGTCGTCGCTGAACACGGCCAGCGTCATCAGCCCCTGCGGCTTCAGCCGGGGGAAGGCTTCCAGCCGTTCGATGAAGTCCAGCGCGTCATCGGGATGCAGGCCGAACTTGCTCTCTTCGCCCGAGGTGTTGACCTGGACATAGACCTTCATGTCGCGCCCGTCGGTCTCCAGCCGCTTGTCCAGCACCTCGGCCAGCTTGAGGCTGTCCAGCGCATGGAACTCGTCGGCCAGACGGGTCAGGTATTTGACCTTGTTCGATTGCAGGTGGCCGACGACGTGCCAGCGCATCGACAGGTCGGCCATGGCCTGGGCCTTGTCGCGGGCCTCCTGCAGCTTGTTCTCGCCGAAGTCGGTGACGCCCGCCGCCCAGGCCAGACGCAGGATCTCGGCCGGCACCGTCTTGGTGATGGGCAACAGGCGCACGCTGTCGATCGGCCGCCCCACCTGTTCGCAGGCGGCGGCGATGCGGCGATGGACCAACGCCAGATTGGCGGCGAACCGCTCGCGCGGATCAGGCCCGAAGCGTGCGAGGTTTTCAGGTGAAAGGGTCACGAAACATACTCCCGACACAGGCGACGGCCCAGCCGCGCGATGACTTCATAGTCGATGGTCGCGCCTTCCAGCGCCAATTGCTCCGGCGGGCGGTTCGGGCCCAGAAGCTCGACGTGATCGCCCGGCTTCAACGCATCGGGCGGCAGGGCGCTGACGTCCACGACCAGACTGTCCATCGAGATGCGGCCGACGAAGGGCAGCAAGCGCCCCTCGAATGCGGCGCCGCCGACGGCCGACAACTGACGCGGCCAGCCGTCGGCATAGCCCACGCCGATGGTGGCCAGACGCATTCCCTCGGCGGCCGTGACCGCCCAGCCGTAGCCGACGCCCGCGCCCGCAGGCACGGCGCGGGTCTGGATGACGCGGCCCGTCACCTCGACCACCGGCTGCATGGCCTTGGCCGAGGGCGAGGCGTCCAGCCCGAACAGGGCGGCCCCGATCCGGCACAGGTCATAGTGATAGTCCTGGCCCAGCCAGCACCCGGCCGAGTTGGCCAGCGAACGCGCAACGCCCGGCGGCGCGTGGGCCAGTATGCGCTCGAAGGCCTGACGTTGGCGCGCATTGCCCGCATGGCCAGGCGTGTCGGCGACGGCTAGGTGGCTGAGGATCAGGCGCGGTTCGATCCAGCGGATCGGGCCCTCCGGGTCGAAGGCGAAGGCGGCGTCCTCGGGCGGCAGGCCAAGCCGCGACATGCCGGTGTCGAACTGGATCGCCGCCGCCAGCGGCCGCCCGACGGCCCGACCCAGACGGGCCCAGTCCTCCATCTGCTCGCGGCTGTTCAGCACAGGGATCGCTCCGGCGGCCAGGGCGGCGTATTCGGCGCCCGGCGCCAAACCGTTCAGCACGAACAGTTCGGCGTCGGCGGGCAGGACGCGGCGCAGGGCCACCGCCTCGAATAGATGGGCGACGAAGAAGGCGCGGCACCCGGCGTCATAGAGGGCGGGCGCGATGCGGGCCGCGCCCAGACCATAGGCGTCGGCCTTGACCACGGCGGCGCAGGCGGCGGGGGCGATCCTGTCCCGCATGGCGCGATAGTTGGCGGCGACGGCGCCGAGAGACACGCGAATCCGGCCGCCGCCGTGGTCGGATCGGCGGCCCGGCTGGTCGGTCGGGAACAGGGCGAGGGCAGGCAAGGGACGGAAGCTTTCACGGCGTCGGCTGACCGCCGACCTCCGCACCCTAGACGGCGCTGTCCCGGCCATTCCCCGCCACGTCGGCGCAGATCGTCAGACCGCTTTGTAAGCGTCGATCACGCGGGGAACAGCTTCGCCAGCCGGTCGACGGCGGCGTCGATCTCGGTCGGGGTCGAGGCGGCGAAGCCCATCAGCCAGCCGGGACGGCCCGCGCCCGCGTCGTGCAGGGGCGTCAGGCCGGTCAGGTGGACGCCGACGCGCCGGGCCGCGCGCACCGTCTCGGCCTCGTCAAAGCCGTCCTTCAGGAAGCAGGGCATCTGCAGCCCTCCGGCGGGTCGGTCGGGCGTGAGGACGTGGGGAAGGCGCGCCGTCACCGCCGCCTCCAGCGCGTCCAGCCGTTCCGCATAGACGCCGCGCATGGTGCGGACATAGGCGCCGAACCGGCCGTCCTCGATGAAGCGGGCCAGCGTCAGCTGCGCCACTGAGGCGGTGAAGCCGTCCATCAGGCTGCGCGCCGCGACCATCGGCTCGACCAGCGGGCGCGGCAGGATCAGATAGGCCAGCCTCAGACCCGGAAACAGCGACTTGGTGAAGGTGCCCAGATACAGGGTCCGGTCATGCGGGTCCAAGCCCTGAACGCAGGCCGTCGGCCGCCCGGCGTAGTGGAACTCGCTGTCGTAATCGTCTTCCAGAATCCAGGCGTCATGCTCGGCCGCCCACTGGATCAGGGCCAGCCGTCGGTCCAGCGACAGGGTGCGCCCGGTCGGAAACTGGTGCGAGGGGGTGACGAAAACCGCCCGTCCGTCCTTGGGGCTCGCCAGCAGGTCGTCGGTCCGAAGCCCCTGTGCGTCGACCGCCACGGGCAACCGCTTCAGCCCCGCCGCATCCAGCGCCTTGGCGGCGCCCTGATAGGCCGGGTCTTCGATGAAGACGCCGTCGCCCGGATCGGCCAGCACCCGCGCGCACAGGGACAGAGCCTGCTGCGAACTGGTCAGGATCAGGATCTGGTCAGGATCGGCGCGCGCCCCGCGCTCAAGATTCACATAGCCGGCGATGGCGCGGCGCAGGCGCGGATGGCCCTGCGGGTCGCCGTGGTGCAGGGCGGCGGCGCCCTCCTCGCGCAGGGTCAGGCGGTGCAGCCGGTCCCACTGGGCGAAGGGAAACAGCCGCGTCTCCGGCACGCCGGGCGAAAAGGCCAGCGGGGCGTAGGGATCGCGCAGACCTCCGCTGTCGGCCATCGCCTGCCCGCGCTTGCTCAGGGTCGGCGCCGTCGCCGGTAGCAGGGCCGGGCGGCGGCCCGCCGGGCGCAGCACCCCGCGCTTCAGACCCAGTTCTGTCAGCTCGCAGACGAAGCTGCCGCTGCCGACGCGGCGCTCGATGAAGCCCTCGGCGTGAAGCTGGGCATAGGCCGTTTCGACCGTATCGCGCGACACGCCCAGCGACCGGGCCAGCGTCCGCGATGACGGCAGGGGCCGCCCCGCCGTCAGCGACCGCTCGACGATCAACTGGCGCACGGCGCGCTGGATGCGGGCGTGCAGGGGCAGGCCGGACTGGGCCGGGTGGTCCATGAAGGCCTGAACGGATTCCAGCTGGGCGCGCTTCAGCAATGGTCTGCAGGTTCTTTCCAAAGTGGCTGGAATGATCCGGCCAATATAGTGTTAGGTGTCACGCCCCCGGCGGGATGGCAATATCGCCGCCCGTCCTGTGATGGGATGTGATGTCATGGGCGCTTTCGACTTCGCCGACTTCTTCAGCCGCGATCTGGACGATCTGAAGCAGGAGGGCCGCTATCGCGTCTTCGCCGATCTGGAGCGGCTGTCGAAGGGCGCGCCCTACGCCTGGGATCACCGGCGCGAGCGGACTATCACCATCTGGTGCTCGAACGACTATCTGTCGATGGGCGTCCACCCCGAGGTGGTCGAGGCGGCGCAAGCCGCGATCCGTACTTATGGCGCAGGCGCGGGCGGGACGCGCAACATCTCGGGCACCAGCCACGAACACGTCCTGCTGGAGCGCGATCTGGCCGATCTGCACGGCAAGGAGGCGGCGCTGCTGTTTACCTCCGGCTATGCGGCCAATGACGCGGCCCTGTCGACGCTGGCCTCGCGCCTGCCGGGGGCGGTGATCTTTTCCGATGCCCTGAACCACGCCTCCATGATCGAGGGCATGCGGCGCTCGGGCGTGGAGAAGCACATCTTCGCCCACAACGACTGGCGCGATCTGGACCGGCTGATGAGCGGAGTCTGCCGCTATCGGCCCAAGCTGGTCTGTTTCGAGAGCTGCTATTCGATGGACGGCGATTTCGCCCCCATCGCCGCGATCTGTGACGTGGCCGAAAAGCACGGCGCCTTCACTTATCTGGACGAGGTTCACGCCGTGGGCCTGTACGGCGCGCGCGGCGCTGGCGTGGCCGAGCGCGACGGCCAGTCGCACCGCATCAGCATGATCCAGGGCACCCTCAGCAAGGGGTTCGGCGCCATGGGCGGCTATGTGGCGGGCGATGCGGCGGCGGTGGACTTCGTGCGCAGCCACGCGCCGGGCTTCATCTTCAGCACGGCTTTGCCGCCTTCGGTGGTGGCCGGGGTGCGGGCGGCGCTGAACCATCTGAGAGCCGACGGCGCGCCGCGCCGGGCGCTGGCCGCGCGCGCCGCCTCGATCAAGGCGGGGATGCAGCGGCTGGGCCTGCCGGTCCTCCCCAGCCCCAGCCATATCCTGCCGGTGATGATCGGCGACGCGGCCACGGCGCGGGCGGTGACGGACGCCCTGATGGATGAGCACGGCGTCTATATCCAGCCGGTCAACTTCCCCACCGTGCCGCGCGGGACGGAGCGGCTGCGCGTCACGCCGACGCCGCTGCACAACGACGACGACGAGGAGCATCTGCTGGAGGCTCTGGCCGTCGTCTGGGCCGACAACGCTGACTGGCGCCGGTTCGCGGCTCTGGGGCGGCGCCAGTTGGAAGCGGCCTGAGCGTCAGTCGGCGGTTGAGGCCGCTTTCCACCGCTCCAGATACTCCAGGCGCCTCAGCACCTTTGAGCCGGGGTCCAGCAGGATGTGCGCGCCCGGCGGCGCCTCGAACGTCGCGCGGCCGTCGGTCATGGGCAGGGCGCGCACGGCGCCGTCCACCTCGACCTCGACCGGCAGGGGGAAGGGGTGGCCGTTTGCGGTCTTCCACTCCAGCGTCACCTGCTCGCCCTGCCGCGTCATGACCAGATCGGGCAGGGCCGCCTGATAGAGGTAGGCGTCGAAGAACCAGCCCATGTCGCGCCCCGTCACTTCATTGACGATGGCTACATAGTCCGGCGTCGTGGCGTAGCGCGGACGGAAATTCCCCGGCTGCGGATCGGGGCGGCCGTAGACCAGACGGCGCAGGCTTTCATAAAAGGCGTCGTCGCCGATGTGCAGGCGCAGGGTGTGGGCGATCAGCGCCCCTTTGTAATAGAGATCCAGCGCCGGGCCGGTCTTGTCGTCATAGACGGTCCCCGCGTCCTGCGACCGGCCGGACACGACCGGGAAGCGGTTGGCCAGCGTCAGCCGCATGGTCTGAAGCTCGGCCTGCATGGCCCGCTCGCCGTTCAGCCAGCGGGCGTAGAGGGGCTGCATGTATGTGCCGAATCCCTCGTGCAGCCACATGTCGTCCCAGTCGGCGTTGGTCAGCTGATTGCCGAACCATTCGTGCGCCAGTTCGTGCTGCAGCAGCCAGTCGTAGCCCTTGCCGTCCAGCTTGTAGCCGTTGCCGTAGGCGTTGATGGTCTGGTGCTCCATGCCCAGGTGCGGGGTCTCGACCACGCCCATCTTCTCGTCGCCGAAGGGGAAGGGGCCGATGCTTGCCTCATAGAAGTCGAGCATCTGCGGGAACTCGTCGAACAGCGCCTGCGCCTTGGCTGGATCGGCCGAAGCCAGCCGCCAGAAGCGCAAGGGGATCATATTGCCGAACCGGCTGCGATAGTCGGCGGCCATCTCCACATAGGGGCCGACGTTCAGACTGATGGCGTAGGTGTCGGGCTGGCGCGCGGTCCAGTTCCAGGTCGTCGTGCCGTCGCCGTTGTCGCTCTTGCCCAGAAAGCGGCCGTTGGCGGGGGCGCTGAGGGTTGAGGGGATGGTGATGTGCAGATCCACCTGCTCCGGCTCGCCTTGGGGGTGGTCGACGCAGGGCCAGAACAGGTCGCAGCCCTCGCCTTGAACCGCGCTGGCGATCCACGGCTGGCCGTCGGGCGTCGTGGTCCAGACGAAGCCGCCGTCCCAGGGCGCGCGCTTGGCCTGATGCGGGCGTCCAGCATAGGCGATGCGGACGGAAACGCTTTCGCCCGCCGTCAGGGGGTGGGGCATGGGAATGGTCAGCCGCCCCTCGGGGTTGGACCAGTCGGCGACCGCCTGCCCGTCCACGGTGATGGCGGCGATGGCGAAGACCGCGTCCAGCTCGACCACGACCGCCGAAGTCGGCGCCGTGGCGGTGAAGTCGAGGACGGCGACGCCTTCGAGGGATTGAGTCTCCGGCAGCAGCCTGAAGGACAGGTCCGCCTTGTCGAAGCGCAGGGCCAACTGCTCCGCCGTGCGCGGCGCGCCGCTGGACAGGGTGAAGGCCGTGGTTTCGCGCGCCGCCTCCTGCGCCAGAAGGGGCGACGACAGCAGGGCCGTGGTCAGGCAGAGGGCGACGAGAGGACGCAAGGCTGAAGCTCCGGCAGGACGAACCCTGAGGTTAGCCGCGCGGCGCGCAAAAGAAAAAGGCCGGCGTCTCCACCGGCCTCTTCAAAATCCGTCAGTCGACGCCGATCAGGCGGCGGCTTGCTCGGCCAGCTTGGCGCGGACCTGGCGCTTGATGCGCAGGGCGGCGATCGACAGCTGCTCGTCGCGAGCCTTGACGATGAAGGCGTCCAGGCCGCCCTTGAAGTCCAGGGTGCGCAGGGCGGCGTTCGAGATACGCAGCGAGAAGGTCTGGCCCAGAGCTTCCGACTGAACCTTGACCGTCTTCAGCGCAGGCAGGAAGCGGCGCTTGGTCTTGATGTTGGAGTGGCTCACGTGATGGCCGACCATGGGGCCGATACCGGTGAGTTCGCAGCGACGCGACATCTGAAGATCCTCAAGGTCACATCCGCGATACCGGTGCGGACGCATGAAACAGGGACGCGGCGAGCAAGGAGGCCCGCGCGAGAGGGGGCCGTATAGAGGAAGGACTCGCCGGGCGTCAAGGCTGGAGTCGTCGTCCGGCGCGACAGAGACATTCTGAAGGCGAGGGATCGCCTTCGTTCAGCAGTCGTTCAAGGCGTGACTATATAGAGCAGACCCATGATGAGTCCCATGAACGGCAAATCCATGAAGACCTTGATCCCCTTCGCCCGGCTGATGGCTGTCGTCGCCCCTGTGGCCGCCGGCGCCGTGATGCTGGCCGCGCCTGCGTCCGCGCCACAGGCCCAGTCGGCCGCCCAATCCGAGGTTCTGCCCGGCTACTGGGAGTACACCACCAGCGTCATGGGCGCCCGCGACACTGAGCAGAAGTGCGTGCGGCCCAGCGAGATCAATCGATTCTTCGGCGGTCTGTCGACGCGCAAGTGGCGGTGCACCTATCCGACCCGCCAGGTCGGCGACGGCCGCGCGCGCTTTGAAGGCAGCTGTCAGGATCGCAAGGGCCGCCGCATCAATGTGCGGCTGAACGGCACCTATGAAGAGCAGGCCTTCCGCTTCAACGGCGGCGCCCAGCTGGCGCGCGGCACGCCCTATATCCCGGCCAGCATCACCGCGCGCCGCCTGGCCGCCCAGTGCCCGGCCGGGGCCGAGTATTTCTGATCTGATTCTGGAAGAGGCCGGGACGCGAGACCCGGCCTCTGTTCCTTTGCGCCCTATTCCGCCGGACGCTCGGGCGCGGGCCTGACCGGCAGCAGGGTCTTGGCGAAGGCTGCCAGGCCGCCGTTCAGGGCCGCATAGGCGATCAGCCCTATCACCAGGCCCCAGAAGGCCCCGCCGATTCCGAACAGCTGGATGTTGGCCGGCGCCGCCAGGAAGGTGATCAGGGCCGCCTCGCGGGACTTCGGCTCGACCAGGGCGCCCGCCAGGCTGCCGCCGATAGCGCCCAGCAAGGCCAGCCCCGCCAGGGTGGTGATGAAGACGGAGGGGAGGGCCATGAAGACCGCCGCCAGGGTCACGCCGAACACCCCGATCAAGATGTAGAACACCCCCGCCGCCACGCCCGCGATCCAGCGCTTGGACGGGTCTTCATGCGCCTCCTCGCCCGTGCAGATGGCGGCGGTGATGGCGGCCACATTGAAGGCGTGCGACCCGAACGGCGCCGTCAGCAGCGACCCGAGCCCCGTCACCGTGACCAGGGGATTGGCGTTGACCGCATAGCCGTCGTTCCGCAACACCAGCATGCCCGGCATATATTGGCCCGTCAGGGTGATCAGGAACATGGGGATGGCCGGGCTGAGCAGCGCCTTGAACGAGAAGGCGGGCATGGTGAAGACCGGCGCCGCCAGCTTCAGCTCCAGCCCCGACAGGTCGACCCGCCCCTGCATCAGCAGGAAGCCCAGCCCCAGCACGAGGATGCCCACGACCGCATAGCGCGCCGTGAACCGCTTGAGCACGACGTAGGTCAGGATCAGCAGGCCCGCCAGAACAGGGTCGACGCCGACGCCGCCGAAGGCCTGAACCCCAAACGGCAGCAGTATCCCCGCCAGCAGGGCGGCGGCGATGGCGGGCGGGATCAGGCGGATCACCTTGTCGAACCCGCCCGACAGCCCCAGGACGACGAAGGCCGCCGCCGAGATCAGATAGGCGCCGATCGCTTCGGCGTAGGAGGTCGCCGCCAGGGCCGTGACCAGGAAGGCCGCCGCGGGCGTCGACCAGGCGGTGATGATCGGCGCCTTGTAGCGCCAGCTCAGCCATAGGCCCGTCGTCCCCACGCCGATCGAGATCGACCAGACCCAGGAGGCGGTCAACTCAGGACTGAGGCCCGCGACCTTGGCCGCCTGGAACACCAGGATGAAGGTGCCGCCATAGTTGACGATGACCGAGATCAGTCCGGCGACGACGGGGTGCAGCAGGTCGCTCCACCGCAAGGGTGGAGACGGGGCGGGCATGGACATCAGGAGGGCCTCTGCGAACGACGACGATGCGCGCGCTCCTAGAGGATCAATGGCCGGTCAGACCTGTCCATTCATGGCCATTTCGCCAGACCATTCGGTTTCGCCGAGCGCTTGCCGACGGCGCTCATGAAAAAGGCCCGGCGTCGCCGCCGGGCCTTTCGCGTCTTTGCGGGTCGCCTGAGGTCAGGCGGCCTCGGCTTCAGCCTCGGCGGCCGGAGCGACCGGCTTCTTGGCGCTGAGCGACTTGCCCAGCAGAGCCATGGCGGCGTCCTTGTCGATCTTGTTGGCGGCGGCGACTTCGCGGGCCATGCGGTCCAGGGCCGATTCATAGAGCTGGCGCTCGGAATAGGACTGTTCCGGCTGGGTCTCGGCGCGGTGCAGGTCGCGGACCACTTCGGCGATGGAGATCAGGTCGCCCGAGTTGATCTTGGCTTCATACTCCTGGGCGCGGCGCGACCACATGGTGCGCTTGACGCGGGCGCGGCCCTTCAGGGTCGTCAGGGCCTTGGAAACGGTGTCGTCGGCGGCCAGGGTGCGCAGACCGGCGGTCTTGGCTTTCTTGGTCGGGACGCGCAGGGTCATCTTCTCGTGTTCGAAGGTCACGACATAGACTTCCAGCGCCATGCCGGCGACTTCCTGAGTCTCGATCGCGGCGACCTTGCCGACGCCATGCGCGGGATAGACCACCGCATCGCCAACCTTGAATTCCAGACCGGTCTTGCTCGTCATGTCATTCCTTTCCCGAACCGTCGGGATGAGATCGTCGCCACGCAGATAGTGAAAAACCGCCCCTCCGCCGAGCGCTGGGCCCGGCGGTTGAGGCGGAGGATCGCACTGTCAGACGCGAAAACGGATCACCAAACCTCTGGCCGACCTCGTCTCTAGCGGCGAGGTTCTGTCGTAAATGCGGGCGGCGCGCAGAGTTGCGGAACCGCCCGTTTCGAATAGGGAGGAACCTATCATAAAATTAGAAAATCTCAAAACATCCACAGGGCGCGCGGCGAGGATCGGCGCATTGTGACCGCATTGTGGCGAATTCTTAGGAGCCCTTGCCCGGCTTGGGGCTGAAGTATTTCTCGAACTTGCCGGTTTCGCGTTCATACTGTTCGCGATCCGCCGGGGGCACGCCCTTGACCGTGATGTTCGGCCAGACCTTGGCGTATTCGGCGTTGACCTGCAGCCACTTGCCGTCGGGTTCGTCCTCGGTGTCGGGGACGATGGCGTCGACGGGGCATTCCGGCTCGCACACGCCGCAGTCGATGCATTCGTCGGGCGCGATGACCAGGAAGTTCTCGCCCTCGTAGAAGCAGTCCACCGGACACACCTCGACGCAGTCCATGAACTTACATTTCACGCAGGCGTCGGTGACGATGTAGGTCATGGCGTTCGGGCGGGCCTGTGGCAGCGAGGAGGTCGAGGGCGCGCACATGGCCCCGACGGAACCAACTGTCAACCGAAGGCGCTGTTGCAAAGCTGTTCAGGCCCGACGGCGCCGGGCCGCGCTTCACCGTCATGACGCCGGATCATCGTCCGCCCGGAGGCCTGTCCCCATGCGTTTCAATCAAGGTTTCATCTCTCGTTCCGCCCTCGGCCGCATCGGCGCGGCCGGCCTGGCGTTGAGCCTTCTGGCCGGCGGCGCGGTCGTGGCCCAGTCCGCCTTGACCAAGATTCCGTCCGAGGTCCAGCACGGCGACTACAAGCTGGATCCGGAGCACGGCAAGATCACCTGGTCCGTCGATCACCTGGGCTTCTCCACCTATGTCGGCCAGTTCGTGAACGTCCAGGCCGAGCTGAAGCTGGACCCCGCTAACCCGTCCGCCAGCATCTTGACCGCGACCATTCCCCTAGCGGACGTGGCGTCGAACTCGGACGGGCTGAACCGCCATCTGCAGACGGCGGACTTCTTCGATACCGCCAATCATCCGGTCGCCACCTTTCGCTCTACCCGGATCACGGTCGACGCCGATGATCGCGACGAGGCCACGGTCCACGGCGAACTGACCCTGCGCGGCGTCACTCGTCCGGTGGTCATGGAGGTCGAGTTCAATCAGGCCGGCACGACGCGCGGCGGCTACAAGGCCGGCTTCGATGGAGAGGCGACCATCAAGCGGTCCGACTTCGGCATCAATTTTGGCCTGCCCGCCCTGGGCGACGAGGTGAAGCTGCACATCGAAGGCGAGTTCGTGAAGGCGGCGGGCTAGGTCGGCGCGTCCAGCGGCTCATAAAGGGCGCGGGCTTCCTCGGGCGGGCCGCGCCTTTCGCCCATCCGCACCACGCGCACGGCGATGAGGCGACCGCCCTGAGCGAAGAGCACTTCGTCGCCGGGATGGACGCTGCGGCTGGGCTTGTCGAGCCGGGACTGGGCGCCGTTGTGCGTCAGGCGGATCGCGCCCTGCTCGACCATGGCCGCGGCCAGACTGCGCGTCTTGGCGAAGCGCGCGCGCCACAGCCAGACGTCGATGCGGCAGCTCTCGAGGCTCATTCAGCGTTCTGGCCCGCCCCCTGAGACGCAGCGCGTCGCGGGCGACGGCGGGATCGGCGCGCCGCCTTGGGTTTGGCGGAGGGGGCCGGGCGGGGCGGTTGGGTCAGCTGCGCCAGGGCGGCGAAGGGCGAATCCTTGGGCGGGGGCGTCGATTTGCCGGAGGACGTGGCTCGCTCGGCGCGCGGCGTGCGTAGGGCGGCCTGGATGGCCCTGGCCTGATCCGCCGTCCAGCCGAGGCTGTTCAGGGCTTCATCCGACAGCGGCGCCTTGCCTGCCGCCTTCTGGGCGTCGGCGAAGGCTTCCAGCGCTTCGACCGGCGCGGTCCAGCGCCCGACCGCGCGGCGGCCGAAGGCGGATAGGGCGCGCGCCGACGGCGGCGGTTCCGGCAGAGCCGACAGACCTTCGCCCGCTAGGCCGTTGATCGCTTCGCGCGGCAGGAAGGCCTGCGCCAGCGCTGCGCCGCGCGGCTTCATCACGCCGGGCAGCCAGACCGAATGGGCGCCGACCCGGATGGCGAAGGTCTTCAGCGTGCGCCGTTCATGCTGGCTCAAAGCCGCCAGATCGCGCTCGACCTCGCGCCGGGGGATCAGCCCGCCCGCCTCGATCAGTCGGAACGCCAGCCCGCGCGGCAGGCCGGTCAGGGCGCCGCTCTCGATCGCATGGCGCAGCCGCTTCAGCGGCTTCAGCGCCCGCCCGGCCTCGGCCGCCAGCCAGGCCTCCATGCGCCGCTCGGCCCGCTCGCGCGCCGGGGCGGGGCCCAGTTCGCCCAGCAGCCGCACGCGCGGCGAGAAGGGGTCTTCATTGATGATGCGCCCGGTCAGGGCGCCGTTCCACAGCACCCCGCCGTCGGGCGTGACGGAAAAGGCCGCGTCCTCATCCGCCGCCAGCCGCCCCAGACGTCGGGCCACCTCCGGCCCCACGGCGCGCGTCGCCGCCTGCCGCAGCGCCCGATCGGCCAGGGCCGATCCGCCTGCGTCGACGGTGAAGCACACCCCGTCCAGATGGCCGACCACTTCGCCCTCGACCGTGACCTCGCCGTCGTCGGCCACGCCCGCCAGCACGTCGGAGCGCACGTTCAGCGCCCGCATCAGCGCCGCCGTGCGCCGGTCGACGAAGCGCGCCGTCAGCCGCTCGTGCAGCACGTCGCTGAGCCGTTCCTCCAGCGCCTTGGTTCGGTCGCGCCATTCCTGCGCGCCCGCCAGCCAGTCGGGCCGGTTGGCGATGTAGCTGAGGGTCCGCACCCCCGACAGCCGCGCCGACAGCTGGTCGATCTGCCCGTCGTCGCGGTCCAGATCGTTGAAACGCGGCGCGACCCATTCCTCGGTCAGCCGCCCGCGGCGGCTGGTCAGGGCGGTGAAGACCTCCTTTGACAGACGGGCGTGCTCGTCCAGCGTCGTCTTCTGGAAGTCGGGCAACTGGCACGCCTCCCACAGACGCATCAGGGCGCCGCGCGAACGGGCTATCTTCCGGACGTCCTCATCGACCGCAAAGCGCCGCAGCAGGGTCTCGTCCAGCGCCTGAGCCGTCAGCCGCAGCCCCTGCCGGTCCGGCGTCACGGTCAGCGACCGCAACAGGTCAGGCAGCGTATCGAAGTCCAGCCGCCCGCTGCGCCACTCGGCCGCCTCGACCGGGTCGAAGCGATGCTCGACCACCTGTTCGACCAGATCCTCGTCTAGCTCTTCGGCCTCGCCGGTGACGCCGAAGGTGCCGTCGCGCAGGTGCCGCCCCGCGCGCCCGGCGATCTGGCCGATCTCGGCGGCGTGCAGCCAGCGGGTGCGCCGCCCGTCGAACTTCCTCAAACCGGCGAAGGCCACATGGTCCACGTCCATGTTCAGCCCCATGCCGATGGCGTCGGTGGCGACCAGGAAGTCCACCTCGCCCGACTGGAACAGCTCGACCTGGGCGTTGCGGGTGCGGGGGCTGAGCGAGCCCATGACCACGGCCGCCCCGCCCCTCTGACGGCGCAGCAGTTCGGCGATGGCGTAGACCTGCTCGGTCGAGAAGGCGACGACGGCGCTGCGGCGCGGCAGGCGGGTCAGCTTCTTCGATCCGGCGTAGCTCAGCGTCGACAGCCGGTCGCGGGTGACGATCTCCGCGCCCGGAACCAGCGACCGCATCAGCGGCGCCATCGTCCCGGCGCCCAGGAACATGGTCTCAAACCGGCCGCGCGCGTGCAGCAACCTCTGGGTGAAGACGTGGCCGCGCTCGGGATCGGCGACCAGCTGGATCTCGTCCACCGCCAGAAAATCGACCGACCGCTCCAGCGGCATGGCCTCGACCGTGCAGACGAAATAGGCGGGGCGCGGCGGGACGATCTTCTCCTCGCCGGTGATCAGGGCGACCGAGGCCGCCCCGCGCCGTTTGACGATCCGCTCATAGATCTCGCGGGCCAGCAGCCGCAGCGGCAGGCCGATCATGCCCGAGGCGTGACCCAGCATCCGTTCGACCGCCAGATGGGTCTTGCCGGTGTTGGTGGGGCCCAGGATCGCCGTGACGCGCGATGGAGCCATGCCTGCGGAACGGTCGCTCATGACCGGCCCAAGGTGGCGAACACTGAAGGCTTTCACAAGCGGCGCGGAGGGAGGGGCGAGCGTGAATGTCTAGGGCAGGGGCGAATGGTAAGCGGAACCTTACCGCACGCTGGAACACGGGCGAAACGAATCATGACCGAATCGGCGACGTCCGTCGATTCAGGCTTTGTTCCATACTAGAGATTGTAGCTTAACGGCCTTTAACCACAAGGCGGAACGGCCGCGCGCATGCTGTGACGTGACGGGCGACCGCAAGGGCTTCCCTGACGCTGCAACCTCCTTTAGGCAGTGACGCCGTGGCCCCGTAGCTCAGCTGCATAGAGCAAGGCTTTCCTAAAGCCGAGGTCGGAGGTTGGAGTCCTCCCGGGGTCGCCACAACCCTTGGTTGCGCGATAAGTTATTGAATTGTTCAGTAAAATTTCTGAAAATTCCCCAATTTTGGGGCCTTCAACCGTCAGGTGACGGTATATTTGACGGTATCGAAGCTGCCACCTGAACGATACCGTCACGCGTGTCATTTTAACCAATTGAAAACTACAGCTTTTAACGATTGCCGTCGAAAATTGAAGGTCGCAGGTTGGAGTCCTTCTCTCGTCTTCCAACTCGAAAACACAGTCGCGGTCGTTTGGCAGTTATTTCAATGCGACGTTGATGGCTGTGATTAGCTTGGTCCAAGCTGCCTTTTCGGCTTCTGAAAGTGCGCTGGCGTCATTTTCGCGGGACCAGCGCAGGAAGGCTTTTGCCAGTTTATATTTGCTAAAGCCGGCAACGCTGGAGAAGATATCGACAAGCGGACGACTGGCTTGCTGGGCTACTTGGTCGATGACATCCCAGCCGAGTTGATCTCTCGCGACGACAGGAAGAGTGTCGCGTAGGAGGTCTTCGATCTCGGCCTTCGCAACCCCCGGCGCGTAATCTTTCGTCCGCAGGATGCCCTTTTGTCCCGGCTTGTGAACAAGGGTGTCTTGGTTGGCGGCAGCGTCACCTGCGCTATTGGAATCGAGTAGAGCCGCTACCCTGAGGCTATGTGCGTGGAGGATAGTGGCGAAGTACACGACCTTTCCGGCCGTGCCGGCGGTGATCAAGGCGATCTTGTCATTGAGTTTGATTTCGCCGCCTTCTGCTAGAAGCGCGGCCATCCCTTCAAGATACCATTCGTCCGTTAAGCCTTCTAACAAGAGGTTTCGCTGCTGGGCGAATAGGCTCTGAGCAAGATCGTAGCCCAAGGCCTCCTGAAGCGGCAGTAGGGCGGCCGGGTCGCTGGACGTGACGGTAGTGTGCACTTTGGTGCCGACGTTGCGATCGTTCAATTCTACAACTCGGACGTAGTCGAGTTCATTCGGCCCCACCAGAAATGGTGAGTGCGTTGTGTAAATGGTTTGGTTCTTCGCGGCGAGCTTGGTGATGGTCTCGCGGAACTCGCGCTGCTTGAGCGCGTGCAGGCTCATGCCTGGCTCGTCTAGAAGCAAGATCGCGTTCTCGTGCTTGTCGGCCGACTCGGCGAAGAAGACGACGAAGAAGGACACGAGCCACTGGAAACCCTCGGAGCGCTGATCCAGCTCGATTTCCACGCCGAGTTCATCCTCGACCACCACCTTGAGATATTGTCCGTCGGCGTCAAGGCGAAGGCGATCTGCCTCGGGACGAGTTGCTGACGGCTTCCACACCGAGCGGATCTCGTTCGTCAGCTGCACGCTTGCGGCATTGAGCTGGTACTTTCGCTTGTCGAGCTGGTCGCGATACTCTTTGAGGGCTTGAGGCTGATTAGCTGGCGGCTCGGGTGCCTTTCCAAGATTGGAAAGCTCGCGGGCCGTGAATCCGAGAAGTTGAAGTAGGCATTTATTTCCGTAGTCGTACTGATCGTCATCCAAAATATTTGAACTTAGGCGATCGGCGGGATGCTGGAGGTGGAGTAGAGGTCGTACTCGGAAGTAATTGCTGAACAGCACGAAAACAGGAATGCGCTTTTCAAGCGCTTTTAGTGCTTCGTTTTGGTCCGGAACAACCGAAAATGCCGCCAAAAGTCGGTTGATGCGTTCATCCTCGGACTCATCGGCGTGGGCGACTAATCCATTCACCCACTTTTTCAAGGCGACTGACAGTTCGTCGGACATGACAAACTCGTCGCGCCAGTCCTTCAGTAGAAGATTGATCTTGTCTGTTTGCTCGGTCGACGGCACTTCGCCTTCGGCAACTGTAGCTCGGCCGTCTACATGGGCGGCGAGGCGTACGGCGTCCTTTCTGATCGCCCCCACGGTCGGGGAGGGGGGGGCGATCAGGCTGTGCGTACCGTTATTGGCGATGTATCTCGTGAAAGTGTAGCCGCTGATGCCTCGCGTGGAGGCTGGGACAGCCGCCAGGTCATCCTCATTCAGGGTGAAGGTAACGGTCGCGACCGGCACCTTTTTGGGATCGACTTTGCCCGTAGTGATGTCGTTGTACTTGGACCGCGGATAGTCTCGCAGCGCATCGAGGCGCTTCACGCCCTCTGGCGGATTAACTTGCTGCAGAGCCTGCAGGACGGCTGTCTTTCCCGCTTCATTGGGACCGACAAGGATGGTCTTGGCAGTCTCCACATCGAAGACGCCTGTGTCGCATACGCTCCGATAATTTTGAATGTGCGCGGTCTTCAGCTTCATAATGTTCCACCCCCAGTTGCAAGCACGGGGCAAACCCGTTCTCGATCTTATTCACCCAAGCGCGCGCCGCTTCGGCAATCCGCACTCGTCTGATGACCTATCACTGTTTTGTCTGAAAGCTCCACCGACAGCGCCACGTATTGGTGGCCGAGCGGCTGCGTGCTTGGCGCAGCGGCAAGGCGGCAAGCAGCCACCTGATGAGCGCCTGTGGGCGACACGTTGTGCACGGTATCGGTGATGGTATGGGGCGGTTTTACCGATAAAAAATCTTTAAATTCAAATGGTTGTTGGTTGTGTTTTATGTCCTCCGGGGTCGCCATTCTTTGTTGTGACCACTTAGAGCCGACTCAATTTTACGACTGACTCGCAGGGATGGGGTGGCAACGTGACGTTTCGAATTCCAATGCGCGGGTGAGCTGCGCTGCGCAATGCGCTAGCAACTCATGTTCACTCGTAGGCGAGATGCGAACCTGTGACCCCTACGATGTCAACGCCGAGAGTGCGTTGTTTTTAATGAGAATTCTTGCTTGTCCGCGTTCGATGTGCCCGCGCTGTGGCGGGGTTCCGGGGGCGTTTCGTGGGCGTATCATGGGCGCGTTAAACCCAGAGTTCTTTGTGCAGTAAGGTAAATAGTTCAGAGTTCGGCTCAATTGTAAGAGTATAGATATATGCAATTTTAGAATTAACCTTACCTGTATTTGTAGTGTATTTGTATTTGTTTCAATTTAGTCCTGCGGTTTGGCATCGTTTTTGCTTGATTTGTGTCTGCGATACCGATCGCGACCTTTTTGGGAAATGCCATGACTACATAAGGAGGACTAATGGCGAAGGAACACGAAACGAATCTGGGACGCTTCATCCGCTCAAACAGGAGGCAGGATGGAACCGATCATGTCTTCATGTCAGTGCCGGAGCGGCTACGACCGGAAGGGTGGCCCAAGACCATCACGCTTCCGACCAACGCGAAGGCTCGCGGATCGCGGAGGATTCAAGATTCCTCGCCAAGGTGCGGCGTGAGGCGGAAGTTCTGAATGCGCGGCTCGATCAGCGGCGACGGGAGGAAGAAATCTATCGCTCGGATCGGCGCAACGTGCGTGCTCTCGCGAACATCTACTTCAAGACCCAGCGTTTCCGAGATGTTTCTGAGGACCGTCAGTACCGAAACAAGCGCGACGCCATGCTCTTCGTCGATTGGGCGGAACGGCGCGGCGATCCGGATTTCGCCACGCTGAGGAAGGCGGATTTCGAGGATTTCTTCGCCCTGTATGATGACCGCCCGTCGCAGAAGTTGGACTTGCGTTCGACGCTCGACATCCTCTGTACGGAGGCGATGGAAGCGGGATGGCGGACAGACAATCCGATCGCTCGAATCCCGTGGACAGCCCCTGAACCGGCTCGGGAAGTCGTCCTCTGGACTGATGGGACCGCTCAGATTTTCGCGCAGATGGCGCGGCAAATGGGGCAGCCAGGCCTTGCGGCCTTGATTGTTTTCGGTTTGCAGACCGGTCAGCGGTTGGGCGACCTTCGGACAGCGCGGCATGATGTGAACTATCGGTATGGGAGGTTCCAACTGAAACAGTCGAAGACGGGTGCGCTGGTGAAATTCCCGGTGTCCAAGTCGCTGTGCCGCATGATTGAGGCCGTGCGAATTGAAGGCTCCCCATACCTCTTCAACGAGCGGACACGGGCACGGGTTTCACCAAGGGGCGTCTGAGCGCGCGTTTCAACGAAGTACGCCACGCGGTGACAGCGGATGGCGATCCTCTGATGTTGCTCTCCACTCTGCGCCATTCGGCGGTCTGCCGGATGGAGAGGGTCGGCGCGTCATTGTTGGAAATCGCTTCGGTGACCGGGCACAAACTGGCCCGCGTTCACTCAATCATCGCCCGATACGCGGTCGACCGCGAGGGATTTGCGGCATCGGCGATGATGAAGCTGAACCAGGCCGACGGAGGGGATGCCGATGATTTCGTCGACGATGATCCGTTCGCGGGCGTGGACGCGGAGGCGAAAACGACTTCCGTCTACCAATCGCCGCCGATGGACCCAGGACGTCCCGGGCATATGTTGGCCGCCAAGCTGGGGCAGCACCGACATCGCCTCGTTCTGCCTCCGCTGTCCGATCTCTGGGGTGAGGCTGGCGAAGTCGGCGGTATTCAACTCTGATGCAGACGCCATAGCGTGACGCGGGAGCGACCTAGGGATTTTCTCTTGGCCGCTCAATATTTTACGGAGGAGTCACGTTTTGTTGTCGGCTGAAAGTCTTGAGTCTTTTCAAAACGTGACTCATCGAATTCCTCAGCAAAGTCAGATTTTTACGTCACCGCGTCATTCAACTTTTGGTCGCGAGAGCTACTCGATCACCGGCATGCCCTTGAAGATCGCCGCCATGGGCAGCCAGGGCCGATGGTTGTAGTTTCCAGCACGGTCTCACCTAGGGTGAACACCGTCTGTCGTAGACGCCGTTGTATGTGGTCGCGCGACGCCCGCACCTGCCCTGGGGAGCTACAATAGGGAGGAGACCATGCCGCAATCGTCCGTAAAAGGTGACGAAAATTACGGCTCAGTTTTACCGCGACGCCCGAAAGGCGGTCGGTGGTGACGCACGACGTCAAAGTGAAGGTTGATGATCTCACTGCGTATCTGACGAACATCCGCCTGCGTGGCAGAGAGCTTGCGAAGTAAGGCCAGCACGCCGCATCCGATCGCAACGATGAGCATCAAAATACTCCACAGGACCATAACGCTTCCCCCGTTTTCAATAGGACATCTAGTGTCCTGGAAGTGATGACCGGATCGTTAACATCTCCCGCAGATGGGCTGGGAAAAGATCATTGGCGGAAATCTGCGACGGTTCCGCCAAGCGCGGGGCATGACGCAGGAGGGATTGGCCGCCGAAGTTCACTTGGACGTGCGCCAAATCGGAAGAATCGAACGGGGACAGAGCTTTCCTAGTATCGGACTCCTGGTTCATCTCTCTGAGATTCTGTGCGTCCAACCAGGCCAGTTCTTCGAGAGAGAGCCATGAGCAATTGCTGATTGGGGCCAAATAAACTTAGGCATTCGGCGCGACACTTTGGCTGCTCCTGACCCGTCGCGGAGTTTCGGGAGGTCTGCTTCTTGGTGCAATGTTGGTGTCGCCTAGGCCATCTGATTAGTAGCCGAAAACGAAGCGTGCGTAGGTCGAAAAACTCTCAGTCGATCCGTTGGCTAGGAAAATCTGATCTCCAGAATAAATCGTCTGGAGAGGCTTTGAGCTCACTCACAAAAACAGGTGGCTGTGTGGATTACTCCGTTTCACACATCGAAGTTCGAAGAACTTAGACTCTAGGATTGACCGCCAGCGATCATAGCGCCTCTTATACAAGGGGGGTGCCATGGCTTTTAGGATAACGACAAACCGCGCCATGATCGGGGCGTTCATCGGCGACGTTCAAAGGGCGGCTGACACCGACAAGGAAGCGCTAGGCTTCATCCCTGCGTCTGCTTATCCGGAAGCACTTCGCAAGGGCGAGATAACCCTAGTGTTGAAGGACCATGTTCAAGGACCGATTTATGCTGGCCATATATGGATCAGCGGCGTCTATCCGCATGCGCGCGTTGTCCAGCTATTCATTTTGCCCGAATTTCGCGGCCAGAAACTTTCGACGCGTCTGCTTCGTTCTGCGATCCAGACTGCCGAAGCGGGAGGGTATCTGACTATTAAGGCCAATGTCGCAGCAGATTTGCCCGCCAATCAGGTCTATGGGCATCACGGCTTCGAGATTGCGCGAATCAGGCCTGGCGGAAAAACACGGAACCGCCAAATTAATGTCCGGGTGAAAAGCTTGGCGACGCCCACGCTCTTCAACTACCGCCCCACATCGTCACTGACCGTAGCCGATGTGGAGGCTGGCCCAGAGACGCAGCCACTCTATCTGATGGATTTAAACGTCTTCTTTGACGCAACACGCAAAAGAAGGACGACCGAGGCTGCCGAAAAAATCCTCTCCGCAGCTCTAAGTAGCGGGGTTCGTCTCGCGGTCACGACAGAATTCGTCAAGGAGCTTCAGCGAACGGCAATTGGCAAGAATGATCCGGTCCTCAGCTTCGCTAAACAACTCCCCGCTGTTTCTGGCCCGTCAAGAGACGAAATAGAGAGTCTCGCGAGCCGGCTTTCCGCGATCGTTTTCCCAGAAAGGGCACGCGAAGGGCGACTGTCGATCAATGACCTGTCGGACCTGAAGCATCTCGCAGAAGCTATCTTGGTCGGTGCAGCCGGCTTCGTTACCGGCGAACATGCCATAGTGCGGGCACACTCAGCGCTTCGCCAACAGCATCATCTAAGCGTCTGGTCCACAGAGGATTTTGCAACCTTTGTAACCCCCGAGTTTGAGGAGCTTTCCCCCGATGGCGAGGGTGAGCATGATCTATCGTTCAAGGAATCTGCGCTGACTGAGGAAGCTCAGGCTTTTCTCGCTGCACACGGTGTGTCGGCGACGATGATCACAGCATTCACGCGAAGGGACGCCGCGGACAAGCGGTTCCGGTATGTGGCGGCTAGGGAATCCACAGCGCTGGTCGCGTTCGCAGCATACAGGTCGGCGACCAGTCCGAATGGCAAGGCGCGGCTTCTTCTCGTCGCCGATCCCCGCCATCCGGCGACCTCAACTGCGGCAGACTTCTTGATCGAGCACGCCGTACGCGCCTCTGTCCTTTCAAGGCCGTCACGCATCGAGCTGCCTTACGTCAGTGGCCAGTCTGCGACGCGCCGCAGCGCGGTCGTTAATGGCTTCCTGGCGTCTGGCCAAGCAGAAGACAAATCTCTTAGAAAGATTTCAATCGGGACTGTTATCACGCCTTCCGGCTGGCCAAGCCTGCGTAGCCGCGTTGAAAGTAGTACGGGCTTAATGCTCCCAGAGACCTGTCCACCGTTCGAAAACGACGAACAGGAAATACCAATCGCTCTTGAGGGCAGGAACGCCTCGGTCTCCTTGGCTGATCTCGAAACCATGATGGCGCCGGGCCTCTTTCTCCTGCCAGGCCGACCGGTGGCGGTCGTCCCGATACGTCGCGTATGGGCAGACGACCTTGTTGGCGGAAGCCAGCTCGGATTGTTGCCGAAACCAGAGGCCGCCTTCCGATCGCGTCGCGTCTATTTCGCCTCGGTCAAGAACCAATACACTCTAGTCAGGGGGCGCCCCATCATCATTTACGAGTCCAGCAAAGGGGGCGGAAGCGGAGCGGCGATCGCAGTGGCCCGGGTGTCAAAGGCTGAAGTGGTGCCTAAACATCGAGCACCTGAAGCCCTACTGCGTGCCGCTGTCGTGCGCGGTGCTCAACTCGACAATCTGGTGAAGGGTGCGACCGTTTTAGCCGTATGGTTCGACAATATCATGCGTTTCGAAAATCCGGTGTCTTTCAACCGCATGGAGTCCTTCGGAATGGACGACAGGACCAAGCTGGTTAAAAGCCACATGCTGGAATTCGAAACAGCGGTGAAGATTCTTGAAGCTGGACGTCCAAATGCCCGATGAAGACCCGATCATGCTCTCGGTCTCGCCCGAGTATGCGCGATCGATCTTGGCCGGCGTTAAGGGGGTGGAATTGCGCCGTCGCGCTCCAAGAATTGGCCGGGGCACCCGAGCTTGGCTGTACTCTACATTGCCAGTAGGTGAGGTCGTTGCGATCCTGACGATCGACCAAGTCGTTGAGGCTCCCCTTGCAGACCTTTGGCGACGCTATGGCGCGCACACAGCCGTCACACGTGAGGTGTTCAACGCCTATTTTTCAGGCCTCAGCCACGGCGCAGCCCTGATCATACGCGATGTACAGGCGCTCAAGACGCCAGTCTCGCTGAGCGAGATTCGTGAAGGCGGTGCGTTTCAACCTCCCCAATTCTACAGACGTGTGCGCGCCGGAGCCCCGGAGGCTCGGCTGGCAAGCAGCGAACTTCATCCTGTGATGCGCCTAGCTGTCGGTTAGCCACTGCCAGTATCGACTCGCCGCGCCGACGCCAATGACTGCTCATGGCGCTTTAGCGACCCTGTCGAAGGGCAGCTCCTGACTCGAGTCAGGTCATTTCGTTTGTCCGCTAACGGGCGAGTCTCTGCCCCCTCCTATCCGATGCGTCAGGCTTGGCTTTAAGGGCATGACGCCACCCAGCGCTTTGGATTGTGGTTCCGGGCTCTTCTTGACCTAAGCAAGACCAAGAATTGTCCTACACCGAGCCGACTGAAGCCGACGCGCTCACTGACATCACCGGCCTTCCGGACACACGGGCCATCTTTGATGGTCTGCGCCCGGGTCACAGGCATGGGCTACATCGTTGTGGCGCATGTCTCGGACGACCGCTGGGCGGCCTGCGCTGTCCTCGATCTTGTGAACTTCGGCCTGCTGGTCGGCGGTGAACTGCCGGTCCAATCAACGCTCTGCAGTAGGTGCGCGCCAACACTCGTCGCTTGGGGCGGGCAATAGGCAGGCTAAAGTCCGAGCCAGCTAAAAGGCGACCAGGTTGGCTGGAGGCGCGCCTCGATCAAGTGGAGAACTGCGATTGGGAGCTCGGGATCGTTCAAGGCCATTGTCATGGCGTAGCGGCCGAAGCGGCTGTTGATTTCACTGACGATCTCACGCGCGTTCTCGATTTGACTAAAGAACACGAGGGAGCCGGCACCGTCTGGATCGGGGGGCCAGATCACGGCGACCGAGGCGACAATTCGCGAGCGGAGCGACCACGAGCCCGATGGCTGCGGGAGTTCACGATTCAGCCACTGTTCGGCTTCTCGGGGAAGGCGGTAACGGTTGGCCAGCGTGAAGACGGCCTCGCAAACGCCGCGTGCAGCTTGATAACCCGCGCTCCCGCCGACCCTGAGAGCCGCGGCAAGCAACAGCGTTGCAGACGCCGTCCCAAACCGATCACTGTGGTCTCCACCGACGCGCGCTCCTGCCTCAATCCATAGTATTGGAGCGACTAGGGGGAACGACGAGCTTATCCGCGCGCTCGCGATCTCCTCAAAGATTGCGAGGTCGCCTGTCTTGAGAATGGGCAGGATCGCTGCGGCGGTCTCGTCGTTGCGGCCGACCAACGATGCGACAGCTTTGGCCACGACGGGATTGTGGGCGCTGAGGAGCTCGACGACCACCGTGGGCTCTTCGCGAAGGATCGGCTCGACTAAAGCTTGAACCACCTTCGGCCCGATGGTGTCGCCTAGCGCCTGAATCGCATCCCGAACTGTGGGACGAGCGTTGTTCGGAAGTCCGCTCAACAGGTGAACACGCTCGTCATCGGAGTACGGCCAGAAAGCCGCAAAGGCCGTCACCTCTGGCCGCACCTCGACCATCCGCCCCCGATTTGATCGTGCTGCGAGGGTGGCAAGACGACCGCAGTCAAGCTCATTCAGGAGCAGGTCCGAGACCTGTTGCGACAGTGCACCGTCTGGTGCGCTCAATCCGACTTCGAGCAGACGCCCAAGTTGGGCGTCGGTCATATCTTCCAGTCGACGACGAACCGTCTTGGGAATCGACGGTACGGGTTCGTCCCCGAACTGCGTCACGAGGTCGACGAGGCTATTGCCGTCAACCTCCGACGAGAGCTCGGCTGACACGAGGTCACGTTTCAACCGGGGGAGGGCGTGTAGTCCGGCGAGGCGAGCTACATTAGCGATCCTCCGATCGCTACTGGATCGGTTACTCTCGTCCCACAGCCGAGCGAGCTCTCCGGCCAGAGCGCGAGGGTCACTGCTTTCGACTGCGTAGCGACTGAGAAAGCGTCTTAGCGAGGTTTGCGAACGCTCTGGTAGATCGCGCGCCAGTATCTCCTGACCTTCATCTAGATCCGGGGGATCGATCTCTTCCGGTGTGAAGCGCAGGATGCAACGCGCATCTAGCTCGCGAAGACGCTCGGCTGCGCCAGTTACGAAGGCGAAGTCTCGCCGCAGCCCCGGCCAGCCCTGCCGCCACAAAGCCAGCGCCAGGGCTTCATTGGCGGCGGCACCTCGGTCTGGAATGCGCACGATCTGTTCTGATGCCGGCGAGCGATAAAGCCCGGCGATGGCCACCTTCGCCGTCGCTTCATCGAAGCCTTCCTCGAGGGGGCGAGGTTCGTCACGCACTCGAATTGGCCGCTGAACGCGGCGGAGATCGCGATCGGGTCGACGAAGATAGCTTGCGAGCGACACGAGGTCCGTAAACTGAGCGAGCGCCTGGTAGTTCAGCAGCAGCGAGTGAGTCCAAACGCTTCCGGGTCGGTAGTTCGGTCCCGCCGGCCAGGTCCGCGCGAGAACATGCATGGCAGCGTTACGGAGCGGGTAGCACGCCAAATAGCTGCGATCGCCGTCTAGAACCTGGTCAACGATTAAGTCGCTCATCACCAGCATCGTCGCCCGTGACTCTTCATCGAGCGCGACGGACGCAGCAAGCTCGCGATGACCCCGATCGTAACCGTGTACGATCTGCTCGATCTGGAGTTCACCAATTGCGGCCATGGTCAAGCCGCGCCGAGCCAGCTGAGGGGTGCCGTGAGATCGTGACTTTTCCCCTCAGCGGAGACCAGGATAATGCGTTCGGACGGCTTTCCGAACCTCGCTAGCCGCCGACGATCGGCCGGCAACTTCCCTCCCTGCGCACTGACGCCGTACAGACGAGCCTCCCAAAGCTCCGAATTGTGCGTGAGGAACTGGTCCAGCACCGGGCGCCTCTGTGAGAACCACTGCAGCGGTTCACTCCCCTTGGGGACAACGTCCCATGCTGAAACTATAATTGCGATCCGACGGCGACGCCCTCTCAGGGGGCGGCGATTGACCATCTGAAGAAGCTCGACGATCTTGATTTCCTCCGGCATGTCGTCCGGGTTGAACTTGGCAGCCGGAATTGACGGCTCCGCAGGCTCGTCACCGATTAGATCATTCAGGTCTGATATGAGGCCCGAGTCATCGGCGCGATCTGCGTTCGTGAAAAGGAGCAGGCCGTCAGCTGCGCTCAGAGCCTCGTATACAGGCTGTTGGCAGCGGCCCGAACAAAGCGGCTGTTCAAAGGTTTCTCCCCGTAAGTCTGGGATCGAGAGTGAGGCTTCAGCCCCGGTCTTACGGTTCCGGACACGGAATTCGACCCAGCCTTCTGTCGCCGGCTTGGTCCGTTGGAATTCTCGGCATTCGAGCCAGTCATTCTCCAGTCGATTGACGTGGCGTTCGTCGTCAGCGAGCTCGGTCAGCTCAAGTTCGGTTTCGACCTCGTTGGCCACGAGCAGGTGCCGGAGCGCCCCAATAAAGGTGCTCTTTCCAGAGGACGGCATCCCGACGATGAGCTGCTGTTTCATGTCAACTTCGCCCGGTAAGGCCGCATGAGCAGGTCGAGCTCATTTGGCGAGTTCGGCCAAGCGTTGTCACTTGGAGGCGGCTGTGGTGGAGGATCTGCGAGCAGGTCTGTGAGAAGCGCTTCGAGGCCCTCACCGATGACCGTCTCACCTTTCCGGGGGCGGCACCCGACAATGCGGGTTTCAACTGTAGCCCCGGAACGGGCGCGCTGCGTGAGGTCCTTCGCGAGTATGTCCAGCGCCTTTGTCGCCTTGGTGCTTCGGGGTGTTGGGACGGCTTCATCTGCCTTGGTGCCGATCAATATCAAGCGCGGGCCAGTGAGAATGCCATGTTGATCCATCGCCATGAACCATTTTCGAGCCGCGGCGGTCGTCACATTTGGGTTTTTCAGCAGCGCCTTTAGATCAACGAGCACAAGGATCACATCGGCGCGGGCAAGCTCGGCGAAGGAGGACATTTGACCTGGACGGTCGAGCGCCTTGTCGAAATGCTCTCCAGAGCGGTCGGAGAATACCAGGTCATGCCGTCGGCCATCTCTTACAATGGCCAAGTGGGTAAAACTCAACTGGTCCTTCGCCGGGGTGCGTGGCGTATCGGCAGAAGCCGCGTTCGATGATAGCCGCGCGAGATGACATCGTTCTTCAAGGCCTCGAAGCGTTTCCGAACCGGCAAAGCCGACCCTCATCCTCCGCCGCGTTACGAGCTCGTAGATCGTGGCGATGAGCGTGGTCTTGCCGGCCTCTGGACCGGCGACCAGCCCGACAACAATTCCGCCACGCTGGCGGAGTAGGGCGTCACACGCTTCAGCTCCGAGGGCATACCCCCCAGGGAGCCGGACGAAGTCGGGAAGGTCTGTCACTCTCGGATTGGGATCGTCCACGCTGCCGGTCTCATCCAGCGGCGCGTCGATTACGTCTGGGCACTCATCAAAGGGGAGGCTGTTGATACACACACCGGAGCGGGGACCGCCGCATCCCTGCAGCCGGCAGATGCGTGTCTCAGCCTGTGATGAGAATTCCGCAGCATCGTCGCCCCGCTCAGCATGCTCGCTCACGCAAACGCCTTCTTAACGATGCACTCCCGGTAAGCCTGGAGGGCTAGCGTCACTGGCGACAGTGCTTCAGTGACGGCAAGACTGGTGATCCGCTCGAAGCGAGGATGCCAGTCGTCAGCGTCGTCGCTTTCCGCCGCAAGATTGAGAGCCGTGCTGAGGGGGAGAAGGTCGGACAGGTCGGGTCCGCTTGCGTTGTCGAACGTCTTCTGCCTCCACGAGCGATCACCGGCGCTTGAGGCCGACCTGATCGTGATGTCGGAAAACGCATCCGCTGGGCGGCCGCGCTCAAGGATTTGGTCCAGCAATGCCGGGGCGGCAAACAAGCCAACACCATCATTAGCCATGCCCGAAAGCTCCGACCCGGCCCGCACAGCCGCTTCTGTAATATCTAACTTCCGGAACGGTGTGTTTGCTGTCCCGCTCCAGCCGCCCGAGACCCACCAGTAGGTTCTAAGCTCTCTCTCAAGGCCACGAACATAACTGAGTACCACGTTGTCGCTCTTGGCCGCAGCTAGGGCATTTGCTTCGGCATATTTCCCGAGCTGCGTCATGGCTTCTGTCACGTGCGGTGAAACCTGAGAGAAGTAATTTCCTCCGGTGTTTCGAATGGCGGTGATCTGCTCGTCTACTTCTTTGGGAATCGCAGTGTATTTGCGATCAGTCGGAGCCTTGGTCGAGGTGCCCTGGAAATACGCGAGCATGCGGTTTGCAGAGCCTACCAGCTCGTCATGATTGTCCGGCATGCGCTTACCGTCCATGGCGACGGTCACCACCGCTAGCGCGACCAACGGACTGATGCCGGTCTCATTCTCGATCTCATAATCGAGGACTGCCGCGGCAAGCAGAGCCGCTTCCTTGTCGCCGCCTTGAACATCAAAGGTGGGATCCACGTCGAACCCCTGCAGGAAAGCAGCCGATTCATCAGCTTTCGGGAGGCGGAACGCCACGCGCAGGAGGGCGGGAACGGTGGCAAGTTCCAAATCGTTGGCGACAGCCGCGACCCCCTCCGACCGGCGCTTAATAAGGTCGGCGTTGGTCGATAGTCCCAGGCGGCCGTAGAGCACACCAAGCCGCTTCAAAGAATTCACCGGGTAGCCTCCGCATCGCCTATAAGCTTTTGCAATCTAACGAAGTCGCCATCAGCGCGGGCGCGCGAAAGAACGATCTTGAAGCGATCGATTTCGGTCATCGACGCGTCTTCGGAGCGACCGAGATTCAACTTGCCGATGATCGCGGCCTTCTCGGATTGCGGTAACCGGAAGAACCGATAGACAATTTGACGGAAGCTGACGTCTTCGCTCAGCGCCATTTCCAATGCTCGTATGTCCTCGATATCCCTCGATGCTCTATCACTGATCTCGGCGTCTGTGGATAGGCCGAAACTCGGGACTGAAACTGACTCTGCGACCGGTGTCGCGCTGACTTCTTCGTCCGTGCCGCACCTGTCGTCGGCAACTTCCCGGTTCGAGACCGCGTCACGGACGTTGCCGACGATATCAGAGAATGCCGCTGCGAGCTTTCCAAATCCGTGAGTAGGTTTTTCAGGGTGGGGGTTATGAAAAAGAGGAATGCCAGCAATGCCGCCGTCGCGGTCGCTCGGCGCCACTAGCACCGGATGGACCATGTTATCCTGATACTTTGCGCGTAGGGCGGTCCGTAGAAGGTCATAGAGGCGTCGCAGCGACACTCTGTCGGTTGTTCTTGAGTCACCACGTTCCAGCACATGGAGGATTCCGTCTGTGAATTGAGTGAATTCACGGTCGCCACGTGCGTTCGCGAGGGAATCCTTGTCGGCGGAGCAAAGCGCGGCGACGCCGCGCTTGCCGCTCTCCGCTTCCGGCCAGGCTCCGATGATAGCCCCAACGCCTTGTTCAATCACCTCTTCGTCCGCACCCGCCATCAGGTCTCGTAACGAGGCCGCAGCAAAACAGGCGTCTATGAGGTAAAATCGCCGGAGGCCTTTGGCCTCACGCAGAAGCATGTCGTTGAGGTGGCCGAGCCTCGCGCTTGTGGCGGCCTTCTCGACAGGGTCGGTATGGTTGATTGTCAGGTGATGGTCTCGGGTGTTGGGGAGAAACCACCCATGCCCGACATAGTGAATGACGATATTGTCGATGGAGGGGGCGTTGGCTGCACTGTTGCCTGTGCGGCTTTGCAGCCAATTCCGCGCCTCGATCAGTTGATCAGGCCAAGATCGGCTGTCGTCAAAAAGGTCGAGATGGTCGTCTGACCCAACAATGCCGCTCTCGTCATGCGTCAGAAGCTTCGCGATGGCCCGACTGCTTGGTCCAAACGCGGGGTGCCTGAACTGCTCGGCTGAGGGGTAGCGGGCTCCACCCAAGGAAATCAGTAGTGTGCGCATCGCTCGTTGGGATAGGTCGCTATTTGCCGTTCCCAAGCGCAGCCTTTATGAGTTCAAACTTCTGCTCGGGCGAGAGGCCGGAGTTCACGGTGATCTCTTGGTCGCCCTTTTTAATGACCAATTGAGGATCGCCCTTCTTGCGAATCCAGTCGGCAATTCCCTTGGCGAGGGCCAATACCGCAGGCGTTCCGAGCACGAGGACGACCGTCGTCCCCAGATCCATGGCGTCCTTGGAGCTCCGCGCCGTATGAGCCTCAACACCTGCCTCGCCCTGAATCAGATCAACAAGATCCTGCGCTAGGCGGCCAGCGTCTACCGGTGGCGTCTCCGGAAACTGTATTTCGAACTTGGTTGAGTTATCCACGCTGCGCATCCCCCCGGAAAACTGCGCGATAATGACGAGAACAACCGACGCGCGCAATGCGACATTCCGATCATAGCTTTAGCTTGCGGTGGCGACAGTCGCACGACTGTGGTTCGTCGATCCGTCAGGCTGGGCCGCAGTCATTGAGGCTTGCTCGGCCCGGAAATGCTGCCCGGCGCGTCGGGCTTCAGATGGGGCGCCAAGAAATCGATGAAGGCCCCGAGTTTCGGCGTGATTGGGCTTGGCCGCGGCAGACTGCGGTGGCTGAAAGTCGGTCCGGCGTCAGTCAGGCGGCCTTGGGCCGCCGAGAGCGAGAGAGGGCTTCGCCCCTTCGCGGCGGGTTGGAAAACCTTGGATAAAGTCGCCCGACGGCCCGCCACGGCGACTGACCATGGCTAGAAAGACCCAAAGATCGTCCTGCACGGCTCTGCGAAATAGGCATTGGCTCCGAAGCCGGACCTTGGATTTCTGCCCAGAATGTCGAGTTTCAGGCGTGATGCCGATGGCCGCTTGTGGCGCTCAGTGGAAATCCCGCGATCCCGGCAAGATGCGCACGTCGCGCGGATGCCGGTGTGATGGGTGTCGCGGCGGTTGCGGGTTAGCGACGATATCAGCGCGCGCCAGTTGGATGTCGGTTTCGTGGTCTTCTGACAGGCGGGACAGTTCGGCGCTGCGGTCGATGACGCGGCGGGCGACGACGTGGACGACGCCCTCGGGGCTTTTCTCGACCACGCCTTCGACCTGCATCAGCCGGGCGCCCATGACCTCGCTGCGGAACTGGCCCAGCATCCGCGCCCAGAGGACGACGTTGGTGATGCCGGTTTCGTCCTCCAGGGTGACGAAGACGGCGTTTCCCTTGCCTGGGCGCTGACGCACCAGGACCACGCCGGCGACCTGCACTAGGGAGCCGCCGCGCTTGGCCTCGGTTTCGGCGCAGGTCAGGACGCGCTCGGCGGCGAAGACGGGGCGCAGGATGGCCATGGGGTGGGCCTTCAGCGACAGGCGCGCGGTCTGGTAGTCGGCGGCGACATGCTCTCCCAGCGGCATCAGGGGTAGATGGGCGTCGGGCTCCGCGCCCAGTTCGCGAGCGCCGCGTTCGCGCGCCTCGGCGGCGGCGAACAGGGGCAGGGGATCATCGCCGGGCAGACGGCGCACCGCCCATAGAGCCTCGCGACGATCCTGTCCCAGGGAGCGGAAGGCGTCGGCGTCGGCCAGCTTGCGCATGGCGGCGGCGGGCAGTTCGGCGCGCCGTGCCAGGGTTTCGACATCGGCGAAGGGCGCCTCGGCCCGCGCCGTCGAAAGGGCCTTGGCCCAGTCCTCCTTGAAGCCGTCGATCTGGCGCAGGCCCAGACGCAGGATGGGGGCGTCTGCAGGCCCCTCCAGACTGTTGTCCCAATCGCTGTGCGAGACGTCGATGGGGCGCACCTCGACCCCGCCGACCTCCTGCGCCTCGCGCACGATCTGGGCGGGGGCGTAGAAGCCCATGGGCTGGCTGTTCAATAGGGCGCAGGCGAAGGCCGCCGGGTGGCGGTGTTTGATCCAGGAAGAGACATAGACCAGCCGGGCGAAACTGGCGGCGTGGCTCTCGGGAAAGCCGTAGGAGCCGAAGCCCTTGATCTGTTCGAAGCAGCGCCGCGCGAAGTCTGGATCATAGCCGCGCGCGATCATCCGCCCGACCATGCGGTCTTCGTAGGTGTGCAAGGTCCCGTCGCCGCGGAACGTGCCCATGGCCTTGCGCAGGCCGTTGGCCTCGGCGTCCGTGAACCGAGCGGCGACCATGGCGACCTTCATGGCCTGTTCCTGGAACAGAGGGACGCCCAGGGTCCGGTGCAGCACCTGCTTCAGTTCGTCAGGCGGCCCATAGAGGCGGCCGGGCGGAGGATAGTGAACCTCCTCCACGCGGTTGCGGCGACGCAGGTAGGGATGGACCATGTCGCCCTGGATCGGACCGGGGCGCACAATGGCGACCTGGATCACCAGATCATAGAACTCTCGCGGCCTTAGCCGCGGCAGCATGTTGATCTGGGCGCGGCTCTCGACCTGGAAGACGCCGATGGACTGGCCCCGGCACAGCATGTCGTAGACCTCGGGCTCTTCCGGCGGGACGGCGGCTAGGTCGTGCTCGACGCCTGAATGGGCCTTCATCAGGTCGAAGGCCTTACGGATGCAGGTCAGCATGCCCAGGGCCAGGACGTCGACCTTCATCAGGCCAAGGGCATCAATGTCGTCCTTGTCCCATTCGATGAAGGTGCGCTCCGCCATGGCGGCGTTGCCGATGGGGACAGTTTCGTCCAACCGTCCCTGGGTCAGGACGAAGCCGCCGACGTGCTGAGACAGATGGCGCGGAAAGCCGAGCAGGCGCGTGGCCATGCGCACGGCGCGATCGACCATGGGGTTGGTGGCGTCCAGACCGGCCTGCTCGATCTGGCGGCCGCTGATCTCGGAGCCCCAGCTGCCCCACTGGGTCGAGGCCAAGCGGGCGGTGACGTCTTCGGTCAGGCCCAGGACCTTGCCGACTTCGCGTATGGCGCTGCGGGGGCGATAGCGGATGACGGTGGCGGCGATGCCGGCGCGATGACGGCCATAGCGCTCATAGACGTACTGGATGACTTCCTCGCGCCGCTCGTGCTCGAAGTCGACGTCGATGTCGGGCGGCTCGTTGCGGTTGGAGGACAGGAACCGCTCGAACAACAGGTCGTGGCGGGCCGGATCGACGCTGGTGATGCCCAGGACGTAGCAGACCGCCGAGTTGGCGGCCGATCCGCGTCCCTGGCACAGGATGCCCTTGTTCTCGGCCGTGCGGACGATGTCGTGGATGGTCAGGAAGTAGGGGGCCAGGCTGCGCTCGGCGATGAACTCCAACTCCCGCTTGAGTAGGGTCGCAACCTTAGGTGGTGAGCCGTCGGGATAGCGGACGAGGGTGCGACGTCGGACCAGCTCTTCTAGCCAGCTCTGAGGTTCCCATTCCGGGGGCACGGGCTCTTCAGGGTATTCATACTTCAGGTCGCCAAGATCGAAGGTCGCGCGGGACAGGAAGGCGGTCGTTTCGTTCACCGCCTCTGGCGCGTCCCTGAACAGACGGGCCATTTCGTCCACGGGCTTCAGCCAGCGTTCGGCATTGGCTTCCAGCCGACGGCCAGCGGTTTCGATGGTCGCGCCTTCGCGGATGCAGGTCAGGACGTCCTGCAGGTCGCGGTCGTCGGGGGCGGCGTAAAGGACGTCGTTGAGCGCCAGCAGGGGAACCTCCACCCGCTCCGCCATAGCCTTGAGCCGGGCCAGCCGGCGCCGGTCGTCGCCGCGCCTGTGCAGGGCGGCACCCAGCCAGACCGCGCCCGGCGACGCCGCGTTCATGCGGGTCAGCGTCTCCTCCAGCTCTGTCAGCCGATCGGGCGCGACGAGGATCAGCAGCAGGTCCTCCGGATCGGCCAGCAGGTCGCGCAGACCGATCTCGCACTCGCCCTTCCTGGCGCGGCGATTGCCCAGGGTCAGCAGGCGCGTCAGCCGACCCCAACCCGCGCGCGTCTCGGGATAGGCGATGACGTCCGGCGTCCCGTCGTTGAAGACCAACCGCGTCCCGGTCAGCAGGCGGAAATCCGTCGCACGACGCTTCACCTCCTCGGACAGGGCCGGATCGTTCAGCGGGTCCTCGATGAAGGCGATCTCGCTGGGACTGCCGCCGTCGCGCATCCTGTCCGGCGGGGCCAGACCCTCGACGCGTATCTCCTTGAGCGCGCTCCAGGCCCGCACCACGCCTGCCACGGTGTTGCGGTCGGCCAGCCCCAGCCCGGCGTGGCCGCGCAGGATCGCCGTCAGCACCAGGTCCTTGGGATGCGAGGCGCCGCGCAGGAAGGAGAAGTTGCTGGCCGTCGCCAGCTCGGCGTAGGCGCCGCAAGGGTCGAGCCTCCTCATGCGAACAGACCGTGGATGAACCAGCGCGGCTCGGGCGTCTCGCCATAGAGGCCCTGGCGAAACAGCCAGAAGCGACGGCCGTCCCGGTCCTCGACCCGGTAATAGTCGCGGGTGCGCTGGTTCGGCGCGCGCCACCATTCGCCGCTGATCCGCTCGGGCCCTTCGGCGCCCGTCACCTCGTGCAGGACGCGGCGCCAGCGGAACTTCAGCGGATAGCCGTCGGGCACCTCGGCCAGGGTTTCGACCGGCTGGGGCGGGTCGAACATCTGCAGCGGCCGCAAGGGCGGATCGTCGGGATCGAGGTCGGGCCAGGTCTCGTCGCCATGACGGACGGCGGCCGGGACCAGTCGCGCCGCGCGTTCGGGAATGTGCGAGGCGAAGGGCTCGAAGCGCAGCACCGCCTCCGGTCCCAGACGCGCGGTCAGCCGATCAACCAGGCGGCTGAAGGCCTCCTCGCCGGGCGTCTCGCGTTCCAGTCCCTGCTGGGTCGGCGCCAAGGCCTGGGTCCAGGGCACGGACATACGCATCTGATCGAAGCCGAACCCGGGGTCCAGCGGGGCGGCCAGGGCCGCCATCCGCTCGCGGAACAGCCGCAGGGTCGCGGGGGCGTCGCGGGTCGGACGGCCGGTGCGGACGACGATCCGGCGCGTCTCGCCGTCCACGCGATAGAAGCTGGCCTCGAAGGCGCGACCGCCAAGGCCCGTCTGATCCAGCCGGTCCATGGTCTCGACCAGCAGGTCGGACAGGACCCGCTCCACGTCCTCGGGCGCCGAGACCGGCTCGAAGAAGACGCGGTCCACGATCACGGGTGCGGGCGGACGATGCGGAGTGATGCGCATGTCCTCGTCACCCAGAACCCGCGCCAGTCGGGTTGGAAAGTCGGCGCCGAAACGGGCGGCCAGGGGCGCACGGGGCCGGTCGTCCAGGTCGCCCAGCCGCTTCAGGCCCAGACGACGCAGGGCCTCGTCCTCCTTGTCCGAAAGCTCCAGGGCGGCGACCGGCAGGCGGCGCGCGGCGGCGCGGTCCTGGCCGGGCTCGAACCGGCCGCCGGGTCCAAAGCGGGCCAGGGCGCGAGCGACCTGGGGCGTGCCGGCTAGGGCGCACCGGATTTTGAGGCCGGCGCGTTCGGCCCGCGTCTGGACCGTCCGCATCAGGCCCGCTTCGCCGTCGAACAGGTGGGCGCAGCCGGTCACGTCCAGCATCAGGCCATGCGGCGGGTCCAGCGCGAGCATGGGGGTGAAGCGACCGAAGTCCTCCAGCACCCGCGCCAGCAGGGCGTCGTCCAGGTCTGGTCGATGGGCGACGACGCGCAAGGCGGGGGTCCGCGCTCGCGCGTCGGCAAGGGCCAAGCCGGGGGTCAGTCCCGCCCGCGCCGCCGCCGGACCGACGGCCGCCAGCCGCAGCGCGCCCTTGATCTTCTCGGCCAGGACGACGGGCGGCGCATCCTCAGGCGGCGCGTCGGCCCGCTGTTCCTGACGCCGCAGCCGGTCGCTGGGCAACCAGGGGAACCAGACCGCCAGATAGCGGCGCGGGCGGGCGGAAGGTTCGCTGTTCACGATCCCACTCCATGATCCAGGTTCCGGTCGCCCCGCCGCCGCGCCGCCGCAGCAGGGTCGTGGAAAAAGACGGCCGCCCCGGCGCCCCGCCTTCCAGAGGTTCTGAAGCGCAGGACGCCACCGACCAGCGGGTCTCGGCCGCGCTGGGGCAGGGCAGAGCGCCCGCCCGCGCCAGGAACAGGGTCGCGCCGCCGGTCTCGGCCGCCAGGGCCAGTCGGCGGCTGGCCGTCAGGCTGAAGGCCTTGGCCTCGCCCCAGGCGCTCAATAGCACGGCGCCCACGGCGGGACTGCGCAGGGCTTCTTCGCCGACGGCCAACAAGGTCTGCACGTCGCGCGTCCGCACCAGCAGCAGATCGCGCGGCGACAGGCCCATCTCATGCAGGCCCGGACCGTGCGGCCGTCCCGCCTCCTGGGCCATCATCTCATGCAGGCCCCAGACGATGGGCCGCCCCGCCGCCGCCCGCAGCGCCATGCCCAGCCCGAAAGCGTTGACCACCACCGCGTCGGCGGGTGCGGCGGCATAAAGATCATGCAGAACACCCGTGGCCAACGGCGCAAATGCGTCGTCGCCGCCCGCGCGCACGCCCGTGCCGATGCGACGACCGCCGGCCCGATCCAGGGCCTCCAGGCGAGTCTTCAGCGCCGCTAGGGCGTCATGTTGTGAACAAATGTTCCTCATTTGTTCTATATGCGCGCCAACCCCCTGGGGGAGTCAAGCGAAGCGGGAGGCAAGGCTCAATACGGTTATCGACAACGACCGATTCTGGCGTTTGGTTGGCCTCACTCCCCACTTCGACGTCGTGCAAACGCGGGCGTGTCTGAAGCCTCCAGCCGAACGCCCGCCCCGACCATCTCGTCCGCAGGCAGAAACACCACGCCTAGATTCTGAAGCACTGTGACCAACAGGTTGGCGTTTGCGCGGTTGATTGGCGCGAAGTCGTTCGTCGCTTCGGCGCGCTTGATGGTGTTGACGGCCAGACCTGTGCGCTCCGACAGGTCCAGGACCGACAGATTCAGAAGGCCTCGGGCGCCGCGCAGCTGGGCGCCTGTCGGGTGATTGGGAGAGCGCGCTCGAGGTGTCTTCATAATTAAATTTGACTTTTTAGACTCATTTTGAATTCATGGACTCATTATCAACCTAGAGTCTTATCTGTCCATGAAGAACCAATTCGAATTGAATTGTCCCATTCACGGGGCGCGGCTGAAGCGCGCGAAATGTCGGTGCTGCAACGCCCTCTATATGAGCGCCTACATGCGCCAGCGACGTCGCCGCGATCCGGTGGCGGCCTTGCTGGAGCGGGCGCGGGAAAGGGCGGCGCGCCTGGGTTTGCCGTTCAACCTGCGCCGTCGTGACGTGGTGGTGCCGCCGGTTTGCCCAGTGCTCGGTGTGCCGCTGGCGGCAGGTTCCGAACGGTCGAGCGGATCGCCCTCGCTGGATCGCATCAGGCCCGCCCAAGGCTATGTGCGCGGGAATGTTCGCGTGATCAGCGACCGGGCCAATCGCCTCAAGGGCGCCTGTACGCAGGAGCAGGCCAGGGAGCGCGCTCAGTCGGCGCTCCCACCGCGTCGACCTGACCTGGAAAAGATCGCGGCCTATATCGAACGGGAGGAACTTCTGGCGGAGGCGCCGGAAGGCCGCGCAAGGCGGTCGTGCAGGCGCCGAATGGGAGAAGGTGGCGATCTTTCTGGACAAGGCCTTCGTCGCTGCGGACTGGCTGCGGAAAGATCAGAAGACGTGATCTGTTGATGTGCGCATATCATTCCTTAACAAAAACAATAAGATAGGTGATTTTTCTTGTTGCAATCGGAACGCTGTTCGGTATATATGAACGGCGACGACAAATGACGCTCGCCGGGGTGTCTGTCCCGGTATCCCGCCGGTCGCCTCTAGCGATTGTCGTCTTTGACGATCGAGTTCGCTGTTTTGTCCCATGTAGAGCGTTATCTTCACGACCGTAGGTTTGACGCCATCACGTCTTCGACCCCGCTTCGCCTGACTGTGGCAGCGCGTCTCGCCTTTCCTGACGGCTCCGTCTCGGTGCGCACCTTGCGGCTGGAGGCCAGCCGGGGGCGCCTGGTCATCGAACGGATCGGCAACAAGGACTTCACCACTCTGGCTGCTATTGAAGCGATGAGGGAACTGTGCCGCGTCCCGCCCAACTCCCGCGCCTCTATCTGCGCGAACGAAAGGGCCGAGAGGCCCGCTATGTCATCCTCGACCGTGGACGTGAAATCGGCACGGGCTTTGGCGAGTCGGACCAGCGAGGCGCTGAAGAAGCGTTCGGCCGCTATCTAGCCGACAAGCACCGGCCTGATTTCGGCGATGGCCATCCGTCCAAGGTCGCCGTCGCCGACGCGCTGACCTATTATCTGGAATCTCTGCGGGACGATCATTCCGGTCCGGAGCCCTATCATGTCGACCGTCTGCTGGAGGGGTTGGGAGACCTGACCTGCGACGCGATCAACATCGAAGCCTGCCGGAAGTACGTGAAGGTGAGAACCGGCGGCGCTCATGGGCGAAGGCCGGTGGTGGAGGCCACCGCCCGGCGTGAACTCGAGACCTTGGCGGCCGCGCTGAACCTGCTCCATCGGCATGGGAAACTGGATCGGCCGATCCCGATCGCCAAGCCGGACGCGGGACAGCCCAATGAGCGCTGGCTTACGCGGATGGAAGCGGCGCGGCTTCTACGCGGGGCGTTGGGGTATGAGGCTGTCGGCGTTGACGACCAGGGCGGCGTCAAAGGGTGGCGCCGTGTCGCCGAGCCCAACTATCATGTGGCCCGTTTCATCCTGATCGCACTCTATACGGCGACGCGCCATTCGGCCGTGCTGGCCTTGCGTTGGACGCGGAACCCGACGGCGGGTTCGGTCGATCTGGCCACGGAAACCATCCATCGTCGGGGCACGGCGGAGCGGGAAACACGCAAGCGTCGGCCGCCCTGTCCGATTCCGCATCGACTGATGCCGCATCTGCGGCGGTGGCGCCGGCTGACGATCCACGGCCCTTGCGAATACGATGGGGAGATCATCCAGCGTCAGCGCAGCGGCTTTGAAAGCGCCAAGGAGCGGGCGGGTCTGGGAGCGGACGTGACGCCGCACACGCTGAAGCACACCTGCATCACCTGGCTGCTTCAGAAGGGTGTTCCGACCTGGCAGGTCGCGGGCTTCACCGGCACCAGCGAGGGGCTGATCACCAGGGTCTACGGACACCACTGCCCGAACTACATGGAGGAGGCGCGCTCAGCGATTGGTCGGCGATGACCTGGGCGGGGAGCGTTTCATGGGCATTTCCTGGGCGGCGCACTCTCCCGAAGGGGGAGCAGTTCCAAAAAACCTAGGAAAGAGAATGGTGGACGCGACAGGGATTGAACCTGTGACCCCTACGATGTCAACGTAGTGCTCTCCCGCTGAGCTACGCGTCCGCCTGTTCTGCGGCCCCTCGGCGGTTGAGCCGGTGGGCGGGAAGGCGGCGTCTATAACCCGCAGTTTGCGGGGCCTGCAAGGGGCTTTGACGCCTTTCTTCGACTTTTCTTTCGCTTAGGCCGCGATCATGCGTTCGACCTCGTTCACCAGGTCGCGCAGGTGGACGGGTTTGGACAGGACCTTGGCCTGGGGCGAGGCCTGGGCGGCGCTGAGGGCCACGGCGGCGAAGCCGGTGATGAACATGATGCGCAGGCCCGGCTGGCGGGCGGCGGCGACGCGGGCGACCTCGATCCCGTCGGCGCCCGGCATGACGATGTCGGTCAGCAGCAGGTCGTAGGGCCCCTGGTCCAGGGCGTCGATGGCGTCGTCGCCGTTCTCGCAGGCCACGACCTCATGATCGGCCCGCTCTAGGGCGCGGGTCAGAAAGCCGCGAAGAGAATTGTCGTCTTCGGCCAGAAGAATGCGCGCCATGATCGTATCGAAACCGTTGGGGAATTGGCGGCCAACTTAGGCCTAGCCGGGTAAACCGGCGATGAAGACGAGCGGGGGCGCGGCGGCATCGGGACGCGCCTTCCGCTGCGAAGCAGGCTATGGCGAAGGCATGGATGCGCCTCAGCCGCCCTTCTGGATCGTTCCGGCGGACGCCGGGCGGGCGACGCCTCTGGTGTTCGCCTCGCCGCATTCGGGCGACCTCTATCCCGACGACATGGGGGCGACGGCCTCTGCGCGCGCGGTTCGCAGCGCCGAAGACGCGGCGGTGGATCGGTTGATCGACTGCGCGCCGGGGGAGGGGGCGAGCCTGATCGCTGCGCGTATCGGTCGGGCCTATGTCGATCTGAACCGGGCGCCGGACGAGTGGGATCCAGCCCTGATCGTCGATGCGGTCGCGTCGCGCGTCAGCGCCAAGGCCCAGGCCGGCTATGGCGTGCTGGCGCGGTTGGCGGGCGATGGGACGCCTCTTTATGGGCGACGGCTGACGCGGAGCGAGGCGGAGGCGCGGGTGGCGCGGGTGCACGCCCCCTATCACGCGGCCCTGGCGGAAATGATGCGGGCGGCGCAGGCGCGGTCCGGGCGGGCGGTGTTGATCGACTGGCATTCCATGCCCGCGCGGGCGACGAACGGGGCGGTGGACGTGGTGCTGGGCGACCGGCACGGGACCAGTTGCGAGGCGCTGCTGACGCGACGTCTGCGGCGCTTGTTCGAGGCGCAAGGGCTGACGGTGGGGCTGAACCGGCCCTATGCGGGCGGCTATGCGACCCAGGTATGGGGGCGGCCGGACGAGGGCTTTCAGGCGGTTCAGGTGGAGCTGAGCCGGGGACTGTACTGGGATGAGGCGGCCTGGGCGCCGTCGCCGGGGTGGAAGCGCTGCCGCTCGGCCATGCGGCGGGTGATCGCCGAGCTTTGCGCCGACCAGCGCGCCTGAGCGGCGGTCGAGACGAAAAAAGAGCCGCGCCAAACGGCGCGGCTTTGGAAAGTCTATAGGGAGGAAACGCCCAGGAAGGGCAAGACGCTCGAAAGCGTCGAAAGCCAAGTTAGTTTGCAGCGCACAAAAACACAAGTCCCGATTCAATCATATACAATCACGGGGTGTTACGAAGTTCGACGCTCAATCCCATGATCCTGAAATGCGGGCGCGCTTCGTTGATTTCGCAGTTGCGAGATGATCAGCCCCGCTCCAGCAGGCGGCGAGCCTGTCGAATGGCGCCGGCGGCGGGCGAGGCCAGCTGCCGCCAGGCCAGGAGGGCGAACACCGACACCGCTCCCAACATCAGCCATAGCGGCCCGAACAGCCAGGCGGCGGCGGCCAGGGCGAAATAATAGCCGCGAACGCCCTGATTGAAGTTGGTCAGGGCGGGGTTGAGCACCCGCGCCACGGCGCGGCCATAGGCGACGCGGTCGGCTTCCTCGTGGATTTCCGGCGCGGCGCCGATCAGGGCGACGGTGTAGTTCAACTGACGCAGCGACCAGATGAAGTCGAGGAAGCCGCGCGCCAGGCACAGCAGCACCAGGGCCAGCTTGGCCTCCATCAGGCGCGGCGTGACGGGCTCGGCGCCGACGGCGGCGAAACCGCGTATGGCCGCTTCGCCCCCAAACAGCACCCCGGCCACGGCGGCGATCAACAGCAGATTGGTGGAGGCGAAGAAGGAGCCGGAGTTGATCGAGTGGCCCATCAGCTGGCTGTCGATCAGCCGCATCTCGCGGTGGGTCATGGCGCGCATCCAGGCGTCGCGCACCGCCAGCATGTCCATGTTGAGCGAACCGCTGCGCCGCGCCACCAGGCGGATCAGCGGGCCGTAGCCCAGCCAGGCGACGACAAAGACGAACAGGGCGATCCAATCAAACAGACTCATGCCTGATTGACGCCACGTCGGCCGCCGCAAGGCAAGCGTGATCGCCGCGACGCTTGCCGTAAAGCCGCGCAAAGCTTATCACGCGCGTCAATTCTCCCCGTTCGCACCTGCAACAAGAGCGTATCATGAACATCGACGCCATCCCGGTCGGCCCCAACGCGCCGTGGGACATCAACGTCATCATCGAGATCCCGCAGGGCGGCCTGCCGGTGAAGTATGAAATGGATAAGGAATCGGGCGCCCTGTTCGTCGACCGCTTCCTGCACACCGCCATGTACTATCCGGGCAATTACGGCTTCGTGCCGCACACCCTGTCGGACGACGGCGATCCCTGCGACGTGATCGTTCTGAACCCGACGCCGGTGGTGCCGGGCTGCGTCATCCGTTCGCGTCCGATCGGCGTGCTGAAGATGGTCGATGAAGCCGGCGGCGACGAAAAGATCCTGGCCGTGCCGGTCGATAAACTGAACCCCTATTACACCGAGGTCTCCAGCTACCGTCAGCTGCCCGCCATCCTGATCGAGCAGATCGAGCACTTCTTCACCCGCTACAAGGATCTGGAGAAGGGCAAGTCGGTCACGGTCAAGGGCTGGGGCGACGCTGGCGAGGCCGCCGAGCTGATCGCCGCCGGCATGGCCGCCCACCAGGCCAAGCTGGCCGCCAAGGGCGACGTCGCCGCCTGATTGGCGTCTGCATCTGAATATGAAGAGGCCCCGCTGGTTTGACCGGCGGGGCCTTTTTTTGGGGACTGTTCCTTGCTTCCTCTCCGCCGTCGTTCTCGGGGCAAGCCCGAGAATGACGGCAGGATAGGGAGGGGGGAGGGAGGCGTGGCTACTTCGCCCGGAACGCCGCGATCGCCTCGACGGTCTGGCGCACCTTGGCCTCGATGCCGGCCCAGTCCTTCGCCTGAATGGCGGCCTCGGTAATCAGCTTGGACCCCATTCCGGTGGCCACGATGCCGGCGCCGAACCATTTTGCGATGGAGGCTTCGTCCGGGTCGACTCCGCCGGTCGGCATGATCTTGCTCCAGGGCATGGGGCCCAGCACCGCCTTGACGAAGTCCGGTCCGCCGACGGATGCGCCGGGGAACAGCTTGACGATCTCGCAGCCCAGCTCCTGCGCCTCGGAGATGTCGCGCACCGAGCCGCAGCCGGGCGAATAGGCCACCTGGCGACGGTTGCAGACCTTGGCGACCTCGGGGACCAGGCAGGGGCTGATGACGAAGCGCGCGCCCGACGCCAGATAGAGGGCCGCCGTCGGCGCATCCAGGATCGAGCCGACGCCCATGATGATGTCGGGATCGGTGCGCGCGAACTCCTTCGACAGGGCGGTGAAGGTCTCCCAGGCGAAGTCGCCGCGATTGGTGAACTCGATCGCCTTGGCGCCGCCGCGCGCGCAGGCTCGGATCACCTCGGCGCAGACCTCGAAATCGGGGTGATAGAAGACCGGCACCACGCCCTGGGTTTCAAGGGCGGTGAGCACGCTGAGGCGGTCGTGGCGCATGGGGTCTCCTTCGCAAGTCTGACGGCCGCAGATCGACGGTCGCCGCCCTTGGCGTCAAGGGCGGCGGGGATCAATCCTGGTAAGCGCCGCTATTCGGCGGTCGCCAGCTCCACCAGCCGCTTCACCATGGCGCTGTCCGCATCGGCCAGAGGGTCCAGCACGGTGAAGTGGTCGGCCCCCTCGACAATCTCGACATGGGTGTCGGCGCCCTTGCCGCCCCAGGCGGCGGCCATCTCGCGGCTTTGGCGGACGAATTCATTGCTTTCGTCGCCGCCCACCCAGCAGTCCAGGGCGGTGCCGCCGGGCGTCGCGCCGTTCGGCGCGGGCCAGTGGATCGGCGACAGGGCGCGCGCGACCGGCGTATCCAGCTTCAGCGCCTCGTTCAGCGAGGTGTGGACCAACGGCTCCAGGTCGAACACGCCCGAGATCGCCAGCGCCGCGCGCGCCCGGCCTTCGGACAGCATGCCCGCCGCCATGTGGCCGCCGACCGAATGGCCGAACACCAGCGGCCGTTTGCCGGTGCGCGCGCGGACGAACTCCGTCGCCTCGCGCATCTGGCCGATGATCTTGCCGACCGTGACGGTGGGCGCCAGGTCGTAGCCGGGGACGACGACGCTGATCCCATGCTCCAGCAGGGCGGGCGCCACCCAGGCGAACCAGCCGCGGTCCAGCGCCTGCCAGTAGCCGCCATGCATGAAGACGGCGACGGGCGCGCCCGCGCCCGCGTCGAACCATTCCATCTTCTGCCGTTCGGACGGGCCGTATTCGATCGTCTCGGGCCGCCGGGCGTCGATCACCCGCAGCGAGTCCTTGCGCCAGCGATCCAGAATGGCGGGGTGGCCCGGCACGCGGGCGCGGTTGTTATAGGCCGCCTCATAGGCCGCGGCCCGTTCCATCTGCGTCGCCTCGGGCGACAAAGCCTTACCCATGTCGTCTCCATCCGCTAGAGACCTCCGCTTGAACGGGAGGCTTGAAGGCCATGATGACCGCCATTTTCGTCTTCATCAAATGCGAGTTGGGCTACGCCAACGATGTTGCGGCCGATCTGGTCGATAATGTCGAGAATGTGAGCGAGGTCTATTCGACGTCGGGCCAGCATGACCTGCTGGCCAAGTTCCAACTGCCCAAGGACGCCGACATCGGGACGTTCGTGACCAAGCAGGTCCAGACGCGCCCGCACATCCGCGACACCTTCACCGTCATTACCTTTTCGCCCTTCCTGCCCTCGAAGAAGTAGGGTTCCGTTTTCAAAAAGGACCGGCTAGCGTCCTTCCCAAGCAAGAACGCGAGGGAGGGCGGCCATGGCCGATCTGGAGACGTTCCGCGCTCAGACGCGCGCCTGGCTGGAGGCGAACTGCCCGCCGGAGTGTCGCGGCGCGCCGCCGCTTGAGGCGGATATGGTCTGGGGCGGGCGCAACGCCGTCTATCCGACCCCAGCGCACAAGGTCTGGCTGGAGCGCATGGCCGAACGCGGCTGGACCGCGCCGGAATGGCCGCGCGAATACGGCGGCGGCGGGCTGAACCGCGAAGAGGCCAAGGTGCTGGCCGCCGAGCTGCGCCGCATCAAGGCCCATCCGGCGCTCTACAGCTTCGGCGTCTGGATGCTGGGCCCGGCCTTGCTGGCCTTCGGGACAGAGGAACAGAAGCAGCGCTTCCTGCCCCCCATCGTGCGCGGCGAGATCCGCTGGTGTCAGGGCTATTCCGAGCCGGGCGCCGGGTCCGATCTCGCCTCGATCCAGACGCGCGCTGTCGATCAGGGCGACCACTGGATCGTCAATGGTCAGAAGATCTGGACCTCCTACGCCGACAAGGCCGACTGGATCTTCTGCCTGGTCCGCACCGACCCCGAGGCGCCCAAGCATCTGGGCATCAGCTTCGTCCTGTTCGACATGGCGACGCCGGGCGTGACGACGCGGCCCATCACCCTGATCAGCGGCAAGTCGCCCTTCTGCGAGACCTTCTTCGACGACGTGCGGGTCGAGAAAGAAAACCTGATCGGCACGCTGAATCGCGGCTGGGACGTCGCCAAGGCCCTGCTGGCGCATGAGCGGACCATGATCGGCGCCATGGGCGATACCGGCGTCGGCCGCCCGCTGGGGCAGGTCGCGGCCGATAATCTGGGACTGGACGAGGCCGGGCGGCTGGATGAGCCGCTCTTGCGCGCCCGCATCGCCGACTACGACATCGACGCCGCCGCCTTCCGTTTGGCGATGGAGCGGGCGGGCGATCAGATGAAGGCGAAGCAGGCCCATCCGGCCATCGCCTCCATGCTGAAATACTACGGCTCGGAGCTGAACAAGCGCCGCCACGAACTGGCCATGGCGGCGGGCGGATCGGACGCGCTGGAATGGGAAGGCGACCGCTCGAACGACGGTCGGGCCGCCCGCGACTGGCTGCGCACCAAGGCCAACTCCATCGAGGGCGGCACCAGCGAAGTCCAGCTGAACATCATCGCCAAACACCTGCTGCAACTGCCGGGAGCCTGAGCCCATGCCCCTGATCCTGACCGAAGAGCAGACCCTGCTTCAGGACGCCGCCGACGGCTTCCTGAGCGAGAACGCGCCCATCGCCCACCTGCGCCGACTGCGCGACAGTCGCGACCCCGACGGCGTCTCGCGCGACCTATGGCGGGCGTTCGGCGAGATGGGCTTTTCCGGCGTCGTCATCCCTGAGGAAGACGGCGGCTCGGGCCTCGGCGCGGTCGAGGCGGGCGTCATCGCTGAAAGTCTGGGCCGCACCCTGACGCCGTCGCCCTTCATGGGCTCGTCCGTGCTGGCGGCGACGGTGCTGAAGACGGCGGGATCAGAGGCGCAGAAGGCCTGGCTGGGCAGGATCGCGGCGGGCGAGGCCATCCTCAGCCTCGCCGTTGACGAAGGGCCGAAGCACGCGCCGGCCAAGATCGCTACGCGCGCTGAACGCTCGGGCAACGGCTTCAAGCTGAACGGCGCCAAGGGCTTCGTGCTCGACGGCCACGTCGCCGACGCCCTGATCGTCGCGGCGCAAACCGACGAGGGCCTGACCCTGTTCCTGATCGACCCCGCGACGCCGGGCGTCTCGGTCGAGCGCACCGTCATGGTCGACGCCCACAACGCCACCCGCGTGACCTTGACCGAGGTTCAGATCGACGCCGACGCCGTCATCGGCGCTGTGGGCGAAGGGCAGGGGCCGCTGGACGCCGCCCTGACGCTGGGCCGCGCCTGCGCCGCGTCGTCGCTGGTCGGGGCAGGCGATCAGGCGTTCAAGGTGACGCTGGACTATCTGAAAACCCGCCAGCAATTCGGCAAGCTTATCGGCGAGTTTCAGGCTCTCCAGCACCGCGCCGCCCACCTGTTCACTGAGCTGGAACTGGCCAAGGCGGCCACCCTGGCCGCGCTTCAGGCCATCGACGCGGGCCGCCCCGACGCCGAACAGGCCGCGGGGATCGCCAAGGCCAAGGCCGGCCGCGTCGCCGAACTGGCGGTGCAGGAGGCGGTCCAGATGCACGGCGGCGTCGGCATGACCGACGAGTTCGACGTCGGCCTGTTCATGAAGCGCGTCCGCGTCCTGAACGAGCTGCTCGGCGACGCCCACTTCCACGCCGAACGCCTGGCCAGAGCGCAAGGATTCTGACGCTTCCCGTTTGATCCAGGGCAAAGCCGTGCGGCTCGGGGTGACGGTTGGGCGAGGATCGCTTACACCTCCCGGCAAGGGAGAAACGACATGACGCGATCCAACGCGCCTGCCTATCAGACAGGCTTCGCCAACCACTTCGCCACCGAGGCGGTGGACGGCGCCCTGCCGGTCGGCCGCAACTCGCCGCAGCGCCCGGCGCTGGGCCTCTATGCCGAACAGCTGTCGGGCGCGGCCTTCACCGCTCCGCGCGACCACAATCTGCGCAGCTGGCTGTATCGCCTGCGGCCCTCGGCCCAGCACGGGCCGTATCAGCCGTTCGCGCAAGGCCGCGTGCGCTCCGGCCCCTTCACCGAGACGCCGCCCAATCCTAATCGGATGCGTTGGGATCCCCTGCCCATGCCGGACCAGCCGACTGACTGGGTCGAGGGGCTGACCACCTATGGCGGCAACGGCGACGCCGATTCCGGGACGGGCGTGGGCGTCCACCTCTATGTCGCCAACCGTTCGATGGTCGATCGCGTCTTCTATTCGGCCGACGGCGAGCTGCTGATCGTGCCGCAGCAGGGGGCGCAGCGCTTCGTCACCGAGATGGGCGTGATCGAGGCCGCGCCGGGCCACGTGGTCGTCATCCCGCGCGGCGTGCGCTTCCGTGTCGAGATCGATGGTGAGGCGCGCGGCTATGTCTGCGAGAACTACGGCGCGCCCTTCCGCCTGCCGGACCTGGGGCCCATCGGCTCCAACGGCCTGGCCAATCCACGCGATTTCGAGACGCCGGTCGCCGCCTTCGAGGATGTGGATCGCGCAACTGAGTGCGTTCAGAAATACGGCGGCCAGCTGTGGGCCACGGCCTTCGACCACAGTCCGCTGGACGTGGTGGCCTGGCACGGCAACTACGCCCCTTATCGCTATGACACGGCGCGGTTCAACACCATCGGTACGGTCAGCTTCGACCATCCGGACCCGTCGATCTTCACCGTCCTGACCTCGCCCAGCGACACGCCGGGCACGGCCAACTGCGACTTCGTCATCTTCCCGCCGCGCTGGATGGTGGCCGAGGACACCTTCCGCCCGCCGTGGTTCCATCGCAACGTCATGAGCGAGTTCATGGGGCTGATCTTCGGCGAATATGACGCCAAGGCGGGCGGCTTCGCCCCCGGCGGCGCGAGCCTGCACAACCGCATGAGCGGCCACGGCCCGGATCAAGCCAGCTGGGACGGCGCGACCAAGGCCGATCTGAAGCCGCACAAGATCGAGAACACCCTGGCCTTCATGTTCGAGACGCGGATGCCGATCCGCACCACGGCCTGGGCGGAACAGACGCCGTTGATGCAGCTGGACTACGACGATTGCTGGACCGGCTTTGAAAAGGGCAAGGTCTGACCGCCCTCAAAGCGATATGAAAAGGGCCCCGCCGCGATCGCGACGGGGCCCTTCTTCTGTGCGAGGTCCGCTTAGGACTTCGGCGGCGTGTTCGAGGTGGTCATGCCGCCGTCGACGTTGCCGGCCTCGGCCTTGATGGCGTCGGCCTTCTCATCGGCCTTCTTCTCCACGGCGTCCGCCTGCGCGTTCAGGGCGTCGGCCTGGGCGTCAGTCGGGGCGGCGTCGGCCTGATTCTCGAGCTGAGTCGCCGTCACATCAGCCTGAGCCTCGACGGCGTCGGCGCGGGCGTCGGCCTCCTTTTCGGCCGGGTTCTGGCAGGCGGCCAGACCGGTCAGGGCGGCGACGGAGACGGCGGCGAGAACAAGTTTGCGCATGGTGGTGCTCCAGGTGATTGAGCCTTGGAAACGCCCAGATTCACATTCGGTTCACGCACCCGTGATCACATTTTTCAGCCCGCCTCGGCGAAGGCCACGCGCGCGGCGCCCAGCAGGGCGGCGTGTTTATGCAGGATCACCTTGGTCGGAATGGCGGCCATATAGTCCTGGAACCGACCCTTGCGCTCGAACCGACGGCGGAAGGGGCTGGCCTGGATGAAGGGCAGGATGCGCGGCGCGATCCCGCCTGCGATATAGACCCCGCCGCGCGCGCCGGTGGTCAGGGCGATGTCCCCGGCGACCGCGCCCAGCATGGCGCAGAAACGGGCCAAGGTGGCGCCGCAGGGGCTGGTCGGATCCTCCAGCGCCTGGGCCGTGATCTGGGCGGGGTCGTTGATGTGGGTCTCGCGACCGTCGATCTCGGCCAGGGCGCGGTGCAGGTTCAGCAGGCCCGGCCCGCAGATCAGCCGTTCGATCGAGACGCGATCATAGCGGCGGCGCAGGATCCGCAGGATTTCGTCCTCGACTTCGTCGCCTGGCGCGAAACAGGCGTGGCCGCCCTCGCTGGGCAGGGCCATCTCGCGGCCGTGGGCGTCGCGCGCCAGGGCGGAGACGCCGAAGCCCGTGCCCGGTCCGACCAGGGCGATGGCGGCGTGCGGATCGCCCTGGGCCGGGCCGCCCAGGGACGCCAGTTCGTCTTCGGGCACGACCGGCGCGCCCCAGGCCAGGGCCTCGAAGTCGTTGATCAGCCGGATCGGGTTCAGCCCCAGGGTCTGAAGCTCGCCCTCCGATACGCGCCAGGGCGAGTTGGTCAGGTCGATGGCGCCGTCCGTCACCGGCCCGGCCACGGCGATGACGCCGCCCGTCGGCTTGACCGGACAGCCGTCGAGATAGGCCTTTACGCCGTCCAAAAAGGTCGGGTGGGTCTCGGCGGGGAAGCTCTCGAAATGCTCCAGCCGGGGACGACCGTCGCCCATGCGGGCCAGGGCGAAGCGGGCGTTGGTGCCGCCGACGTCGCCGACCAGAAGCAGGGGATCGGTCATGCGGTTCTCCTTCAGGCGTCCACGGCGCGGTCGACCAGGTTGGGATCGGGCGGGCCGTCGTCGTGGCCGTTCGCGCCGATGGGGGCGGCGAAACAGATGCTGGCCCCTTCCTCCGCCGTCGACACCGCCTGACGGAAGGCGCCGAACAGCTCACGGCCATAGCCCCAGGACGAGCCCTCGGCATGGGCGCGCGAGCGCGTCGCCGCCGGGCGCGCGCCCAGGTCGCCGATCCCGACCGTGGTCAGCACGCCGGCCTCGGGATCCAGCCGGATCACGTCGCCGTCGCGCACGTGGGCCAGGGGGCCGCCCGCCAGCGCTTCGGGGCTGACGTGGATGGCGGCGGGCGTCTTGCCGCTGGCGCCCGACATGCGGCCGTCGGTGACGAAGGCGACCTTGAAGCCCTTGTCCTGCAGCACGGATAGAGCAGGCGACAGGCTGTGCAGTTCGGGCATGCCGTTGGCGCGCGGCCCCTGGAAGCGCAGCACCACCACCACGTCGCGATTCAGCTTGCCGTCCTTGAAGGCTTGAAGCGCGTCTTCCTGGGTTTCGAACACGGCGGCGGGGGCCTCGACGATGCGGTTCTCAGGCTTCACCGCCGAGATCTTGATGACCGCACGGCCCAGATCGCCCTGCACCAGCCGCAGGCCGCCCTCGCGGTCGAACGGGTCCGAGGCGGGGCGCAGGATGCTCAGGTCCAGACTCTCCTTCACCGTGTCGCGCCAGACCAGTGCGCCGTCCTCCAGCCGGGGCTCCTTGAAATAAGGCTCCAGCCCTTGGCCCATGATGGTGGTCACGTCGGCGTGCAGGTTGCCCGCCTCAACCAATTCGCGGGTGACGAAGGCGACCCCGCCCGCCGCCTGGAAGGCGTTCACATCGGCCGAACCGTTCGGATAGACCCGCGCCAGCAGCGGCGTGACCGACGACAGCTGATCCATGTCGGTCCAGTCGATCAGCACCCCCGCCGCGCGCGCCATGGCGACCAGATGGATGGCGTGATTGGTCGAGCCGCCGGTGGCCAGCAGGGCGACGATCATGTTGACGATGGTCTTTTCCGACACGACGTCGGCCATGCGCCCGCGCCCTTCGCGCGCCAGTTCGATCGCCTGCTGGGCCGCCGCCGCCGTCAGGGCGTCGCGCAGGCCGGCATCCGGATGCACAAAGGCGGTCGAGGGCAGGTGCAGCCCGGCGATCTCCATCATCATTTGGTTGGAGTTGGCCGTGCCGTAGAAGGTGCAGGTGCCGGGCGAGTGATAGGAGGCGATCTCGCTCTTCAGCAGTTCGGCGCGGTCGATCAGGCCTTGGGCGTATTCGGCGCGGACGCGGGCCTTCTCGGCGTTGGGAAGACCGCTGGGCATCGGCCCGGCGGGGGCGAAGACGACCGGCAGATGGCCGAACGCCAGCGCGCCCATGAACAGGCCCGGCACGATCTTGTCGCACACTCCCAGCATCAGGGCGGCGTCGAAGGCGTCGTGGGTCAGGGCCACCCCTGTCGACATGGCGATGACGTCGCGGCTAAACAGGCTCAGCTCCATGCCGGGGCGGCCCTGCGTGACGCCGTCGCACATGGCCGGAGTTCCGCCCGCCACCTGGGCCGTGGCCCCGACCTCGCGCGCGGCCTTGCGGATGATCTCCGGAAAGCGCTCGAACGGCTGATGCGCCGACAGCATGTCGTTATAGGCGGTGACGACGCCGAGGTTGGGCTGGGCGCCCGTCATCGCGGTCAGCTTGTCCGCCACGGTCTGGCCCGCGAAGGCGTGCGCCCAGTTGGCGCAGGACAGCTTGGCCCGTCCCGACCCGGAGCCGGTCGCCGCGTCCATGCGGCGCAGATAGTCGGCGCGGGTCTTGCGGCTGCGTTCGACGATACGGGCGGTGACGCCCGCCACCACGGGATTGAGCGCCATCAGTCGGCCTCCGTCCAGATTACTTCAAGGGGGGCGTTCGCCGCGACCAGGGCGGCTATGGGGCTGACGGCCGGATCGCCCGCCGCCTCACGCTCGAACACGGCGCGTTTCTTGGCCCCGGTCAGGGCCAGCACCACGCACCGCGCCGAGACCAGCCACGGCAGGTTGAGCGTCAACCGCTCCTGCGGCGGCGCGGTGCCGTCGCGGCCGGCGGGCACGCCGTAGACGGCGGGTTTCAGGCCGGGCGTCAGCAGGGTGGTCAGCGTCGGACTGCCGGGGAACATCGAGCAGATATGCCCGTCCTCGCCCATGCCCAGCAGGACGGCGTCCAGCGGGCGGCCCTCAGCGGCCAGCGCCTGAGAGGCGAGGGCGGCCGCGCGATCTACCGTCACGGCGGGGCTGTAGAGCGGGATAAACCGCACGGCGGCGGCCGGGCCGGTCAGCAGGGTTTGTTTCAACAGGGCCGCGTTCGAGGCGGGTGAAGCTTCAGGCACATAGCGTTCATCCACCAAGGTCGCCGTGACCTTGGTCCAGTCGAGATCGGCCTGCGCCAACCGTGCATAGATGGGCGAGGGCGTCGATCCGCCCGACCCGGCGAACAGGGCGCGCCCGTTGGCGGCCAGAGCCCCCGCCAGCGCCCCGGCCAAGCGGTCGGCGGCGGCCTCGGCCCAAGTATCGCGGGTGGGGAAACTCTGGATCATGCCGACACTTCCCTTCTCCCTAGGGGGGAGAAGGTGGCTCGCGGAGCGAGACGGATGAGGGCGCCGCTAGCCTCAATTTTCACCGTCTCGGGTGCTGACACAGCCCCCTCAGCCGAGCTGCGCTGCAGCCCGCCTTCTCCCCCGAGGGGAGAAGGAAGAATGTTTGCGTTTCTCATCTCACGTTCCACTTCCGTCCCGTGCGCGACAGCAGCAGGTCGGCCGCCTCCGGTCCCCAGCTGCCCGCCGCATAGTCCAGCGGTTTGCACTCGCGACACGCCCAGGCGTCCGCCAGCTCATCGACCCATTTCCAGGCCTGCTCGGCCTCGTCCCGGCGCACGAACAGGGTGGAGTCGCCGTTGAGGGCGTCCAGCAGCAGCCGCTCATAGGCGACGCGGCGACGCGGCGGGGCGGCGTCCTTGCCGTCTTGCCCCCACGACAGGCTCATCCGGATCGGCTGAAGCTGCATGCGCTGCTCCAGCCCCGGCTTCTTGTTCATCACCGACAGGGAGATGTCCTCGTCCGGCTGAAGCTCGATCACCAGCCGGTTGTCATAGATGTCGCCGCGCTCGCCGTGACCGAAGATGGAGTGGGGCACCGGCTTGAACTGGATGACGATCTCGGTGCGCTTCTCGGCCAGCCGCTTGCCGGTCCGCATGAAGAAGGGCACGCCCGCCCAGCGCCAGTTGTCGATGTCGGCGCGGATGGCGACGAAGGTCTCGGTGTCCGACGGCTGGCCGCGCTCGGCTTCATAGCTTTCGACCGGGCGGCCCTCGACCTCCCCGGCCGTATACTGGCCGCGCACGGTCACGCGTTCGGCGTCGTCGGCCATGATCGGGCGAAGTGAGCGCAGCACCTTCACCTTCTCATTGCGCACCGAGTCGGGGTCCAGATCGCTGGGCGGCTCCATCGCCACCAGACACAGCAGCTGCAGCATATGGTTCTGCACCATGTCCCGCAGGGCGCCGTATTCGTCATAATAGGGCCAGCGGTCGCCGACGCCGACCGTTTCTCCGACCGTGATCTGCACATGGTCGATGGTCAGATTGTTCCACAAAGGCTCGAAGATGGCGTTGCCGAAGCGCAGGGCGATCAGGTTCTGGACCGTCTCCTTGCCGAGATAATGGTCGATGCGGAACACCTGGCTCTCGTCAAAGGCGTGAGCCACGGCGTCGTCGATGGCGCGGAAGCTTTCCAGATCGCGCCCGACCGGCTTCTCCAGTACGATGCGGTCGTCGGGACCGGCCAGACCGGCCGTCTTCATCGCCGTGACGATGCGGCCGTAGAGCGAAGGCGACACAGCCAGGAAAGAGGTGATCGGGCCATCGCTCGTCAGCGCCTTCAGCGCGCGCAGGCTTTCGGCGTCGGTGGCGTCCACCGCCAGGTAATCGAGCCGCCGGGTCAGGCGCGCCCAACTCGTCTCGTCCCAGGCGTCGGCGGCCTCGGCGCGGGGCTGCACCGCCTGACGCACCTTGGCGATGTAGTCCTCGGCGGTTTCCTGCGACCGGGCGCCGCCGATGATCTTCAGTTCCGGTGGCAGAAGCCCGTCATGATCCAGGAAGTAGAGCGATGGCAACAGCATCCGCATGGCCAGGTCGCCGCCGCCGCCGAACAGGATCAAAGCCGCCATCTTGAGGCCTCCCTTGCAGAAGATCGGCCCGCCAAGCGTGACCGTGGTCAGCCAGAGTGATTGGCCGGTTCCGCCCGCTGGGCCAAGACGTCCAGCACGTCCTGAAACACCATGTGACGCGCGTGCAGAAGCACCAGCAGGTGATAGATCAAATCCGCCGCCTCGCCGGCGAGTTCCGCATTATCTCCCGCCGCCCCGGCCAGGGCCGTCTCGACGCCCTCTTCGCCGACCTTCTGGGCCGTGCGTTTCGGCCCTTGGGCGATGAGGCGGGCGGTCCAGCTGTCGTTGGGGTCGGCCTGGGCGCGGACATGGATGGTGCGCTCCAGCCGCCCGATGCGGCCCAGGCCGGGCGCGTCCTCCTCGCCGAAACAGCTGATGCGGTTCAGATGGCAGGCGTCGCCCACAGGGCGCACCTTCACCACCACGGCGTCGCCGTCGCAGTCGGGCGTCACCGAGACGACGTTGAGGAAGTCGCCCGAGGTCTCGCCCTTGCGCCACCGTCCGCCGCGCGAGCGCGAGAAGAAGGTGGCCTGTCCGCTGTCCAGCGTCTCGCGCAGCGCCGCCTCGTCCATATAGGCCAGGGTCAGCACCTGAAGGGTGTCGGCGTCCTGCACCACGGCCGGGATCAGGCCGCCGCCCTTGGCGAAGTCCAGTTGGGAGAAGTCGATCTGAGAGATGTCGAGGGTCATATCCTCACCTCCACGCCTTGCGCATCCAGGTAACGCTTGAGTTCCGGAATCGCGATCGCGCCTGAGTGAAACACGCTGGCCGCCAGCGCGCCCGACACGTCCGCCTCTACGAACACATCGCGGAAGTGCTCGGCAGCTCCGGCTCCGCCGGACGCCACCAGCGGAATGGTCAGTCGATGCCGCGCCTCCGCCAGTTGCGCCCTGTCATATCCGCGCCGCACCCCGTCCTGATCGATGCAGTTCAGCACGATCTCGCCCGCGCCCAGCTCCTGCGCCTCGACGATCCACTCCATCGTCAGCCGCCCGGCGCCGCGCCGAGCATCCGGATCGCCGGTGTATTGGTGCACCCGCCATTCGCCGTCCTGAAAGGCGCTGTCGACGCCGACGACGACGCATTGTCGCCCCAGCCGCGCGGCCATCTCGCCGATCAGTTCGGGCCTCTCCAGCGCGGGCGAGTTGATCGAGACCTTGTCCGCGCCGTGATCGAGGCACCGCGCCGCCTGCTCCACCGTGCGGATGCCGCCCGCCACGCAGAAGGGGATGTCCAGCAGCCGGGCGATGTCCTGCACCCAGCCATAGTCCAGCGTCCGCCCCTGCGGGCTCGCGGTGATGTCGTAGAAGACCAGTTCGTCGGCGCCCTGATCGCGATAGCGCGCGGCCAGTTCGGCGGCGTCGCCCATGTCGACGTGACCCTCGAAGCGCACGCCCTTGACCACGCGGCCGTCCTTCACGTCGAGGCAGGGGATGATGCGCCTAGCGGTCATTGGCCGAAACCGGAGCCATGTTCACGGCCTTGATGGCCTCGGCCACGGTGAAGCGGCCGGCGTAGAGGGCGCGGCCCGTAATGGCGCCGGCGCAGCCGATGGCCTTGGCGGCGATCAGGTCGTCCAGACCGGCGGCCCCGCCCGAGGCTTGAATCTCCAGCTCGGGGCGACGGCGGATGGCCTCGGACAGCAGCTCTTGGTTCAGGCCGGTCAGGGCGCCGTCGCGACCGACGTCCGTGATCAGGATGTGGCGCAGCATCCCGACCGGATAGCGGTCCAGCACGCTCCACAGATCCACGCCCGACGACTGGGTCCAGCCCTTCAGGGCGGGCACGGGCAGGCCGTCCTCATAGCGGACGTCCAGGGCCAGGGCGATGGCGTCGGGGCCGAACTGCTCCAGCCATTTCAGCACCTGATCCGTATCGGTGACGGCCAGCGAGCCGATGACGACACGGCTGATCCCTGCGCCCAGCAGGTGCTCGATATCCTTTGCCGAGCGGACGCCGCCGCCGGATTGGACCTTGATGTCCACGGCCCGGGCCATGTCGCCGATCAGTCCATACTGACGCGCCTCGCCTTCCTTGGCCCCGTCCAGGTCGATGACGTGGATCCAATCGGCCCCCTCGGCGGCAAAGGCCGCCAGCCGGTTGGCGGGGTGGGAATCATAGCGGGTCACGTGATTGAAATCGCCGTGCAACAGGCGAACCGCATGGCCCTCGATCAGGTCAATGGCGGGATAGATGATCACGCGGGCAACTCCAGGAAGTTCTTTAGAATACGCGCGCCGAGCGCGGCCGACCGTTCCGGGTGGAACTGGCAGCCCCAGCGGTTGGCGCTGTTGACCACGGCGGGCACGGGCGCGCCATAGTCGGCGGCGGCCAGGGTCGCCGGACCGTCGGGGCAGATATAGCCGTGGACGAAATAGGCCCAGTCGCCGTCTTTCACCCCGTCCAGCAGCGGGTCGTCGCGGCGGATCGTCAGACGGCTCCACCCCATATGCGGCGACGGGCGCGACGGGGCGGGAAGGATGGCCTCGACCCGACCGGGGATCAGCCCCAGCAGGTCGGCCCCGCCGTCTTCTGCGCTGGTGTCGAACAACAGCTGCTGGCCCAGGCAGACGCCCAGCAGCGGGCGTGGAAACCGGCGCAGCGGTTCGATCAGGTCCAGCGCCTGCAGTCTCTGCATGACGTAGCCGGCCGCGCCGACGCCGGGCAGGATGATCCGCTCGGCTTCAGCCACATCGGCCGGATCGTCGGTGATCCGCACCCGCGCGCCCAGCCGTTCCAACGCGAACCGCACCGAGGCCACATTGCCCGAGCCGTAGCCGATCAGGGTGACGTTCACAGCACCCCCTTGGTGCTCGGCACGGCGTCGCCCTCGACCCGGATCGCCTGTCGCAGGGCGCGGCCCAGCGCCTTGAACACGGCCTCGGTCTTGTGATGGTCGTCGTCGCCGGTGACGCGGACGTGGACGGCCGCGCCCAGATTTTCGGCCAGCGAGCGCACGACGTGCGCCGTCAGATCGGTGCGGTAGTCGCCCAGCATCGGTGTGGCGAACGTCCCCTCGAACACGGGGTAGGGCCGCCCCGACAGGTCTATCGACACAGCCGCCTCCGCCTCGTCCATGGGCAGGACGAAGCCGTAGCGGCCGATGCCGCGCCGCTCGCCCAGCGCCTGTTTCAGCGCCTGACCCAGGGCGATGGCGCAGTCCTCGATCGTGTGGTGCGGGTCGATGTGCAGGTCGCCCTGGCACGACAGGCGGATGGAGAATCCGCCGTGCGCCGCCACCTGTTCGATCATGTGGTCGAAGAAGCCGACGCCCGTTTCGATCTTCACCGGCCCGGGGCTGTCCAGATCGACGGCGCAGACGATGCGCGTCTCCTTGGTGTCGCGAATGGCCTGACCCGTGCGGTTGCGCCGCGCGCCGGGGCTGGCGGCGCCGAGCGCGGCTAGCAGGCGATCATTGATCTGGGGCTTCAGCGAGACGGGCAGGCGCAGCCGCTCGCCTGCCGGATCGGCGCTCAACCCGTAACGGCGCAGGGCCTCTACGTCGCCTGTCGGGTCGGAGGGTCTGGCGATGATCACCGGCCCGACCCCGGCCTCCAACGTCATGATGCGCGACAGGGCCTTGGCCACGCGGACGCGCTCGCGGCGCACGGCGCTGATGCGTTCGGCCGTCTCCATCATCCGCGACGGATCCAGCGCCTGCATCGCCAGCCGCACCGAGATCTCGGGCAGAGCGTAGGGCTCCAGCACCTCAGCCAGCCGCGCCAACGTCTGCGCTTGCGCCACCGCCGCTCCGACCCGCGCTCCGGCCAGCCCATAAGCCAGCGACAGGCTGCGCAGCACGATCAGATTTGCGTGGTCCTTCACCACGACGGCAGCCGAGGGGGCCTCGGCGAACTCGACCAGTCCTTCGTCCACGACCAGCAAGGCGGGGGCGACGCGCTCGGCCATCTCGGCCACGGCTTCGGACGAGCCGAGGGCGCGGATGACTACGGCGGCGGTGTCGGCGTCTTCGGCTGGGCGCGCATAGAGTGCGGCGAGCGCCTGATAGGGTTCGGCGTCTGGCGCCTGCACCCTCAGCCCGTCACGCGCGGCCAGGCGCCAGACCAGTTCCAGCCCGTGCGTCAGCCCGCGCGTCGTCAGCACCTGAACGGCGTCGACGCCATAGAGGGCGGCCATGCGAGCCGCCAGCGCCGCAGGCTCGGCCGGATAGCGGTCTAGACCGTCGCCGCCGGAGACGAGCGGGGGATAGGGGGCGGGCAGGGTCACGACCCTTCTCCCCTCGTGAGAGAAGGCAGCCTGCACAGCGAGACGGATGAGGGGGCTGTGTCCGCGCACACGACGGAGGAGGGCGAAGCCAGCACACCCCTCATCCGAGCGCCTTCGACGCCCACCTTCTCCCTCCAGGGGAGAAGGAAGAGGTTGTTGGTCATCCCGCACTCCTCAGATCGGCGGCCCTGGCGTGGGCTTCCAGCCCCTCCAGCCGCGCCAGGGCAGCGGCGACAGGGGCCAGGGCGGCGGCGCCCTGCTCACTGACGGTCTGCACCGACATGGTCGTCATGAAGCTGGCGGTGGTGACGCCGCCCAGCGTCCGGGCCGCGCCGTCGGTCGGCAGGACGTGGCTGGGGCCCGCCGCATAGTCGCCCAGCGTCTCGGCCGCCCAGCGCCCGACGAAGACGGCGCCCGCCGCGCTGATGCGCTCGACCAGCCGTTCGGCCTCCTGCGTCTGGATCGACAGGTGTTCGGGACCATAGAGGTTCGCCACCTCGCACGCCTCGGCCATGTCGCGCACGCGGATGGCGCGGGCCTCGGCCAGCGAGGCGCGGGCGATGGCGGCGCGCGGCAGGCTGTCTGCCTGACGTTCGACCTCGGCGATGATCTCGCTCAGGGCCGTGCCGCTGTCGGAGACAAGGATCACCTGCGCATCGGCGTCGTGCTCGGCCTGGCTTAACAGGTCGGCGGCGACGATCTCGAAATCAGCGTCGCGGTCGGCGATGACCAGCAGTTCCGACGGCCCCGCAGGCAGGTCGCAGGCCGGGCCGCCGGGCAGGGACGAGGCGTATCGCTTCGCCTCTGCCACATAGGCGTTGCCGGGACCGAACAGCTTGTCGACGGGCGCGATGACGCCGTCTTCCAGTTCGGCGCCGAAGGTCAGGGCGGCGATGGCCTGCGCCCCGCCCAGCAGCCACAGCTCGTCCAGCCCCGCCTCGGCGGCGGCGGCGATCATGGCGGGGTGAACCGTGCCGTCCTTCGACGGCGGCGTCACGGCGACGCGCCGTCCGACCCCGGCCACGCCCGCCGGTATGGCCAGCATCAGCAGCGATGAAAACAGCGGCGCCGTCCCGCCAGGAACATAGAGGCCGGCCGAGCCGATGGGCCGCCAGACCAGCCTGGACTTCACGCCGGGCGTCGTCTCGATGAAGGGAGTGTCCTCTGGCCGGGTCGCCTGATGGAAGACGCGCACATTGTCGGCGGCGACGCGCAGGGCGCGGGCGGCGGCGGGCGGCAGGTCGCGGCGGGCCTGGGCGGCGGTCGCCTCGGTGACTTCGATGCGGCGCGGGGCGGCGCCGTCCAGTCGGATCGCCCAGTCGGTCACGGCCTCGCCGCCGCGCGCCCGCACGTCGTCGAAGATCTCGCGCACCACGCTGGAGACGAAGCCTTCAGTGCGGCGTTGCGGGCGGGCCAGGGCGGCCTTGCGTCCGGCGGCGTCGAGTTGGTTCCAGTCGATACGCTTCATCACATCATCTTCTCGATGGGCAGGACCAGGATGGCCGACGCCCCTTCCGCCTTCAGTTTTTCCAACGTCTCCCAGAAGACGGCCTCCTGGCAGACGGCGTGGACGGCCACGGCGTCGTCGCGCCCCGACAGGGGCATGACGGTGGGCGATCCGGCGCCGGGCAGCAGGGCGGTGATCCGGTCCAACGCCGCGCGCGGCGCATTCAGCATCACGTATTTGGCCCCCTGCGAGGACACCACGCCCGCCATCCGCTCGACGATGGAGTCGAGCAGGTGCTGCAACCCCGCCTCGGGCGGCGTCGGCGCCTTGATCAGCACCGCCTGACTGTCCAGCACCGTCTCGCGCGCGTTCAGGCCGTTGGCCTCCAGCGTTGCCCCGGTCGACACCAGATCGCAGATGGCGGCGGCCAGCTTCAGCCGCGGCGCCACCTCGACCGCGCCGCGCATGGTGACGATGTCGGCCTGGACGCTCGCCTCATCCAGAAAGCGGCGCAGGATCTTAGGGTATGAGGTCGCGATCCGCAGGCCCTGCAACGACGACGGTCCGGCGTAGTCCAGCCCCGGCGGCGTCGCGATCTTCAGCGTGCAGCGGCCGAAGCCCAGCGGCATGACGACCTCGGCGTTCGGTCCGCCGTTCTTGACCTCCTCCAGCACATTCTCGCCGACGATGCCCAGATCGCAGACCCCGTCCGCCACGAAGGTCGGGATGTCGTCGTCGCGCACCCGCAGCAGGTCGATCGGATAGTTCTCGATCCGGTACAGCAGATCGTTGTTGCCCTTGATCACGCGCAGGCCCGCATCGCGGACCAGATCGAGGCTGCGTTCGGCCAGACGGCCGGATTTCTGGACGGCGATGCGCAGCCGCCCCTGAACCGTACTCATGATCTCAACTCAGGCTTTCAGTCTGTCCAGCACCAGCCGATAGCCCTGGTGCGGCATGTCCTTCAGGGAGCGCGCGACGCGCACGACAGTGGTCGGGCTGGCCGGCGCCTCGGCGGCGATCTCGCGATAGGTCTTGTCCCCGGCGTCCAGCATCCGCGCCACTTGCCATCGCTCGGCCATGGCGCGCAGCTCGGCCGGGGTGCACAGGTCGGCCAGGAAGGCGTCCGCCTCCGCTCGCGTCTTCAGCGAAAGCAGGGCGTCCAGCAGGGCGGTCTTGGCGGCGTCGGTGCTCATGGCGCGTTCCATTATGCTGTAACAATGGAACGGTCAACCGGTTTTCCGCCTATCGGCCCAGCGATGGCGCCAAACGCGGTGGCGCTTCGCTTCCGGCGTCTCTATCTGCGCTGTCATGAGCAAGGTTGTGATCATCGGCGCGGGACACGCGGGGGGCTCGGCGGCGGCGCTGCTGAGGCAGTATGGGTTCGAGGGCGAGATCGTCCTGGCGGGGCAGGAGACGGCGCCGCCCTATCAGCGACCGCCCC
>Ga0209699_100047_pt1 | contig 164488 bp, 143 predicted proteins | sample SynthPrep_1_END__FD_187204 | JGI IMG/M metagenome (GOLD analysis project Ga0209699, IMG submission 187204) | Synthetic microbial communities from Ohio, USA - SynthPrep_1_END_DS7_MetaG (SPAdes) (version 2) | ecosystem: Engineered > Bioreactor > Aerobic > Activated sludge | place: USA: Ohio...
GATCACGTCCAGCACCGGCAGGTTGTGGCGGTAGGAATAACCCAGGTCGCCGCGCGCCACCGAGCCCACGTACTTCAGCAGCTGCACCGCGGGAGGCTGGTCCATGCCGTAGGTCACGCGCAGGCGCTCGATGAGCGCCGGGTCGGTGACCTGCTGCTCGGCCGTCATCACGTCCAGGAAGGTGCCGGGCACGGATTGGATGAGCGCAAAGTTCAGCACCACCACGCCCAGCAGCAGCGGCACGGCCTGGGCCAGCCGGCGCAAGATCAGTCGGATCGGCATGCGCGCGCCTCAGGCCTGCAGCCAGACGTCGGCCAGGCTTTCGCCCTGGACGTTGGCGCCGGTGGTGAAGTTGCGCACGTTCTTGCCGGCCAGGGTGAACGACTGGATCTCCACCAGCGGCACGTGGGGCACGTCGGTGGAGGCCAGGCGGGCGAACTGGTGCGCCAGCGCCCGGCGTGCGTCCGGGGAGGTTTCCTGGGTCAGCTTTGCGACCAGCGCGTCCATCTCGGGATTGGAGTAGCCGGTGGCGTTGCGGAAGGCGGCGCCCTTGACGATGCCGTCGGTGGTGTAGAACTGGGTGACGGTGGGCACCAGCTCCAGCGGCGAGGTGAAGTTGGAGACGGCGATGTCGTAGTCGTAGTCGCCATAGATGCGCTTGAGCGCCGTGGCGCGGTCCACCGAATCCAGCTTGACCTCGATGCCCACGTCTTGCAGGGCCTGCTTCAGGTACTGGCCGAGCTTGGCGTTTTCCTCGAACCAGGCGGCGGCCACCAGGTTCACGGTGAAGCGCTTGCCGTCCTTCACCGGCAGGCCGGCGGCGTCCAGCAGCGCGGCGGCCTTCTTGGGGTCGAAGGGATAGCGCGGCACGTCCTCGGTGTAGAACAGCGGGTTGCTGCTGAAGACCGGCGCGATGGCGGGCTTGCCGCGGCCGTAGTAGATGGTGTCGACGATGAACTGGCGGTCGATGGCGTGCAGGATGGCCTGGCGCACCTCGCGGCGGTTGACGATGTCGCGGCGCTGGTTGAATTCGGCGGTCACGGTCCAGGCCGAGTTTTGGTAGCCGCGCGTGTCCACCACCACCTTGCCGGTCTTGAGCAGGCGGTCGATGTCGCGCGCCGGCACGGGATTGGAGTAGGCCAGGCCCAGCTCGCCGGTCTCCAGCGCGGCGCCGCGCGTGGCGGGGTCGCCCCACCAGCGGATGATGAGGCGGTCCAGGTTGGGCTGGCCGGCATTCCAGTAGCTGTCGTTGCGCAGGTACTCGACGTGGCTGCCGCGCACCCATTTGCCGTACTTCCAGGGGCCGGTGCCGACCGGCGTGTTGTTCAGCGGATTGGTGATGATGTCGCGGCCGTCGTACAGGTGCTTGGGCACCAGCAGCTGGAACTGGCCGGCCAGGGTGGATTTCAGGAAGAACTCCGGCACGGGCGCGTCGAAGTTCAACACCACGGTCAGCGGATCGGTCGCGGTGGCGCCGGTCAGCGATTTCAGCGCGATGCCGGCGGAGACCGGCTTCCAGTGCTGCAGCACGTTGTAGACCACGTCGGCCGAGGTGAAGGGCGCGCCGTCATGCCAGGTGACGCCTTCGCGCAACTTGATGGTGTAGCTGCGGAAGTCCGCGGCCGGCGTGACGGACAGGGCCAGCGCGGGCTGGAACTTCAGGTCGGCGTCCAGCTTGAGCAGGCGTTCCAGGATCTTGGTCGCGGTCTGGAACGGGCTGGACCCGCCGCCGCCGGGGACGAACAGGGCCTGAGGCTCCAGGCCGCCCCAGCTTGCCACCAGGGTGCCGCCCTTGCGGGCGGGGCCGGCGTCGGCGCCGGGCTGGGAAGTCGCGGCCAGCAGTGCCTGGGGCGCAATGCCCAGGCCGGCGGCCAGGCCGCCCGCGGCGGTACGGGTCAGGAAGGCGCGCCGTCCGGGGCGCTGCGCAGTGGTCATGATGGTGTCCTTGAAGATGAGAGTCCGCTCAGCCCTGGCTGAGCGTGGCGTAGGTGGCGCGGCCGATGGCCACCAGCGCGCCCTGGTCGTTGTAGAGATCCACGTCGGCCACGCCCACGCTGCGGCCGTTGCGGCGCACGCGGGCCACGGCGGTCAGCGCGGTGTTGACGGCGGGACGCAGGTAGTCGACGCGGAAGTTGATGGTCGGCAGGCCGCGGCCCAGCAGCATGCCCACGGCGAAATCGCCCACGGTGTCGATCACGGCGGCCAGCGGTCCGCCATGCCATTGGCCGCTGGCCGCGCCGCGCTCGAACTCGGGGCGCATGGGGGCCAGCACGGTCAGTTCGCCTTGCTCATGGTTCACGTCGCGCACCGACAGGCCGAGCCAGGCGATGAACGGCGAATCGTCGAACTTGGCCTGGATGGCGGCGGCATCGAGGGCGGTGGCGGGCAGCGTAGCTTTCGGATTCGCGCTCATGCCGACACCAGCACTTTGCCGACGATCTTGCGGTCTTCCAGCGAGGCCAGCGCCTGGGCGCCTTGTTCCAGCGGCCACTTGCGGTCCACGTGAACGCGCAGCCGGCCGTCGCGCACCAGGGCCAGCAGCTCGTGCAGGTCCTCGCGTTCCCAGCCGTTGGAGCCGCGGATCTGCAGCTCGAAGGTCCAGATGTAGCGCAGGTCTTCCTTGGGATCGAAGCCCGCGGTGGCGCCGCAGGTCAGCAGGCGGCCGCCCAGGCGCAGGCAGCGCAGCGATTTGACCCAGGTGTCGCCGCCCGTGAAGTTGACCACCACGTCCACGCCTCCGGGTTTGCCGCTGCGGCGGCGCGACGGCTTGCCGAAACGCTCCTGGACTGCCTTGAGGAAGTCTTCCTCGGTGTACAGGATGATGTGGTCGGCGCCCAGGGCGCGCAGCGTCTCGGCCTTTTCGGGGCTGCCGGCGCAGGCGATGACCTCGGCGCCGGCCAGCTTGGCCAATTGCACGGCGCACACGCCCACGCCGCCGCTGGCGCCCAGGATCAGCACTTTTTCGCCGGGCTGGATCTGGCCGATGCGGTTCATCATGCGCAGGGCGGTGCCGTAGGCCACGGGCAGGGCCGCCGCCTGGTCGAAGCTGACCTCGTCGGGCAGGCGCAGCAACTGGTGCGCCGGCACGCGGCACAGCTCGGCCAGGCCGCCGTGGATGGTCTCGCCCACCAGTCCGCCGTCGACCCGGTCTATCGGGTCGACCAGCACGCGGTCGCCCGCCTGCCAGTCGCGCACGTTGGCGCCGGTCTGCACCACCACGCCGGCCACGTCCAGGCCGATGATGACGGGAAAGGGCAGCTTGATGCCGGGCATGCCGCGCCGGGTGAACACGTCGTGGTAGTTCAGGGACGAGGCCCCGACGCGGATGACCACGTCATCGGGACCGGCGACGGGATCGGGGAATTCGGTTTCCAGGCGCAGCTTGTCGCTGCCGCCGTGTTCACGCAAAACGATGGCTTTCATGAGTTTCTTGAAGTATGGATAAGGGAAAGAATCACCACGCGGCCAGGCCGGCTATGGCCTGACGCGTGATCTGCAGGCCGTGGGCCACCACATTGCGGCGCCAGACGCTGGAAACGGGAACGAAGGCGTCGACCAGGTCGGCGCGCAGTTGCGCATCGCGCGCCGTGTCGGGCGCGGCCGGTGCCTTGAAGCGCAGCCACTGGTCCAGGCGCAGGGCCGGGCGCATCTGTAAGCCGCGGGTGCCGAATTCGACCACCGCGCCGGCCAGCGGCCGCTCGCCCAGCGCCTGCTGCACGCCACGGAATACCAGGCCTTGGTAATCGGGGCGGGCCAGGCCGTGCGGGCGCTGGCCCAGCACGCGCCCCGCGCCCCACCAGGCTGCGGCCTGTGCCTGCTCCGTGCTGCCATCCGGGTTGAAGCACAGAAAGAAGGGTTCGCCGTATTCGCCGATGCCGGTGTGCCAGTCGATGAAGGCCACGCGCTCGCTTGCGCCCAGGTGCTCGTCGACGATGCGGCGCAGGGTGCGGTTGGACCATTCGGGACCGCTGCCGCCGTAGACCAGGCCGTCCGGATGCGTGTATTGGCCGCTGGCCGTCGCGTTGAAGAGCGCGTCCGCGCCATGTTCCTGGCGGAAGCGCTCCAGCGCCTCGGCGCCGGCGTCGAGCGTGGCTTCGGTCCAATGTGACGGAATCAGGTGTGGATGCAGAACGCCGTAATGCGGGTTGGTCGGCGCGGCCCGGGTGTGGTCGATGAAATTGCGGTTCAGGTCGACGTTGTTTTCGGTGGTGCGCGTGTCGTGCGCATAGCCGTAGGGATTCAGCGCATGCACCAGCACCACGTTGACGTCGTCCGGCAAGGGCAGGCCGCCGTCCGCCTGCAGCCAGGCCAACTGCACCGCCGAGCCCGCCGCGCCTTCGAGACCGTGGGTGCCGCTGATGGCCAGGTGCGTGCGGGCGGCGGCGGGGCGGCCCAGTACCGCCACGTCCACCGTCAGCGGCCGGCCTTGCGGGTCCCGCGCGGTGGGATGCTCGTGGCGCGAGAGCGCCGCGCCGCGCGCGGCGGCGGCAGCCACGAAGGCGCCGCGAGCCGCGGCGTAGTTGGCGGAAAAGCAGGTCCAGTAGTCGGGCAGGGGCTGGCCCATCATGCCTCCTGCACGAAGACTTGCAGCGCGCCCGCGGCATGCTCGGGCGCCACCGCCAGTTCGCCTTGCGCGTTGGCGCGGTAGGGGACCTTGTTGGCGTCGAACCACGCGCGCGTCTGCCCGATATCGCGCACGCCGATGACCGAGCCCGCGAACCAGCCGCCCTGGCTGCTGGCGGGCAGGCCCGCAGGCACGCGCACTTGGGGGAAACGCTGCTCGAAGGCGGCGGGTGCAAGGAAGTCGATCCGCAGGCTGCCGCGCCGCACTTGCAGGCCCAGGCCGGGAAGTTCACTGATGGCAATCGGGCCGAGCACGCGTTCATACGCGGCGCGCAAGGCGCGCGGCTCGGGATGCACGACGATCAGGGACTCGATGCGGCGCGCGCCGTTGGCGTGATCCTGCCATTCGGGCCGGTAGACCAGATGGCGCGTGAGGTGGCCGCAGGTGAAGAAGTCCGGCACCGCGAACAGCCCCGCGGGAAACTGGGTATTGTTCCAGGCCGCGTCCTCGCTGCCTTTGGGCAGGTGCACGGGACGGCCGCCGCGCTGAGGCGGTTCGGCGTCTATGCCCAGGTACGCAAGCTCCGCATGCACTGCGGTGCTGTCGGTGGTTTGCAGTGCGACGGAAACCGGGCCTTGGTGGGCGTCGTCGAATCCCGCGAAGCGCGACTGCTCGCGCAGCTCCAGCGGAAAGGCCAGCAATTCCAGATAGTTGGCGTCCAGGATCAGCGTCTGGTTGCGCGTGCCGCGATGGTGCCGGCCTTGCGGCGCCAGGGCGAAGCCTAGCTTCTGATATTGCTCGGTTGCGGCCTGCAAGTCGTGTACCCGGATAATGTAGTGGTCCAGGCCGGTGACTGAGGGTAGGGACATCGGATTTCCTGATTGCGCTTGAGTGAAGGGCAGTCTGTCCGATGCAGGGCCCTGCTAGAACGATTGAATTCGCATGTGGATATCTGTTTTCTGATGACGAACCGCAGGCGGAGATAGAATGCGCACTTCCAGATGCGTCATGACATACAGGACCGCCGTGCCCGCTTCCCGCCCACCCGTCTCACGCCGCTGCGCAACGCGCGCCAGCATTGCGCTGACGCTCGCGTTGCTGATTGCCGGCGGCGCGCAGGCGCAGGGCGCGGCGCCCGCGCCGGGCAAGGTCAGCGAGGCCATGGGCGATTTCCGGATCGAGGGATATGAAGGTTCGAGGCTGCGTCAGATCAAGTACCGCGGCAAGACGTATCGGCCGCTGAACGCGTACGAGTTCATCCGCGTGCAGGCGCTGGGTCCGACGATGGGCGGCCAGCCGGTGCTGTTGGCCGTGTCGAACGATTTCATGGGCGTGGGCACGATTTTGATTGCGGTACAGAACGACACGCCGCTGGCGCGCGTGCTGAGCCCCACCATCGACATGCGCGATCCCGACCTGGGCCTGCCGCAGCCCGGGCGACAGGGCTTGTTGCTGTTCACGGCGGGCTCGCGCGCGCTGGTGACGTCGACCGGGCAGGTGCTGTGGTTCGAACATCTGCTGCCCAAGGAATACCAGCCGTCAGGGGTCAGGCTGGTGTCGGTAGCGCCGGACAACCGCAGCGGCGCCTTGCTGCTGGACAACGAGATTCGCCTGAGCAAGCAGGACGATGGCGTCTATGCGCGCGTGCCGTTCACGAGGGCGATGCAGAGCAAGGCCTTCAAACCCCTATGGGACGAGAGCTACGCGACGGCGGGCAAGGCGCTGGACGAGGGCAAGCGCATCGACCAGCGCCGTCTGTACGACAACCTGAAAGCCGAATGGATCAACCGCAATTTCCGCTGGCACGAGACCCGGCAAGGCTGGCAGCTGCGAGGGCAGGGGCTGGATTCATCGCCGGTCCTGGCCCAGGAACCAGGAGAAGTTCGATGATGGCGCGCACCATGTTCCCGCTGAGCGCAAGGCGCGCGGCGCGCTTGGCGGCGCCCGCGCTGCTGGCGGCGCTGATGGCGGGGTGCGCGACGCAGGCCGATGTCTTTGAGAAGCACTTGCGCAGCGAAGACGCGAAACCCGCGGATGCCGCGCTGACGCTGGACGTCACCTTCGCCCGCGCGCCCGACCACACCCCCAAAACCGACGTCTACGGCGCCGAGAAGCGGGTCGAGTATTCGGGCTATCCCAGTATCGACGTGCCCTTCTATCGGAAGGGCCTGGGTTTCGAGCTGGGCGTGCTGGGGGATCCGCGGGCGCTGCTGGCCTTGCCCTATCCGTCGCCCAAGACCGATTCGTCCTTGGCCCGCCTGAAGATCTTCGGCCAGCGCCTGGATGCCCGGCACTATCGTTTCCTGGTCCTGCCCCGGCCCGGATGGCGCAGCCTGGACAGCTTCCAGGTGTCGTTCGCCATCAATGGCCGGCGCGAAGGCATGACCTTCGCCTACAGCGCTCAGGCCGTATGCGACAGCAGCTTTGACGTGACGACGCCTACCTATGGTTTCGGCATGTCGGTGTCGGCGAGCTTTCCCGGCGGCAAGCCGGGCTGCCTGAAGGCATGCGATGCGCGGCCGGGTTACCCGGGCCATTGCGCGTTCTTCTCCGACTTTGACACGGTGTCCGGCCTGTAGCGCCGGTTTCAAGCGCTATCGGCCGTCCGCATATTCATATCTGAAAGTCTTCTTTGTCGTGGACTGCGCGGACAAGCAGCATGGAGGTCCGTTCAATGCACATCCATCGACAACGACATGGCAACTCGCAAGACTCCGGGCGGCGCCCGCATCGCAATCTCCCTGGCGCTGGCTTTGGCCGCCGGCGCGGCGCAGGCCGACGCCACGCTGGACAAGGTCAAGGAACGCGGCACCATCACCATAGGCGTGCTGGCCAATGGCGGGGTGTTCGGTTCGCTGGATCCCGCCACGCAGCAACTGGTGGGCTGGAACCCTGAGCTGGCGCGCGAGCTGGCCAAGGGCCTGGGTGTGAAGGCGGAACTGGTGCAGGTGCAGACCGCCACGCGCACGCAATTCCTGATCTCCGGCAAGGTCGACCTGCTGATCGCGTCCATGGAGCTGAACCCGGAGCGCGCCGAGATCCTGGGCTACGTGCCCACGCCGTTCTTCCGTGTGGGCGGCACGGCCGCCACCCTGAAGACCAGCGGCATCGCGAAGTGGGAGGACCTGCGCGGCAAACCGGTGTGCGTGTCGCAGGGCAGCAGCTTCGCCCGTCCCCTGTCGGCCGACTATGGCGCCGTGGTCAAGGGTTACAAGAGCTCGTCGGATTCGCTGCTGGCGCTGCGCGGCGGCCAGTGCGTCGCGGCGGTGCACGATTCGACCTTGATCCAGCCGCTGCTGCGCAGCAACCCGGAATGGAAGGACTACCACGCGCCCATCGTCACCGAGGTGCTGCCGGCCAACTCGGTGGTCTGGACCCGCAAGGGCGAGGCCGACACCATCGCCGCCGTCGACAAGGTGGTGCAGGACTGGCACCGCACAGGCTGGCTGATTGCCACGGAAACGCGCCTGGGCATCGCTCCGCCGCAGCCGCTGCTGCAGGAACTGCACGCGAAGTACAAGCAGGGAAGCTGAGGCGGGCCGGGACATGTTGGAATCGGCATTGCAAGCCTGGGTCGGCTTTTTCAAGCCACTGGGCCTGAACTACGGCTTTGTGCTGGACGCGGGCGAGCTGTCCGCGTTCGGCCGCGGGCTGCTGGTGACGCTGCAGCTGTGCGCGTGGACCATACCGGCGAGCCTGCTGTTCGGCGTCCTGATCGCGGCGGGCCTGACCAGCGGCCGTGCCTGGCTGGCCCGGCCGTTGCAGGCTTTTGTGGAAGTCACGCGCAACACGCCCACGCTGGTGCAGCTGTACTGCGCTTTCCTGGTGCTGAACATGCTGATCACGCAAAAGCTGGGCGGCGGCAGTCCGATAGCGCCGTTCGCATGGGTGGTGATCGTGGTGGCCCTGCACAAGGGGGTGTTCCATGCCGAGGCCCTGCGCGCGGGTATCGAAGCGGTGCCCGCGGTGACGATGGAGGCGGCGCGCTCGCTGGCGTTTTCGCGGCGCCAGATCCTGACCCAGGTGCAGCTGCCGCTGGCATTGCGCTTTGCCTTGCCGGCACTGGTCAACAACCTGGTCGACCTGGTGAAGATGACCGCCATCGCCTCGGCCATCGCGGTGGGCGACGTGACCTATGAAGCCATCATGATCTGGTCATACCGCGACAACGTGCTGGAACTGTTGCTGTTGATCCTGCTGTACTTCGGCTTGCTGACCTGGCTGGTGGGCCTGGGCGGGAAATGGCTGGAAGAACGTTTGAGGATGCCTGGCTATGGCCAATGACCTGGTCCTGGACGCAGGGGCCGCGGGCCGACGGCTGCCGGCGGCCTTGCGCGATCCCTGGCTTGCGGTGTTGTTGGCGCTGGCGGCGCTGAATCTGGCGTGGGCGGCTACCGGCACCGCGCCCGCCGCGGTACAGGCCTTGTGGCATTGGTCGCCCGCCTTGCTGCGCGGGTTGGCGATGAACATCCAGATCAGCGTGCTGGCCATGGCGCTGGGCACGCTGGCCGGGCTGGTGGTGGGCGCGCTGTCGCTATCGCCGTCGCTGCCGTTGCGCCGCCTGACGCGCGCCTACGTGTTGCTGTTCCGCAATGCGCCCATCCTGGTGCTGGTGTACTTCACCACCTACGTATTTCCTTTTGAGTTGCGGCTGGGCGGATGGAGCCTGCCGTTTCCGGACTGGATCAAGGTGGTCATCGGCCTGGGCCTGCCTGCCAGCGCCAACGTGGCCGAGATCTTCCGGGGTGCGATCCAGTCCATCCCCAGCGCGCAATGGGAGGCCGCGCAGTCGCTGGCATTCCGGCGCACGCAGATTTTCCGCATGATCGTCTTGCCGCAGTGCCTGCGGCGGATGCTGCCGTCATGGATGAACCTGTACGCCAGCATCACCATGAGCACCTCGCTGGCTTCGCTGGTGGGCGTGCACGATCTGGTCGACGCGGCCACGGTGGCCAGCAATACGGTGTCGCGCAGCGACTTCACCATATTGGTCTACTTCACGCTATTGGCGCTTTTCTTCGCCTATTGCTACCCCATCGCGCGCTGGACGCGGTATCTGGAAAAACGCCATGAGCATCATTGAGTTCGAGGCGCGCGCAGCGGCCTCCCTCGGCGCGGCTGCGCCGCCGCTGGTCAGCCTGCGGGACGTGCATCTGGCCTTCGGCCAGACGGAGGTGCTCAAGGGCATAGACGTCGAGATCCAGCAGGGGCAGGCGGTGTCCATCATCGGACCCTCCGGGTCGGGCAAGTCCACCATCCTGCGCTGCATTACGGGACTGCTGCGCCCGCAGCGCGGCCGCATCGAGGTCGGCGGCGTGCGCGTCGACGCCTTGAAGACGGAAGCCGAGCTGATCAGCCTGCGCAAGCGCGTGGGTTTCGTGTTCCAGCAGTACAACCTGTTCCCGCACCTGAGCGTGCTGGAGAACCTGACAATCTCCCCCGTCAAGGTGGGCGGCGTGCCGCGGGCGCAGGCCGAGGCGCGGGCGCGCGAGCTGCTGGCTCAGGTGCGGATGGAGCACAAGCAGGACGCCTATCCCGGCGAGCTGTCCGGCGGCCAGCAGCAGCGCGTGGCGATCGCGCGCGCGCTGGCGTTGCAGCCCGAGCTGATCCTGTTCGATGAAGTGACTTCCGCGCTGGATCCCGAGATGGTCGGAGAAGTGCTGAGCGTGATCCGCGAACTGGTGGAGGACGGCCTGACCTGCGTGCTGGTGACCCACGAGATGCGCTTTGCCGAAGAGGTCAGCGACATCGTGTATTTCACCGAGGCCGGCCGCATTGTCGAGTCTGGGCCGCCGGCGCGCCTGTTCGGCGCGCCGGCCAGCGAGCGCACGCGCGCCTTCCTGCAACGCGGGACCGGCGCGGTTCCTCTGCGGGGGAAGAACCCCGATCCCATACAGACCTATTTGAATTTCGATCCGCTGCGCCTGGCGGTATGAACCCTGATGGAGGTGTGCATGACTTTCGTATCGCTGATCCAGATTCGTACCGAGGTGCGAGCATGAGCCTGGCCAGTGCCCGCATCCAGACCCGGCTGGTGCATGCCGGCGCGCCCGACCTCAAGCAGGGTGCCGGGCCGGTGAATGTGCCGGTGGTGCGCACTAGCACTGTGCGCTTTGCCGATACCGCCGCACAGGCTGCCCTGGGCCGGCAGCGCGCGGCCGGCGAACGCGTGGCGACCTACGGGCGCCATGGTCTGGACACCCATCAGGCGCTGGAAGAGGCGGTGGCGTTGCTGGAAGGCGGCCATCGCACCCTGTTGGCGCCTTCTGGGCTGTCGGCCATCGTGCTGGTGCTGCTGGCGACCCTGGCGCCGGGCGAGCACGCCTTGGTGGCCGACAGCGTCTATTCGCCGGTGCGCAAGGTGGACCGCGCGCTGTTGCAGCGCTATGGGATCGAGGTGGAGTATTTTTCCGCCGCGCGCGACGACCTGGAGCCGCTGATCCGCCCGAACACGCGCCTGCTGTACCTGGAATCGCCCAGCTCGCTGCTGTACGAAGTGCAAGACCTGCCGGCGCTTGCCGCGGTGGCGCGGCGGCATGGCGTGCTGGTGGCGGCGGACAATACGTGGAGCGGCGGCCTGTACTATCAGCCGCTGGCGCTGGGGGCGCACATTTCCATCCAGGCGGCGACCAAGTATCTGGCAGGGCATTCCGACGTGATGATGGGCGTGGTCACCGTGGACAGTCCCGAGTTGGCCAAGCGACTGGGCGCGACCCACGACGCCCTGGGCCTGTCGGTGGGCGCGGACGACGCCTACCTGACCTTGCGCGGCCTGCGCACGCTGGATGTGCGGCTGGCGCGCCACCATGAAAACGCGCTGGCCGTGGCCGAGTACCTGGCGCGGCACGAGGACGTCGCCAGAGTCTATTACCCCGCGCTGGAACAGGATCCGGGCCATGCCCTGTGGAGGCGGGATTTCAGCGGCGCCAGCGGCCTGGTGTCGTTCGCGTTCCGGCATCCCGATGCCGCGGCGGCCGCGCGCTTCATCGATGCCTTGCGCTATTTTTCGATCGGCGCGTCCTGGGGCGGCTACGAAAGCCTGGCGCTGGAGGCCGCGCCCGAGCGCCTGGCCGAGCACAGCCATTGGCGGGAGGGCCGGCAAACCCAATCGGTGGTGCGCCTGCACATCGGGCTGGAGAGCCCACTGGATCTGGTGGCCGACCTGGGCCGCGCGTTCGAGGCCACGCGGCAGGCCCTGCGGCGCAGCGCTTGATGCATATGCAAATGAGTGATTTTCTTTAGGGTTTCCGGCTATGTAGAAGCAACGTATACCTCTTTGTCCGTCAGTACCCGCGACCACTAGAATTTGCCCTGTTCCATGATTGGCGGCAGGGCATGTCTACTATTCTTTCCATCGGATCGGTACAGCTTCCTTTTCTTGCGCAACGGCAGGAAACGGTACGCGAGTTCTATAGCAACATCATCGGCCTGGACGAAATGGCCGGCGCTGGCGGCCAGCGCTTGCTGTTCGCGCTGGGCGAGGCGACCTTGTCGCTGTCTCCCGTGGAGGAAGTCAGCCGGGATGTGAAGCCCGATTACCTCGCCCTCAGAACCGGCGCCTACGACGAGATCCTGGCGCGTCTGCGTCTGGCGGGACACCATCCGGTCTGCTCCTTGCCCGACGCCGAGGCGCGCGTGATGTATGTGAAAGACCCCTCCGGCAATCAGCTGGCTTTCCTGGGCTGAGGCGCGCGATGAACTTTCAGCAATTGCGCTCCGTGCGCGAGGCCGTGCGCCAGGACTTCAACCTGACCGACGTGTCCGAGAGCCTGCATACGTCCCAGCCCGGCGTCAGCCGGCAGATCCGCGAGCTCGAGGAAGAGGTGGGCGTCGACATCTTCGTGCGCTCGGGCAAGCGGCTCATTGGACTGACCCCGCCCGGTGAACTGATCCTGCCGCTGGTCGAGCAGATCCTGCAATGCGCCGACAATATCCGTCACGCGGGCGCGGAATACGCGGACAGCCGGACCGGGGTGCTCTCCATCGCGGCGACCCATTCGCAGGCGCGCTACGCCTTGCCGCCTGTCATCAAGGAATTCCGCGAGCGCTATCCTGACGTGGTGCTGCACCTGCATCAGGGTTCGCCCAAGCAGGTATCGGAGATGCTGCTGGAAGGCGAGGCCGACATCGGCGTGGCGACGGAAGCGGTGGCCGACTATCCAGGGCTAGTCAACCTGCCGTGCTACCGCTGGAGCCACAGCATCATCGTGCCTCGCGGCCATCCGCTGGAACGGCAGCAGGATGGCGTGACGCTGTCGCAGCTGTCGCGCCATCCCATCATCACCTATGGGCGCGGCTACACGGGCCGGGCGCATATCGACGAGGCGTTCGCGCGGGCCGGCATCACGCCCGACATCGTCATGACGGCGATGGACGCGGACGTGATCAAGACCTATGTGGAGCTGGGGCTGGGCCTGGGCATCGTGGCCTCGGTGGCCTGGGATGCCGAACGCGACACGCGCCTGTGCGCCATCGACGCCCGCCATCTGTTCGAGATCAACCTGACGCGGCTGGCGATACGGCGCGGCGCATGGCTGCGCGGCTACGCCTTCCATTTCGTCGAGATGTTTGTGCCGACCTTGACGCGCGAGATCGTCGAGCGCGAGCTCAAGGGCGAAGGCTGAGGCAGGCGGCGGACTGGCCGTCGTCCTGCGCATATCCTTAGTTGCATCGCTTCGTTCCCGTCGCGGCGCAGCGCACGTAGGCTGACCTATTCTTCGACACGGAATCCAGGGTCATCCCATGAGCACATCTGTACCGACGTCAGCGGCCGAGAACATCCACGACCAACGCGCAGAGGCGGTGCGCGAATTCATTGCCCAGGCGCGGCGGCTGGCGCCCGACGCAGCCAGCGCCACGCCCGGACAATTGGCCGAAGTGGCAACCCTGCTGGAAGCGCTGGGACGGCGCCGCGAGCTGTTTCCGGCGGAAGCGTTCGCGGTGGTCCCGGGCCGGCCGACCGCCATCTACCGGCTGGCCGAGGATCTGGACGGCGGCCACGCCTTGTACCTGTCGCTGGGAGCGCCGGGCAAGGCCCAGCCGCCGCATGACCACACCACCTGGGCCATCATCGCCGGCGTGCAAGGCAATGAGCGCAACGAGGTCTATGCGCGCGAACGCAGCGCCGATCCCCTGCGCGACGTGCTGACCCACGTCAAGCGCGTGGAGGTGCAGCCGGGCAGCTCCATCGTGCTGGGACCGGCGGACGTGCACACCATTGAACTGGTGGACGACGAGCCCGGCGCGCATCTGCATTTCTATGGGCTGGCGCTGGACCGCCTGCATGGCCGCGTGGTGTTCGAGAGCACCGCGGGCGGTACCTACCGCACATTCTCGCCGCCTGCCGCGATCTACCATGCGCGCATCTCCGCCCAGGCCCTGCAGGACGAACTGCGCGGCGGGGGCGAGATCGCCTTGCTGGACGTGCGCGAGGCCGGCCGCCATGCGCGCCGCCATCTGCTGCATGTCGCGCCCGCGCCCTTGTGGCGCCTGGAGCTGCTGATCGACAGGCTGGCGCCGCGCCGCGGTGCGCGCATCGTGCTGGTCGATGACGATGAGACGCTGGCGCACCAGGCCGCGGCCAAGCTGGCGCGCCTGGGCTGGACCAATATTTCGGTGCTGGCGGGCGGAACGGACGCGTGGGAGCGGGAAGGGCGGGAGCTGTTCTCCGGCACCAATGTGCCCAGCAAGGCCTTCGGCGAAGTCATCGAACACGAGAAGCGCACGCCGTGGATAGACGTGGACGAACTCGATGCGCGCGTGGCGCGCGGCGACGACATCGTGGTGGTGGACAGCCGTACGCCCGAGGAATTCCATAACTTCACGCTGCCCTTCGCGCACAGCCTGCCCGGGGCGGAACTGGTCTATCGCATCCGCGAGCTGGCGCCGGATCCAGGGACCTTTGTGGTGGTGAACTGTGCGGGGCGCACGCGCAGCATCGTCGGCGCGCAGACGCTGATCGACGCCGGCATACCCAATCGCGTGGCGTCGCTGCGCAACGGCACCATGGAGTGGCTGCTGTCGGGCCGCGAACTGGCCTATGGCCGGCATGCCGCGCTGCCCGAGCCGGACGGCCAGGCGCTGGCCGCGGCTCGCCAGCAGGCGGCCGAGGTCGCGCGCCGCGCAGGCATCGCGCACATCGATACCGCCACCTTGCAGGCATTCGAGGCGGAACAGGGCGTGCGCACGCTCTACAAGTTCGACGTGCGTACCCGCGAGGAATACGAGGCTGGCCATCTGGAGGGCTGGCGCTGGGCGCCCGGCGGCCAACTGGTGCAGGCCACGGACGAGTACCTGGCCACGCGCCGCGCCCGCGTGGTGCTGGCGGATTGGGACGGCGTGCGCGCCTTGACCACCGGCGCCTGGCTGGCCCAGCTGGGCGCGGTGGAGGTCTATCTGTACCAACCCGCGGCATCGGCCGCGTTGCAGAGCGGGCCTGAGCCGCGGCGCGTGCTGCGGCACCGTCCCGATGCGCCCGGGCTGCGGCCGGATGCGTTGCGGATCGCGCTGGACCGCGGCGAGGCCGTGCTGTTCGACGTGGATTCAAGGCTTGCATACGAGCGCGGTCACGTGCCGCGCTCCCGCTACAGCGCGCCCGATCGTCTGGCCGAGTTCCTGCCCGAGGACCGCGACCGGACCATCGTGCTGACCTCCGCCGACGGCGTGCTGGCAAGCATCGTGGCGGCCGAGCTGGCGTGGCGCATTCAGCGGCCGGTGCACTACCTGCTGGGCGGTACGCGCGCCTGGGAGAAACAGGGCCTGGAACTGGCCCGTGGCGCGCAAGGCGTGCTGACCGGAGACGACGACCAGAGCATCAGTCCTTATCTGTTCGACGATCTGGCAGCGCGGGATCAGGGCTTCCGGGACTATCTGGATTGGGAGCTGGGTCTGGTGGCGCAGCTGGAGCGCGAAGGCAGCCGGGATTTCCGGCTGATCGAGCGGGAATGACCTGATCGGCCAGCGCGCGCTGGCCTCAGGCCGCGGCGCTTTCGATCGCGGCCATCAGGTCATCCGGGTGCGCCATCAGTTCGCGCGCCTGGCATAGCGTCGGGTACTGCTGCAGCACGCCGCTCCATTGTTCCGATTGCAGCAGCTGCTGCCAGACCGGCTCAAAGGTTTCCGGGGCCGCGTCCGGGCCCTGCGCCAGGCGGCCCGCATATTCCAGGCTGGACGGCGCCGACAGCAGCTGCATGCGGCTGGCGGCGCTGAGCAGGCGCGGGATCGCGTCGGCCGGACCGTCACAGAAATACAGCACGGTGCTGTCGAGCTGCGGGCCTTCGGCAGGCAGCGTGCACAGGGCTGCGCCGCGCAGGGGGAACAGGCCCTGGCGCGTGCTGAAGGCGTAGTCGGTCCGAGGATCGGCCTGCGCCAGGAGGCGCAGCCCGCGCAACAGGCGCGGGAAGTCGGTGGCGGCCGCGTCGGCCGAGGCCTTGGCTTCGAGCAGCAGGCACGGATCCCAGGCCGGCGGCGCGCCATCGGAGTGGGCGCGGCGCAGCAGCGCGGCATCCCATTCGGTCTTGGCGCGTTCGGCGTTGGCGGGCATCGATGACGGCACGCGCATGGAGGACACGGCCTGGTAGGCCTTGCCGCCATCCGCGTCATTGAGACGGCTGGCCAGGGCTTGGAGCGCATGCAGGGCCTGCGCCTCGACGGCGTCGCCGCGCAGCCGCGATGCGTTGCCCTCGGCGAGGGCGGTGGCGCTGCCCGGGCGTGGGCCTTGCCGTTCCCATAAGGCGCGGTAGCGGTGCACCTCACTGTCGCAGGCCAGGACGTCCAGCCGTTGCAGATGCTCCAGCGCAGGACTGGCAAGCAGCCGGTCGAGGGCGAGGGCAGCCGGCTGTGCGTCGGCGGGCAGACTCAGAAGACGATGCGCGGCTGCGGGCAGCGCCGCCCATGACTCCGACGCCGCCGCCGCTTGCAAGGCGGCCATGGCGTCGCGCGCCGGACCTGCCGGCATGCGTTCGACCTTGGCGGGATGGGCGATGGCGTTGGCGGCGGCGATGATCTCGCGGCGGTCCTGGGCAGCGCGCGCGGCCAGGGAGGCATACTCGCGCACGAGCGGCAGGCGGTGCCGCAGCAGCATGGCCTGGAACACGGGATCGCCGTCGGACTCGCGCATGGCGTCGCGGATCAGGCGCGACAGGGCGTCGAGAAAGGCCTGCTTGATCGCTGGCGGCGGCGTGGCGTTGGTTGCGAGCGACTGGCGCGCCTGTTCGATGGCGATGGCCAGCGCGGTCGCGGGCGAGGCGCCCTCGGCGGGTATGCGTGACATGGCCGGCACGCGATAGCGCCGGGCGGTGCGGCGCAGGATGGCGTCGAGCAGGGAGATAGAGGGCGGCTGGGGCATGGCGCCCCAAGCCTACCGCGATGCCGCCGGCGCGGCAAACGCGCCGCGAGCCGGCCAGCAGCGGTTTACTTGAACAGCGCGGCGTTCTCTTGCAGGGCGGTGTCGGCGCATTGCGCGTCGAGGTTGCCGCCGGGGGCGCCTGCCACGCCGATGGCGCCGATCACGGCCGAGCCGGCCTTGACGGGGACGCCGCCGCCCAGCACCAGGAAGCCCGGAATGTCGGTCAAGGTGGCCGCGGCCGGGTTCTTCTGGACGTTTTCCAGCATCGTCAGCGTCGGGGTCTTGGCCGATGCGGCGGTGTAAGCCTTGGCGCGGCTGGCTTCGACGGTGTGCGGGCCGGCATTGTCGGCGCGGGCGAAAGCCTTGAGCAGGCCGGCGCGGTCCACCACCGAGGCGCTCACGTTGTAGCCCTTGGCCTGGCAGGCGGCGACGGTGTCCGCGGCCAGCTTCTGAGCGTCGGCCATGGACAGATTGCTTTCGTTGAGCACGGCGGCGTTGGCGGCGCCGGCGCAGGCGAACAGGGCGGCGAAAGCGATGAATTTGGGCGACATGTCTGTGTCCTTTGTGGGTCGGTGACAGGAACAGACAGATTAAAGATGGCGGCCGTTCGGCGGTATTCGGTCGGCTACGCTGGGGCCTCCGTAGGGCTACGGAGGTTACCTGTGCAAGTCCTAACCCAGCAGCCCCGCATACTCGCGGATCAGCCCGGCCAGGTTTTCCGCTTCCAGCTTGGCGAAGACGTTGGCGCGGTAGGTTTCGACGGTGCGCGGCGACAGGTCGAACTCGCGCGCGATCTCCTTGTTGCTCAGGCCCTGGACGATGCGTTCCAGCACGTCGCGCTCGCGCCCGGACAACTTGTCCAGCCGTTCCTGCGCGGCCTGGGTCACGGCGAGCTTGTCGCGGCTGGCGATGTGGGTGCGCACGGCCGCCTGCACGGCGTCCAGGAAGACGTCGTCGTCCACGGGTTTTTGCAGGAATTCCATGGCGCCGCCCTTGAACGCGCGGCGGCACAGGTCCACGTTGGCGTGGCCGGTCAGCATGACCACGGGCAGGTCGGATTGCTCGGCCAGCCGGCTCAGCACATCCAGGCCGCTGATGCCGGGCATGCGGATGTCCAGGACCACGCAGCCGATGGATTGCGGGTGCAACTGGGCCAGGAATGCCAGCGGATCGCCGTGGCTCTCACTGCGCAGGCCTACGCTGCGCAGCAGCAGCGCCAGGCCGTCGCGCACGGCGTCGTCGTCGTCGACCAGATAGACCAGAGGGGATTGTTCGAGCATGGGAGATTCCTGCGTCGTCAGGCGGCGGCGCGCGGCAGGCTTACCGTGAAGCAGGCGCCTGCCGGGCTGAGGTTGCGCGCGGCGATGCGGCCGTCCATGGAGCCGGCCAGCGTGTCGCACAGCGCCAGTCCCAGGCCCATGCCTTGTGGCCGCGTGGTGTAGAAGGGGGCGAACAGGCGCGGCAGCGCATCGGCGGCGATGCCGGGGCCGGTGTCGCTGACGCTGAACAGGTAGTCGTCGCCGTCGGCGCGGCCCTCCAGCGAAATCTGGCGCGGCCCTGGGACGTCGGCCAGCGCATCGGCGGCGTTCTGCACCAGGTTGTGCAGGATCTGCTCCAGCGCCACTCGGTCGCCCAGCGGACGGACGCCGGGGCTGGCGTTGTGCCAGTTCAGCCGTATGCCTTGCCGGGCCAGTTCCGCTTCGCGCAGAAAGCGCAGCGACGCCACCAGCGCGTCGGGGTCCAGCGCTTCGCGCCGGGCGGGCGAGCTGGGCTGCACCAGGGCGCGCATGCGGCTGATGATGTCGGCGGCGCGCTTGGCCTGTTCGGCGCTGGCCAGGAGCGCATGGCGCACGGCGGGGCGTTCCTCTTCGTCGTCCAGCAGCCGCTGGGCGGCCCGGGTCTGGGCCAGGATGGCGGTCAGCGGCTGGTTCAGTTCGTGGGCGATGCCCGCGGCCATTTCGCCCAGCGTGCTCAGGCGGGCCATGGCGCCCAGGCGCAGCTGTTCCTGCTGGCGGCGGGCCTGGGCGCGCGAACGCTGCCAGGCCGCGGCGCCGGCCACCAGCAGCGCGCTGGCCAAGCCCCAGGCCAGCCAGGTGGCCCACGGCCAGGCGTTCGGGGTTAGCTTGCGCGTGCTGCGCATCTGGAAGGGCTGGCTGGCCGCGCCCAGCGGTTTTTGCAGGGCCAGCGGCCAGCCGAGGACGGCCGCGTCCGGCTGCTTGTCCAGGAGGGGGAGCGGCGTCTGGTTCACGTTCAAGCTCAGGTTGGCCAGGCCGGGAGGAAAGTCGGCCGCGGGCACCAGCTGGCTGGCGTCCAGCAGCAGGCTCCAGCCCGAAGGGGCCACCAGCCAGTAGCGGGCCTGGTCCACCGGCAGCGTCACCGGCCGGCCCAGGCCGCGCGCGCGTTCAACGGCCGCCGCCAGGCCCGCAGGTTCCGCCACGCTGCCGGACCAGGCGCCGCCAGGCAGGTAGCCCAGCCCCAGGAGTTGCGGCATGGCCGGTTGCAGGCTGGGATACAGACGTTCGGGCGCCGGGGGATGGGACAGGGCGGCCAGGGTCGCCAGCACGGCTTCATGCTGCACCGTCTTCTGGCTCAGCATGCGCTGCGCCACGCTGGTGCTTTGGGTGAAGCGTTCGTACTGGTCCACATAGTCCTGCCGCCCGATCCAGAAGGCGCCGAGGGCGAACAGGACCAGCCAGCAGAAGAAGGCGCGAGCGCGCGATAGGGGATTCACGCCTGAAATTATGCCTTGCGGCCGGCGCGGGCAGGAATCCGTAGGGCTACGGAGGGCTGGCGCTCAGGCCGCCAGCCGCTGGGCGTCAGGGTCCGGCGCCTGCGAGCTGGCCGCGAGCGCGATCTGGTACAGCGCCGCCACCAGGTCCGATTGCGTTACCAGTCCGACCAGGTTGCGCGCTTCATCCAGCACCGGCACGCAATGCAGGCTGTCGGACATGGGGCGCGCCAGTTCGATGACGGGCAGGCCGGGGGTGGCGAAGGGGACTTCGCTGCGCATGCAGTCGGCCACCAGCAGGTCGGGCGCGGCGTCCGCGTCGACGGCGGCCAGCCGGGTCCGGCGCGCCAGCACATCGCCCTGGCTGACCATGCCGGCGTAGCGGCCGGCCGAATCCAGCACCGGCAAGGCCTGCAGGCGATGCTTGTCGAACAGGCGCACGGCGTAGTCCAGCGGATCCTGGGCCTGCACCGTGACCACGTCGCGCGACATGATGTCGGCGCAATGCACGTCGCCGAAGCGGCGCACGCTGGCGCGCATTTCCGCGGCCAGGACGATTTCTTCCAGGTCTTCCTTGCTGATGTCCAGCAGCTCGCCGCGCTGCGTGAGCGCTTCGTCCAGGTCGGTCAGGCTGAAGCCCAGGCGGGCGCTGGGAGCGAGGTCGCGCGTATTGTGGCCGGCGGCCGGATCGGCATGGCGGCGCGGATAGTTGCGCTTGAGCGCGCCATTGAAGACCACGGCGATGCACAGCAGGATGGCGGAATTCAGCGCCACGGGCCACAGCGCGAAGCCATAGCCCAGGCTGGCGACCGCGGGGCCGCCCAGCACCGCGGTCAGCGCCACCGCGCCGCTGGGCGGATGCAGGCAGCGCAAGGAGAACATGGCGCCGATGGCCAGGGCCACCGCCACGGCGGCGGCCACGCCGGGCACGGGGATGAATTGGGCGCAAAACACGCCAATCAGGGCCGAGACCAGATTGCCGGCCATGATGGACCAGGGCTGGGCGAGCGGACTGGCGGGGGCGGCGAACAGCAGCACGGCGGACGCACCCATGGGGGCGATGAACCAGGGGCTGGCGTCGCCCAGCGCGTGGCGGCCCACCCATTCCGTGCAGAACAGGCCGAGCAGCGCGCCCAGCGCGCCGTACAGTTTTTCGCGTCCGTTGACACCTACCGGCGCTGGCGCGAACGAGCCCAGCCAGCGCTTGATTGCTACACCCAAAACGATCTCCTCGCGCATCGATATGTCGCGGGGCGATAATTTATCACGCGGGGCAAAGCTGCACTGCATAAGCTTATGCAGCGGGGCGGGATTCAGGCGCTGCCGGAGTCGTCGCCGATGCGCGTGAGCAGGCGCGTCAGCAGCGGGCGCATGGCGCGCAGCTCTTCCAGGTGCGAGGCCGACAGGTCTTCGAGCATGCGTTCGGCGCGGGCGGTCAGCACCACCTCGACGCGGCGGCCATCCTCGGGATCAGCTTCGCGGCTGACCAGGTCCAGGCGCGCCAGGCGGCCCACCAGTTCGGCGGCGGTGTGGGGACGGATCAAGAGGCGTTCGGCGATCTCGCCCACGTACAGGCCGCGGCGGCCCGGGGCGTTCTTGCGGGTGCCCTTGATGGCGAGCAGGGCCTGGTGCTGTTGCGGCATCAGGTCCAGTCCGGCGGCCGCGTTTTCGCTGAACGCGGCGAAGCGGCGCAGCGCGTAGCGGAAGTCGGCCAGCAGTTCGTAGTCCGTGGAGGTCAACTGGGTAGGGGGCGGGGGCTGTTTCACCTGGCCGATTCTAATATATGTCGTGATACGATATATATGACGTATCGCAAATCCCTGCGGAATTCTTCCTCTCTTCGAACATGCCTCCCACTTCTTCCTCCGCCCGGGCCGCGTTGCGCCTGGGCGACTTCACCACGGACAAGCGCGTGGTCCTGCTCATGGGCCTGGCCATTCCGGTTGGCCTGGCCAGCGTGGCTGCGGCCTGGGCCTTGCTGCGCCTGATCGCGCTCTGCACCAATCTGGCCTACCACCACCAGTTTTCCTTCGAGGACCAGCCCATCACGACAGGCCACCTGGGACTGGCCTCCGTGGCCATTCCAGTGGTGGGCTGCCTCATCATCGGTCTCATGGCGCGTTACGGTTCGGAAAAGATCCGCGGCCACGGGATTCCGGAAGCGATGGAGGCCATCCTGATCGGCAAGAGCCGCATCCAGCCCAAGGTGGCGGTGTTGAAGCCGGTGTCTTCCGCCATCTCCATCGGCACGGGCGGCCCGTTTGGCGCCGAGGGCCCCATCATCATGACGGGCGGCGCCATCGGCTCGCTGTTGGCGCAGACCATCCACCTGGACGACGGCGAGCGCAAGACCCTGCTGGTGGCCGGCGCCGCCGCGGGCATGACGGCCATCTTCGCCACGCCATTGGCGGCGGTGCTGCTGGCGGTCGAGCTGCTGCTGTTCGAATGGAAGCCGCGCAGCTTCCTGCCGGTGGCGATGGCCGCGTTGGTGGCCGCGGCCACGCGCGCCTTCATGCTGGATGGCGGGCCGATATTCGCGTATTCGGGTTCGCTGACGTTCACGCCCGCGCATCTGCTGGCCTGCGCCGCCGTGGGCGTGCTGGCGGGGCTGGGTTCGGGCGTGCTGACCTCCATGGTCTACGCCGCCGAGGACCTGTTCGAAAAACTGCCGCTGCACTGGATGTGGTGGCCGGCCTTCGGCGGCCTGGTCATCGGCGTGGGCGGGCTGATCGAGCCGGCGGCGCTGGGCGTGGGCTATGACAACATCCGCCATCTGCTGGCGGGCGACCTGGCATTCCAGGCCGTGCTGCTGCTTCTGGCAGTCAAGGTCATCATCTGGTCCGTCGCGCTGGGCTCGGGGACCTCGGGCGGCGTGCTGGCGCCGCTGCTGATATTCGGCGGCGCGCTGGGCGCGCTGGCCACGCCGCTGCTGCCGCAGGCCGATCCGGGCTTCTGGGCGCTGCTGGGCATGGCGGCGATGATGGGCGGCACCATGCGCGCGCCGCTGACCGCGACCCTGTTCGCGGTGGAACTGACCGGCGACATGGGCGCGCTCCTGCCGGTATTGGCAGCCTGCGTGTTCGCGTATGGGATGACGGTGTTGCTGCTCAAGCGCTCCATCCTGACCGAGAAGATCGCGCGGCGCGGGCACCACATCAGCCGCGAGTACCGCGTGGACCCCTTCGACCTGCTGCGGGTCAGCCAGGTGATGACCACGCCGGTGCAGACCCTGCCGGCCGACTGGACGGTGGCGCAGGCCATCGCGCATTTCACGACGGCGCAGCCGGTGCACACCAGCTATCCGGTGCTGGATGCCGAGGGCGCGGTGGTGGGCGAAGTCACGCGCGCCGATACGCTGGCCTGGGCCATCGACGACGAGCAGACCGGGCGCACCCTGGGCGAGGCGCTGCAAGGCCGCGACCTGGTGTATGGCCATCCCGAGGAACTGGCCAGCCAGATCGCCGACCGCATGGCGCTGACCGGCGCGGGCCGCGTGCCCATCCTGGACCGGGCCAACGGCCGGCTGGTGGGCATCGTCGGGCGCAAGGACCTGTTCCGCTCCCGCGCGCGGCGCCTGCGCGAGGAAAGCCAGCGCACCGCGTACTTCCGCCGCACGCCCTCAGCGGGCGGGTGAGGCGCGCAGCTCCCACAGCACGTCCAGCACGTGCCGGGTGGCTTGCTCCACCTGCCCGGCGCGGTGCGCGATGCCCAGCGGGCGCCATAGCGCGGGCCGCAGCGCGCGCATCTCGATGCGCGGATCCGGCTGCGGCGCGGTAGCCTCGTGCGGCAGCAGCGTGGCGCCGTAGCCCGCGGCCACCAGGCTCTTGATCGCGTCGTTGTAATTCAGCTGGATGCGGGCGCGCGGGTTCAGGCCCGCCGCGGCGAACCATTCTCCCGTCAGGCGCGACAGCCGCGTGCTGGCGTCGTTCAGGATCAGCGGCCGTTCGGCCAGCCAGGCCGGCGTCAGGCGCGCGGGCGCTTTCCAGCCCGCGGGCAGGAAGGCCACGACCGGGTCGCGCCGCCAGGGGCGCAGCACCAGGCCTTCCAGCGGCGGTTGGGGCAGGGCCACCAGGCCCAGGTCCAGCGAACCGTCGGCCAGGCGCAACAGGGTTTCCTGCGAAGTCAGCACGGCCACCTGCACGTCGATGCCGGGGTGGTTGCGGCCCAGCGTTTCCAGGGCCTGCGGCAGCAGATGGGCGATGGCGCCGGTGGAGGCGCCCAGCCGCACGCGTCCGGCCAGTCCCTGCACCTGCCGCTGCACGTCGTCCAGCGCCTGGTCGGCCTCGGCCAGCAGGCGGCGCGCGCGTTCCAACAGGGTTTCGCCGATGGAGGTGGGGCGGACCTGGCCGCGCTTGCGCGTGAGCAGCGGCGCGCCGATGCGCGCTTCCAGGTCGGCGACGTGCAGGCTGACGGTGGGCGGCGCCAGATGCAGGGCGCGGGCGGCGTCTGCGAACGAACCCAGGTCGGCGATGGCGACCAGGGTGCGCAGGCGGTCCAGGCTGATTTCACGCATGGCGGTTTCGTTCAGGAAAGCTGAATTGGATAGTCATGATATTCGACTTTTGTTATCCAGCGTCCGCGCCGATGATGGAGTCCTGCGCCCGGAACCTTCAGGCGCACCCTTTGATCCAGGATGCAAGCGCCATGACCCAACCTCTAGTTTTCATCGACGGCGACCAGGGCACCACCGGCCTGCAGATCCACGAACGCCTGCACGGGCGCACGGATCTGCGGCTGTTGACGCTGCCCGAGGCAGAACGCAAGGACCCGCAGCGCCGCGCGCAGGCGATCAACGGCTGCGACATCGCCATCCTCTGCCTGCCCGATGAGCCGGCGCGCCAGGCCGCCGCTTCCATCGTCAATCCCGCGGTCCGGGTGATAGATGCCAGTTCCGCCCACCGCACGACGCCGGGCTGGGTCTATGGTTTTCCGGAAATGAACGCGGAGCAGGCCGGGCTGATCGCCCAGGCGCGGCGCGTCAGCAACCCCGGCTGCTATCCGACGGGCGCGGTCGCCTTGCTGGGCCCCCTGGTGCGTGCCGGGCTGGTGCCGGCCGACTATCCGGTGGTGGTGCACGCGGTGTCCGGCTATTCGGGCGGCGGTCGCGCGGCGGTGGACGCCTACGAAGCCGCGGACGGCGTGCCGGGACCGGCGTTCCAGCTCTACGGCCTGGGCCTGGCGCACAAGCACACGCCCGAGATCGAACGGCATGCGGGCCTGACGCAGCGGCCGGTGTTCGTACCGGCCTATGGCGCCTACCGCCAGGGCATCGTCCTGACCGTGCCGCTGCAGCTGCGCCTGCTGCCGGCGGGCGTGACCATGGAGCGCCTGCACGCCTGCCTGCAGCAGCACTACGAGGGCGCCAGGCACGTGCAGGTCGTGACGCCGCAGGACGCGGCCGCCCATACGCATCTGGATCCGCAGGCGCTCAATGGCACCAACGATCTGCGCCTGGCCGTCTACGGCAATGCGCAGCACGGGCAGGTGCTGCTGACGGCGGTGTTCGACAACCTGGGCAAGGGCGCGTCGGGCGCGGCGGTGCAGAACCTGGGCCTGATGCTGGGCGCGATGCGATAAGCGTCGCGCCTGCGCGGGCTCAGGCCGGGTCCGCCAGCGTCTCCACCACCAGGCGGCGCAACCAGACGGTGCCCGGGTCGCTTTCGAAGCGGGCGTGCCAATGCACGGTCACGGACAGCGGCGGCAGCGCGATGGGCAGCGGGCGTATCTGAAACGCGTCGTCCTGGTTGAACCAGACCGCGGCCCGCAGCGGCAGGGTCATGGTGAGATCGGTGCGCCGCACGATCTCGGCCGCGGCCGAGAAATGCGGCAAGGTGAGATAGGGCCTGCGCGGCAGGCCGGCCTCGCTCAGCACATCGTCCAGCAAGCGGTGGGCGCTGGCGCGCGAGGCCACCAGGATGTGGTCTAGACGCTTGTACTGGCTGCGCGTGAGGCCCGCCGACAACACCGGATGGCCGCGCCTGCCCATGCAGGTGTAGCGTTCGCTGAACAGTTCCGCGTGGCAGGTTTCGCTGCCCAGTCCGGCCAGGTTGCCGATGGCGAGATCGACCTCGCCTTCTTTAAGCGCCTGCGGCAGCCGTTCCAGCGGGATCTCCAATACTTCCACCTGCAGGCGCGGCGCCAGGGCGTGCACGCGTTCCATCAGCGACGGCAGGAACACCATTTCGCCGATATCGGACATGGACAGGCGAAAGCGCCGGGTGCTGCTGGCCGGCTCGAAGCGCTGCCGCAGGCTGACGGCTTCCGCGAAGCTGTTCATGCCGCGCTCTATGGGTTCGGCCAGGGCAAAGGCGACCGGCGTGGGCTGCATGCCGGAGGCCGTGCGCGCAAACAAGGGATCGTCGAATTTTTCGCGCAGGCGCGCCAGCGCGTAGCTCACGGCGGGCTGCGTCAGGTTCAGGCGCTGCGCCGCGCGGGTGACGCTGCGCTCGTGCAGCACGGTCAGGAAAACCCGCATGAGGTTCAGGTCGAAGTCCATGCATGCCCCTTATATCAGCCTGATTTATAAGATAAATAATAGCCATAAATTTGACATATAAATAGTTGATTCCTAGACTAATTTCAAAGGGCTGGGGCAACGCTTGCCGATGGCCGCAACACAGGGGAAGCACCGCCATGCATGCGTTGACACTGCCGTCGTTGTTGCTGGAGCAGGGCGCCCGTTGGGGCGAGCGCATATGGGTGCAGGCGCCGGGCGGCTCGCTGCGGTATGGCGACGCTCCCGGGCATGCGGCCGCCTGGGCGGCGCGCCTGGCCGCGGCCGGCGTCGCCCGGGGCGACCGGGTCGGGTTGATGGCCGGCAACCGGCACGAGTTCCTGTCCATCGTGCTGGGCTGCGGCTGGCTGGGCGCGGTGGTGGTGCCCATCAACACGGCGTCGCGCGGCATGCAGCTGCAGCACATCCTGGCCAACAGCGGTTGCCGCTTGCTGGTGGCCGACGCCGCGTCCTGTCCGGCGCTTGCGGCGCTGGACATGCAGCCCCTGGCCTTGAACCGCATCTGGTTGCTGGACGGGAATGCCGACGCGCTGCCGGTGCATGCGTGTCCGCCACCCCCTGTGCCGGATACGCCGCTGCCGCCGGCAGCCGAGCTTGGGCCGGGAGACACGTTGGCCATCCTGTACACCTCGGGCACGTCCGGCCTGTCCAAAGGCGTGTGCTGTCCGCACGCGCAGTTCTATTGGTGGGGCAGGATCGCCGCGCGCAACCTGGAAATCAGCGCGAGCGACGTGCTCTACACGAGCCTGCCGCTGTTCCATACCAATGCCCTGAACGCCTGCTTCCAGGCGCTGGTCACGGGGGCGACCATCGTCTGCGACGAGCGCTTCTCGGCCAGCCGCTATTTCGACCGGCTCGAGGCCACGGGCGCCACGGTGACCTATCTGCTGGGCGCCATGGTGCCCATGCTGCTGGCGCAAGCGCCTGCCGCGGCCGAACGGCGCCACCGCGCGCGGATCGCGCTGGCGCCCGGGGTTCCGGAACGCTTCCATGCGGCGTTCGCCGAACGCACCGGCATGGCGTTGTTGGAGGGCTACGGTTCCACCGAAACCAATTTCGCGCTGGGTGGCACGCTGGCCGAACAGCGCCCCGGCACGATGGGGCGCGCCGCGCCCGAATTCGATGCGATGGCGGCCGACGAACACGACGCGGCGGTGCCCGACGGCACGCCAGGTGAATTGCTGTTGCGCGCACACACGCCGTACGCCATCGCCACTGGCTATTTCGGCATGGACGGCAAGACGGTGGAAGCCTGGCGCAACCTGTGGTTCCACACGGGAGACCGGGTGGTGCGCGATGCGGACGGCTACTTCCGCTTCCTGGACCGCATGAAGGACGCCATCCGCCGGCGCGGCGAGAACATTTCCTCGTATGAGGTGGAGCAGGTGCTGCTGGCGCATCCGTCGGTCGCGGCCGCCGCGGTCTATGCGGTGCGTTCCGAGTTGGCCGAGGACGAGGTCATGGCGGCGCTGGTCTACAAGTCCGGGCAGGCCATTGCGCCCGAGGCGCTGCTGGATTTCTGCCAGCCTCGCATGCCGTATTTCGCCGTGCCGCGCTATCTGCGCGTGCTGGACGATTTGCCGCGCACCGAGAACGGCAAGATCCGCAAGTTCCACTTGCGGGATGAGGGTATCACTGGCGACGCCTGGGACCGGGACGCCGCTGGCTATCGCGTGGCGCGCTGAGCGCCGCAGGTTCATTCAAACAGACTAGGGGCGGCAATGACGATGGCATACAAGGGGGCGGCCGCGGCCGCTGGCGACGATGCGCGCAGAAAGCGCACGCGGCGCGTGGTGATGGCGTCCGTCGCGGGCAACGCGATGGAATGGTATGACTTCTTCATCTACGGCACGGCGGCGGCGCTGGTGTTCGGCGAACTGTTCTTTCCCAAAGGCACCGACCCGCTGCTGGGCACCATGGGGGCGTTCGCGGGTTTTGCCGTGGGCTTCCTGGCGCGGCCGCTGGGCGGCGTGATCTTCGGCCATATCGGAGACCGCTGTGGCCGCAAGCTGGCGCTGGAATGGACCCTGGGCCTGATGGGGGTAGCCACCTTCCTGATCGGGTTGTTGCCGACCTATGAGCAGGTCGGCTTCTGGGCGCCGGCGGCCATGGTGCTGCTGCGCATCCTGCAAGGCGCGGCCGCGGGCGGGGAGTGGGGCGGCGGCGTGCTGCTGATCAGCGAGGCGGTCGGAGGCAAGCGCCGCGGCTACTTCTCGTCCTTCAGCCAACTGGGGGTGGCGGGCGGCTTCGTGCTGTCGTCGGGCGTCTTCATGCTGGCGCAGCAGCTGCCGCAGGAAGCCTTCATGAGCTGGGGCTGGCGCCTGCCGTTCCTGCTGAGCGTGCTGATCTTCGGCGTCGGCCTGTACATCCGCAAGCACATCCCCGAAAGCGATGAGTTCGTGCAGGCCGCCAAGACCGCCAAGCGCGGCATGCCGGCGGTGGAGGTGTTCCGCCGCTATCCGCGCCAGGTCTTTACCGCGATGGGACTGCGCGTGGCCGAGAACGGCGGGTCGTACATCTTCCTGGCGTTTGCACTGGCCTATGGCAAGTTCCTAGGCATTCCCAACGATGTCATGCTGGGCGGCGTGCTGGTATCGATGTTCATCGAGCTGGGCACGCTGGTCTGGTTTGGCCATCTGTCCGACCGCATCGGGCGGCGCACGGTGTACCTGATAGGTTCGGCTGGCCTGGTGCTGGTGGCCTTTCCGTTCTTCTGGCTGGTGCAGACCAAGGAGCCGGTGTGGATATTCCTGGCCTTTTTCCTGGGCAACACGGTCTGCCACGCCGCCATGATAGGTACTCAGCCGGCATACTTCGCCGAGCTGTTTCCCGCGGAGGTCCGCTATACCGGCCTGGCGTTGGGCCACGAACTCGCCTCTGTGTTCGCCGGCGGACTGTCGCCGTTGATCGCCATGGCGCTGCTGCGCAAGTATGAGTCGGCGACGCCGGTGGCGTGGTTCCTGGTGGGTATGGCCGCGGTCACCGTGGTCACCTTGCTGCTGACGCGCGAACCGCCGCGGCAGGAGTCGGAGTGAGCGCGGTGCGCGGCCCGGGCATCGTTGGCGTGGGCGAAACGCCTTCGCTGCGTCATCCCGGCCCCGGGACCAGCACGGCCGGCCTGTTGGCCGAGGCGATCGCCCAGGCGCTGCGCAGTGCAGGGTTGGAGCCCGGCGATGTGGATGGGCTGGGCGTGGCTTCGTTCACGCTGCGCCCCGACCGCGCGATCGATCTGGCGTGGCGCCTGGGACTGCGGCTGAACTGGTGCATGCAGGACGAGATGGGCGGCGCCAGCGCCATCAATCTGCTGCGCCAGGCCTGGCTGGCGTTGGAAGCCGGGCAGGCCAAGACCATCGTGCTGGTGGCGGGAGACCATTTCACGGGCGCGGATTTCGCCGGGCTGGTGCGCGGCTACAACCGCAGCGCGCAGGACTATCTCAGCCCCTTGGGCTGCGAGGGGCCGAATCCCTTGTTCGCCATGCTCACGCAGCGGCAGATGGCGCATACCGGCCTCACCCGCGAAGACTATGGCGCGTTGTGCGTCGCGCAGCGGCTATGGGCGGTGGGCAACTCCAACGCGGCGTATCGCGAGCCCTTGAGCCTGGCGCAGTACCTGGCCGCGCCCATGGTCGCGCCGCCGCTGGGGCGCCTGGATTGCGTGCCGGTGGTCAGCGGCGCTTGCGCGCTGGTGCTGAGCGCGCGTCCGGCAGCGATCAGCGTGCGGCTGCTGGCCAGCGATGCCCGCTACAACGGCGACCAGCAGGAAGGCGATGGGCTGCAGACGGGCATCGCGGCGTTTGCGCCCGTGCTCTGGCAGCGCGCGGGCCTGGGGCCGCAAGATATGGATGTGCTCAGCGTCTACGACGACTATCCCGCCATGGCGCTGGCGCAGCTCTGCGATCTGGGCTTGGCCCGCGCGGACGATCTGCCGGGCTTCATCGCGCGCCGCCTGGCCACCCGCGATTTGCCGGTCAACACCGCGGGCGGCCAGTTGTCCGCCGGGCAGGCGGGTACGGCTGGCGGCATGCATGGCCTGGTCGAGGTGGTCCGCCAGTTGCTGGGGCAGGCAGGAGATCGGCAGGTGCGCGGCGCGCGCCACGGCGTGGCCACCGGCTACGGCATGGTGCAGCTGCGTTACGGCATGTGCGCCAACGCCGCGGTGCTGGCCCGGGAGGAAGCATGAGCGTCAACGTCAGCCAGTGCTGCAGCTGCGGCCATCTGGTCTATCCCGCCCGCCTGTGGTGCCCGGCCTGCGGCCATGGGCAGGCGCGGCCGGCGGCGGTGGAGCATGCGGAATTGCAGGCATGGACCGAGTTGCCGTCCCGGGACGGCGGGCCTGCCGCGCTTGTCGCCACGGTCCGGGCGCTGCCGGCGGGACCCGTCCTGGTCGTGCGGCTGGAAGAACCTCTCACGCATGTGGGCCAGCGCCTGCGGCTGTTCGAACGCGAGATGCATGGGCGGCCTTTGCCTTGGGCCCGTGCCGCGGCCGAGCCGCAGGCCTGAAACCCCAACGCGTCAATCGCCGCTGGCCGGCGTCTGGATCGCCTCCAGGCGCTGGGCCAGCGAGGCCGCCGACAGCTCGCCCACGCGCAGGTCCACCAGACGTCCCTGGGCATCCAGGAACAGCGTGGCCGGCAGGCCGCGGTTGCTCATCTGGCGCGAGGTCGCGCCTGCCGGATCGAGCAGCACATTGCGCAGCGACGGCGCGTGCCGCGCCAGGAACGCCGTGACGTCCGGCGGCGCTTCGGCCTGATTCAGGAAGACGAAATTCACATCGGGATGCGCCGCTTGCGCCGCGGCGAAAGCAGGCATTTCGCGGCGGCAGGGCGGACACCAGCTTGCCCACAGATTGATGACGGTGGGCCTGCCTTGGTAGGCCGCGAGCGCCGCGGGCGCGCCATCCAGCTGGCGCAGGGCAATGGCGGCCAGTTCGGGCTGGGCCTGCGGCGTGGGCGCCAGCCAGCGGCCGCCGCCTATCCAGACCGCGCTGGCCAGCGCCAGCGCGCCCAGCAGCGCGGGCCGCGGGGCCTGCCGGCGCAAGGCCGCGTACAGCGTATAGATCCAGGCCGCGCCAAGTCCGGCCATGCCGGCCCAGCCGCCATCGCGCAGGTCCAGGATCCTGAGCGGATTCTCGATGAAGTGGGCCTGGTATTGCCAGACGAAGCCGAGCCGGGCGACGACCAAGCCGATGATCAACGCGCGCCATGGCACCGCAGCCGTATCGGGCCGTGGCTGTTGCTTGCGGGCGAAGATCCGGGCGGCCAGCAGCCCGACGGCGGCGGCGGCGATGAGGACCAGCAGGTCCGAGGGAAAGACGAGGGGACCGATGCGGATGGCGGGCGTCATGCGTGAACCTGGAACTGGCGCGGCGGGGATCAGGCAGCTTGCTGCAGCTTGGCCGGGGCCTGGGCGATGCGGCGGGTGATTTCGTCGGCGGCGCGGCAGATCAGGCCGGCCAGGTAGTCCTCGCGGAAGGCCGCGAAGGCGTCCTGCATGCCGATGAGCGTGATGCTGCCCAGCACATGGTTCTCTTCATCGAAGATCGGCGCGGCGATCCCGGTCTTGCCGGAATCCAGTTCGCCCGACGAGATGCAGTAGCCAGCCTTGCGCACTTGCAGCATGGCCCGGGAAAAGGACTTCCAGTCCTGGCCCAGCCGCTGCATGTCGGGCGCATCGGCGTGCTCGTCGTAGACGCGGCGCAGTTGGCGCGGCCCCAGATTGGCCAGGATCACGCGGGCGGTCGCGCTGCGCAAAAGCGGCATGTGCCGGCCGCGGCCGAAGTTCAGGGCCTGGGTATTGCGCCCCGCCTGCTGGTGCACGTTGATCACCTTGTCGTCGTAGCGCGCGCTGAGCAGCACGTCCAGCCCGGTCTGGCCGGACAGCTCCTCGATCAGGTCGCGGCTGACCGTCAGCATGGGGTCGTACTCACGCATTTGCAGGTCCAGCGCGATGATGCGCGGGCCCAGCGCGTAGCCGGCGGGCAGGCGCACCAGCAAGCCGCAGGCGCACAGTTCGCGCACGTAGCGGTAGGCGGTGGCGGGCGCGTAGCCCTGCAACTGGCAGATGGCGTCGACGTCCAGGACCGGCCGGTCGGGCTGAAAGAGGTCCAGGACATCGAGCATGCGGCGAAGACTGTTCATGTGTGTGAGACGTGGGAAGGCAGACGTGCTGCGAGGGTGCACCAAGGGACGCGTATTGGCAAATCGCCCCGCGGCGCGCGCCGCGCACGCGTGTGTATAGGAGATTTTTTCGGATCTATCAAATAGATAATTCTAATAAATTATCACGCATCAATCCGCCAAAAGAAATTGCACATTTATCAAATTACGATAAAGTAGCAAAAAAAGGAGGCGGTAATCATGACCGGAGCTAGTGCCTTGCTGGAGGCTCTGCGCAAGCAGGGCGTGGAAGTCTGTTTCGCCAATCCCGGCACGACCGAGCTGGACCTGGTGCGTGCGCTGGAGGAGGTGCGCGGCATGCGCTGCGTCGTCGGCCTGCAGGAAAACGTCTGCACTGGCGCGGCCGACGGCTATGGCCGCCTGGCCGGCAAGCCGGCCGCGACCCTGCTGCATCTGGGGCCGGGCTTCGCCAATGGCATTGCCAATCTGCATAACGCGCGCCGCGCCCGCACCCCCATCGTCAACATCATCGGCGACCACGCCAGCTGGCACCTGGAATGCGACGCGCCCCTGACCTCGGACATCGAATCTCTGGCGCGTCCCGTGTCCGGCTGGGTGGAACGGATCGCGTCCGCCCAGGACGCGGCGGACGCCGCGCGCGCCGCGGTGCGGGCCAGCCTGGCCGATGGCGGCCAGGGCGCGACGCTGATCTTTCCCGCCGACTTCCAGGCGGAAAGCGTGGCGGAGGATTCGGCGGACGCCGCCGCCGAGGCCGCGGCGGAACCTGAGGCATTCGACGCGTCCGCCGCATGGCAGCGCTTGAGCCGCGCGCAAAAGCCGCTGTTCCTGCTGGGCGGAGGCGGACCGGCCAGCGGCCTGGGCCGGCGCGCGCAGATCGCCGCCGCGCGCCTGTGCGCGGCCCTGGGCGGCACGGCTTACGCCGAGACCTTCCCCGCCAGATCGGAGCGCGGCCGGGGCCTGCCGGACTTCGACCGGCTGCCGTATTTCCCGGAACCGGCTCGCGCCGCGCTGGATGCCGCCGACCTGGTGGTGCTGGTGGGGGCGCTGCCGCCGGTGACGTACTTCGGCTATGCCGGCCATCCCAGCCGGCTGGTGCCGGCGGAACGTCTGCTGGAACTGGCTGCAACCGGCCAGGACGCGGCATCGCGCCTGGAGGCGCTGGCCGAATTGGCGGGCGCGCCGGCTTTCGAACCCGCCGCCGCGCCGTTGCCCGAACCGGCGCCGGGAGCCTTGACGCCGCAATCCATCGCGGCCGTGGTGGCGCGGGCCTTGCCCGAAAACGCCATCGTCTCGGTCGAGGGCGGCACCTGCGGCTATCCGCTGTATGCCGCGTCCGCCGGCGCCGCGCCGCACTCCGTGCTGACCAATACCGGCGGCGCCATCGGCCAGGGCCTGCCCGTCGCCATGGGCGCCGCCATCGCCTGCCCGGAGCGCCGCGTGGTGGCCGTGCTGTCCGACGGCAGCACCCAATACACGATCCAGGCGCTGTGGTCGCTGGCGCATGAAAACCTGCCGGTGACGGTGCTGATCGCCGCCAACCACCAGTACGCCATCCTGCGCAACGAGCTGCGCCGGGGCAATGCCGTGCTGGGCGAGCGCGCGGCCGAACTGACCGCGCTGGACCGCCCGCGCATCGACTGGGTGGGGCTGGCGTCCAGCTACGGGGTGCGGGCCAGCCGCGCCACGACGTCGGAAGAACTGGCCGCGCAGCTGGAATCCGCGCTGCGCCAGCCGGGGCCGGTCCTGATCGAGATGGCGCTGTAGGCGCCGCCATATATACAAGGAGCATCAAAGCATGGACTTGCAACTCAAGGGGAAAGTCGCGGTGGTCACGGGCGGCAGCCTGGGCATCGGGCGCGCGGTGACCGAAGCGCTGGCGGCCGAAGGCGTGCGCGTGGCCATCGTGGCGCGCCGCCAGGCGCAGCTGGACGAAGTGGCCGCCGACATCACCCGCGCCACGGGCGTGGAAGTGCTGGGCGTGGCGGCCGACGTGTCGGATACCGCCCAAGTCAACGCCATGATGCAGCGCGTGGCCGAACACTTCGGCCGCATCGACATCCTGGTCAATGGCGCGGCCCATCCGGGCGGGCTGGTGCGCAGCGAGATCGACGAGGCCGACCCCGAAGGCCTGCTGGAAGACATCAACATCAAAGTGGTGGGCTATATGCGCTGCGCCAAGGCGGCCGCGCCGCACATGCGCCAGGGCGGCTTTGGCCGCATCGTCAACATCGGCGGCCTGACCGGGCGCGGCAGCAAGCAGCTCTCGGGCATGCGCAACGTGGCCATCTGCCACATGACCAAGACCCTGTCGGACCAGCTGGGTCCGCACGGCATCACGGTCAACGTGATCCATCCGGGCGTGGTCGAAACGCCCCACATCCACGAGCTGTACGAAAAGGAAGCCGCCAAACAGGGGCTGACCGCCGCCCAGGTCGAGGCCAACTATGCCCGCGCCACGCCCATACGCCGGGTGCTGCAGCCGGCGGAGATCGCCGACGCGGTGCTGTTCCTGGCGTCGCCGCGGGCGGGCGCCATCACCGGCGAATCGCTGGGGGTGGACGGCGGCATCACGCGCGGCATCTTTCTTTGAACCGCTGAACCTTATTCGGGGAGTCTGGATATGCAAGGCACGATACTGGTCGGCACGGCCGGCCAAGGAATACTGCGCAGCGTGGACGACGGCGCCACCTGGCACCGCTTGGGGCTGAAGGAAGCCATCGAGTTCGATGGCACGGTGCGCTGCCTGGCCGTGGACCCGGCCGATCCGCGCCGCGTGTTCGCCGGCGCCGACGCCGGCATGTGCGTCAGCACCGACGGCGGCGCGCATTTCACGCGGGTCGACAGCCCCATGAACGGCATGACCGTCTGGGCCATGGCGATCGACCCCACGGATCCGCGGCGCATGTACGCCGGTACCGGCGCGCCCTCGCGCGCGGCCATGTTCCGTTCGGTGGACGGCGGCGCCAGCTGGCAGCGCCTGTCGCCCGAACTGCCGGAATTCTGCCGCGGCGTGAACCGCCCGCGCATCCTGTCGGTCTGCGTGGATCCGGATGACGGCCGCGAGGTTTGGTTCGGGGTCGAGGAAGGGGGGCTGTGGCACAGCCGCGACGGCGGCGATACCTGGTCGCGCGAGGACGAGGAGGGCAATGCCGATGCCATCGCCAACCCCGACATCCATTGCGTCGCGGTGCTGCCAGCCACGGCCGCCGCGCCCAAGACCGCCATGGTGCTGACCGTGAACTCCGTCTATCTCAGCGAGAACGGCGGCCGGCGCTGGGAGGGCGTGGCCTCCAAGTCGCGCTTTGACGGCATGTACTACACCCGCACGGTGCAGGCGCTGCCGGACGACCCCGACACGCTGCTGCTGGCCATCGGCGACGGCACCCCGGGCACGCGCAGCAGGATCTACCGTTCATCCGACCGTGGCCGCAACTGGCAGCCGGCGCTGCTGCACACGCCGCCCAATTCCACCTTCTGGGCCTTCGGCGTGCACGCCGCCGACCCGCGGCTGGCGTTCGCCGGCACCAAGTACGGCCATCTGTTCCGTTCCACCGACGGCGGCCGCAGCTGGTTCAAGGAATGGCGCGACTTCAGCGAAATCACCGCCGTGGCCTGGACGCCGTATGCCGCGCCCGTGACCGCGCATCCCCAGTCCGTCAACTGACACCCCGCCCGAGACCGCCATGTCCACCACCACCACCACCACGCTAGCGCCGGCAGACCGCCGGCCGCGCATCGCGCGCACCCATCTGGCCCTGTTCGTGCGCGACCCGTTCGCGTCGGCGCCCTGGTACGAATCCGTGCTCGGCATGCAGGAGACCGCGCGCGGCGAGCAATGGGTGTTCCTGTCCTTCGGGCGCAAGCACCATGACATCGCCCTGATCCGCGCGGCCGAAGGCGAGCCCGCCCGCGGCCCCGTCAACATGCAGCACTACGGCCTGGAGATCGAAGGCGACGTGGACGAACTGCGCCGTCTCTACGGCATGCTGCTGGCCAAGGGCGTGGAGGTGGTGAAGATCACCGACCACAAGGTCGGTTACGGCCTGTACTTCACCGACCCGGACGGCCACCGCTTCGAGTTCTTCTGCGAAACCGTGCACGGCGACGAAGAGGGCAAGCGGGTACTGCACGACCACAACGCGCCCAGCGTCCCCATGACGCTGGACCCTCTTTGACCGCCCGCGCGGCGCATCCCTTCCTGATCCCACACTTTCTGGAGCATCCATGAGCAACACCAACTTCGGTCCTTACCGCATCCGCAAATGGTATTTGCAGATCGACGACACCCTGGCCACCGAAACCGGCGAACCGGCCGACGGCGAGCCGCTGCGCAAGATCGTCATTGCGGCCGCGCTGCACAACCCCTATGCGGGGCGCTTCGAGCGCGACCTGTCGGGCTACGTCGAACCTTCGGGCGTGCTGGGTGAGGAATTCGGCCGGCGCATCATCGCCGCGGCCGGCGGCCAGCCGCTGGAAAGCTACGGCAAGGCCTGCGTGGTGGGCACGGACGGCGAGTACGAGCACGGCAACGCGCTCCTGACCACCATCTTCGCCGAACCCGTGCGCGCAGCGCTCGGCGGCGGCAAAGCCTGGGTGCCGTCCACCGGCAAGCGCGGCGGCCCTGGCACCGTCATCGATATTCCGCTGGCGCACAAGGACGCGCTCTATGTCCGTTCGCACTACGACAGCGTGACCGCGCTGTTCGGCGACGCGCCCAACCGCGACGAAGTGCTGATCGCCTTCGCCTTCGCTACCCGCGGCCGCCTGCATGCGCGCCTGGGCGGCATCCCTGCCAGCGAAATCCAGGGCAAAGACGGACTCTGCTGAAAGGAAGCCCACATGCAACGCCGCGACACCGACATCGCCGTCAACGGCTTGACCCTGCATCTGACCGAATGGGGGCCGCAGGAAGGCCGGCCGCTGTTCATGCTGCACGGCATCCGGGGCTACGCCGAGACCTTCGCCGGCATCGCGCAGGCCTTGCAGCCGGACTTCCGCGTGCTGGCCTATGACCAGCGCGGGCGCGGCGCCAGCAGCTGGGATCCGGAGCGCAACTACTACACCGACGCCTACGTCGACGACCTGGCGGGCGTGGCCGACGCCCTGGGCCTGGACCGCTTCGACCTGCTGGGCCATTCGATGGGCGGCATCGCTGCCATCGTCTTCGCCGCGCGTTACCCGCAGCGCGTGCGGCGCCTGATCGTCGAGGACGCCGGTCCCGCGGCCTTCGAAGGCAGCGCGGGCGCGGCGCGCATCCAGCGCGAACTGCGCGAGACGCCCGAGTCCTTTGCCGACATCGTCGCGGCTCGTGAGTACCTGCGCGCGCTGCGGCCCAGCGTGACCGAGGCCGCCCGCGAGGAACGGCTGCGCCACATGCTGAAGGAAGACGGGGTGGGCGGCTGGACCTGGCGCCACGACCATGCCGGCATCGCCGCCACCCGGCTGGACCCTGATCCGGCGCGCGTGGTGGACCTGTGGCCGCAGGTCCAGGCGCTGGGCTGTCCGACCCTGGTCGTGCGCGGCGGGCGTTCGGACTATTTGCAGGCCGAGACCGCCCGCGGCATGGCGGCGCGCAACCCGAACGTGGAATGGGTCGAGATCGAAGGCGCCGGCCATTACATCCATGACGACCGGCCGGCCGCCTTCGAGCAGGCCGTCGGCGGGTTCCTGCGGCGCGCCTGAGGCGCGCCCGAGGCGCAACCCGCCAGGCACAAGACAAGAATCCAAGGGAGAGCCGAGATGGCGCATATCGTAGAAGTGCCGGTGCTGGTGGTGGGCGCCGGGCCGGTCGGCGTGACGCTGGCCAATCTGCTGGGCAGCTATGGCGTGGAAACGCTGGTGCTGGAACGCAACCAGGACGTGCTGGACTATCCGCGCGCGGTGGGCCTGGATGACGAGGCCATGCGCACCTTCCAGAGCGCGGGCCTGGCCGATGAGATGCTGCGCGACATGATCCAGAACGTGCCCATGCGCATGTACACGCGGACCAAGCGCTGCTTTGCCGAGATCCTGCCGGCCACGCGCGAGTTCGGCTGGTATCGCCGCAACCTGTTTTCGCAGCCGCTGGGCGAGCGTACCCTGCGCGCCGGGCTGCGGCGCTTTCCCCATGTGACGCTGGAACTCGGCGCGGAGCTGCTGTCGCTGACGCAGGATGAGCGCGGCGTCACGGTGCGGGTGCGCGATGCCGAGAGCGCCGAGCGCGAGATCCGCACGCAATACCTGCTGGCCGCGGACGGCGGGCGCAGCACGGTACGCGAGCGCATCCTGCAATTGCCCTTCGACGGCAACACGCATCCGCGCAAATGGGTGGTCATCGAATGCGACCAGGATCCCCTGGACGCGCCTTACACCGCGCTGCATTGCGAGCCGCGCCGCCCCTACGTCTGCCTGCGCCTGCCTTATGGCCTGCGGCGCTGGGAGTTCATGCTGTTTCCCGGAGAGGACGGCGAGCAGATGCTGCAGCCGGACAAGGTGCAGGAACTGCTGCGCCACCATGTGGCCGATCCGGCCAGACTCAATGTCATCCGCGCCCGCGTCTATACCCACAATTCGCGGGTGGCGCGCAGTTTCGTCTCGGGCCGGGTCTGCCTGGCGGGCGATGCCGCGCACCTGACCCCGCCCTGGATCGGCCAGGGCCTGAACGCCGGCCTGCGCGACGCCTTCAACCTGGCCTGGAAGGTGGCCTGGATCGTGCAGGGCCGCCTGGACCCGGCTGCCTTGCAGAGTTACCACGATGAACGCCACAGCCATGCCCGCGCCATGATCTCGCTGGCCGACATGTTCGGCGCCATGCTGTCGCAGACCAATCCCGTGCTGGCGGCGCTGCGCGACACATTCTTCCTGTCGATCCGGAACATTCCGAAAATTCGCGACTATGTGCTGCAGATGAAGTTCAAGCCCATGCCGCGCTATAGCCGCGGCGTGGTGGGCGACAGCGCCGACAAGACGCAGCGCGAGTGCATCGGCCGCATGTTCATCCAGCCGCTGGTGGAATGCGAGAACGGCGCCACGCAGCGCCTGGACGAGGCGCTGGGGGCGGGTTTCGCCCTGATAGGGTGGCGACGAGATCCGCGCGCCGGGCTGCCGCCGGCCCTGCGCGCGCAGCTCGACAAGCTGGGCTGCCGCTACGTGGCGGCGCAGCGCGCGCGTAGCGGCTGCGATCCCGACGAGCTGCAAGCCGGGGCCTTGCCCGTGCTGCAGGACACGGAAAACGCGCTGCACTTCTGGTTCCAGCGCACCCGCGCGGACTGGGTGCTGGTGCGTCCGGACCGTTACGTCGCGGCGCTGGGCCGGCGCGAGGACGCGGCCGACGCCCTCGGCCGCTACGCGGCCCGCTTCGTGCCGGGCGCCGCCCAGGCCGCCGGCCAGCCGGTGGCGCAGGCAAGCAGTCCGGCGCACGCGCCCGGGGCCATCCTGAACGGAGCGCAGCCATGAACGCGCCTGCCCAAACCGGGAACGGCCCGGTCCGCAACGTGCTGTTCATCATGTGCGACCAGCTGCGCGCGGACCACCTGTCCTGTTATGGCGGGGCCGGCGCCTTGCGCACGCCCCACATCGACCGGCTGGCGCGCATGGGCGTCCAGTACGACCGGGCCTACGTGACTTCCGCCGTCTGCGGTCCGTCGCGCGCGTCCTACTACACCGGCCGCTATCCGCTGTCGCACCGAGTCACCTGGAACCGCGTGCCGCATCCGGTGGACGAATGGTGCCTGGGTGAATACCTGGCCCAGGCCGGACTGCCGCTGCACCTGTTGGGCAAGACGCACTTCGTGCCCGACCGCGCCGGATTGCGGGGCAAAGGCTATGCGTCCGAGGACGAACAACGTTTCCTGCAGGGCGGCTTCGTGCCCATCGAGCGCTACGACGGCCATTTCGAACTGGCCAAGGACAGCCCGTACCGCCGCTACCTGCGCGAACGGGGCTACGACAGCGAACGGCCCTGGGAAGACTACGTGGTGGGCAGCCAGGCCGCCGACGGCAGCATCGCCAGCGGCTGGCTGATGCGCAACGCGCCGCTGCCCGCCCGGGTGGACGCGGCCGACTCCGAGACGGCCTATCTCACGGACCGCGCCCTGGATTTCATGCAGAAGCAGGGCGACAAGCCCTGGGCGCTGCATCTTTCCTACATCAAGCCGCACTGGCCGTACAAGGCGCCGGCGCCTTACCACGCCATGTATGGCGCGGAAGACTGCGCGCCGCCGGTGCGCTCGCAGGCGGAACGGGAACGCCCGCATCCGGTGCATGGCGCCTACCAGCGGCTGGAAGAGTCGGAGTCCTTCGCCCGCGACGAAGTCTGGCGCGGCATACGGCCGGTCTACATGGGGCTGGTCAAGCAGATCGACGACCAGGTCGGCCGGATGCTGGACTACCTGGAGCGCAGCGGCAGGCTGAAGGACACGCTGATCCTCTTCACCTCGGACCACGGCGACCACCTGGGCGACCACTGGCTGGGCGAAAAGGAGTACTTCTACGAGAGCGCGATGCGCGTGCCTTGCCTGGTCCATGACCCGGCGTCGGCCGCCGATGCGACCCGCGGCACGCGCAGCGACGCTTTCGTTGAATGCATCGACATCGTCCCCACGGTGCTGGAGGCGCTGGCGCTGCCGGGGCAAGAACACCGCATCGAGGGCCGCTCGCTGCTGCCAGGCATCCGCGGAGAGTCCGACTCGGCGCCGCCCGCGCGCGAATACGTGGTGGGCAGCCTGGACTACGCCTACCGCGAGGCGCGCCTGTTCCTGGGGCGCGGCGAGCGCGAGTGCACCGGTCTCATGGTGCGCGACGAGCGCTACAAGTATCTGCATTGGCAGGGCTATCCGGCGCAATTGTTCGACCTGCGCGACGACCCGGGCGAGCTGCATGACCTGGGTGCCGATCCGGGCATGGCGCCGGTGGCGGCGCGGATGCGCTCCGCGCTGCTGGATTGGCACGAGGGCCTGAAGCGCCGCGCCACCGAAACCGACGAGGAAGTACGCGAGCGCACGCATGCGCACGAACGGATGATGGGCATTCTGATCGGCCGCTGGTGAAGCGGACCGGTCCTGATCTGGATTTCCAGCCGCCCGGGTCCGTCCTGGCCCGTAGCGGCAACTCAGTCGCCGGACGCTTCCGGAACGACATATACAAGGGGAAGTACCATGGGATCGCCGTACCGTTGTTGTTTGCAACCCGTATTGTGGGCCGCGCTGGCGCTGTTGCCGGCCGCCCAGGCCGTGGCCCAGGCCTGGCCGTCGGATACCGTGAAGATCGTGGTGCCGTATCCGCCCGGCACCGAACCTGACGTGCTGGCGCGCGACCTGGGCAACCGCCTGTTCAAGGAGAGCGGCAAGACCGTGGTGGTGGAGAACCGCCCCGGCGCCAACGCCATCATCGGCAGCGACTACGTCGCCAAGGCGGCGGGCGACGGCCATACCCTGCTGATGGTGGACCGGCTGGCGCTGGAGACCAATCCCTTTCTATACGCCAAGGTGCCGTACCGTTGGCAGGAAGATTTCAAGCCGGTCACCGACCTGGGCCAGGTGCAGCTGTACGTGGCGGTCAGCAATGCCTTTCCGGCCAAGACCTACAAGGAATTCATCGATTACGCCCGGGCCAATCCGCAGCGCATCAACGTCGGCACCGGCGGCCAGGGCCACGTGAACCATCTGGGCATGGCCATGTTGGCCAGCGCCGAAGGCGTGCAGTTCACCTATGTGCCGTTCAAGGGCGTGGCGCCGGCCATGACCGCGGCCATGGCGGGCGATGTGGACAGCGTCATGGCGGGCGGCCTGGCGGTGTCGGAACAGTACAAGGCCGGCAAGATCCGCGTGCTGGTCGCCGGCGCCTCGCAGCGGGCCGCCATGATGCCCGACGTGCCGACGCTGCAGGAGGCGGGCGGCAAGGCCGGCAGCATCCCGTCCACGGTCTTTACCCTGTTCGCTCCGGGCAAGACGCCGGATGCGCTGGTGGCGCGGATCAACCAGGCGGTGACGGCGGTCACGGCGGATCCGGCCTTCCGCCAGACCTACGAAGCGCGCGGCCTGCTGGTGCGCGGCTCCACGCCCCAGGCCACGCTGGCGGCCATGAAGGAGGAGGCCGGCCGCTATGAAACGCTGATCAAGTCCGCTGGCATCAAGCCGGATTGAGCAAGGAGGCCGGGCGCCGCCGCGGGCGGCGTCCGGCTGCGTGGCAATGCCGGGGCCGGCGCTACAGCGCCGCCAACAGCCGCTCCAGGAACGCATCGCACTCGGCGAGTTGCGCGCGCGAGATGAATTCGTCGGGCTTGTGGGCCTGCGTGATGGATCCCGGGCCGCACACCACCACGGGGACGTCCAGGCGCCGGGTGAACAGCCCGCCCTCGGTGCCGAAGGCCACCTTGGTCTTACCGGTCCCGGCGGGCAGCAGGGATTCCACGAACCGCACCGCCTCGCTGGTCGGATGCGTGTCCAGCCCCGGGTAGGCGTTGATCTGCTCTATCCGGATATCCGCGGCCGGCGTGCGCAGGCGGGCCTGATCGCGGATGTCCCCGGCCGCCTGGCGCAGGGGCGCAAGCAGCGCGTCGGGATCGTCCTGCGCCAGATGCCGGATCTCGAAGTCGACCACGCACTCGTTGGGCACGATGTTCAAGGCGCGCCCGCCGTGGATGCAGCCCGCGTGGACGGTCGCGTAGGGCACCTCGTAGTCCGGGTCGCGCGCGCCATGGGCCTGCAGCTCGTCTTGCAGGGCGCGCATGGCGCCAACCATGTCGCACGCCAGATGGATGGCGTTCAGCGCCCGCGGCGCCAGCGCGGAATGGCCCTCGAGTCCCTGGCAGACGGCGCGCAAGGCCATCTTGCCCTTATGGCCGGTGGCGATCTGCATGGAGGTCGGTTCGCCCACGATGCACAGCGCGGGCCGGGTGGGCGCCATTTCCATGACGTCCAGCAGCCGGCGCACACCGACGCAGCCGATCTCCTCGTCGTAGGAGAGCGCCAGCTGCAGCGGCCGCCGCAACGGGCGCTTGCTGGCCAGCAGCATCGCGTTGACGGCACAGGCCACGAAGCCCTTCATGTCCGCCGCGCCGCGCCCGTACAACAGTCCGTCGCGCTCGGTCAGCGCGAAGGGCGGCACGGTCCAGGCCTGTCCGGCGGCGGGCACCACGTCGGTGTGTCCCGACAGCAGCACGCCCGGGACATCGGCGGGGCCGACGGATGCGTGCAGGTTGGCGCGGCTGCCGTCATCGCTGCGCACCAGCGTGCAGGCAATCCCGTGCGCCGACAGCAGTTCGCGCACGGCCTCGATCAGCGCCAGGTTGGGCGTGAGGGTCACCGTGTCGAAGGCGATCAGGCGCGCCAGCAGCGCCTCGGAGGCGGTAGCCATGACGTCGCCGCCTCAGCCCGGAATCACGGCGGTAACGTCGATCTCCACCAGCCACTCGGGCCGGGCCAGCGCCGAAACCACGATGCCGGTGGAAACCGGAAAAACGCCCTTGAGCCAGCGGCCGACCACGGTGTAGACCTCTTCGCGATAGCGCACGTCGACCAGATAGACCGTGAGCTTGCAGATGTGCGAGAGTTCGCTGCCGCATTCCTGCAGCAGCATGGCGACGTTGGCCATGGCTTTTTCTGCCTGGGCGGCGACGTCGCCGACGCCCACCGATTCCCGGGTGTCCAGGTCCTGGCCGATCTGGCCGCGCAGGAACACCGTGTTGCCGGCGACCACGGCCTGGCACAGGTCGTTGTCCAGGCGTTGTTCGGGATAGGTTTCGCGGGTATTGAATTTGCGGATGCGGGTGTGGGCCATAGGAGTCCTGATGCAGCGGATGGATCTGGCGGCTATCCGGCCGTCAGTGGGGAAGGATCTTGGAAAGAAAACGGCGCGCCTGGGGGCTGGCCGCGTCGCGGAAGAAGCTGTCCGTGGGGCTGTCCTCGATGATGGCGCCGTCTTCCATGAAGACCACGCGATTGGCCACGCGGCGCGCGAAGCCCATTTCGTGGGTCACGACCATCATGGTCATGCCTTCCTCGGCCAGCTCCACCATCACGTCCAGCACTTCATTGACCATCTCGGGGTCCAGCGCGGAGGTCGGCTCGTCGAACAGCATGGCCATCGGATCCATCGAGAGCGCGCGGGCGATGGCCACGCGCTGCTGCTGGCCGCCCGACAGCTGTCCCGGGTGCTTGCCCGCATGGGCGGACAGGCCCACGCGTTCCAGCAGCGCGCCGGCCTTGGCGCGGGCCGAGCCGATGTCCCGCCCCAGCACGATCTGCTGCGCCAGGGTCAGGTTGCGCATGATGTCCAGGTGCGGAAACAGCTCGAAGTGCTGGAACACCATGCCGACCTTGGTGCGCAGCTTGGGCAGGTCGGTGGCGCCCGTCACGGAGGCGCCGTCGATCAGGATGTCGCCGGCCTGGATCGGTTCGAGCGCGTTGACGGTCTTGATGAGGGTGGATTTGCCCGAGCCGGACGGCCCGCAGACCACCACGATCTCGCCCCGGTTCACGCGCGTCGAGCATTGCTTGAGCACCTGATGGCTGCCGTAGAACTTGTCCACGCCGCGGATTTCGATGATGGGGGCGGGCGCGTTCATTTGTCGTAATGCCCCGCGCGGATGGACGCGCCGATGAGGTTGAGGATCAGCCTGCCCGCCGTGATGCAGGAAATCTGGTTGAGGTCTTTTTCGGGCTGGATTTCGACGATGTCCATGCCCACCACGCGGCCCTTGCGCACCAGGCCGTGGATCAGCTTGCGGGCCTGGACGAAGGTGACGCCGCCCGGCGCGGGGCCGGCGACGGCTGGCATGGTGGCGGGGTCCATGCCGTCGGCGTCGATGGTCAGGTAGTAGTTGCCCCCGTCCGGAATGCGCTCGAGCACCGCGTCCATGCCGATGTCATGCAGTTCGTAGGCGGTGACCAGTTCGGCGCCATAGGCGCGCGCCGCGTCCAGTTCCTCCGGGCGGCCGCTGCCCTGGGCGCGCAGGCCGATCTGGATGATGCGGTCCACGTGCGCCATCTCGGAGGCGCGCCGGATGGGGCTGGACAGCCCGTCGCGCACGCCGTTGACGTCGTCGCGCCAGTCCAGGTGGGCGTCGATGTGCACCAGCGTGATCGGACCTTGCTGGTCCAGGCCGCGCAGGACGGGCGTGGTGATGCCGTGGTCGCCGCCCAGCACGATGGGCACGGCGCCCGCGGCGGCGATGCGGCGCACCACGGCCTCGGCGCGGTCATAGTGTTCGCCGCGGGGCTTGGACAGGTCGGGGATGATGTCGCCGCAATCCACGAAGCGGATGTCGTCGCGGCCTTGCAGCAGCGGCCCGTCGATATCGAAATCGTAGTGGCCCGGGCGGCGCACCACGCGGTCGGTCGCCTGGCGGATGGCCGTGGGCGCATTGGTCTGGTCGTTGCTGAAGTCCGCGGCCGAATAGGGCGAGCCGTAGGGCATGCCCAGCACGGCGACATCGGCCTGCAGGTTGTCCAGGTCCAGCGCCAGCGTGGAGTACAGCAGGGTGGGGTGGCCGATGCGGGGAGGGACCGTATAGGTGCTCATGTTCTCGTTTCCTTGATGGTGGGAAGATCAGGCCTGGCGCGTCTTGCGGCGGACCAGGGTTTCCAGGCGGCGGCCCGTGCCGGCCATCAGCACGCTGCACACCCAATAGATGAGGGCGGTGGTGCCCAGCACTTCCAGGTAGGCGAAGGTGTTGGCCGTGAGCAGGTTGCTCTGGTAAGTCATTTCCGGCAGGCTCATCACCGAGAAGATCGCCGAGTCCTTGAACATCATGATGACCAGGCTGGTGGTGGGCGGGATGAGAAAGCCGAACAGCTGTGGCACGACGATGTGGCGCTGCGTCTGCCAGTAGGTCATGCCCAGCGACAGGGCCGCGCTGGATTGGCCGCGCGGCACGCTCTTCAACCCGGCGCGCAGCACCTCGCAGAAGTACCCGCCGGTGTAGAAGGCGGTGCAGCCGATGGCGACCGACATGGCGGAGGCCGGAACCCCCAGTTTGGGCAGACCGAAGAACGACAGGTACACGAGGATCAGGTACGGAATGTTGCGCACCAGTTCCACGTAGGCCAGCGCCACGGGCCGCAGCAAGCCGCGGGACTGCGCGGCATAGGCCGCGATCGTGCCGATCAGGATGCCCAGCGGAATGCCGATAAGGCTGACCAGAGCGGTGATCCGCAGGCCCTTGAGCAGGACGGGGACGGACTGCCCGACGATAGAGAGATCAATGGGCATTGGGCAGCATCCTCGACACGCGGCGCTCGCACAGGCGCGAGGCGGCCGACAGGCAGAAAAGAATGATGAAGTACACCGCGGCCGTCACGGTGAACACCTGCAACGGCAGATCGCTTTGCAGCGTGGCGTTGCGCGCGACCGTGGCCAGCTCCGGAACGGCGATGATGGACATCAGCGACGAGGCCTTCAAAAGTATGGTGAGTTCGCTGGTCAAGGGCGGGATGGCGCGGTAGAACACCTGCGGCAGCAGCACGTGCCGCCAGATCTGCCGGCTGCGCATGCCGAGCGCGCGCGCGGCCGCCACCTGGCCGGGCGACAGCGTGCCCAACGCCCCGCGCAGGATCTCGACGATATAGGCGCTGGTGTTACAGGCCAGCGCGCCGATCCCGGCCGCCAGCGGCGACACGGAGATGCCCAGCAGGGGCGGCACCACGTAGTAGGCGATCAGCATATGGATGAGCGCGGGCGTGCCCCGTATGGCGCTGACCCAGAGCATGACCAGCCCGCGCACGGGCGCGTAGGGCGACAAGCGCGCCAGCAGCAGCGCGACCCCCAGGCAGATGCCGATGGCGAACGCCGCCACCGATGCCGCCAGGGTGATCGCCGTGCCCGAGACGACACCGTGCAGGAACGGCGCCAGGGCGCCGTTCTGATTCAACCAATCCAGCATGGGAGGTCCGCCTAGATCGCGCCGTCAGGCAGGTAGTTGGCGCGCGGCGTGTCCATGGGGGCGCCGAACCACTTCTTCTGCAGCTCCAGCAGTTGGTTGCTGGCGCGCAGTTCGTCGAAGGTGTCGTTGATGAACTGGCGGATCTCCAGGTCCTTGGGGTTGGCGACCCATGCCAGCAGCTTGGCCTGGCCGATCTCGCCGGCAATGCGGAATGCGCCCGGCTGCTTGCGCATCTGCACGGCGGCGATGTTCGAGGGCATCAGCGCCACGTCCACGGTCTTGTTGGCCAAGGCGTTGGAGACGTCCGGGTAGGCCTGGAACAGCTTGGTGTCGGCGTAGCCCTTGCCGTTCTTTTCCTTCAGGCGCTTTTCGAATTCCTCGGCCACCGGCTGGGAAGACGAGCCCATCTGGGTCCCGATGATCTTGCCGGCGATATCCATGTCCTGCTTGATGGAGGCGTCGTCCACCCGCACCATCAACACCGAGCGCACCACGCCCACGGGTTGGGTGAAGGCGAAGCGGCGGGCGCGTTCGGGGGTGATGCCCACGCTGGTCGCGACGAAATCGAACTTGCGCGACATCAGGCCCGGCAACAGGCCCTGGAACGGCAGGTTCATCTGTTCCAGCTGCACGCCGAGCTTGGCCGCCATGAGCTGCAGCACGTCGTGGCCATAGCCCACGACCTTGCCGTTTTCGACGAATTCGAATGGTTCGTAGGCGGCTTCGGTGCCCACGGTCAGCTTGCCGCGCTTCTTGATGTCGGCCAGCGATCCGCCCTCGGCGTAGGACAGCGAGGGCAGGGCCAGCGTGGCCCCGGCTGCGAGCGTGGTCGCGACAAAACGCCTTCTGGACAGGTTCTGCATGATTTTTCCCTTGTATGTCGTCATGGTTCCGGCACTGGGCCGGCGAATATTCCTTGCGGAATGTGCCGGGGTCTGCGCCCCTGGACGCCAGTGCTGGACCCACTGTATCTGCCGGGTTGGGTCGTGAAAAATGATTTTTTTAGTGGTATGGTTTCGAAAATCGATACCTTTTCAGAGCCGCTGCCTTGTCCCGTCCCGAGTTCACCGAACGCGACCTGCGTTCCCTGCGGATCTTCTGCGCCGTGGCCCAGGCCAACGGCTTCGCGGCGGCGGAAAAGCAGCTGCACATGTCCAAGGCGTCCATCAGCCGGCACGTGCGCGAGGTCGAGGAAACCCTGGGAGTGCGGCTGTGCGACCGCGGCCCCTCGGGCTTCGAACTCACGCAAGCGGGCAAGGTCGCCCTGGAACTGGCGCGCGATGCCCTGAAATCGCTGGAACGGATCCGTCCCGAAATCGATGCGGTGCGCGGCGTGCTGTCAGGCACCTTGTCCATCGGCATGGTCGAGCACGTCATTACCGACGCCGACTGCCATATCCCCGAAGCGCTGGCGGCCATGCGCCTGGAGGCGCCCGACGTCAAGGTCGAACTGACCGTCATGACCTTCAACGAGCTGGACCAGGCGCTGCGCGAGCGGCGGGTGCAGATCGCCATCCGCGGCATGTACCGGCGGGAAAGCGGCTTCAACTACCAGCGGCTGTTCATCGAGCGGCACCAGATCTTCGTGGCGCGCGGCAGCGTGCGCCTGGCCCGCGACCTGCCGCTGGTCTACCGCTCGCATCCGTTCGTGCACGACGCGCTGGGAGCCTATGGCTTTGCCCGCGGGCCGGAGGCTACCGGGCTGGAGGCCATCGCCATGCTGGTGTCGTCCGGCCATTGCGTGGGCTTGCTGCCCGCCCACTACGCCGATTCGGTCTCGCGCCGCCACGCCCTGACCCGCCTGCCGGGCGGACCCACCTACGAGAACACCCTCTGCGCGATTACCGAGGTGTCGCGCCCCGGCTCGCGCGCCGTGGAGCTGTTCCTGCGCCTGCTGGAGCGTTTCCACCCGGCGCAATAGCGGACGTCACCCCGGGCCTGCGCCCGTAGTCGGCGGGGAGGCTAAAATACCGGCTCGCGGCTTTTTGACTGGCCATTCCGGCATTCTTCATTCCTGCGCCCGGCGCATCCATAACGATGAAAAAACTGACAGCTGTACTCCTCGCTTCCGCAACCGCGCTGCTCACGGCTTGCGGCCCCAGCGACAATGCGCCCGCCGCCGCCGGTGCGCAGGCGCCTGCCGCCGCCAAGAAGGTCGTGGTCGGCCTGGATGACAACTTCCCGCCCATGGGTTTCCGCGATTCGAACAACCAGATCGTCGGTTTCGACATCGACATGGCCAAGGAAGCCAGCAAGCGCCTGGGCCTGGAAGTGGAGTTCAAGCCCATCGACTGGAGCGCCAAGGAAGCCGAACTCAACGGCAAGCGCGTCGACGTGCTGTGGAACGGCCTGACCATCACCGAAGAGCGCAAGAAGAACATCAGTTTCACCGCGCCCTACATGGCCAACCACCAGATCATCATCGTCGGCAACGCGTCCCCGGTGAAGCTCAAGGCTGACCTGGCCGGCAAGGTCGTCGGCGCCCAGGACGGCAGCAGCGCCACTGACGCCATCGCCAAGGACCCGGTCGCGGCCCAGATCAAGGAAGTCAAGAAGTTCGGCGACAACGTCACCGCGCTGATGGACCTGGCCGCCGGCCGCCTGGACGCCATTGTGGTGGACGAAGTGGTGGGCCGCTACCTGATCAGCAAGCGCGCCGGCGAGTACCGCGTGCTGGACGAGAACTTCGGCACCGAGGACTACGGCGTCGGCGTGCGCAAGGACGACACCGAGCTGCTGGGCAAGCTGGACAAGACCCTGGATTCGATGAAGCAGGACGGCACCGCCGGCCGCATCGCCACCCAGTGGTTCGGCGCCAACATCATCAAGTAAGAGGCGGGCGGCGTCCGCGGCCCTCCGGCCCGGGCGCGCCGGCAGTATTTCGCAGCCCGCCGCGGCGCCGATGCGCCTGGCGGGCTTACTCATGAAACGATCTTGCCCCGGCGTCCACGGACGCTGACGGCGCGAACCCACTGCATGGACTACGTACTCTCCCTATTGGGGCCATTGGCGCAAGGCGCGAAAGTCACCTTGACGCTGTTTTTCATCACGCTGGCGCTGGCCGTCCCGCTGGGCCTGGTGCTGGCGCTGGTGCGGATCTCGAAATGGCGGCTGGCCAGCAGCCTGGTCAATGGCTATATCTGGCTCATGCGCGGCACGCCGCTGATGCTGCAGATGCTGTTCATCTACTTCGCGCTGCCGTTCGTGCCGGTGATCGGCATCCGCCTGCCGGACTTTCCGGCCGCCGTGGTGGCCTTCGCGCTGAACTATGCGGCTTATTTCGCCGAGATCTTCCGCGCCGGCATCCAGTCGGTGGACCGCGGCCAGTACGAGGGCAGCAAGGTGCTGGGCATGACCTATCTGCAGACGCTGCGCCGCATCGTGCTGCCGCAGATGGTGCAGCGGGTGCTGCCGCCCATGAGCAACGAGACCATCACCCTGGTCAAGGACACCTCGCTCATCTACGTGCTGGCGCTCAACGACATCCTGCGCACGGCGCGCGGCATCGTGCAGCGTGACTTCACGACCACGCCGTTCCTGGTCGCCGCCGCCTTCTATCTCATCATGACGCTGATCCTGACGTGGTTCTTCCAGCACATGGAAAAGCGCTATGCCAAATATGACCAGTAATTCTCCGTCCGCGCGTCCCGTCATGATCGAGGCCCGCGAGATCATCAAATCCTTCGGCTCCAACCGCGTGCTGGACCGGGTGTCGCTGACCCTGGGCCAGGGCGAAGTGGTGGCGGTGATCGGGCCGTCCGGTTCCGGCAAGAGCACCTTCCTGCGTTGCCTGAACCACCTGGAAACCATAGACGAGGGCAGCATCGAGGTCGAAGGCGAGGCCATGGCCCGCGCCGTGCCCGGCGGGCACAGCCAGTACGCCAGCGACGCCGACGTGCGCCGCATCTGCCGCAAGATGGGCATGGTGTTCCAGTCGTTCAACCTGTTCCCGCACATGACGGTGCTGCAGAACATCATCGAGGCGCCCATCACCGTCAAGGGCATGGCCCGCGCCCAGATCGTGCCCAAGGCGGAAGAGCTGCTGCGCAAGGTCGGTCTGCTGAACAAGCGCGACAACTACCCGACGCGCCTGTCCGGCGGCCAGAAGCAGCGCGTGGCGATCGCCCGCGCGCTGGCCATGGAGCCGGACATCATGCTGTTCGACGAGCCCACCTCGGCGCTGGATCCGGAACTGACCGGCGAAGTGCTGCGCACCATGAAGCAGCTGGCCGACGAACGCATGACCATGCTGGTCGTCACCCACGAAATGGGCTTTGCGCGCGAAGTCGCGCACCGGGTCATCTTCATGGACGAAGGCCGCATCATCGAGGAAGCGCCTTCGGCCGATTTCTTCCGCGCGCCGCGCGAGGCTCGCAGCCGCGAGTTCCTGGCGCATATGCTCTGAAGCGCCTGCGTTGCAGGAAAAAGCCCGCTTAGGCGGGCTTTTTCATTTCACAAGGCTGCTTGTCACTGCGCGGCGATGCCCAAGGAAGAGCGGACCGTCTCTGCAATGAGGGCAAAGGGCAGCTTCTGGGCGCTGCGCGGGAGCTTGACGGAACTGAAGCCGTCGGCCAGCCAGCCCTGCACGGCCTGGTCCGGACGCTCTTGCGGGGAGGCCGCCGCCACTGCCTTGGGGACGGAGATGGCAAGCAACAAGGACTCTTTCTTCGCGTAGTACCTGGCGGTGGAGGAAAAGCCCTCTGGTCCGTAGTCGGTGATGCTGCCGCCGATCCACATCTCTACGTCAATGGTCCGCAGGCCGGCGACCGCCAGGTCGGCCAGCGCGGACTTCAGCCTGGGCCGGAGCAGGACGATTCCGGCGAGCCAGGACACGCCTGCCTCTGGGCCGCCCATTCTTCCACTCAAGGAAACTTCCATTGACACTCCTGAAAAGCTAGCGTGCGCGCCGGGGCACGACCATGGGGCTGCCGGTCTCGGGATCGGGCATGACGCGGCAATCCAGATCGTAGACCTGACGCATCATGTCCTCGGTCAGGACTGAACCGGAATCTCCGTGCGCCGCGATCCGCCCATCGCGCATCATCACGATCCTTTCGGCGTAGCGCAAGGCCAGGTTGAGGTCATGCAGGACCACTACCAGTGTGCGGCCAGCGCGGTGCAGCCGGGCGCACAGCTCCAGCAGGTCCAGCTGGTGGCGGATGTCCAGGAACGTGGTGGGTTCGTCGAGCAGCATGATGCCGGCTTCCTGGGCCAGCACCAGCGCCAGCCAGGCGCGCTGGCGTTGGCCGCCGGAGAGCGTGTGCACGGGCTGCGCGGCAAGTGCGTCCAGATCCGTGGCCGCGAGAGCGGCATCGACGGCGCTGGCGTCCGCAACCGACCATTGCCGCAACAGGGACTGATGGGGATAGCGGCCGCGGGCGACCAGGTCGCGCACGGTGACCATCTCGGGCGCAATCGGATTCTGCGGCAGGTAGGCCAGGCGGCGCGCCACCGATTTTCGGCGCAGGGTGGCGAGGTCGGCGCCGTCGAGCAGGGCCTGGCCACGGCCGGGAGGCAGGGCGCCGCCCAACACGCGCAAGAGCGTGGATTTGCCGCAGCCGTTGGGCCCCAGGATCACGGTGAACGAGGCCGGCGCAATGTCCAGCGTCAAACCGTCCAGCACGCGGCGGGCGCCGTAGGACAGGCTTACGTCCCGGAGCTGGAGGGCGGGTGGGGGCATCGCGGTAGTCACGTCGAAACCTTGCGCCATTCGAGCAGCAGCAGAAATGCGAGATAGAGGCCGCCGATGCCGGCGGTAAGAACGCCTACCGGCAAGCCGTTGGCGCCAGCCGAACGCGACAGCAGATCCGCGCCTGCCAGCAGCGCGGCGCCGGTCAATGCGGCCAACAGGGGCTGCGGGCCGCTGGCCGGGACGCAGCGCCGCGCGATCTGCGGGGCCGCAAGCGCGATGAAGGCGATGGGACCGGCCACGCTGACGGCCGCGGCGGCGGCCAGCACGGCCAGCAGCGTCGCCGCGAGCCGGCTCGGTCCAGGGGCGACGCCCAAGGCGTGCGCCACATCGTCGCCCATTTCCAGCAGCCGCAGGCGCGCGCCCAGGGCGAGCGCCAAGGGCAGCAGGACCACGCAGGCCGCGGCGATCAACGCAACATCGTTCCAGGTCTTGCCGGCCAGATTGCCGTTGAGCCAGGTTGCGGCCAGGTGCGCCTGTTCGCGGCGCAGATTGGAGAGGCCGTATTGCACGAAGGCGAAGGCGATGGCGGCCACCGCGATGCCCGCGACCACCATGCGATGGGGCGCGGAAAACCCCGCGCCGGAGCCGAACCAGACGCCCGCCGTCGCCAGCAGCGCGCCGCCCGCGGCGCCCCACGCCAGCGGCATCGCGCCCGGCCAGACCATCGTCACCGCCACCGCGCCTGCCGAGGCGCCCGCGGTGAGGCCGATGATGTCGGGACTGCCCAGCGGGTTGCGGGTAATGCTTTGGAACAACGCGCCCGACAGGGCCAGCGCGGCGCCGGCGCCCAGCGCGGCCAGGGCGCGCGGCAGCCTGACGGTGTAGACCAGCCAGTGCTCGATCGCCGTGCCGCCGCCCGCCAGGATGCGTCCAATCCGGGACCACGCGGGTCCTTGCTCTCCCGTCAACAGGGCGCCCGCGATCGACGCAATGGCCAGCGCCGCCAGCAGCAAGGCGTAGGCCAGCGCGCGTGGCGAGCAGGGAAGCGACAGCCAGGCGCCGACGCGCAGCGTTCGCCGCTGGCCGCTCACGGGCGGCTCCCAGGCTGGCGGCGCAACGCAGCCAACAGGAACGGCGCGCCGAGGAACGCGGCCACCACGCCGGTCAGCAGCTCTGCCGGCGCCCGCAGCAGGCGCGCCAGGATGTCGGCCGCGAGCATCAGGATGGGACCCAGCAGCAGGCAGTAGACGAGTTGCCAGCGCAGGTCGGGACCGCCGATACGGCGGGCGATATGCGGAACCGCCAGGCCGACGAAGGCAATAGGGCCCGCAGCCGCGGTGGCGGCGGCGGCCAGGACAGCCACGCTGAGCAGGCCCAGCGCGCGGTACAGCCCGGCGCGCACCCCGAGCGCCCGGGCAAGCGCTTGCCCCAGCGCCAGGACGTTCAAGGGCCGGGCCAGTGCCAGCGCCAGCAGCAGGCCGGCGCCGATGTAGGGGGCGGCCCGCGCCACTTCGGCCATGGAGCGTCCCGCCAGCGAGCCGACGGCCCAGAAGCGATAGGCGTCGAAAATGTCCTCGCGCAGCAAGGCCACGGCCTGCACATAGGCGAACAGCACCGCGTTGACTGCCGCGCCGGCCAGGATCAGGCGCACCGGTTGCAGGCCCCGGCCGCCCGCGCCGATCAGGTAGACGGCCGCTGCCGCTGCCAGTGCGCCGGGCAGGGCCGCCCAGAACGGATGGGCCGGCAGGCCGCCGAGCGCGAGGGCGGCGGTCACGATGGAGGCGGCGGCGCCGGCGTTGACGCCCAACAGCCCGGGCTCCGCCAGCGGATTGCGGGTCAGGGCCTGGATCAGCGCGCCGGCCACGGCCAGCGCCGCGCCGGTCAGCACGGCCAGCAAGGTGCGCGGCACGCGCGAGGCGACCACCAGGGCGGCGTAACCGTCATCGGGCCGGAGCAGGGCTTGCCAGACCGAGCCGGGCGACAGGTTGCGTGAACCGAGCCAGAGGCTGCCCAGGGTGGCGGCGGCCAGCAACAGACAGGCCGCGCCGAGGCCGGCTGCATGGGCCGACTTATTCATTTTGGGTTCCGGTTCTGGCTTTGGCCCGCTCGGCTGCCGCGGCCAATGCCGGCGCCAGCCTGCCCAGCATCCACGTCACGGCCAGCGGCGTGCCCGAGGACGAGGCCATGATCAGCGCCGGGTCGCTCAGCGCCACGTAGGCGCCGCGCTTCACGGCGGGTATGGAGGCGAACAGCGGCAGCGCCGCGGTCCGGTCGCGTTCCTGGGGGGTGTAGAACCAGGACACGAGCACGTCGACGTCGCCCAGCGCGTCCGCATGCTCGAAACCCAGGTAGTGGGCGAAATGGCCGGCGCTGGCGTGCAGGCCCTGCATGGACGGCGCCAGTGTCAGGCCCATGGCGGCAATCGTGTCCACGCGCGGATCACCCGCCACATAGGCCGCGAAATTGCCCGAGCCCAGGTCGGCGCGCACATAGGCGAAGGTCTTGCCGGCCAGCACGGGGTGGTCGCGCGTGGCCTGCGCCAGTGCGCCGCGGATCTGCGCCTTGAGCGCCGCAGCCTGTTCGCGCCGGCCCAGCGCGGCGGCGATCAGGTCGATCTGCGTATCCACCGGAGTCAGGAATGGCTGTTCCGGATAGGCCACCACCGGCACCAGCCGCGACAGCTGCGCATAGGCCTCGGCGCCGACGCCGGAAAAAGGCGCCAGCACCACGTCCGGGCGCAACGCGACGATGGCTTCGACGTCCAGCTCCGGAAACATGGCGATGGCCTGTGGCAGCGGCGCGCCGCGGGCCTCGATCGCCGCACGCACCCAGGGCCAGTAGTGGTCGGCGTCGCCGCCCCAGTCGGCGCGGCCCACGCCCACCGGCACCACGCCCAGCGACAGCGCCAGATCGTCGGCGCCCAGGCCCAGCGTGACCACGCGTTGCGGCGGCGCCGCGATGACGGCGCGGCCCAGGGCGCTGTCTAGCGTGACCGGAAAACCATCGGTTTGGGCGGCCGGTGGTGTTGGAGCGGCCGGCGCATCGGCAGCGCGGTCGCAGGCCGCCAGGGCGAGCGCGGCCAGGCAGGCCGCGCCGGCCCGCAGGATCGTATGCTTGAAGCGTGAGAGGCTCAGACGCATCGTGCCGGCAATTCCCCCGATCAATACTGGGCCCTGAGCGTCAGCATCACGTTGCGGGGCGCGCCCCACCAGCCCTGGCTGAAGAAGCCGATCTGGTCGTAATACTTCTTGTCGAACAGGTTGTTGACGTTGAGGGTGGCCGAGACCTGCTTGCTGAATTCGTAGCGCGCCATCAGGTTCACCAGCATGTAGCTGCCTTGCTCCACGTCGACGTTGCCGCGCGGGCTGGCGGCGGACTGGTACATGCGGCTTTGCCAGTCCACGCCGCCGCCCACCGTCAGCCGGTTCAGGTCGCCGGGCAGGCGGTAGGTGCTGTAGAGCTTGAACAGGCTGCGCGGATGGCTGGTGTTGATGGGCTTGCCGTCGGCGGCCTTGGCGGTGAAGTGCGTGTAGCTGGCGGCGATGTTCCAGTTGGGCATGATCTGCCCGGTGGTTTCCAGTTCGAAGCCCTCGACCTTGGCCCCGGATATGGCGCGGTAGGCCTGCGTGCCGGGCATGCCTATGACCGACTCGCCGGGTATGGCCTGGGCCAGGTTGTTCTGGCGGGTCTGATACAGCGACACGGCCGCGTCCAGCAGGCCATCCAGATAAGAAGCCTTCAGGCCGATCTCGTAGCTCTTGCCGTCGATGGGCGGCAGGATGGAGCCGCTGGGCGAACGCGCATTCTGCGGCTGGAAGATCTCGGTGTAGCTGGCGTAGGCCGTGTAGGTCTTGTTGATGTCGTAGATCAGGCCCGCATACGGCGTGAACTGGTCGTTGATCTTGTATTGGCGCTTGCTGCCGAAGTAGGTCTGGTTCGTCTCCCAATTGCTCCAGCGTCCGCCCACGATCAGGTGCAGCGGATCGGCCAGCGAGAAGCGGCCCACGGCGTAGGTCCCGGTCTGCTTGACGCGCATGTCGTCGGCGGGCGTCTTGCGGCTGGACCAGCTGGGTTCGGCGATATGGTCCTGGCGCCAGTCGAAGAAGCTGCCGATGGCGGGCTTGGCGCCGACCATGAGGTACTGGCCGATGTCGCTGTGGTCGTCCACGCTCATCCAGCCCAGGGCCAGTTCGTGCTTGCGGCCGAATAACTGGAACGGGCCCGACAGCGTCAGGTTGATGTCGTCGCGCGAGCGGTCGCCATCGTAGTTGTTGAAGCTGCTGCTCATGCCCGTGCCGCTGGTCCGGTCCGGATAACCGCCGCGGTAGAGCTGCTTCATGCGGTACTCGCCCTCATTGTGGCTATAGGCGGCGCGCGCCTTCCAATCGTTGGCGAAGCGGTGGCTCAGGTCCACGAAGGTGGTGGTCGATTCGGTATCGATGCGTGCCCAGCGCGTGTTGTTGGCCACGGACCGGTTGAAGTCGGTGCGTGAGCCATCCGAATAGAACAGCGGAAAACCGCTGCCGAACCCGTTGCTCTGGTTGCGCTGATACTCCAAGCCGATGGTGAGCAGCGTGTCGGGAGTGAGGTCGGCGCTGATGACGCCGTACAGCGTGCGCTTGCGCGAATCCAGGAACGTAACGTAACTGTCGCCCTGGCTGTAGGCGGCGACGAAGCGCGAGCGGATGCGTCCGTTCTCCGTCAGCGGCACGGACAGGTCGGCGTCGCCGCGCACGTAGTCCCAACTGCCGGCGCTGGCGCTGCCGGATAGCGCGAACTCGCGCAGCGGCTTCTTGCGGATGAAGTTCACCGCGGCGGACGGATTGCCCGAACCGGTCATCAGGCCGGTGGCGCCGCGCACGATTTCCACGCGGTCGTAGATGGCGGCGTCCATGTCGGTGGAGCCGTAGTTCCATTGGCTCAGGATCGGGGCGTTCAGGCCGTCGAACTGGAAATTGTCTATCGCGAAGCCGCGCGCGGAGAACGACAGGCGGTTGCTGTCGCTGCGCGTGACGGAGATGCCTGGCGCGCTGGCCAGGATGGAACCCGTGTCCTGCAAACCCTGGTCCTCGATCTGCTGGCGCGTCACTACGCTGACCGATTGCGGGGTTTCCCGCGGCGACAGCGTCAGGCCGGTTGCGGTGCTCATGGCCTCGGTGTTGTAGGCATGGGTGCCTTCGGTGGTGCCGGGCATGCCGGCGCCCCTGACTGTGACGGCAGGAAGTTCGACGGTCTTGTCGGGGGCAGATGAGGCGCCGGATTGCGCGTTGGCGCCGTGGTAGGGCAAGGCTGAGCACAGCAAGGCCGTGCGGACGGCCAGGGTAAGCAGATTCGCCCGGCGCGTAAGCGCGCGCGGGGGGGACAGTGCGGGGGACATGAACACAAGCTCCGGCTGAAAAATTTGGTAATGAGAATTATTGTTTTTGCAGGAGACTTGAACGTATGCCGGAAGATGCGATGCGTATGCCGAACGCCGCCGCATCAACCGGATCGGGCGTCCGCCAAAGGCGCGGACTGCCGTTGCAGCCAGGCCCAGCCTGCGGCGCTCGCGACGACGCAGGCCAGCATCGCAAGAGCGAGGCCCAGGGGCCGGCCGTAGATCAGCGGCACGCCCCAGCCGCTGGCTACCGAGAAGGCCAGCATCTGGACGAAGCCGAGCACCGAGGCGGCGGTGCCTGACAGCCCTGGCGCACGGGCCAGGATGTGCAGGGTCATGGCCGGGACGCACATGGCCAGGCCGCAGGTGTAGAGGGCGGGCAGGATGACCGCCCAGGGCAAGGCCGGCTGCCCGGCGCCCGCGGCGTATATGACGCTTGCGAGGCAACTGCCGCCCATCAGCAGGTACGCCAGCCCGGTGATGCGGTGGTCCGTCCAGCGCCCGGCCTTGCGCGCCGCGAACAGCGCGCCCGCCATGGCGCCGATCACGAGCGGCACGAACAGATACGCGAAATCCGTTTCGGGCAGGCCCAGGACGTTGGCGATGAAGTCCGGCGCGGCGCCGATGAGGAAACCCTGGGCCGCGAAGATCAGGCTGAAAGCGGCGGCGAGTGCGGTGAATCGCCGGTCCGCAAGGAGCGCGCCGTAGCCGCAAGCCAGTGCGCGCCACGACAACGGCCTGCGCCGGCTGGCGGGCAGGGTCTCGGGGAGCCTCCAGGCGCACAGCGCCCAGGCCGTCGCGGCCAGGGCGGCGAGCATCAGGAAGACGGCGCGCCAGCCCAGCTGCGCCGCCAACTGGCCGCCGACGATGGGCGCCAGGGCCGGCGACAGATTGAACACCAGGATGAGATAGGACATGACGCGCTGCGCCGCCGGCCCTTCGTAGCAGTCGCGCACGATGGCCTGGCCCACCACGATGCCGGCGCCGGCGGACAGGCCTTGCAGCGCCCGCGCCGCCAACAGCCAAGCGAAGCTCGGCGCGGCGGCGGCCAGCGCGCTGCCGCCGACGTAGCAAACCAGCGTCGCCAGGATGACGCGGCGCCGGCCCAGCGAGTCGGACAGCGTGCCATGCAGCAGCAGCATCGCCGCGTAGCAGAACATGTAGACGCCCAGGGTCAGCTGCACGGTTTCCTGCGGCACGCCGAATTCCCGCTCGAGCGCGGCGAAGGCGGGCAGATAGGCGTCGATGGTGGCGGGCGCCACGCAGGCCAGCAGGCCCAGCATCAGCACCATCATGGGAAAGGAAGTCGGTTTGTCGGGGCGGGGCACGGCAGCGTCCGGGGCAGGAGCTTCCCGGGGCGGGAAGCGTGGTCCCATGGTCGCCCGCCAGCCGCGGTCGGATGAATGGACAACGCCGCAAGAACAATGGGTGCTGCCGAAAGCCGCGGGCCGGGACGCTCACGGCAGTCCCGCTCAGTTCAGTTCGCTGGGCGCAACGCCATAGCGCTCGCGGAACGCCGTGGCGAAATTGGTGGCATGCCGATAGCCCACGCAGTGGGCGGCCTGCTGCACGCTGCAGCCGCGAGCCAGTTGCTCGCGGGCGACCTCCAGCCGGCGCTCGCGCAGCCAGCTGAACACGGAGCATTGATAGGCGGCGCGGAACTTGGCGCGCAGGGTGCTGGGACTCATGCAGGCCAGCTTCGCCAGATCATCCAGCGTGTGCTCTTCGCCTGGCGCGCTGTGCAGCCGTTCACGCACGCGCTCCAGCAACTGGCGGTCGCGCTGCGACAGCGTGCCGGGTTCGGGCTCCTGCTGGTCCAGCGCAGCCAGCGCATGCGCCAGAAGCTGCGCGCCGACGCCTTCGCGCAGCATGGCGCGCAGCGGGTCGTCCCAACGGCATTCCAAGAGGTGTTCGATGGACTGCATCAGATGCGGCTGCACCTGCCAGCGCCGCAGCCGGAAGGCGGGCGTGCGCAGGGCTTTGCGGATCCGGTCGCTGATCGGGTCGTCGTCCGCGGCGTCCGGCTCGGACAGCGACAGGTTGACGCTGCGCAGCCGCTGGCCGGCATGGTGGATGCCGGTCATGGCGACCGTATCGCCGTAGACCGCGCTGATGCCGCTCTGGGCGACCAGCGGCAGGTCGTCGTGGTGGCCGACGCGCGCCTGAGCCTGGCCTTGCAGCATGACGATGGCCGAAAAGCGGGGCGTCATGACGGAGGTCGATTCGTAGTGGTGATGCACCAGCACATCGGACATGACCAGCGTCAGGCCGGGGCGGATGGCGTGTTCCTCGACGCGGCCTTCGGCGATGCAGACAGTGTCAGGATCGGCGCTCGCGGCCCGGAATCCGGGCAACTGATAGTGGAAACCGTTATGGCCGCCCAGGCGGTTGAAATCGGCGACGGTGAATCGGACGGCGGGGAAGGAGGGATTCAATGGCGTCACTCGCGCTGCGGATTGAGCCCCCCGGACGTCGGCCAGGGGAGGCGGCGGGGTTTAAATGAGAATAGCATATATTCGCATTGATTCAAGAGTCCGGCAGTGGCGCTCAGGGCGCGGCGCAATCGCCCAATTGCTCGCCCATGGTGCTGCGGTACCACTCGTGGAAGTGCAGCATGCCGTCCTCCATGGGAGACTGGTACGGACCGCTCTCGCTCACGCCGCGCCGCAGCAGCGCACGTCTGCCGGCATCCATGCGCTCGCCGATTTCGTCGTCCTCGACCGCCGTTTCCATGTAGGCCGCGCGTTGCGCTTCGACGAACTCGCGTTCAAACAGGGCGATTTCCTCGGGATAGTAGAACTCGGCGATGTTGACCGTCTCCTGCGGACTTTTGGGGTAGAGCGTGGACAGCACCAGGACGTGCGGGTAAAGCTCGATCATGTGGGTGGGAAAGTAGGTCACCCAGATCGCGCCGAAATCCGGAGGCGAGCCGTCCCGGTAGCGCATCAGGGTGCCGTGCCAGTCGCGGTATACGTCGGATCCGGGCTTCTCCAGGGAGTCGTGCACGCCCACCCGCTGCAGGCTGCGGCGCTTGCCGAATTCCCAGCTCAGGTCCTCGCAGGTGACGAAGCGCCCCAGGCCGGGGTGGAACGGCCCGACGTGATAGTCCTCCAGATAGACCTCGATGAAGGTCTTCCAGTTGTAGTTGCATTGGTGCACCTCGACGTGGTCGAGCACATAGTCCGAGAAGTCGAACTCGGGCCGGGCGAACAGGTCGCCCAGGTCCGCCAGCGGGTCGCCCGGTCCCTCGAACAGCAGGCCGTGGCAGCGCTTCAGGGGAAACCGCGGCAGGTTCAGGCAAGGCGTGCTGGGGAATTGCGGCGCGCCCAGGATCTGGCCGCGATGGTCATAGGTCCAGCGATGCAGCGGGCAGACGATGTTGCCGCCCGTGGCCGACAGATTGCCTGCCGGCTTGCCCGGCCCGGCGACGGCGCCTGTCTCGCCGCCCAGGATCAGCGATTGGCGGTGACGGCACACATTGGATATCAGTTCCACGCCGCTGGCGCCGCGCACGAGGACGCGTCCGCCGTCCTCGTGCGGCAGTCTGCGCCAGTCGCCAGGCTCAGGCACGGTCTTCTCGTGTCCGACATAGAGTGGCGAGCGCTTGAATATCACTTCCTGTTCGCGGGCAAACAGGCCATCGTCGAAGTATGCCCGCACGTGCAGCGGACTGAGCGCCTGCTCCACGTGTGCGAGGCGGCCTATGTCGGTCATGTCGGATTCCTTGCGCCTTTCGCCTCCCGGCCGTCTGTCAGACGGGCTCGACGCTCTCGGCGTCGATCCGGGCGATGCGTTCGGCAATATCCAGTTTGGGGCAGGTGCGGCAGTAGTCGCCGTCGCTTCGGCGGAAGTGGTGACAGCAGACCTGCCGGTCGACGGCGATGGCCGGCAGCGACCGTCGCTGATAGCTCAGATAGCCGCTGCTGCCCGCGATGCCCAGGCGCGCGAGCCAATCGGCCGCGGCTGCCGTGGCCCAGGCGTTGTCGGCGGCGCTCACGCCCACGCGAGCCGCCAACAGGGCGGACAGGACGCAATCGGCCTGCATGCAGGCGGCCGCCCGGGGATTGAGACGCAGCGCCGCGCCCAGCTCGCGGTGGAACAAGGCGGCGATCTCGCGCAGTTGCGTGGCGGCCGCGTCCAGCCGGTCTTCCAGCCCCCCGTGCAGGGGTTCATGGCGTTCCATGGTGTAGCCGGCAATGAAGCCGTTGGCGACTGGCTGGCTGAGCCGCGTCAGATCCGGGACAATGCCGCTGCGGTGCGCGGCGATCACGCAGAGGTACACGGGCTGCCAGATCAACAGGCCCCAGCAGCGCAGCGCCAGGTAATGCGGGCCGGCTTCCGGATGGCGCTCGCGCCACCAGTCGCGCAAGCCTGCAATGGCATCGGCGTTGCTCGCGCCGGGACGGATGCCGGGCGCGGCCGGGGGACCCACGCGGCCATCCAGGCCGGGCGTCAGGCGGCCCGCCAGCGCGAGCAGATCGTCCAGTTCGCGGGTCACGCAAGGGCCTGCGCGGCATCGGCGTCGGCGGTCCGGTCCAGCCATTGCGGCCGGTAAGGCGCCACGGGGTTGGGCAGCCTGGGCGCCATCTGGAAACTGCCGATGGGATCGGCCAGATTGACCATCTGCAGGTTGTTGGCGAGCTGCAGGCGGTTCAGGCACGAGTGGATCATGTCCGGCGCGTACAGGTCGTAGCGGCGGTATTTTTCCAGCCGTTGCGGATGCGCCTGCTGGTAGGCGGCAATGCGGCCTGCGACCAGCTCCCAGAAATCGTCTTCCTGCATGAGGCCGGTGTCGGCCAGGATCTGGGAAAGATGGCGGAAGTAGCCCTCGAACACGTCGACGAAGATCGTCAGCAGCTTGTATTCCTCGGGCACGTCCGCCGCCAGCCGGCGCGCGTTCTCGGGCAGCTCGGCCTGCGGGTCGAGGATGGAGGATTCCTCGGCGATGTCCTTCATGAAGGCGCGCACCGGCACATGATCCCGGATCACCAGGATGACGTTCTCGCCATGTGGCATGAACACCAGGTCGTGGGCGTAGAAGCAATGCACCAGCGGTGTCAGGTAGGCGTCCACATAGCGTTCCAGCCACGCGGCGGCGCTCAGCCCGGAAGCGCGGATCAGCGCGGGCAGCAGGGCTTGGCCCTGCGGGTCCACGTGCAGCAGCGCGGCCATGGTCATCAGCCGTTCGTCGGGACCGATCAGCGCCTGCGGATTCTCGCGCCATAGCGCGGAGAACATCTTCTTGTAGGGCGTGTCGACGGAAATCGCCGCTTCATAGTAGTAGTTCCGGAATCCCAGGCTGGCGGCCTCGCGCAGGATGGTGAAGCCGTTGGCGCTCAGCCAGGGGTCGGCCGTGATCAGGCCGTGGAGGTATTCGTTGATGGCGGGCGTGCCCGACATGTAATAGGGCGACAGCCCGCGCATGAAACCCATGTTCAGGATCGACAGCGAGGTCTTCACATAGTGCTTGCCCGGCTGGCTGATGTTGAAGAAGGTGCGTATCGATTGCTGCGCCAGATAGTCGTCTTCACCGTAACCGAGGCATACGATCTTGCGTTGCGCCACGTAGGGCGCGAACGCCAGCGACAGCTTGTTGAACCACTGCCAGGGGTGCGCCGGCATCAGGTAGTAGTCGGCGGAATCCAGACCCTGGCCTTGCAGCGTGGCGGCATGGCGCGCCACGGCGTCCTCGCCCAGCTCGCCGCGCAACAGGCTGGCGTAGTCCATGGTGGACAGGCATGCGAAATGCGCGTTGTCCTTGTGCACCGCCAGCCACATCACGCGGATCGGGGTAGCCGCCTCCGGCGCATAGGCGTGGTAGTCCTCGGCGTCGAAACCCAGGCGGCCGTTGTTGGCGACGAAGCTGGGGTGGCCCTCGATCATCGAGGTTTCGATGGCCTGGTAGTCGGCCAGCGCGAGTTCGGCGGCGGGCAGGCAAGGGCGGGTGTGCTTGTAGGCGGCGCCGTGCAGCGTGCTGGCGATTTCATCCAGATAGATGGGCAGCCGGTCTTCCGGAATGCGCAGCTTGTCGCGGATCTCGATCACGAACTGCAGGGCATCCAGCGGCGCGGGCGCGCCGGCCGTGGTCCTGGCGATCGATTCCGCGCGGATGCGCCAGTGGCGCATCGCCATCAGTTGCGCATCGTAGCGGTACTCGACGCGCCCGTCCGCGAGCGCGAGGCGATAGCGGTCGAAACCCGGCGTGTCCGCAGGGCCCAGATGTTCGGGCTGCAGCAGTCCTTCGTGGGTGTATTCGGAGATGGCCTTGCGCACGAGCAGGCGGTTGACCTTGGCCCAGACTTCCGGCTCCAGATGGTTGGCGACCTGCGCGGGATGGGGGGTGGCATGCGGGTTCATGGGGTCGACTCCTGGTATTGGGCCTGTTCGAACTGTGTACGTGTGCAGAACGCCAGACTGGCGGTCTTGTCTCGGAAACGGGCCTGGCCTGAGTAGGTAAAGCCCATGGCCAGATTGAGCGTGTGGATCTTGGTGTTGTCCGCGTCGGGCTCGACCACGATGCGCGCGGCGTTCAGGCGGTCGAACATGAAGCGCATCACGAACGCGAACACCTGCCGGCTGAAGCCGGGAATCCGCAAGCGAGGCGGGCCGATGAAAAGATGCATGCCGAGGTCGCCGGGCCGCACCGCGTAGTGTTCGCCGATTTCGTCGCGGGCCGGGTCGTAGCACTCCACCAGAAAGGCCGGCTGTTCCTCATGGCTGCCGAGCCAGGCGCTGGCGTGCCCGCTACCGCAAAGGGCTTCATAGAAGTCGCGCACCTGATCTTCGCTGTGCTGCTGCATGGACCAGAAGCGTGCGTAATCCATGGAAAACCATTGCCGCAACAGCGCCGCGTCCGTTTCCGGAAGGAGGGGGCGTAGCGCGAGCCCGCGGCCCTCGTCGTAATGGTCGCGCGACTGGCGCACGACCTCGCCCAGAAAGGTGGCTGTCATCGTGAGCATGCTGGGTCCCCGCAAGATCAGATGGTGGCGGCGCGATGGCCGTCCATCATGGGCATCGGCTCTGGCATGCCGAGGCGGTGCGCCAGCACGCCGTTCGCCGGCGGGCGGAAATCCTGCAGTGCGGTGCGCGGCTCGATGGCGTAGTGCTCCACGCCGGTCAGGTCGCGCAGTATCTGCGAATTGCGGTAGCAGCAGAATCCCAGGTCGGGATTCGTGACGCCATGGCTGAGCAGCCCGGTGTTCTGCACGAAGATCTCCGTGCCGGTGCGGTCGATGGCGTAGTTGTGGGCGATGCGGTAGCCGCCCCCTTCATCCCAGGCGATCCGGTCGCTGATGGGGTTGACGCAGGCGGGGATGCGCGGGGCGTAGCCGGTGGCCAGCACCAGGCCGTCCGTTACGTGCTTGAACGGCTGGCCGGTGTCGGCGTGCATGAAGTCCAGATGGTAGCGGCCAGTGGCGCGCTCATGCCGGCTGGCGCGCAGTTCCGCGCTGGTGAGCAGCGTGTAGCGGCGATCGCCCGCGCGGATCTTTTCGTCCAGGAGGTCATATATCTGATTGATCAGCGAGGCGTTGATGCCCTTGTACAGGCTGCTTTGCTGGCGCAGCATCTCGCGCCGCCGGGCTTCGGGCAGGTTGTGGAAATAGTCGGTGTAGTCGGGAGAGATCAGTTCCAGCGTGAGCTTGGTGTTCTCCATCTGGAAGAAACGGGGCGACCGGGTGATCCAGGTCAGGCTGTAGGCATGCTTGGCGCTGTCGCGCAGCAGATCGTGGAAGACCTCGGCCGCGCTCTGTCCGCTGCCGACGATGGTGATGCCCTGCCTGCGCTGCAACTGGGGCTTGTGGCGCAAGTAGTCCGCGCTGTGGATATAAGGCGCGGTGCGCGGGTCGCAGCATTCCGGCAGCTGGGGTTGGGTACCGAGTCCCAGCACCAGCTTGCGGCAGCGGACCATGAAGCGCTCGCCGCTGACGGCATGCTGGCCGGTCACGAGGTAGGCGCGGCTGTCCGGATCGTGCAGCACGCTCTGCACGTCTTGATTGAAGCGCAGGTTCGGCAGGCGGGCCGCCACCCATTTGCAATAGCGGTTGTACTCGGCCCGGTTCAGGTAGTGGTTTTCGCGCATGTAATAGGAATAGATGCGCCCGGTCTGCTTGCAGTAATTCAGGTAGCTGTACTCGCTGCGCGGATCGGCCAGGCTCACGAGATCCGCCAGGAAGGGGTTCTGCAAGGTGGAGTCCTCGATCAGCATGCCGGGGTGCCAATCGAAGCCTGCCTTCTTGTCCAGGAAAACTGCGCGCACGCCGGACAAGGGCGCGGCCAGGCAGGCCAGACTGAGGTTGAACGGGCCAAGACCGATGGCGGCGAAGTCATGGATTTCACGGTTCATATGGGATCTGCCTTTTGCCGGAGCCGGCATTGCGTGAACATGATTCTCTTCCGGGGATGATTATCATTTTCAATATGGTCACTCTAGCAAATGCCGATTTATTGCGGAGTCTTGCCTGTGTGTTGCAGGCGGCGGCCATATGCAGCGTGGCGTATCGCATAGGGACGACCATCGGATTTGGATTTATCAAATAAGTACAGCTATTTTTATGATTGAGTGGCTGAAGATTGATCGCATGTCTTATGATTGCTAACAATCTGCGGATGGGCATGATGTTGAAGATAGTTTTTCTAAATCGAGGATGTTTATGGGCGCCGTGATGCCACTGCTCGCGCTGCGAGCGTTCACCGAAACCGGCCGCCTCGGCAGCCTCAAGGCCGCCGCCGAAGCGCTGGGGGTGACCCCTGGGGCAGTCAGCCAGCAGATACGCGTGCTGGAAGACCGGCTGGGGCTGGCTCTGTTCGTGCGCGAGCGCCACGGCGTGCGGCTGACGGAGGCGGGCGCCCGCGCGTACCCGGGGCTGATGCGCGCCTTCGACCAGATCGAAAAATCGCTGTCGCTGCTTGAGGCCCAAGCCACGCAGCGGACCTTGACTGTCAGCACGGTGCCGTCGTTCGCGTCGTCCTGGCTGGTGCCGCGCATGGGCCGGTTTTCGGCCTTGCATCCGGACATCGAGGTCCGGGTGGAAGCCTCGTCGCAATTGGTCGACTTCAAGCGCGACCGCATCGACGTGGCGTTGCGGCATGGCCTGGGGCATTACCCGGGGCTGTCGGCTTTCCGGCTGATGTCTCCGGTGCTGCTGCCCGTGGCCAGCCCGGCCACGCTGGCGCAAGGTCCCGCCATCGAGCGGCCCGAGGACTGCCTGAAGTACCCGCTGCTGCAGGATTCCGACCGCGCGGACTGGGCCTTGTGGCTGCAGGCGCACGGCGTGGACGCAGGGCGTGAAGCGCAGCGCGGCCCCAGTTACGAGGACGATCTGCTGCTGCTGCGGGCGGCTGCCGCGGGGCAGGGCATCGCGCTGGTGCAAGACACGCATGCGCGCGAGGACATCGAATCGGGCCGGCTGGCCATTGCCTTGGACCAGCCCTGGCCCGCGCGCTTCGCGTATTACGTGGTCAGCCGGCCGGATGCGCTGCAGCGGCCGGAAGTGCAGGCGTTCATCGATTGGGTGAAGGCGGAAGCGGCGGCGATGGAGCAGGCGCCGCAGGCACTTGCGACAGGCTGAGGGGAGCGCCGGGCAGCGGCGTGTCCCAGCCGCCACCCAAGGCCCGGATCAGCCTTACGGTAGTCCGCGCCTGATCGCCATCCAGCCTGGCCGAGGCCAATTGCTGCTGCAACAGGTTGCGGTCCGCATCGATGACGTCGAGTTGGGTGTGCGTGCCGGTTTCGTATTGCAGGCGCGACAGGTCGGCTGAACGCCTTGCGGCCAGCCGCGCACGGTCTTGTGCGGTTTGCTGGGCCGCCATGATGCGCAGATGCATCAGATTGTCCTCGACCTCCCTGAACGCGTTGAGCAGCGTTTCCCGGTAGCGCGCCGCTTCTTCTTCATGCGCGGCCCGGGCGGCATCGAGGTCCGCCTGGCGGCCGCCGCCGTCCAGGATGGGCAGCGATAGCGCGGTGCCCAGGAACGGGCCCAGAAGAAAGGTCCGGCTGGACCATTGGAATAGCTGGCTCAGGCTGGATGATTCGAATCCGGCCGCCCCGGTCAGTTCGAGCCGCGGAAAGAATGCGGCGCGGGCCGCGCCGATGCGGGCGTTGGCGGCGGCCATGGCGCGTTCGGCGGCGGCAATGTCTGGACGGCGCTCGAGCAGCTCCGAAGGCAGGCCGGGTGGAATGGCCAGCGCCATGCGCCGTAGCGGGTCAGGCGGCAGCGAGAAATCGGCCGGGGCCTTGCCCAGCAGGATTGCGAGGGCGTGTTCCGCGCTGGCGCGCAGGCGTTGCGTGCCCAAGGCGTCGGTGCGCGCCGCTTCAAGTTCTGCGCGGGCGCGCTCGACCTCAAGCTCGGCGCCGCCGCCAGCCTCCAGGCGCATCAGGCTCAGTGCAAGACCGCGTTCCCGCAGGTCCAGCGTTTGCCGATAGATGCGGTGCTGGGCGTCCAACTCCCGGATCAGGAAGTAGGTGTCGGCGACGTCGGCCTGCAAGGCCAGCAGCGTCAGCCGGTACAACGCTCCGCTGCGAGCCTGCTCCGCCGATGCCGCGTTGATCGTCGAGGAAACGCGGCCGAACAGATCGGCCTCATACGCAACGCCGGCTTCGGCGCGCCACAGCGTCCTGGTCGAGGCCGGCCCGTCGTCGCGTTCGCTGTACGAGGCGGGAGATTCCCGCAGGCGGGTAGGTCCGAAGCCCGCGTCCAGCCGGGGAAACAGCGCGGATTGCGCTTGCCTGTGCTGGGCGCGCGATAGCTGCAATCGTGCGTAAGCGGCTTGCAGCGTCGGATTGGCGTCTTGCGCGGCGGTTTGCAATGCGTTGAGCGCGGGATCCTGGAACAGGGTCCACCAGGCGCCGCGCAGCGCGTCGTCGGCTGGCTGGGCGGTTGTCCAGGCTCCCGCCGATTCCGCGGGCGCATGCTTGTAGGCGGACGGGATCGGGCCGGTGTCGGGGGCATGCGCCGGGCGCAGCGAACACCCGGCCAGCGCCAGCGCCAACAGCGTCAGTCCGAAGCGCATGGCGCAATGAGTCAAGGCATAGGTCATATTATGGATTTCCCGGCAAGGCGGAGGTCTGGTCGGCGTCGCGTTCCGGCCCGGCGTGCGAGCCGGCAGCGACAAGATTGCGCCCGAACCGCGCATAGACGGCAGGCAGTACGAATAGCGTGAACAGCGTGCCCACGAGCAAGCCCGCGACGAGCACCGTGGCGATCGCGCGCTGGCTGCCCGCGCCGGCGCCGCGGGCGAACAGCAGCGGCATCAGGCCGCCGACCATCGCGGCCGTCGTCATCAGGATGGGGCGGATGCGCGTGGCAGCAGCGGTCCGCACCGCCTGGATGCGGTCCAGGCCCTTGAGCCGCTGCTCAACGTTGGCGAATTCCACGATCAGGATGCCGTGCTTCGTGATCAGGCCGATCAGCGTGACCAGTCCGATCTGGGTATAGATGTTGAGCGTGGCGTAGCCGAAGAACATGGCGGCCAACGCGCCGCAGGCGGCAAGCGGAACCGTGGTCAGGATCAGCAGCGGATCGCGGGCGCTTTCGAACTGAGCGGCCAGCACCAGGAAAATGAAGGCCAGGGCAAAGGCGAACGTCAAGGCAAAACCGCCTTGCTCCTGAAGGTACTGCCGCGATTCGCCCAGGAAGCCGGTCTGGAACCCCGCCGGCAGGCTGGCGGACTCGGTCTGCAGGAAGGCGACGGCCTGGCCCAGTGGAACGCCCCGCGCAGGGATCGCGACCAAGGTGGCGCTATTCAGTTGATTGAATTGCGTGAGCGCATTGGCCTCGACGCTTTTCTCCAGCGAGACCACGGTGGACAACGGTACCTGTCCACCCGTGGCGGTCCTGACGTGGAACAGGTCCAGCGACTCGGCGTTCAGGCGCAGGTTGCGCGGCGCCTGGGGGATCACGTCATAGGAGCGGCCCTGGGCGCCGAAGCGATTGACGTAGGATTCACCGACCAGGCGCGCCAGGGTGTCGCCAATCTCTTTCATGCTCAAGCCCAGGTCGTGCGCCTTGGAGCGGTCGATCCGCACCAGCGTGGTCGGGTTGCTGAAGGTCAGGTCGGAATCCACGAAGGCGAACTGGCCGCTGGCGCGCGCCGCCGCCTTCAGTTTTTCCATCTCGTCATGGACCGCCCCGTGACCTTCCGGCGAAGACAGCACGAACTGCACCGGAAAGCCGCCGACGGAGCCGGGCAGGGGCGGCGGCAGGAAGGCGGATCCCGCAATGCCCTCGATGCCGGGCAAGGCGGTCTGCAGGTCACCCATGATGGCTTCGGCGCTGCGGCTCCGCGTTTCCCACGGGCTCAGCATGACGCCCGCCCAGCCCTTGTTGAGCGCGCCACCGGCGCCGGACACCATGTAGACGGTGGCGGCTTCCGGCAGGGCAAGCAGCGCGGCTTCGACCCGTTTGGCCTCGCCCTCCAGGAACTCCAGGCTGCTGGCCTGGGGACCTTTCATGTCTACGATGATTTCTCCCTGGTCTTCGGCGGGGGCGAGTTCCGACTGCACGCCGTTGAACAGAATAGGCAGGCTGAGCAGCACGCCAGCGCCGGCCAGCAGCACCGGCCGCGTGTCGCGCAGCACCCGCTCCAGCACGCGTTCATAGGCGCCCACCAGCCTGGCGGTTGCATGTTCCACCGCGACGGCATAGCGGCTGGGCGTCTGCCGGCGCATCAGCCGGGAGGCGACCATGGGAGATACGGTCAGCGCCACCACGGCCGATACCATCACCGCCGCGGCCAGCGTGAAGGCGAATTCACTGAACAGCGCGCCCGTCAGGCCGCCGATCAGGCCCAGCGGGGCGTAGACCGCAACCAGCACGGCGGCCATCGTCAGCACGGGGCCGACGATTTCGCGTGCGCCGTTCATGGCGGCATCCAGCGGCGATTCGCCTTCTTCCATGCGGCGATGGACGTTTTCCACCACGACGATCGCGTCGTCCACCACCAGGCCGATGGCCAGCACCATGGCCAGCAAGGTCAGCAGGTTCAGGCTGAAGCCGAGCGCCAGCATGGCAGCCGCCGCGCCCAGCAGGGACAGCGGGATGCTCAGCACCGGCACGGCCACCGCGCGCAGCGAGCCGAGGAAGATGAAGATCACGAGCACCACTTCCAGGCTGGCAATGCCGAACTTGCCGACCACGTTGCCGATCGCGGCATCGATGAAGACGGTGACGTCGTACGGAATCGCCATCTTGGCGCCGTCGGGGAGGTCCAGCCCGGCAAGAATCCGGCGCACTTCGCGCGAGATCTCCAGGGGATTGCCGCCAGGCGTCGCCATGACTTCCAGGTACGCGGCGGGTTCGCCATTCATGCCCGCCACCTGGTTGCGGCTTTGCGCGCCGATCTCGATGGTGGCGATGTCTTCCATGCGCACCAGGCTGGGGCCGCGCTTGACGACCAGTTCGCGAAAGCCCTTGACGCTATCCAGGCTGGTGTCGGCGCGCACATTGGTCACGACGAGCGCGTCGCGCAATTGGCCGGGCGCGGCCTGATAGTTGTTGTCCCGGATCGCGGACTCGACGTCAGCCGCCGTAATGCCGTGCGCGCCCATGCGCAGAGGGTCGAGCCAGATGCGCATCGAAAGCGCCTGTCCACCCAGCACGTTCACGGCAGCCACGCCGTCGACGGTGCTCAGCATGGGCTTGGCCACGCGCATCAGATAGTCCGTGATGCCGGTCAGGGGCTGGCCGGCAGGCGCGGTGAATCCTGCATACACCACGCCGATGGCGCCGGGAGACTGGCGAACGACCACCGGGTCGTAGGCGTCTTCCGGCAGCAGATAGCGCACTTCGTTGACCTTGGCCAGGACCTCGGTCAGGGCGGTGTCGGAGTTCGCGTTCAGGCGCAGGTAGGCGTTGATGGTGCTGCGTCCTTGCTCGGACGAGGAGGTCAGGTATTCCACGCCTTGCGTGGTGGCGACGGCCTGCGCTAGCGTGGCGGTGACAAAGCCCTGCATCAGGTCCGCGGAAGCGCCGGGATACTCGGTGGTGACGGTGACCACCGCGCTTTCGATGCGGGGATACTGGCGCAGCGGCAGGTCCAACAGCGCGCGCAGGCCGACCAGGGCGATCAGCAGGGCAAATGCCGTGGTGAGGATAGGGCGGCGGATGAAGAAATCGGTGAATGACATGGCGTCTTACTCTCCCGCCAGGCGCGGACGGACGGCGGCGCCGTCGTGCAGATTGATCTGGCCGGCGATGACCACCAGATCGCCGTCGCGCAGATCCGCGTCCGACAGCGCGACCTTGCCGTCCTGGCTCGCGCCGGTCCGCACGGAAACGAGGCGGACGCGGGCCGGGTCGTCATTGCGCATGGCGTATACCGTTGCGCCGGACAAGGTGCTCTGAACGGCCTCGGCTGGCACGGTGAGCGTGGCGGGGCCGGCGGGCAGCGACACGCTGATCTGGGCGTAGGCGCCGGGCCATAGACGGCCTGCCGCGTCCGGCGCAAGCGTGGCGCGCACCCTCAGCGCGCGGTTGCCGGCGTCGACCTGGGGATCGATGGCGGAGAGCTTGCCCGTCAGTTGCGCCTGTCCGCCGCCCGCGCTGACGACGGAAACGTCCAGTCCGAGCCGCAGCACGGCGGCATGCCGGTCCGGCACGGTGAAATCCACATGCAGCAGGCGGGTGTCGGTCAGGGTGGCGATGGGCGTGCCTGCCTCGACGTACTGCCCAAGGTTGACCAGCCGCAGCCCCAGCGTGCCCGCGAATGGCGCGCGCACCAGGCGCTGGGCCAGATCTTCCTCGCCCTGCGCGACCAGCGCTTTGGTTTCGGCGTGCTGCGCCGCGTGCTGTTCGTACTCGGCACGCGATATGGTTTGCCCTAGCAGCCGTTTGGCGCGGTCCAGGTTGGCCTGGGCCAGCGCGGCCGATGCGCGGTGCCGATCGAGTTCGCGGCGCACCGGCCCATCATTGATCTGTACCAGCGGCAGTCCGGCCGCAACCTGTTGGCCGCTGGTGAAATGAATGGCGGTGACGCGCCCCGCGACCTCGGGCGCCACCAGCACTTGCTGTTCCGCGACCACGGTGCCGATGGCTTGCAGCGTGGCGGGCAGCGCTTCAGCCCGCGCGGGCGCCACCACGACAGGGACGGGCGCAGCTTCGCCGGCCGGCGCGGCTTGGGCTGTGGCCTTGCGCTGCGTGTCATAGAGGTAGAGGCCGCCGATGGCGGCAAGCACCAGCGTGGCGGTCAAGGCCAGCTTGCGGCGCGCTGTGCGCCGCGGCGCAGGATACGGGTTCTGAGACATGAGGCCCATTCGAATAGTCAATGTAGCTACGCTAAATGCGCAGATGGCGGGATTCGCAATGGTAGGGAGCCGCTCCCCCTTGGGGAAACGATAAGTTCTCTGTCGTGAATTTAGTTTTTCTTATCTCTACGGGGTTGCGCGGACGGTGAGGCACGCTGCGCTCGCGCATTTGCGGTCTAAGATCCGTACCCATGCCGACCACGACCATCGACGCGCACCCGCTGTTCAGGCTGCGCGGCCTCTACAGCGAACGTCTCTCTCCCGTCAGCCTGGATCTCGCCGCGGGCGAGTGCGCAGCCGTCATGGGGCCTTCGGGCTCAGGCAAGTCGCTGTTGCTGCGCCAGGCGGCCGACCTGGATCCCGGGCATGGCGAGGCCTTGCTGGATGGCCGGCCGCGCTCGGGCATGCGGGGCTACGAATGGCGCCGGCAGGTCATCTATTGCCAGGCCGAGGCCGGCTGGTGGGACGACTTGGTCGCGCCGCATTTCGCGGACCGTGCCCGCGCCGAGGCCATCATGCAGCGCCTGGGGCTGTCTACGGACAAGCTGGACGCGCTGGTGCACGAATTGTCCACGGGCGAACGCCAGCGCCTGGGCCTGGTCCGCGCGCTGGCGCTGGCGCCGCGCGTCTTGCTACTGGACGAGCCGACCGCGGCGCTGGACCAGGCGGCCACGGACAAGGTCGAAGAGGAACTGCGGCGCTACCTGAATGGCGGGGCCGCGATCCTGATGGTGACCCACAGCCCGGCCCAGGCCGAGCGCCTGGCGCGCCGTTCCTGGCGCATGGAGCAGGGCAGGCTGGAGCCGCTATGGACGTGATCAAGCTGCAGGCCACGGATCTGGCGATCGCTTCCTTGCTGGTGCTGCTGAGTGCCGGCATCTCCTTTGCCTTGCGCTTGAATTTGCAGCGGCAGGTGTTGTGGGCGGCGCTGCGCACGGTGGTGCAGTTGCTGCTGGTCGGGCACATCCTGCGCGTCGTGTTCGCGCACGCGGCTCCCTGGCTGACCGCGCTGGTGGTGGCGGTGATGATGGCGTTGGCGGCCAGGGAGGTCGCGGCGCGGCCCAGGGCCAGGCTCACGCAACGCGGCAACGGCTGGGTCGGCGCGATGGCGGTGGCGGGAACCACGGTCATCACGGTGCTGTTCATCCTGAATACGGCGCTGCGCCCGGATCCCTGGTATGACCCGCGCTACACCATTGCGCTGATCGGCATCGTGCTGGGCAGCGTGCTCAACGCCGCCAGCCTGGCGTTGGACGGCGTATTGTCCGGCGCCAGGCGGGAGAAGCTGGCGATCGAGGCCCGGCTGGCGCTGGGCGCGACCGTGCACGAGGCGTTTTCCTCCCTGCTGCGCGAGTCGGTGCGGCGCGGTATCGTGCCCAGCATCAACCAGATGTCGGCCGCCGGCATCATCACGCTGCCGGGCATCATGACCGGGCAGATCATTGCCGGCATGGATCCCATAGAGGCCGCCAAGTATCAGATCCTGCTGATGTTCCTGCTGTGCGGCGCCAGCGGCATGGCGGCGATGGCCGCAGCCTATGGCGCCATGCGCCGGTTGACGGACGAGCGGGGGCGGCTCAGGCTGGACCGGCTGCATCCGGCCTAGGAAGCTGCTTTTTTCCGGAAATTTCATGAAAGCTTGACGCGCGCTTGGCGATACTGCGCGCAATCTTGCATTTTCCTGAACCTTTTCCGGATCCTCATGCCACTTGCGTCCAGTTCCGTAGTCCCCCCGCGGCAGCGTGCTTTCTGCGCGCGCCGCCTCCCGGCGCGCGCCTTGCGGGGGCGCCGGGCATGAGCGTTCCCATGTCGACTTCCATGAGGCTGCCAGCGAGCCGCACTGCCTGGCCCGGCTGGCTGGTGCTGGCGTGCCTGGCGCTATGGCTGGGGGCGCTGGCCTGGGCGCGCTGGCTGACCTTGCCCGACGAGGGCCGTTACGCCGGGGTGGCCTGGGAGATGCTGCGCAGCAACTCGCCCATGGTGCCGCTGCTGGACGGCATGCCGTACTTCCACAAGCCGCCGCTGTACTACTGGCTGGCCCAGATCAGCTACGCGCTGTTCGGCGTGCATGAATTCAGCGCGCGGCTGCCGTCGGTGCTGGGCGCCTGGAGCGCGGGCGCCGGGCTATATGCTTTCGTGTCGCGCTACCGCGATGTCGCGCAAGCGCGCTGGGCGGTGGCGGTCCTGGGCATGACGCCGCTGTTTTTCGGCGCCGCCCAGTTCGCCAATATGGACATGCTGGTGGCCAGCATGATCACCTTGTGCGTGCTGGCCGCGGCCGATACCGCCTTGCGGCGCGCCGCGGGACGGCCGTTTCGCGCCATGTCGGTGGCAACGGGGGTGCTGGCCGCCTTGGCGGTGCTGGCCAAGGGGCTGATCGGGCTGGCGCTGCCTGGCGCCATCGTGCTGGCCTGGTTGCTGCTGCGACGCGACTGGCCGGGCGTGCGCGCTTTGCTGTGGGCGCCGGCCTTGCTGGCCTTCGCGGTGGTGGCGGCGCCATGGTTCTGGCTGATGGAACTGCGGTATCCCGGTTTCTTCCAGTATTTCTTCGTCTACCAGCAGGTCGAGCGCTTTGCGCAGAGCGGCTTCAACAACGCGCAGCCGCTCTGGTTCTACCTGCCCATCGTGGCCGGGCTGGCGCTGCCTTGGTCCATTTGGGGAGCGTCGATTTTCAAACCCTCGTACTGGCGCGAGTCCGACCCGCAGGGCCTGCGTCGTCTGGCTGCGATCTGGATGGCGGTCGTGATCGTGTTCTTTTCGATTCCGCATTCCAAACTGATCGGCTATGTGCTGCCGGTGTTCCCGCCGCTGGCGTTCCTGATCAGCGAACGGGTCGCACCCGCCTGGGCGGCGGGCAAGCGGCGGGGCGCGTGGATCGCCGTCGGCGTGTCGGCCGTGATATGCCTGGCCGCGGTCATCGTCGCGGCGTCGAATCCGCGCGGCAGCGCCGGGCCGTTGGCAAAGGAACTGCGCCAGGAAATGCGGCCCCAGGACATCCATATGGCGTTGCATACCGTGCCCTTCGACCTGGGTTTCTATACTCAGGCCCGCGAACCCGCCTGGATCGTCGACAACTGGCAAAACCCCGAGATCCCCAAGCGGGACAACTGGCGCAAGGAGCTGTACGACGCAGCGCAATTCGACCCGGCCACGGGCAAGCGCGTGCTGATCGGCGAGGAGGACATGCGCGTGCGCATGTGCGAGGCCGCTGACGGAGCGCGCTTCTGGATATGGGGCGAGAAGGAGGATGGCTTGCGTTACCGGGTGCTCGATGGCGTGGCTGCGCGACTTTCAACCGAAAAGCGGGCGATCTGGCGCATCGACGCGGACGCGGCGTTCCGCCAGCGCATGTGCGCCGGCATGCCGTCCGCGAATCCGTCCGCGAGCCCGCCGGCGCCGTTGCAGGCCAAACCCTGAACGCATGAAGAATGTCTGTTGTCAGGTTCTTTTCCATGATGGTGCGATAGAGAAAAACTTAAGCACCACAATGGTTTAGGTCAGGCTTTAACGATTGCACCCTCTAGACGCCTGAAGAGTTAAGGGGGCCACATAAGTGCAATGCGAAGGCAAGTCTTGGGGCAATCCAGCGGGCGCCAAGCCGTGTTTGGCTAGTGCCGCGAGAGCCGGTGATTGAGGCGGGGATACGCGCTCAATCCTGGAAACGCCCGTGCGCTTTGAACAGCACTCGTGACAACGCCAGAATGTTAGCCTCGGGCCCATCCTTGCGCCAGATTAGGCGGGTTATGGCACGGTTGAATTTGGAAGGCAGCGGGTGGACGCTCAGGCGCGAGCGCTCGGCGTACGTGCCTAACACGCTGCGCGGCATCAGTGCGATTCCCATGCCCACCGCCACGCAGCCCAGGATCACATGGTACGACCCTACCTCGACGATACGCTGGGGCTTCGTGCGAGCACGCGCGAACCAGTCCTCCAGGCGCTGGCGGTGGGGGCAACCTGAATGAAAGGCCAGTAGGGCTCGGGATGGAACGTCCCTGGGTGAGGCAATGGGCGGATGCTTGGCCTCGGCCACGATGACCAGTTCCTCTTCGTAGATCGCCATTGAGTTCAGGCGCTTGTCCGACATGGGGTCGGCGATCAACGCCGTATCCAGTTCGCCTTGCAGCACCCGCTGGATGAGTTCGCGCGGATCATCGCAATACAGCTCCAACGTCACATCTGGGTACATCTCATGATAAAGGCCTAGCGGCTGCGGTAGGCGCACGGCAGCCGTGCTCTCCATCGCCCCCAGTCGCAACATGCCCGTGGGCCTATCGTTGCGCGTCGCCTCAGAGGCCTCCTGTGCAAGATCGAGCAGCCTCTCCGCATAGTCCATCAGCACCTTGCCGGCAGGGGATACCTGTAGCGAGCGACCCTCGCGGATGAACAGAGGAACGCCTAGCTTGTCCTCCAGTTGCTGGATGCGCACTGTAATGCTGGATTGGGCGCGGTGCAGCGTCTGCGCGGCCTTGTTGATGCCGCCCGCCTGAACGACCGCCCGAAACGTGTGCAGATCCGATAGCTCGAACATATCGGCGTATCCGAATTATTTGTTCTGAATTATTCATTTTACTCGATCATTTTCGATGCCTAAACTGATTCTTACGAAAAATCTCAGGTGCCAAAAGTGATGGTGAAAGTCAGTGTGATCGGAGTCGGTGTCATGGGAGACCCCATCGCCCGCAATCTGCATAAGGCGGGTATGGCCGTAACCGTGTATTGCCGTACGCCCGCTACGCGACAAGCGTTTCGAGGTAGCGGCATCGCGGTGTCGGATTCCGCGGTGAACGCAATCCAGGCTAGCGACACGACGATCCTGCTGGTACCCAGCGGTCAGGATGTCGATCAGGTGTTGGGGCGGGGCACCCATGGTCGAATCCCGTTCAGCTTGGACGGAAAGACCATCATTCTGATGGCGACAGTCGCCCCCTCGTACTCCCGCGACCTTGCTAGCGCCGTGGTGGAGGCTGGCGGGCGCTACATAGAAGCGCCACTGTCGGGTTCGCGCGCGCCTGCGGAATCTGCTCAGTTGGTCGTGCTTGCCTCGGCCCCGGAAGATGCCTGGATCGGCGACGCCATGCCGGTGTTCGATGCCATTGGAAAGAGAGTCCTGCGTTGCGGAACGGTACCTACGGCGATGCGCATGAAACTTGCAAACCAGCTCCTGTTGATCGCCACCTTCGAGGCGATCTCGGAGGCGACGCACTTCGCGCGCGAGTCCGGGCTCGCCGTCAACCTGTTTCTGGAGATGGCGATGGCCGGCCCCCTGGCCAATGACGTGCTTCGCATGAAGGCGCCGAAGCTGCTAGTGGACGACTTCGAGCAGCAGGCGCCGATCCGCCATGTTTTCAAGGACATCGGGCTGGTCTGCGATGAGGCCGAGCAGCGTGGCTTGTGGTTGCCCATCGCGCGCGCCAACCGTGACTTGTTCGAATTGGCGATGCGGCGAGGTCAAGCCAACGACGATGCCATCGGCATCGTCAAGGTGTTACGCAACCATGAGGCCGCATGACCAGCCCCAATACAACCGCTATCGCGTTGAGCAGAGGCGCTGTCGGCGTGCTGTGCGGCTTGGCCGTGGCCCTGATCTGGTCAGGTTGGTCGGTCGCTACGCGCCTGGCGATGACGACCACCCTGGCGCCGGCGGACGTGACCATGCTCCGCTTCGGCGTATCCGCGCTGTTCCTGTGGCCCATTCTGCTGCGGCAAGGCGCAGGGCTGCGCGCGCTCGGTGTGGTCAGGATAGGCGTCATGCTGATCGGCGCTGGAGTGCCCTTCATGATGGCCGCATCGGTGGGCATGAGGTATGCGCCAGCCTCTCACGTCGCCACACTGATGATAGGCTCCATGCCCATCTGGGTGGCACTGCTATCCGCAGCCCTATATGGAGAGCGCTTCAGCCGCGTGCAGATGTACGGCCTGCTTATCGTAATCGCCGGTATCGCCTGCATGGGAGGCTATGGGCTCATCGCCAATCGAGCTCAAGGGGAATGGCGCGGTGATTTGCTGTTTCTCTGCGGAGGATTGCTCTTCGCCAGCTACACAGTGACACAGCGACGCTCAGGCATTGGCCCGTGGCAGGCAACCGCTTTGGTCAACGTAGGTTCGGCGCTGTTTTTTGCGCCCATCTACTTTCTTTTCCTGAGTCCCGGCATCTTCACCGCACCGGTACAGGACGTGCTGTTCCAGGTGATTGCCCAAGGCGTCTTCGTGGCGATCCTCGCCATGTTCTTCTATGCCGAAGCCGTGCGTCGGCTGGGAGCGTCACGGGCGGCGATTTTCGGTTCGCTGGCCCCGGCGCTGGCGGTGCTGTTGGGCATTCCAGTGCTTGGCGAAATTCCAGGAGCAGTGCCGCTGGCTGGAATCGCGTCGGTAATGGTGGGTGTGGTACTGATGGTCACGGGAGCAAGGAGGCCGAAATCAGCCTGACCACGCGGCATGTCCGTGAAAGGGTCTCTCCATGCAATTGGATCGCGGCCTTGCAGCGGGCCCGCGGTGGTGCCCAGGCAGTTGCTGCGGGCTATGACGGCCAGTCATGCATTGCGCTGTCCGATGGCATCACGCCAGCGCAATCGGCAGGGCTCGCGGCGGGAGCCATCGTGAAATGAAAAAAGGCCGGCTGCCTTGGGGCTGCCGGCCTTTGTCGTAGCCGCTGCGCGCGGCAGGCGCTTAGCCGATCGAGGCCAGGGCCTGGTTCAGCGTGGCGCTGGGGCGCATGGCTTGGCTGGCGCGGGCTTCGTTGGGCTGGTAGTAGCCGCCGATGTCGACGGGCTTGCCCTGGGCGGCCTTCAGTTCGGCCAGGATCTTGTCCTCGCCGTCAGCCAGCGCGCGGGCCGGGGCGGCGAACAGGGCGGCCAGTTCGCGGTCGTCGGTCTGCGCGGCCACGGCCTGGGCCCAGTACAGGGCCAGGTAGTAGTGGCTGCCGCGGTTGTCCAGGCCGCCGACCTTGCGCTCGGGCGACTTGTTCTCGTCCAGGAACTTGGCGGTGGCCAGGTCCAGCGTCTTGGCCAGCACTTGGGCGCGGGCGTTGCCGTAGCTGCGGCCCAGGTGTTCCAGCGATGCCGCCAGGGCCATGAACTCGCCCAGCGAGTCCCAGCGCAGGAAGCCTTCTTCCAGGAACTGCTGCACGTGCTTGGGCGCGGAACCGCCGGCGCCCGTTTCAAACAGGCCGCCGCCGGCCACCAGCGGCACGATCGACAGCATCTTGGCGCTGGTGCCCAGTTCCATGATGGGGAACAGGTCGGTCAGGTAGTCGCGCAGCACGTTGCCGGTCACCGAGATGGTGTCCAGGCCTTCGCGGATGCGCTTGAGCGAGAACTTGGTGGCTTCGACCGGGCTCAGGATGCGCAGATCCAGGCCGCTGGTGTCGTGGTCCTGCAGGTAGTGCTTGACCTTGGCGATGATCTGCGCGTCGTGGGCGCGGTTCTCGTCCAGCCAGAACACGGCGGGCGTCTTGGTGGCGCGGGCGCGGGCCACGGCCAGCTTGACCCAGTCCTGCACCGCGGCGTCCTTGGTCTGGCACATGCGCCAGAGGTCGCCGGCTTCGACGGCTTGCTCCAGCAGCACCTTGCCCGAGGCGTCCGTGACGCGCACGGTGCCGGCGGCGGGGATGACGAAGGTCTTGTTGTGCGAACCGTATTCCTCGGCGGCCTGGGCCATCAAGCCGACGTTGGGCACGCTGCCCATCGTGACCGGGTTGAAGGCGCCATTGCGCTTGCAGTCTTCGATGACGGCCTGGTAGACGCCGGCGTAGCTGCGGTCGGGGATCACGGCCTTGGTGTCTTGCAGCGCGCCTTCGGCGTTCCACATCTTGCCCGAGTCGCGGATCATGGCGGGCATGGAAGCGTCGACGATGACGTCGCTGGGCACGTGCAGGTTGGTGATGCCGCGGTCGGAATTGACCATGGCCAGCTGCGGCAGGGTCTTGTAGGCGGCGTCGATGTCGGCGGTGATCTCGGCCTGCTTGTCGGCGGGCAGGGACGGGATCTTGGCGTACAGGTCGCCGATGCCGTTGTTGGGGTCGAAGCCGGCTTGCTTGAGCGCGTCGGCGTGCTTGGCCAGCACGTCCTTGTAGAAAACGGACACGACGTGGCCGAAGATGACGGGGTCGGAGACCTTCATCATCGTGGCCTTCAGGTGCACCGAGAACAGCACGCCGCGAGCCTTGGCGTCGTCGATCTGCGCTTGCAGGAAGGACTTCAGCTTGGCGGTCGACAGCACGGCGGCGTCGATGATCTCGCCGGTCTTGACCGGGGTCTTTTCCTTCAGGACGGTCTTGGAGCCGTCGGCGGCGGTCAGTTCGATCTTGACGTCGCCGGCATCGGCGATCAGGGCCGACTTTTCGGTGCCGTAGAAGTCGCCTTCGCTCATGTGGGCCACGTGCGACTTGGAGTCAGCCGACCAGGCGCCCATCTTGTGCGGGTGCTTGCGGGCGTAGTTCTTGACCGACAGCGGGGCGCGGCGGTCGGAGTTGCCTTCGCGCAGGACCGGGTTCACGGCGCTGCCCTTGACCTTGTCGTAGCGGGCCTTGACGTCGCGCTCGGCGTCGTTGGCGGGAGCGTCCGGGTAGTCGGGCAGCTTGTAGCCCTGGTCCTGGAGTTCCTTGATGGCGGCCTTCAGCTGCGGCATCGAGGCGCTGATGTTGGGCAGCTTGATGATGTTGGCTTCGGGCTGGACGGCGAGGGCGCCGAGTTCCGACAGGGCATCGCCCAGTTTCTGGCTGTCTTCGAGGTAGTCGGGGAAGACCGAGATGATGCGGCCGGCCAGCGAGATGTCGCGGGTCTCGACCGTGATGCCTGCGGGCTTGGCGAAAGCCTGGACGATGGGCAGCAGCGAACGGGTTGCAAGCGCCGGAGCTTCATCGGTGAGGGTATAGATAATCTTCGGAGTAAGAGACATGATCCTTGAATCTGTTCGGCAGGCGCTAGGCGCAAACCCGAACATGCTATGCGGCCAGAAGCCGGTAGATGTTGTCGGAGAGTGGGTTCGTATGGGCAGGCGCGCGACCGGGACTGGACGCGTTCGCTTTGCCGTCCTAGGTCTGAGCAAACGACAAGGCGGGCGGCTAAGCGGACGCGCCCGGAGGAAATGGTCGGTAAGCGTCTGCCCAACATGGCTGGCGCCTGCCCCTTTTTATATGGCTGGCCTGGGTGCCCCTGCCGGCGCTGCCGGCAAAGATCCTGGGCCGCCTGGGGAAGTGCGACTGCCACGAACCTTCCATTGTAATACCGCGCTACGCCTGCTGGGCAGCAAAAACCCGCGGATTCGGCCGGGATATGGCCATAATGGCGCCAAATTAAACAGGGACGTATTAAATCGGACGCGCTGGAGCCGATTGCCCGTTTGACAAAGCGCCGCGCAAGGAGGAAGCTGCGTACCCATGAATTCCCGCGCCGTCCGCATTTCGCTGATTATTACCATCATTCCTGGAATGGTGGGTTAGCGCGCGACCGCAACAGTCACAGCCACCCGCCCCACGAGGCGGGTTTTTTGTGGCCGCCTCTGCCGGGCCAGCACACCGAAGCAGAGAGCCAGATGCACCACACCCCGCAAGCCAGCCAGCAAACCGCCACGCCGACCGCATTCCAGGACGGCCGGGCCTCGCCGATGGAATACCTGAGGCAGATCCTGACCGCCCGCATCTACGACATCGCCCGCGAAACCGAACTGGATCGCGCCCGCGGCCTGTCCGCCCGGCTGGGCAACCCGGTCTACTTCAAGCGCGAGGACAACCAGGCGGTCTTCTCCTTCAAGGTCCGCGGCGCCTACAACAAGATGCGCAACACGCCGCAGGCGGCGCTGGAGCGGGGCGTGATCACGGCGTCCGCCGGCAACCACGCGCAAGGCGTCGCGATCTCGGCCGCCAGGATGGGCGTGCGCGCCATTATCGTGGTGCCGCAGACCACGCCGCAGGTAAAGGTGGATGCCGTCAAGGCGCATGGCGGCCCCACCGTGACGGTGGTGCAGGCGGGCGACTCCTATAGCGACGCCTACGGCCATGCGCAGAAGCTGGCGAGCGCGCAGGATCTGACCTTCATCCCGGCCTTCGACGATCCCTATGTGATCGCCGGCCAGGGCACGGTGGGCATGGAGATCCTGCGCCAGCATGCGGGCCCCTTGCATGCCGTCTTCGTGCCGATCGGCGGCGGCGGGCTGGCTGCGGGGGTGGCGACCTACATCAAGGCGGTGGATCCGGGCGTCAAGGTCATCGGCGTGCAGACCGAGGATTCTTGTGCCATGTCCCTGTCCATGCAGGTGGGCGAGCGGGTCAACCTGCCCGAGGTGGGCCTGTTCTCGGACGGCACGGCCGTCAAGCTGGTGGGCGAGGAGACCTTCCGCCTGTGCCGTGCATACCTGGACGAGATCATCCTGGTGGACACGGACGCGGTCTGCGCGGCGATCAAGGACGTGTTCCTGGATACCCGCAGCGTGCTGGAACCGGCGGGCGCGCTGGCGGTGGCCGGGCTGAAGAAGTACGTGGAACGCGAAGGCGTGCAAGGCCTGCCCATGGTGGCGGTGACCTCGGGCGCCAACATGAACTTTGACCGTCTGCGCTTCGTCGCGGACCGCGCCGAGGTCGGCGAGGCGCGCGAAGCGGTCTTCGCCGTGACGGTGCCGGAGGAGCGCGGCAGCTTCCGCCGCTTCTGCGGCGTGATCGGCCAGCGCAGCGTGACGGAATTCAACTACCGCATCGCCGACGCGCGCACTGCCCATATCTTCGTCAGCATGCAGATCTCGCGGCGCGGCGATGCGGCGGAAATCATGGCGGCGCTGCAGGAACAGGGATTTTCCGTCGGCGACCTGAGCAACAACGAAGTGTCGAAACAGCACATCCGCTACATGGTGGGAGGCCGTTCGCCGCTGGCGGCCGGCGAACGCCTGTTCCGCTTCGAGTTTCCGGAGCGTCCCGGCGCGCTGATGAGGTTCCTGTCCGAGATGGCGCCCAACTGGAACATCAGCCTGTTCCACTACCGCAACCAGGGCACGGAATTCAGCTCGGCGCTGGTCGGCATCCAGGCGCCGCTGGCCGACAGCGCCGCGCTGGACGCATTCCTGCGGCAGTTGGGTTACGCCCACACCGAGGAAACCGGCAACGAGGCCTACCGCCAGTTTCTGATCTGAGCCGGCAGCCTGGGCTCAACCGGGAGCGCCCCTCACTGCGGGCCGAGCTTGCGGATCAGTCCGTCGAGCATGTCGAGCTCGGCGGGCAGCAGGTCCGTCAAGGGCGCGCGCACGGGACCCGCGTCGTGGCCGACCAGTTTGGCGCCGGCCTTGACAATGCTGACGGCATATCCGGGTACGCGGTTGCGGATATCGAGATAAGGCAGGAAGAAGTCGTCCAGCAGGCGGTTGCTGGTTTCGTGGTCGCCCGCGGCAATGGCGCGGTAGAACGCCATGGCCGTGCGCGGCACGAAATTGAACACCGCCGACGAATAGACCGGCACGCCCAGCGCGCGGTAGGCGGCGGCATAGACCTCGGCCGTGGGCAGGCCGCCCAGGTAGGAAAAGCGGTCGCCCAGTTTGCGGCGGATGCGCACCATGGCTTCGATGTCGCCCACGCCGTCCTTGAAGCCGACCAGGTTGGGGCAGCGCTCGGCCAACTGCGCCAGGCTGTCGGCCGACAGGCGCGACTGCGCGCGGTTGTAGACGATGACGCCGATATTCACGGACTTGCAGACCTGTTCGACGTGCGCGGCGATGCCCGGCTGCGAGGCTTCGGTCAGGTAGTGGGGCAGCAGCAGTATGCCCTTGGCGCCCAGGCGCTCGGCCTCTTGCGCGTAGGCGATGGCCGTGCGGGTCGGGCCGCCCGCGCCGGCCAGGATGGGGACCTTGCCGGCGCAGGTCTGCACCGCGGTGCGGATCACGTCCGAGTACTCCTCTGGCGCCAGTGAAAAGAACTCACCGGTGCCGCCCGCGGCGAACAGGGCGGTCGCGCCGTAGGGCGCCAGCCATTCGAGGCGCTGGGCGTAGGTCCTGGCGTTGAAGTCGCCGTTCTGGTCGAAGTCGGTGACGGGGAAAGACAGCAAGCCGTCCGACACGATGTGCTTGAGTTCCTGCGGGGTGGTCATGTTGCGTTGATCCGTATGGGGGCGCCATCGAACGGCGGGAGTCGGCTGGTTGCCGAATTTAGAAGTAAGTCATCGTACAACATGAAATGCGCCGACTCAAGGTTGTTTCCACCTTGAAAAGAGCCGTTATAGGTGCATACCCGATATCAGAACATTCTGCTTTTCAAGATTATTTTCATAGTTGTACGATGACATAGGCAAAACCAGGCACGGTCGGCGCGGGCCTGCGCAGCGGCCGGCCTCAACAGGCGGCCGCGGCTGTCCACAAGACAATTCCAGAGGAGACTTCATGAACCCGAGCAAGAGACAGTTCCTGGGCGGCGCCGCGGCGCTTTGCCTGTCGCCGTGGCTGCCGGCGTGGGCGCAGCCGGGCGACTGGCCGACGCGCGCGGTCCGCATCATCGTGCCTTACCCGCCCGGCGGCTCGTCGGACATCATCGCGCGCATCGTCGCGCCGCGCCTGGCCGACGCCTTGAAACAGACCGTGGTGGTCGAGAACAAGCCTGGGGCCAACGGCAACCTGGGCGCCGGCCTGGTCGTGCAGGCCGCGCAGGAAGGCCATACCGTGCTGCTGTGCGACGTGGGGGCGCTGGCGATCAGCCCCTCGGTGTACACCAAGCTGTCCTTCGATCCCTCCACGGACCTGCGGGCGGTCGGCATGCTGGCCTATTCGCCGCACGTGCTGGCCGTGCATCCCGACGTGCCGGCCAAGACCGTGCCCGAGCTGGTGGCCTTGTCGAAGAAACAGCGCCTGAATTTCGCCGTGACCGCCATCGGCAGCGCGCCGCACCTGGCCGCGGTCGCCGTGCAGCAGGCCACGGGCGCGCAATGGGAATACGTGCCTTACAAGGGCGGTTCGCAGGCGGTGACGGACACCATAGGCGGTCAGACCCAGGTCATCATGAATGGGTTGCTGGCTACGCTGCCCCACATCAAGGCTGGCAAGCTGCGGCCGATCGCGATCTCCAAGCGCGAACGCATGCAGCTGGTGCCCGACATCCCGACCATTTCCGAACAGGGCGTGGCCGGCTTCGAGTCCGGCACCTGGCAGGGGGTGATGGCGCCGGTGACGACGACCGATCCCGTGGCCATCCGCTTGTCGGAACTGATGGCGCAGATCGTCAACCAGCCGGACGTGAAGGCGCAGTTGAACGAACAGGGCGCGGAAATCGTCACCCGCAATCCCGCCGAACTGGCGCAGTTCTTCAACAGCGAACGGGCGCGCTGGGCCTCGGTGGTGAAAAGCGCCGACATCCGGCTGGATTGAGGCCGGGCCTGCCTGGACAGGCCGCCAGGCGCGGGAGCACACTGGAGCCGTCCCGCGCCCGCTCAGGCCCCGGCGCGACGCGGGCCCAGCCGCGGCGCCATGCTGCGCGCAACGGCGGTTCAGGGGCAGGGCATGCTGTCATGAAACCACTTTGGGCAGCCGCGCTGCTGGTGGCCTGCTGGGGACCCGCCGCCGCGCAAGGCGGCGCAGCCGCCGTTCCCCAGCCCCCGCCTTCGGCCCGCGTCATCCCCGATGCCTGCGTCGGCGCTTCATGCCCCAGGCTCGTCAATCCGGGCGCGGCCCAGGAACCTTGCCTGGGCACCGGATGCGCCACCGCCGGCAGGCCGCCCGGCCCGCCCGCGCCGCCGTCCAGCGGGCCCAGCCGCCAGCCGGGCTGGATGAGCCCGGCGCCATCCCGCCTGCCGCCGATGCCAGCGCAGCGTGGCGTGCCGACGGGGCCGCTGACGCCAGCGCCGCCGTTGCCGGTGCCAAGATGATTGGGTGTTGGATGGGAGGCGGCCAGCAAATCGGAAAATGGATCCCCGATCCGCAAGCTCATGGCGGCCCAGACCGCGCATCCGCCATCCGCATGTACGACCGATAAGGTTCCGCCCGAACCCTATCCTGCAGCAACTCTCGCAGGATGTCCTGCACGATCTTCACCGCCTGCGTCAGCGGCCGGTTCGATGCGGTGGCCAGCATCAGGCGCGTGGACAAGGCGGGGTTGACGATCCTGCGGGCGACCAGCTGGCCGCTGTTCAACTCGCCCACCACCGCGGGCAGGGCCAGGACCGTGTGGGCCAGTCCGTTCAGCACGATTTCCTTCATCAGTTCCAGCGCGTCCATTTCGAACACGACGTTCAAGGGCGCATCCGCGTGCGCCGCCGCCTGTTCCAGCGTGCGGCGCAGGCCGTGGCTGCGCGTGGGCAGCGCCAGCGGCAGGCCGCTAATCTGCGCGAAGTCGATGCAGGACTGGGCGCGCGCGGCGGGCGACAGATTCTGCGCCGGCGAAACCAGCGCCAGGTCGAGTTCGGCCAGCGGATCAACCACCACATGCTGTGACCGCCGCGCGTCGTGCAGCACGGCGATGTCGACGCGGGCGCTGGCCAGCCATTCATGCACATAGCCGCTGTAGCCGGTGATGACGTTCAACTGGATGCGCGGATGGCGTTTCCATATTTCCGCCACCAGCGGCATGCCGACCATATGGGACAGCGTGGGCGTGAGGCCCAGGGTGACCTGGCCCGAGGGCGATTTCTGCTCGTCGTGGAATTCGGTCACGACCCGCGCCATCTGCGCCAGCAAGGGGCGCAGGCTATCCAGCAGTTTCTCGCCTTCCGGCGTCAGGGATACGCCGCGGCCGTTGCGGTAAAGCAGGGCGCAGCCGCATTCGTCTTCCAGCTTCCTGACTTGGCGGCCCAGCGCGGATTGCGCGATGCCCAGCACCGAAGCGGCCTTGGAGAAGCTGCCCGAATCGGCCACGTGGATCAGGTTCTCGATCTTGCGTAGGTCCATCGCGATGTCTTGCCGCCAGCGCTTGCGGGCAGCCCCCTCCTTGTGTGCGTTTTTTGTATATCTGATAGGCACAGTATGCCTACATGGCCTGCCGCCAGCCATCCTAGAATTCCTGCGTATCAGACCCGCGCCTGCGCGCTTGCCCTAGGTTTACGGCCATCCATGACACCTGCTTCCGAACTGAACACGTCTTCCCACGCCTTGCTCGGGGTCTTTGCCGGCAACGGTATCGACCGCGTCTTCCTGGTCCCCGGCGAAAGCTATCTGGGCGTGCTCGACGCCTTGCATGATTTTCCGGGCATCGATGTGGTGACCTGCCGGCACGAAGGCGGCGCTAGCTTCATGGCGTGCGCCGACGGCCGGTTGACGGGCCGGCCGGGCGTGGTCATGGTGTCGAGGGGACCGGGGGCGGCGAACGCGGCCATAGGCGTGCATGCCGCGCAGCAGGACGGCGTGCCGCTGATCCTGCTGATCGGACAGGTGCCCCGCAAGGACTTGCGCAAGGAGGCCTTCCAGGAAATCGACTATCAGAAGATGTTCGGCTCCATCGCCAAATGGGTGCACGAGGTCGCCGCGCCCGAGGATCTGGCCTGGGCCGCCTGGAAGGCTCTGCGCGTGGCCGTCTCCGGGACGCCCGGGCCCGTCGTACTGGTGGTGCCCGAGGACGTGCAGCAGGCGATGGCGCCGCAACCGGGCTGGGTCGCGGAGCCGTCCAGTCCGGCGCGGCCGGCGCCCGCCACGCTGGATCGGCTGCAAGCCCTGCTGGACGCCGCCCGCAAGCCGCTCATCATCGCCGGCGGCGCATTCAATGCGCCGGGCGGCCGCGACGCCTTGCGTCTGTTGGCTGAACGGCACGGCATACCGGTGGCGGTATCGTTCCGCCAGCACGACATCTTCCCGAACACGCACCCGCTGTACGCGGGCGACCTGGACCTGGCGACGCCGGCGGCCCAGGTCGCGGCCTTCGATGCCAGCGACTTGATCCTGGCCCTGGGCACGCGCCTGGGCGACATCACCACGCAGGGCTACACCTTTCCGCGCTGCCCCAGGCCATCGCAGACCCTGGTGCATTGCCATGTCGACGCGCACATTCTGAATCAGCATTTTTCGGCCGACGTCGGCATTATCGGCGATCCGGTCGCCACCGCGCAGGCATTGGCGGCCTTGCCCGCGACGGGCGGCGCGGCGCGCGGCGATTGGTCGGCGTCCTTGCGCGCCATCCGCGAACGCGCTGCCGCCTGGCCCAGCCCCAAGGCGGATGACGGCGTGCCGTTCGTGTCCGTGGTCCGCGCCCTGGCCGAGCAGGCGCCGCCCGACCTCATGGTCTGCCTGGATGCGGGCACCTTCGCCGCGCCCGTGTACCGCCATTTTCCTTTCGTCTACCCGCAGCGGCTGATGGCCTCGCAGTCCGGAGCGATGGGTTACGGCACGCCGGCGGCGATCGCCTCGCAGCTGCGCAACCCACAAAGCAAGGTCGTGTGCATGGCGGGCGACGGCGGCTTCATGATGACGGGCAACGAGATGATGGCCGCGGCCGAGCGCGGACTGCCGGTGTTCTTCATCGTCTCCAACAATCATTGCTATGGCTCCATCCGTCTGCATCAGGCGCGCAGCTATCCCGGACGTTATGCGGGCACCAATCTCGCCAGCCCCGATTTCACGATGATGGCGCGCGCCTTCGGCATGCAGGCCGAGTACGTCACGCGTACCGACCAGGTGGCCGCCGCCATCGCCCGGGGGCTGGCCTCGGCCGCCCCGTACTTCCTGGAGGTCAAGACCAGCCTCGCGGCCATCTTGCCGGACGGCGCGGACAGCGCGGCCGGCATCGACCTCCTGGGGCGCGGCTAGCCAGGGGCTCAGTCGCGGTAGCCCGGATCCTTCCTGTCCATCAGGCGCAGCATGGCCGGCCATTCCAGTTCGCCGAAGGGGCGGCGGGTGGTCGGCTGATACAGGTGCCAGGTCTTCTCGACGACCTCTGGCGGCGGCATGCAGAGTTCGCGATTGGCGGCCAGGGCGTCGACCTGCGCCTTGCAGGCCATCTCCAGCCAATACAGCGTGTTGAACGCCTGCGCGATGCTCGGGCCCACGGCGAGCAAGCCGTGGTTGCGCAGGATCATCGCCTCGGATTGGCCCAGGTCCGCTACCAGCCGCGCGCGCTCGTCCAGGTCGATGGCCACGCTCTCATAGTCGTGGTAGGGGATCTTGGCGAAGCGCATGGCGGTCTGGGTCAGCGGCAGCAAGCCGCATTGCAGCGCCGACACCGCCATGCCGGCCCGCGTATGCGTATGGATGACGCACTGCACGTCGTGGCGCGCGCCGTGCACGGCGCTATGGATGACATAGCCGGCCGCGTTGATGCCGTACTCGCCCTGATTGCCGAGCACGTTCCCGTCCAGGTCTATCTTGACCAGGCTGGACGCGGTGATTTCGTCGTACATCATGCCGTAGGGGTTGATCAGCAGATGCCCCTCCGGCCCGGGGATGCGCGCAGTGATGTGGTTGTAGATAAGATCGCTCATGCCGAAGTGGGACACCAGCCGGTAGCAGGCGGCCAGTTGAATACGGGTGTCGCGTTCCGCGGGGCTCATGGCGCTATGCATGGTTCGGCTCTCCTGTTCAGTCGCTGGCTTTGACGTTGAAGTCGCGGACCACCTTGCCCCACGACTCGTATTCGGATTTCATCAGCGCGCCGAACTCGGCCGGCGTGGCGGTGGTGCGGACCTGGGCGCCCAGGTCCGCCAGCTTGTCGCGCACGGCCGGATCCGCCAACACGGTGTTGACCTCGGCGGCCAGCTTCTGCTGGATCTCGGGCGGAATGCCGGCGGGCGCGATCAGGCCCAGCCAGGCGCCCATGTCGAAGCCGGGGTAGCCCTGTTCGGCGACGGTGGGCACGTCGGGCAGGCTCGCGACCCGCTGCGGCGTGCTGACGGCGATCGCTTTCAGGCGGCCGGCCTTCACCAGTGCCAGCGAGGACACCATGGTGTCGAAGGTGGCGTAGGTCCGCCCGCCCACGATGTCGGTCTGCGCCTGGCTGCTGCCCTTGTAGGGCACATGGATCATGCTGGCGCCGGCCTTGGCCAGCAGCACCGAGGTCACCAGGTGGCTGGTGGTGCCCACGCCGGTGGTGGCGTAGGTGTACTGGTTGGGCTTGGCCTTCACGGCCGCGAGGAAGTCCTTCAGGTTGTTGGCCGGGTTGTCCGGGCTGACGACGAACAGGTAGGGCAGCCAGGTCAGCAGGCCGATGGGCGCGAAATCCTTGCGCGCGTCGTAGTTCAGGTTGGGATAGACGTGCGGGTTGATGGCCTGCGGCGCGGATGCGCCGATCATGAGCGTATAGCCGTCGGGCTTGGCCCGCGCACCCAGGCCGGCGGCGATGGAGCCGCCCGCGCCGGGCTTGTTCTCGACGATGAACTGCTGGCCCAGGCGTTGCGCCAGGCGGTCGCCAACCATGCGGGCGACGGTGTCGGTGGCCGTGCCGGGCGGGAATCCTACCAGGATGGTGACGGGTTTGGAGGGATAGGGGGCTTGCGCCCAAGCCGGCCCGGCCGCGGCCCAGGCCGAAGCGGCCAGCATGGCCGCCAGCGCGGCTCGCCGCCACGATGGTGGAACTGCCCCGGGGGCGGATTGCCTTCCGCCTCGCCTTATCGCATTGCGCATGGTTGTCTCCCGTCATGGTTCTGATGGCGGGAGAGCGCCTGCGCTTGCCCGCAACGGCGCCCTGGTGGGCAGGCCGTCGCCGTTCAAGGTCGCACAAGGGCCGGCCGCCTTCAATGGCGCGGGCGGCCAAGCAGATAACGCGAAATGGCATGGATGGCGGACGCCGCGCGGGCGTCCGCCCCGGAGATCAAACCGTCAGGCTGATCCAGGTCGTCTTCAGGTCGCTGTACTTGTCCAGCGCGTGCAACGACTTGTCGCGGCCGAAACCGGACTGTTTGACGCCGCCGAAAGGCACGGTGATGTCGCCGTCGGCGTAGCAGTTGACCCACACCAGGCCCGCGCGCAGGCGGCGCGAGAGGCGGTGGGCGCGCGACAGGTTGGCGGTCCAGAGTCCGGCGCCCAGGCCGTAGATCGAGTCGTTGGCCAGCCGCACTGCGTCGTCCTCGGTGGCGAAGCGCTGCGCGGCCAGCACCGGGCCGAAGATCTCCTCGCGCACCAGGCTGTTGTCCTGGCCGGCGCAATCGAAGATGGTCGGCTCGATGTAGTAGCCGCCGGTGGCGCCACGGGCCTGGCGGCCGCCCATGCGCAGCTGGGCGCCTTCGGCGGCGCCTGCTTCGATGCGGGCCAGCACGCCGCGCATCTGGCGTTCGTCGACCATGGCGCCCATGGCGGTGGCGGGATCCAGCGGATCGCCCGGCTGCAGCGCGGCGGCATGGTCCGCGACCTTGGCCATGAAGGCGTCGTAGATGCCGTCCTGCACGTACAGGCGCGAGCCCGCGATGCAGACTTCACCTTGGTTGGAAAAGATGGCAAGCGCCGCGGCCTGGGCGGCGCGGTCCAGGTCCGGGCAGTCCTCGAACACGATGTGCGGCGACTTGCCGCCGCACTCCAGCCACACGCGCTTCAGGTTCGATTGCCCCGAATATTCCATGAAGCGCTTGCCGGTGGCCGTCGACCCGGTGAAGGCGATGCAGTCCACGTCGGGATGCAGGCCCAGCGCTTGGCCGGCCTGCGCGCCCAGTCCGGGCAGCACGCTGAAGACGCCGGCGGGAATCCCGGCTTCCTCGGCCAGCGCCGCCAGCCGGATGGCCGACAGCGAAGCCTGTTCGGCCGGCTTGAGGATGACGCTGTTGCCGGCGGCCAGCGCCGGCGCGACCTTCCAGGCGGCCATCATCAAGGGGTAGTTCCAAGGCACCACCGCCGCGACCACGCCCAGGGCCTCGCGCGTGATGGTGGCCAGCGCGTCCGGGCCAGTGGGGGCGATCTCGTCGTAGATCTTGTCGATGGCTTCGGCGTACCAGGCGTAGCAGCGCGCCGTCTCCGGCACGTCGAAGGCCAGCGCGTCGCGGATGGGCTTGCCCATGTCCAGCGTTTCCAGCAGCGCGAGCTCCTCGCGGTGCTCCTCGATCAGCGCGGCCAGGCGCAGCAGATGCTGCTTGCGCTGGCGCGGCGCCAAGCCGCTCCAGACGCCAGCCTCGAAGGCGCGGCGGGCGGCCCGCACGGCGCGGTCCACGTCGGCGGAGCCGCAGGCGGCCACGTCGGCCAGCTTGCGTCCGTCTATCGGACTGATGGCGGGGAAGGTGGCGCCGTCGGCCGCGCCGCAATAGGCGCCGTCGATATAGGCCTGGCCGTTGAAAGCGAGCGCGGCGGCGCGGGCGCGCCAGTAGGCGGCGTCCTGGCTCATGAGCGGGCCTCCTGGGCGTTGGCGCGCGCCACCATGGCGTCGAGCAGCACGTTGCAGCCCGCCTCCAGGTCGGCGGGCTTGGCGTCCTCGATCTCGTTGTGGCTGACGCCGTCCTTGCAGGGCACGAAGATCATGGCGGTGGGCGTGACGGCGGCCATGTAGACCGCGTCGTGACCGGCGCCGGTGACGATGTCCATGGCGGCCAGGCCGCGGCGCGCGGCGCCGTCGCGCACCTTGCCCACCAGGTCCAGGTCGAACGGCGTGGGCGGGAAATACTGCACGTGCTTCACGTCCACGGCCACGTTGTGGCGCTGCGCGATTTCCGTGCAGATTTCGTGCCAGCGCTGGTCCATGCGGGTGAGCGTGGCTTCGTCCTCGTGGCGCAGGTCCACCGTGAAGCGCACCTGGCCCGGGATGACGTTGCGCGAACCGGGGTGCGCGTGGATCTCGCCCACGGTGCCGCGGCCATGCGGCTGGTTGCCGTTGGCGATGTCCACCACCGCCTGCAGCAGGAAGCTCGCGGCGTACAGCGCATCGCGGCGGATCGGCATGGGGGTGGGGCCGGCATGCATTTCCATGCCGGTCACGGTCACGTCATACCAGCGCAGGCCGAGCGACCCGGTCACCACGCCGACCACTTTTTCCTCGTGCTCCAGGATCGGGCCCTGCTCGATGTGGGCCTCGAAGTAGGCCCCCACCGGGCGGCCGCCCACGGGGTCCGTGCCGGCATAGCCGATGGCGGCCAGCTCGCCGGCCACCGACTTGCCATCGCGGTCGGTCGCGGTCAGCGCCACTTCCAGCGGAAACTTGCCGGCGAACACGCCCGAACCCATCATCACGGGCACGAAGCGCGAGCCTTCCTCGTTGGTCCAGATGGCCACTTCCAGCGGTGCCTCCGTGACCACGCCGTGGTCGTTCAGCGTGCGCATGACCTCCAGGCCCGCCAGCACGCCGTAGCAGCCGTCGAACTTGCCGCCGGTGGGCTGGGTGTCGATGTGGCTGCCGGTCATGACCGGCGGCAGATCATTGTTGCGGCCGGCGCGGCGGGCGAAGATGTTGCCCACCTGGTCCACGCGCAGCGTCAGGCCGGCGTCGCGCATCCAGCCGGTGACCAGGTCGCGGCCCTGGCCGTCCAGCGCGGTCAGCGCCAGCCGGCAGTTGCCGCCCTTGGGCGTGGCGCCGATCTGCGCCAGGGCCATCAGCGACTGCCACAGCCGCTGTCCGTTGATGGAGAGTGTCGTCGTCATGGTGGAGTTCCTCGGTGTCAGTGGCTGGCGGCCGCGTTGCGGGCCAGCGCCGCCTCGCGGATGCCCATCAGGGTTTCGCCCGGCGAAATGCCGTTGGCGTCGTAGCGTATTTCCAGCAGGGCCGGCATGTTTTCGCGTTCGGCAAAGGCCAGCGCGCGCTCGAATGCGGGGCCGAAGCTGGCGGTGTCTTCCACGGCCTCGCCGTAGCCGCCGTAACCACGGATGATCTGGGTGAAGTCCGGATTCTCGAAGGACAGCGCGATGGTGCGGGCCGGGAACTCGCGTTCCTGGTGCGCGCGGATGGTGCCCCAGATGCCGTTGTTGAATACCAGCACGACCACGCCCAGGCGGTATTGCAGGGCCACGCCCAGTTCCTGCATGTTCATCTGGAAGCAGCCGTCGCCGGCATAGCAGACCACCGTGCGCTTGCGGTCTTCCAGCTTGGCCGAAATGGCTGCCGGCAGACCGTAGCCCATGGAGCCCACGGTGGGCGTGAGGCTGGTGCCCGGCCCGGCATAGCGGCGATAGCGATGCGGATACAGCGCGTAATTGCCCGCGCCCACGGTGATGCAGGCGTCGGCGGGGACATGCGCGTCGACGTAGGCGGCGGCCTGGTCCAGGCTCATCGGGCCCGGCGAGGACAGCGGCTTGAGACTGTCGACCAGTTCCTGGTGCGCGGCGCGCACCGCCTCGCCGCGCGCTGCCTTGTGGCCGGGAGCCAGGCCGGCCACGCTTGCGGCGAAGCTGGCCACGTCGGCCACGATGGCCTGGGTCGGCGAGAACACGCGGCCCAGTTCGGTGGCGTCCGGATACACATGGATGAGCTGCTGGCGCGGCAGCGGGCTCTCGATGACGGTATAGCCTTCGGTCGTGGCCTCGCCCATGCGCGTGCCCACGGCCAGCACCAGGTCGGCGTCGCGCAGGCGCTGGCGCAGCTCCGGCGTCATGGCCCAGCCGACATGGCCGGCGGCGTTGGGGTGGCGCTGGTCGAAGCACTCCAGGCGGCGCCAGGCGGTGCCCACCGGCAGCTCGAAGCGTTCGGCGAAACCGGCGATCTGGTCGATGGCGGTCTGGTGCCAGCCGTTGCCGCCCAGCAGCAGGAAGGGGCGTTCGGCGGCGTCCAGCAATTGGGTCAGGCGGGCCAGGTCGGCGGCGCCGGGATGGCTGTGCACGCGCGGGTAGCGCGGCAGGTCGGCCACGCGGGCGCGGCCCCACAGCGTGTCCTCGGGCAGGGCCAGCACCACGGGGCCGGGACGGCCGCTGGTCGCCACCGCGAAGGCGCGCGAGATGTACTCGGGGATGCGGTCGGTGCGGTCGATCTGCGCCACCCACTTGGCCATCTGGCCGAACATGCGGCGGTAGTCGATCTCCTGGAAGGCTTCGCGCTCCATGAAGTCGTTGCCCACCTGGCCCACGAACAGGATCATCGGCGTGGAGTCCTGGAAGGCGGTGTGCACGCCGATGCTGGCGTTGGTGGCGCCCGGGCCGCGCGTGACGAAGCAGATGCCGGGCTCGCCGGTCAGCTTGCCGTAGGCTTCCGCCATGTAGGCCGCGCCGCTTTCCTGGCGGCAGACGATGGCTTCGATGGCATCGGTGTGGTCGTTGAGCGCGTCGATGCAGGGCAGATAGCTTTCGCCGGGGATCATGAACACGCGGCGCGCGCCATGGATGCGCAGCTGCTGCATCAGGATCTGACCGCCATTGCGTTCGGGAATTGCTGCTGACGTCATGCGGAGTCTCCTTGTTGCGGGACGGCCTGCGCGCGGCGCTCGGCGGCCCATCGTTCGAATTGGTGATGGCGCGCCAACAGGCGGCGCGCGGTGTTGTAGACAGGCGGATCGATGCGCTCGGCGTCGTGGCGGCCGGCGCGCTGGGCTTCATAGCGGGCGACGCAATCATGCGCGGCCGCGACCTCGTCCGGGGCGGGCGTGAACACGGCGTGGATCAGCTTGACCTGGTCGGCCACGGTGGCGCACTTGGACTTCAGGCCCAGGCGGCGCGCCCAGCGCACGTCGGCTTCCAGCGCCGGCATGTCGCGATAGTTGAACGGGCAGTCGATGGGCAGGCAGCCTGCCGCCGTGCAGTCCAGCAGGAAGCGGGCGCGCAGGTGGTGCAGTTCGATGCCATCCTTGCCGCGCTCGGCGCCCAGGCTGGCGGTGAGGTCCTCGGCGGCCAGCAGGCAGGCGGACACGCGCGGGCTGGCGGTCAGGATGTCGTAGGCGCGGTGCAGGCCCAGCGCCGATTCCAGGGTGGGCACGATTTCGGTGCTGCCGGCGGGCAGGCCCAGCTCGGCTTCCAGCGCGCCGATCGCCTGGTCCAGCGCGGCGATCTGGGCCGCGCTTTCGGCGTGCGGCAGGAACACGGCGTCCGGCGCGCCCGGCATGACGCCGCGCAGGTCGGCCATGCCGTCGTCCTCGAGCTTGTTGATGCGCACCGCGGCCACCACGCCCTGGGCGCGGCAGCGGGCGAACAGTGCCGCGATGACGGGGCGCGCGGCCGGACGGTCCGCCGGGGCGGTGAATTCTTCCAGGTCCGCGACCAGCGCATCGGCGCCGCTGGCCAGGCCGTCGGCTTGGGCGGTCTGGTCCAGGCCGGGCACGAACATCCAGCTGCGGCGCAGGAAGGGGGGGCGGCGGGAGGGAGCGATAGGGGTCATTGCACATGCCTCGGCAGGAACAGCACCAGTTCGGGTACGAAAGTCAGCAGCAGCATGACCGCGGTCATGGCCAGCATCATCCAGGACAGCGGGCGCAGGGTCTGCATCATGTTGATGCCGCCGATCTTGCACGCGGCCATCAGGTCGACCCCGACCGGCGGCGTGTTGGCGCCGATGGCCATATTGATCGACAGCAGGATGCCGAAGTGCACCGGATCGATGTTGTAGTGCGCCAGCACCGGCATCACGACCGGGGCCACGATGATGATGACCGGGATCGCTTCCATGAAGGTTCCCAGAAGCAGCAGCACCACGGTCAGCACCAGCAGCACGGCGGTCTTGCTGTCGGTCCAGTCCACCAGCAGCGTGGACAGCGCCTGCGGCACCTGTTCGGCCACCAGCACCCAGGCGAACAGGCCCGACGCGCCGATGATGAGCAGGATGGAGGCGCTGCTTTCGCCGGTGGACTTCAGGTTGTCCCACAGCGACTTCAGGCTCAGCGTGCGGTACCAGAAGAAGCCGATCAGCAAGGCGTAGATGATGGCGCTGGAGGCGGCCTCGGTGGCGGTGAAGATGCCGAAGCGGATGCCGCCGATGATCAGCACCGGCACCATCAGGGCGGGCAGCGCGTCGATGGCGGCGGCGCGCAACTCGGACCAGCTGAACGGCTGACCACCGGCCCAGTTGTGCTTGCGCGATTGCCAGATGGCCACGCCGATCAGCGACAGCCCCAGCAGGATGCCCGGGATGATGCCGGCCACGAACAGCTTGCCCACCGAGGTGTCGGTGATGGTGCCGTAGACGATCAGCACGATGCTGGGCGGGATGATGGTGGAGGTGGCGCCGGCGCTGCCGACCAGGGCGCAGGAAAAGCCCTTGTCATAGCCGCTGCGGGCCATGGCCGGCAGCAGCAGGCTGCCGATGGCGACCACGTCAGCCACGCCCGAGCCCGACAGCGCGCCGAACATCAGGCAGGCCAGCACGGCCACCACCGCCAGGCCGCCCTTGATGTCGCCGACGATGGCGGCGCACAGGCGCACGATGCGCTGGGTCAGGCCGGCGCCGTTCATCAGCTGCGCGGCCAGGATGAAGAGCGGAATCGCCAGCAGTGTGAAGCTGTCCAGCCCCACCACGTACTGCTGCGCCGCCACCATCATGGGCGCCGAATCAAAGACCGCCAGATAGGCCAGGCAGGACAGCACCAGTCCGAAAGCGATGGGCATGTCGATCAGCACCGTGATCGTGAACACGCCCATCAGGAAGAGAGCACCCGTAGACATCTTGTTAATCCTTTGCAGCGGCGGGAGCGGCGGAGAACAGCTGCGCCAGGTGCACCACGATGGTGATGGCGCAGGCGACGGGCAGCGCCAGATAGACGGCGCCGGCCGACACGTCCAGTGCGGGCAGGGTCTGGTCCATGGTCAGTTCGGCCAGCTGCCAGCCGGCGTAGCCCAGCGCCGCCAGGCCGACGATGATGAGCGCCTGGTTGATGCGTTCGAAGGCGTTCAGGATGCGGGGGTTGCGCACCACGAAGGGCAGCAGCCCGGCCATCAGGTGCGAACGCTCGAAGCTGCAGGTGACGCCGCCGATGAAGGCGGACCACACCAGCACCAGGCGCGGCAGTTCCTCGGCCCAGTGCGGCGTGGTGTGGGTGACGAAGCGGGCGAACACCACGTAGGAGATCAGGATCGCCAGCAAGGCCACCGCCAGGGCGGCGAAGGCCTTGCTGATGCCCGACAGGATCGCGGACAGTCGGTTGAGCATTACTTGGCCTCGCGGTACTTCTGTACCAGCGCCATCAACTCGGGGCCGTAGGTGACCGAGTAGGTCTTCCACACCGGCGCCACCGCGGCGGCGAAGGCGGGCTTGTCGACTTCATTGACCTGCATGCCCTTGTCCTTCAGCTGGGCGATGAACTGCTGGTCGCCGTCGGTGATCATCTGGCGCTGGGCGTCGCGCCACTTGTCGGCGGCCGCCTGCACGATCTTCTTGTCATCGGCCGAAATGCGGTTCCACACCGGCTTGGAGATGATCAGGTTGGCCGGGCCCCAGACGTGGCCGGTCAGCGACAGGTATTTCTGCACCTCGAAGAAGGACGAGGTGTAGATGATGGACAGCGGGTTTTCTTGCGCGTCGAACACCTTCTGCTGCAAGGCCGAATACAGCTCGCCGAAGGCCAGCGGCGCGGGGTTGGCGCCCAGGGCGGTGAAGGTGTCCAGCCGCATCTTGTCGGGCGTGACGCGGGTCTTCAGGCCGGCCAGGTCGGCGGGCTTGTTGACGGCCCCGCGGTTGTTGGTGACGTGGCGAAAGCCGTTTTCCCACCACGAGATGATGGTCAGGTTTTTCTTGTCGGCCAGCTTGGCCAGCGCTACGCCCAGTTCGCCGTCGAATGCCTTGTAGGCCTGTTGTGAGGTGGACCAGGTGTAGGGCAGTTCCACCACGCCGAACTTGGGTTCGATGGGCTGCAGCGAACCGGAGCCAATGATGGCCGCGCCCTGGCTGCCGATCTGCAGGCCTTCCAGCATGGTCTTTTCATTGCCCAGCTGGCCGCTGGGGAACAGCACGAAATTGACGCGGCCGGCGGTCTTTTCCTTCACTTCGGCGGCGAACCCTTCCGCGGCCTTGTTCCAGCTGTGGCTGGGGGCCAGCACGTGGCCGAGCTTGATGTCCAGGGCGTGGGCCGACAGCGGCGCCAGGCCGGCGAGGGCGAGCAGGGCGGCGGCCAGCAGGGTCTGTTTCTTTTGAGGAGCGGTGGTCATGGCGGAACTCCGGGAGCAGGGGGGATGGGTAGGGTCAGTAGGATTGGGTGCGCATCGAGGCGGGCCGTCCGGGCAGGGCGATGCGGGTGCCGGTATCGCTCAGGCCGTGGTCGCCCACGGCGAGGATTTGCATTTCGGCATCCAGGAAGTTGCCGACGTACAGGTAACGGCTGTCGGGGCTGAAGGCCACGCCTTCGGGCAGCGCGCCGACATCCATGGCGCCGGCGCGGGTCACGGATTGGCCGTCGATACGCAGCAATACGATCTGTCCGCGCGGGTGGTGGAACCAGGCGCTGGACGGGTTGTTGGAACCTTGCACGATGGCGACCGCCGCATAACGGCCGTCGGGGCTGATGGCGATGCCTTCCGGGCCGTCCTCGACCATGACGCGGTCGATCACGCGCGGCGGATCGGCGCGCAGGTCCACCACGCTGACCGAATCCGCGTGGCCGTCCGACGCGGTCGGGCTGCCCATGTCCACCACCAGCGCCAGCGCGCCGTCGGGCGACACCACCAGGTTGAATGGCACGAGACCGGTGGTCAGGTCTTCGGCGGGATCGTGCGTGACCAGCGGCTGCGCGCCGCTTTCGTCGATATGCAGCACTCCCAGGCGGTGTGTGTCGGTCTTGACCACGAAGGCGCGGCGGCCGTCGGCGGAAAAGGACACGGCCACGACCGGGGTGCCCAGGTCCACCTCGCCGCAGACCTCGGCGCGCTTGCCGGCGATGCGCAGCACCGACACCGAGCGGCCAGCCTTGTTGGCCACCAGCGCCAGCGTGCCGGCGCGATTGATGGAAAGGCCGGAAGGCTGCAGCCCGGTCTCCAGCCGCTGAACGATGGCGGGCGGGCTGGCCTCCAGGTCGATCACGTACAGGCCGCGGCCCGGCTCGGGCTGCCAGCCGTTGCCGTCGGCGCGCGCGCGCCAGTCCATGGAATTGGCGATCAGGCCCAGGCGTTGGTCCGGCGTGACCGCCAGATTGACCGGCGGGCCGAACAGCGAATTGGGCAGGGACAAGGTCGCGACGAGTTCGGGTGCGGCGGGGTTGGCCGCCGCGTCGTAGACGCACAGGCTGTCGTTGCCGGGCGCCAGGAAACGGATCTGGCCGTCGTCCCAGGTGACTTTCTGATCGTTGCCGACCAGCAGCAGGTGGCGTTCGCCTTGCGGGTTCATGCCGCGAGCTCCTGCGCCTGCGGCACCGCCAAGGTGGCGCCGATGAGCTGCCGGGTATACGGGTGGACCGGCTCGAAATACACCTGGCTGGCGGGGCCGCGCTCGACCACGCGGCCGCCTTGCAGCACCACGATCTCGTCGGCAATGTGCTGCACCACGGCCAGGTTGTGGCTGATGAACAGATAGCCCAGGCCGCGTTCGCGTTGCAGCTCCATCAAGAGGTTCAGGATCTGCGCCTGCACCGATACGTCCAAGGCGGAAGTGGGTTCATCACAGATCAGCAGTTGCGGCTCCAGCATCAGCGCGCGGGCGATGGCCACGCGCTGGCGCTGGCCGCCCGACAGCTCGCGCGGATAGCGCGCGGCGAAGGCCGGCACCAGGCCCACGGCGTCCATCATCCGCCGCACCGAGGCAGCCTGCGATGCTGCATTGCCGATGCCATGCGTGCGCAGCGGCGCGGTCAGGATTTCGTTGATGGTGCGGCGCGGATTGAGCGAAGAGTACGGATCCTGGAACACCATCTGGATGCGGCGGGCGCGGGTGCGCGCCGGCATCGCCGCCAGCGGCTTGCCGTCCAGCAGCGCCTGGCCTTGCGTGGGCGCCAACAGGCCCAGCATCAGCTTGGCGATGGTGGACTTGCCGCTGCCGGATTCGCCCACCAGGCCGATGGTCTGGCCGGCCGGCACGTGCAGGTCGATGTCATGCAGGATGCGCGGCGCGGGCCGGCGCGAGAACAGGCCCGCGCGGCCGTACTGGAAGCACAGCGCGTTCAGGCTGATGCTGGCGGAGGGCGTCGGTTGCAGGCTCATGCCACGGCTCCATGGCGCAGCGCGCCGGGTTTGATGCACAGGCAGCGGTGTCCGCCCTGCACGCGCGCGGGGAAGGGCTGGGCGCAGCGGGCCTCGGCCGCCGGGCAGCGCTCGCGGAAGGCGCAGCCGCGGATGGCGCTGTCCAGCGACGGCACGGCGCCCGCGATGGTGGGCAGGTCGGCGCGCGGCGCGGTGCGGCCAGGCTGGGGAATACAGTTCAGCAGCATCGCCGTATAGGGATGGCTGGGTCGCTCCAGCACTTCGCGCACGCTGCCGCCTTCGACGATGTCGCCCGCGTACATGACGATGACGTGGTCGGCGATGCGCGCCACCAGGCCCATGTCGTGCGAGATGAACACCATGCCCAGCCCGAACTCGGCCTGGATGTCGCGCAGCAGGTCCAGCAGCTCGGCCTGCACGGTCACGTCCAGGGCGGTGGTGGGTTCGTCGGCGATCAGCAATTCGGGGCCGCACATCAGCGCCATGGCGATCATGACGCGCTGGCGCAGGCCGCCCGACAGTTCAAAGGGATACTGCCGCATGCGCTCGTCGGGATTGGCGATGCCGACGCGGCGCAGCAGGTATTCGGCGCGTTCCTCGGCCTCGCGGCGGCTGACGCGCTTGTGCCGGCGCAGCACGTCCACCAACTGGGTGCCGATGGGGAACACCGGATTCAGCGAGGTCATCGGATCCTGGAAGATCATGGCGATGCGCGCGCCGCGCAGCTGCGCCAGCGCCTTGGGAGTCAGCGACGCCAGGTCCTGGCCGGCGAACTCCAGCTTGGCGACGCGGCGGCGCGCGGCTGCCGGCAGCAGGTCCAGCAGCGCCAGCGCGGTCAGCGACTTGCCGCAGCCCGATTCGCCGACGATGCACAGCGTCTTGCCGCGCTCCAGGCTGAAGTCCACCGCGCGCACCACGTGCTTGACGTGGGTGGGCGTCTGGATGTCGATGTGCAGGTCCTGGACCCGCAGCAGGGGATGGCTGGTGTCGGTCATGGGATCAGCCTTTCTTCATTTGCACGGCGCGCAGCGATTCGCCGGCGCGGTTCACGCACAGCACCAGCACGAACAGCACCACGCTGGGGATCACCACCAACGAAGGCTGGAACAGCATGTTTTCCTTGCCTTCGGCGATCATCAGACCCAGCGACGGCATCGGCGCCGGCACGCCCAGGCCCAGGAACGACAGCGATGCCTCCAGGGTGATCGCCATGGCGGCGTCCACGGTGCCGATGATGAGCAGGTTGCCCACCAGGTTGGGCAGAATGTCGCGCCAGATGATCTGCAGGTGGGTGCAGCCTTGCAGGCGCGACGCCGTGACGAACTCGGCATTGCGCAGGCCGGCCGCCATGGTGCGGGCCACCAGCGCATAGCGTTCCCACAGCAGCAGGCCCAGCACCAGCACCACCACGGTGAGCGATGCGCCGACCACCGACACCACCGCCAGCGCCACCAGGATGATGGGCAGCGCCAGGCGCGCGGTGATCAGGAAGGACACGACGCGGTCGATTGCGCCGCCGAAGTAGCCCGCGGCCACGCCCAGCGTGGTGCCGATCAGCCCGCCCATCAGCGCGACCGACAGGCCGATCAGCGCCGACACGCGCACGCCGTACAGCGCGCGCGCCAGCACGTCGCGGCCCAGCTGGTCGGTGCCCAGGATGTGGTTCCAGCTGCCGTCTTCGGCCCAGACGGGTTCCTGCAGCCGCGCCAGCAGGTCCTGCGTGTACGGGTCATGCGGGATCAGATAAGGACCGAGCAGGCCGGCCAGCACCAGCAGCGCCAGCATGGCCAGGCCGAAGCCGCGGCCTACGCGCGCCGCGCGTTCGCCGCGGGAGCGGACGGGAAAGGAGGAGGCGATGACGCTGCTCATGATGAAACTCGCACGCGGGGGTCGAGCCAACCGTTGATCAGGTCAGCGGCCAGGGTCAGGACGATGTAGATCAGGGCGAAGATCAGGATCAGCGCCTGCATCGTGGGAAAATCGCCGCGCAGGATCGAGGTCCACGCCAGCAGGCCCGCGCCGTTGATGGCGAACACGGTCTCGATGACGACCGAGCCGGCCAGCAGCGTGCCCATCTGGGCCGCGGCCAGCGACACCAGCGGCCGCAGCGCGTTGCGCAACGCGTACTTGAGCACGACGCTGGGACCGCCCAGGCCCATGGCGCGGGCGGTGCGGATGTAGTCGGTGGCCAGCACGGTTTCCATTTCCGACTTCATCAGGCGCAGCATCGCCGGCATGGCGAACAGGCCCAGCGCGGTCACGGGCATCACATAGTGCTTCCAGCTGTCAAAGCCCGAGGCCGGCAGCCATTGATTGCGCACGCTGAAGACGATGATGAGCAGGAAGGCCAGGCAGAACGGCGGCATGGCCTGGGCGCAGGCCGACAACAGCATGGTGGCGCGGTCGATCAGCGAGCCCCGGCGCAAACCGGCCAGCACGCCCAGCGGAATCGCCAGCAGCAGCGCGAACAGCATGGCGGCCAGGCCCAGCTTGGCGGTGGCCGGGAAATGCTGGGTCAGCAGTTCGGCCACCGGGCGGCTGAAGTACAGGCTGTCGCCGAAATCGCCGCGGGCGACGCCGCCCAGCCAGCGGCCGTACTGCACCAGGATGGGATCGTTGAAGCCGTGCAGCTGGGCCAGCCGGGCGGCGTCGGCGGCGCTGCCTTCGCCGGCCAGGCGCGCAGCCGGATTGCCGGAAGCGAACACCAGCGAGAAGCTGATCAGCGAGACGAACACCACCAGCAGCGCGGACACCACCAGGCGGCGAAACAGGAATGCAATCATGGGGCTACCTATGACGGTATGCGCCGGATTGGCCGCCGCTCGCGCCCCTCAGGGCGTGGGAACGGGGCCATGCCGGCGGGGCCGGTCAGTTCCAGCGGGCCTTGTAGAAACGCGGGAACTCGTCGCCGTCGACCGAGAAATTCAGGTCCTTGGACTGCACGGCGTTGAGCGAGTGGTTCCACAGCGGCACCCAGTAGGCCTGGTCGGCCACGATCTTCTGGGCGGCGGCGTAGTTCTTGGCGCGCAGTTCGCGGTCCACGGAGGTGTCGGCGGTTTCCAGGAACTTGATCACTTCCGGATTGCGCGCCTGGTCGTCCGGGCCGCCGCGGAAGAAGTTGCTGGTCGACAGCGCCGCGTCGGCGATGCCGTAGGACCCCCAGTTGGACGACAGCATGGCGATCTTGCCTTCGCGCCAGTTGGTCATGGCAGTGCCGTACTGCTGCTCGACCAGGTTCAGCTTGATGCCGGCCTGCGCCATCTGCGCGGCGGCGGCGTCCAGGATGGCGCGCGGCGGCGCCGAGATCACCAGGTCCAGGGTCACGCCGTTGGGATAGCCGGCTTGGGCCAGCAGCTGCTTGGCGCGGGCGGGGTCGAATTTGTAGGTCTGCACATCGGCGGCGCAGCCGAACTGCGCCGGGTTGCAGGCTGCGTTGATCACCTTGGACGCGCCGCCGACCAATGCCTTGCGGATGGCTTCGCGGTCGATGGCGTAGTTGATGGCCTGGCGCACTTCCTGTTTGGCCAGCGGCGACTTTCCGTCGTCCGCGCGCGGGTTCAGCGAGATATAGCTGATGCGCATGATGCTGCTGCTCTTGACCGTGACGGCCGGCTGCTTTTCCATGCGCTTGGCCACGTCCGGCGGCACGCGCCAGATCCAGTCCAGGCCGCCGGACAGCATCTCGGCGTACTGGGTGTTGGCGTCCGGCAGCACGCGCACCACCAGCTTCTGCACGGCGGGCTTGGCGCCGAAATAGTCCTCGAAGCGTTCGTAGACGTAGCGGCTGCCGGGCTGGCTTTCGACCAGGCGGTAGGGGCCGGTGCCGATGGGCTTGGCGCCCATGTCGGACTGGTTGGCCTCGTAGTACTTGCGCGGATAGATCGGCAGGTTCTCCGACAGCATCTCCAGCGCCAGCGGGTAGGGCGTCTTCATCTTGATGCGGACCGTGTCGTCGGACGCCTTCTCGGCCTTGGCAATCCAGGCGACCTGGTTCTGGAAGCGCGCCTTGTAGCCTTCGGAGGACACCAGGTTCAACGTGTACAGCACGTCGTCGATGGTCAGCAGCGAGCCGTCATGGAACTTCACGTCCTTGCGGATCGGCAGTTCGATGGTGGTGTCGTCCACGAACTTGTAGCCGGTGGCGATGGCCGGGCCGAATTCGCCCGTGTCCTGGTTTTTCTGCAGCAGCCCCGAGAACACCATGCGCGCCAGCGCCAGGCCCGGACGGTCCGATTCCTTGTAGGCGTCCAGCGTGGCGGGCGCCGCGTCGAAGGCGATGTTGAGGGAGTTGTCAGCCTTGTTGGCCTGGGCGGCATGGGCGCCAAGCGCCAATAGCGCCGCGCTCAAAAGCTTCACGGTACGGGTCAGCTGCATGTTTTCACCTTGATGTGTTTTAGGTATTGGACTTACGGGTACTGCGGGTGCTGCGGAACTGCTGTTTGCGTATCGGCGGGCAAGCCGCTCCCCTTGCCGCAGGCGGCGCGTCTTGCGCCGGCGGTGTTTGCACGGGTCGGTAGGGAAAGGGGCCTGGGCGTCAGGCCAGGATTCAGGCGTTCATCAAATCATCGGATCCCAACGCTGCCGAAGTCTTCCCGCAGGCGTGCCAGGATGCCAACCAGGTGGTCGTGCATGGCGTGGCGCGCGCGGATGGGATCGCGGTCGGAAATGGCCGCGAGGATGCGTTCGTGTTCCTGCTGGGCTTCGCTCCACACCTTGGTGGTCACGAAGTGTTCTTCAAGGCGGTTGAATACCGGGCTGAGCGTGCTCAGGTGCCAGATATGGGAAATTGCCGCGGCCAGCGCCGCGTTGCCGCAGGCCGCGCCGATCGCGCTGTGGAAGGCGCGGTCGTGGACGCTGGGCGATTCGGTCAGGGACATGCCTTCGTGCGCCGCGCGGATCGCCGCGATCTGGGCCGGCGATGCCTTCTGCGCCGCCAGGGCCGCGCACTCGGGTTCCAGCAGCAAGCGGGTTTCCAGCAGGTCGAAGGGGCCGATGTCGGTGGCTTCGGCGCCGTTGGCGGCGGCCGGCGCCTGCTGCGGCGCCTGGTACTGGCCGTCTTCGCGCGCCGGGTTCACGAACACGCCCGTGCCCACGCGCACCTCCACATAGCCTTCGATTTCCAGCGCGATCAGGGCTTCGCGCACCGAGGCGCGGCTGACCTGCAACTGCTCGGCCAGCTCGCGCTCGGCCGGCAGCCGCCCGCCCGCGGGGAAGTCGCCCGCCTTGATGCGCGCGGCGATCTGGTCGGCAATCATGCGGTAGAGGCGGGTGGAGGCGACGGCCTGGAGAGAGGTCATTGTTGCGGTCGGGTGGGTGATCGGGAGGTAGAGGGTAATGGGTCTGTTCGGGCTTGTCTTGCATGGCGCCCCGGAGAGCGCCAGGAGTGTCTGGATATCTGGTGGCCCAGTGGTCAGGCCACTGGACGAAATGTACCGGAGGCAATCTGGCTTGTGAACCGGGCTTTTCCATTTTTAGGGAAAACCACTAGCGCCGCGTTTCCCTGCGGCGGTGGCTTGCAGCCGGCGTCCGCGGCGGGACGCCGGCAGCGCATGGGGTCAGGCCGAAGCCAGTCCGCCGAAGAAGCGCGAGGCGTTCGATTCCAGGCCTTCGATGTAATAGCCGCCTTCCTGCACGATCAGGGTCGGCAGTTTCAGGCCGCCGACTTCCCGGCCCAGGCGTTCGAAGCCGTTCTCGCTGACGGCGACCATGGCCTGCGGGTCTTTCTCGAAGATGTCGAAACCCAGCGACAGGACCAGGGCGTCGGGCTGGAACAGTTCGATGGCGCGGCGCGCCTGGTCCAGCTTGTCGAAGAACACCGATTCCGGCGAACCATGCGGCATGGGCAGGTTGATGTTGTAGCCGTAGCCGGCGCCCGCGCCGCGTTCGTCTTCATGGCCGGCGACCACGGGGTAGAAGTTTTCGGGGTCGCCGTGGATGGATACGTACAGCACGTCGCTGCGCTCGTAGAAGATCTCCTGGATGCCCTGGCCGTGATGCATGTCGGTGTCCAGGATCGCCACGCGCGGAAAGCGCGAGCTCAGGCGCTGGGCGGCGATGGCGGCATTGTTCAAATAGCAGAAGCCGCCGGCCGCGTCGCGCCGCGCATGGTGGCCGGGCGGGCGGCAGATGGCATAGGCGTGGCGCTCGCCCGCCAACAACGTGTCGGCGCCGGCGATGGCGCATTGCGCCGACCAGTAGGCCGAGTGCCAGGTGTGCTGGCCGACCGGGCAACTGCCGTCGGCCAGGTAGCGCGCGGCCTGGGCCAGCACGCCGCGCAGGGCGTTGGGTTCGCGCACGAAGACATTGGAGACGACTTCGTCGCCCCAATCGTCGGGCAGCTGTTTCCAGGCAGCGTGCGCCCCTTGCAGGAAACGCAGGTAGTCCAGCGTGTGGACCGCCGAAATCGCGCCGGCGCCCTGGTCGGGCGGCGCCTGCACGTCAAAGCCCAGCTTGCGCGCGGCCTCTGCCAACGCGTCCAGGCGCGACGGCACTTCCTGGGGCGTGCGCATCTTGCCGCGCGAGAAATAGGTCTGCGGATGGTGCAGTTTCTGGTCGTCGTGGAAGTATGCCTTCATGCTGGATGACACCTGGTTGGGGGTTGACGCAGGGCCTGCCAGGCGGGTGGTCCTGGACAGGCGGCCAAGACGACGTTATACGTGGCCGCGCGCCGGAGGACAATCGGCAACACCCAGGATTCAGCGCAGGGCCGCGCGCGCGGCGGTCTCCAGGTCCGGCAGCCGCTCATCGAGCTTGGCGCGGTCTTGGGCCACGGCGTGCTGTCCCATCTGCATGCAGAGTTCGGCCACGGCGGTCTTTCCTATCATGGCGAACGCTCCCCGGATCGAATGGCACTGTTCGCGCACGCCTTGAAAGTCCCCCCGCTCCAGTGCGTCGCGGATCGCCGCCAGCGAGGCGCTCAGACTGGAGTCCAGTGCGGCCAGCACCGCCGGATCCGGCGGCAGCGTCGCCGGATCGGTAAAGGCAAGGGGTTCATCGCCAAGCGGAGCCTGTGGAATGTGCTCGCGTATCGTGCGTTGCAGCGCCCGTAGCGACAGAGGCTTGAGCAATATTGCATCAAAGTCCGCCGCACTGCTGTGCAGTTCGTCGGGTTCCACGTGCGCCGTGACCGCAACGACAGGGAGCGCAGGGCCGCGCGCCCGCAGGAACTGCGCCAGGGCGTAGCCGTTGATCTCCGGCATGGAGATATCCGTCAGCACCATGTCGTAGCGGCGCATTCTTACCCAGCGCATCGCGGCGGCCGCGCCTTCGGCGGCGTCGGCGGCTATGCCCAGGGCGGCGAGCTGATCCAGGATCAGTTCGCGGTTGGCGGGGTGGTCGTCGACCACCAGCACACGGATGTCCTGCGCCAGTCCGCAAGACGCGGGGGCTGCGCGCGGGCCGACCGGGCCGGCGGGCAGTGGCGCCGCGGCAGCCGTTTGTCGGTAGGCTTGCAGCGGCAACGCCACGCTGAAGACGCTGCCTCTACCGGTGGAACAGGCGACGGACAGCGTCCCGTCCATCATTTCGACCAGCTTCTTGCTGATCGGCAATCCCAGTCCGGTGCCGCCGTAGCGGCGGCTTATCGACCCGTCGGTTTGCGCGTACAGGGTGAACACGCGCGCCGCCTGCTCGGGCGTCATGCCGATACCGGTGTCGCGCACGCGCAGCTGCACGCCGGTTCCGCCGGCCAGACCCCGGCCCGGCGTCGCGGTAATTTCCACTTCGCCGGCCTCGGTGAACTTGACGGCATTGCCCACCAGATTCATCAGGACCTGGCGTATGCGAGTCGGGTCGCCGGCATAAAACTGCGCGAGTCCGCTGTGGGGCTTGAACGACAGCCGCAATCCCTTGGCGCGGGCGGCGGGCTCGAACATGGCGACGACCTGGGCGGCGACCTGCGCCAGATCGAACGGTATGCGCTCGATCGTCATCTGGCCGGACTCCATCCGCGACACGTCCAGGATGTCATTGATCAGATCGACCAGCGCGCGCGAGGCCTCGCGGACGGTGCGCAGGCGTCCGCCCTGGCCGACGGCGTTCGGATCCCGGTCCAGCAGTTCCAGATGGCCCAGCACCAGATTCAAGGGTGTGCGGATTTCGTGGCTCATGGTCGCCAAGAATACGGACTTGGCCCGGGCAGCGTCGATGGCGGCGATCCTGGCGTCTTCGCGCCGCTTCTCGATGTCCTTGCGCGCCGTCGCATCAGAGAAGCTGCACAGCAGCACGTCGTCGCCGTGGTAGCGCGTCTTGACGATATTGACCAGCAGCTCGCACTCGCGGCCGTCGTCCAGCTTCAGGGTGACTTCACGGTCGCGCTGGACCCAGGTGTCGCGGTCGCCGCGGGCATGGCAGTCGCGCAGCAAGCCGTGCAGCGACACGCCGGCGGCGGCGCGGGCGGCGTAGCGCTCCATCATCGCGTTCTGCAGCAGCGCCTTGCCGCTCGCGCACGACACCAGGCCCACGCCGAACTGCGCCGATGCGATGATGGAACGATTCATGTGCTCGCTTTCGAACACATGCTGGGAGCGGCGATACACAGGGACCAGCGCCTTGCGGTTGAACCACAGCAACAGCGCCCAGAGCGTGCCGAGCAGCAGGACGGTCACGGTCAGATACAGCGCCAGGCTGGGCAGGAGCGCGGCGGCGACGGTGCGCCAGGGATAGGCGTACACCAGGGTCCAGCCGGTGTCCAGCAGCGGGCCGCTGACACTGAAGATGCCATGCTGGTAGACCGTCTGCGGCTTAGGCGCGGTCTGCTTCCAGGAGCGGGAGGCCAGGGCCGTGCGCACCGGCCCATCCGGGTGAGTGATGGACCGTGCGTGGTCGGCCTCGAGCAGGATGCGGCCTTCGCCATCCACCAGCGCCACGGCCGTGCCGGCGGGAATGGCTGCGAGGCGCCCGGCCAGGGCACCGACGGGATAGTCGCTCACGAAGATCATGAAAGGCTGCAGCCCGTCGAATGCGGGTTCGACGAGCTTGATGACGTTCTGGCCCGTCAAAGGGTTGAGCGCGGGAGGCTGCCACTGGATGCGGCGGGTCGAGGCCCATAGCGCGGCCAGGTCCGGATCCTCCAAGGCGCCCAGGTCATGGGACAGGCGGCCGATGAGGCCGGCGGTATCCGAGGCGCCGACGCGCTCCAGCAGTTGCGGAAAGTCCATGCGCGGTGCGGGCATCAAGGCCAGGAAGCGCAGGTCGGGGCTGTATCCGTATGCCATCAGCGGGGACCTTCTTTCCTGCTGGCTGGCGGTCGCTGTGTATGCCTGCAGTTCCAGCATGCCCAGGTAGCGGGCGTGCTTGTCCGGGGTCGATGCCGCCGCGGTATCGACCGCCGTGGTGTCGGCCACCGCCAGAATGGGCGTGAGCCCGGCGCTGGCCTGCAACTGGACCCGGCCCTCGCCGGCGCGGAACGCGGCCTCGGTTTCGCGCGTAGGGACGGGCCGCGCCTTCCAGAGCAGTTCGGCATTGATGACGCCACGCCGCATGGCGGTCTGCTTGCCTTCGAGATCCAGGTTCACCAGAGACTGGTGCGCCATGAGTTCGGTGTGCAGCCTGGCGATGGCGGCATGCGCCGCGTTGTATAGAACCAGGCAGGCTGCAAGCACTATCAGGACGGACAGCACCATGCCGCCGCCGAACAGCATCACGGAGTGATAGCGGGCGAGGAGGCTGAGTTCCCTGGCGTGTTGCATGCCCGCGCTGAGCAGGTCTTGCGTGTCGCCAAGGCTGGCCGTGGCGGTGGAGTTAGGCATATCGGTCTATCGGTATGGGTCGCGCGCGTCGATGTGTGGCGCGCGTGATGCAGAAGCGAAGAATCCCATGAAAACCCGGCGTGCAATCCGCTTTCAGGGCTATATTTGCATTTGTTTTGCAGTATTCGGACTGGTCCTATATCAAAGGCGTATGAACTAGGACGGGGCTTATGAATTCGCCACAAGGCAGGACTGCGGGCAGGCTGCGGATCGTTACGCGGATCCAGCGCCTGCATGTGCGGCCCGGTCCGATCATGCGGCGGCCGGCCGCCAGGCTGACTCAAATCTGCCCCGCTTCTTTGCGTCGCGTCAGGACAGGCGGCCGAGCCGTGATCCCACGAAGCCTTGCCCCGCGGGTTTGTCGCGGCGCAAGCGCAGGCCCTGTCAGTGGTGCGCCCGGCAGCGGCCGCTCTCAATCGTGGCGGCTGGCAGCCGTTATCAAGACATCACGGAAGTATTTGCGGCGCCCCTGCCGCATTTGTTGAGGAGTTGACATGAGGCATCCTGCGAGGGTTTCTATTCGTATGGTCATGGCAGGCTTGTTGGCGGCGGGTGTGATCCCCATGACGGCTCATGCCGCCTCGGGAACCATTACGTTCACAGGGGGAGTTTCGGCGGCTTCGTTCACGCACGATCTGCGGCTGGCGCCGGCCGGGGCGACGCTGCAGTTCCTGGGTGCGCGGGTCGAGCGCAGTAGCGCGACCGTGAGCCTGCGGAGCCTGGATGATGCGTCGTACGGCTTGGCGTGCTCGGGTGTGCGCATGCAGCCAGACGCGGCCTGCCATCTGTCAGCGGGTGGCGGCGTGCTGGCGTTGACCGCGAGCCGGACGCATCCTCTGGCGGGACCGGCCAAAGCCATCGTTACGCTGGCCTACGACTAGCCCTAGCCGCCAGCGCCCGCGCAAGCGTGCGCGGACGCCGGCCGCGTAAACTCATGCATCGGGCCGGCAGAGGACCGCCGGCCGCAGGGGCCCGTGCAAGGGCTCCAATTCAGATGAACAGTCCCTAGAGACTCGGACATGGACGAATTCAAGATCAAGGTAATGCTGGCGGATGACCATCCCGGCATGCTCGCGGGCGTGCAGCATGCGCTGGCCGAGGTCGCCACGATTTCACTGGTGGGCGCGGCGGCCAACTCCACTGAACTGGTCGCGCTGCTGGATCGCGTGCCTTGCGATGTGGTGGTGTCCGACTATTCCATGCCCGCCGGCGACTTCGGCGATGGCGCCTCGCTGTTCGGCTTGCTGCAGCGGCGCTATCCGCAGCTGAAGCTGGTGGTGCTGACCATGCTGGACAATGCGGCGGTCATGCATACGCTGGTCACGCTGGGCATAGGCGGCATCGTCAGCAAGTCCGACGCGCTGGCGCACCTGATCCCGGCCATCCACGCCGCTCACACTGGCGGGAAGTACTACTCGCCCAGCGCCAACAAGGTCATCCAGTCCATAGACTGGAACCGGCGCGGGCGCAATGCCGAAAGCGTGTTGAGCCAGCGCGAGTCCGAGGTCGTGCGGCTATACGCCTCGGGCCTCACCATCAATGAAATCGCCGAGCGCCTGCATCGCAGCAAGAAGACCATCAGCACCCAGAAGGCGAAGGCCATGGAAAAACTCGGCATCGAGCGCGAGGTCGACCTGTTCCGGTACGCGATGGAGAACGGCTTGACGGCCACGCTGGCCGAGGAGTCCGCGCCGGCGGGGCAGGAGCAGGCTTCAGGCACGCCAGGCTAAGGTCCATGCGCGCATGGGTTTACGCCGACCTCGGTTCTTGCGCTGCGGCGGCAGGGCCTGCGGATGGACTGGCGCTGATCAATCCTGATTCGATGCCGTAGCGCAGCAGTTCGATGTCGCGCTCCAATCCAAGTTTGAGCATGGCGGTGCCTTTCTGCGTGCTGATGGTCTTCTTGCTGCGATGCAGGCGCTCGGCGATTTCATTGATCGTCAAGCCGGACACGAACAGACGCACCACCTCCAGCTCGCGCCGGGTCAGCATGTGGATGCCGTAGTCGCCGCGATCCAGTGCGTTGGCCAGCTCGGAGATCCGCGGCGAAAGATAGCGGCCGTTGGCATGGGCGCCATGTATCGCCGGCAATAGATGGTTCAGCGAATCCGACTTGCTGAGGACGGCGGGGATGCCGAGGTTCAATAGCGAGTGCACGATGCCAGGGCTTTCCAGCATGGTGAGCACGACGATTTTCAGGGCGGGATAGCGTTGCCGGATCAGGCCGAACAGCGTGACGCCGTCGCCGAACCTGCCGCCAGGCATGGAATAGTCGGAAATCAGGACTTCGCACGGATGCTGGCTCAGCATCTCCATCAGTTCGGTGGAGTCGCGGGCCGCGCCGATCACGGATACGGTGCTGCTGGTAGCCAGCGTGTGCTGTATGCCGGCGCGCACGGCGGGATGGTCGTCGGCGACCACGACGCGTAGATTGAGTGGCTTCATCATGGAACTAGGTAGGAGCAAGGCTGGCGAGGCCGCCAGGCGCGGCTAGGCGGCGCAGCACAGACTGTATGGGCGCGGGCCCTGGCGGATAAGCAGCCAGGTCCGATTGCGGGCCCCATTCGAATAGGACTAAGCCTATTTTTCGCTGTCGCGGGGTTCGCGCCTTGTCAGCGCCGCCTCTGCCATGGGCTCGAAGGCATCCAGGGCGTCAGCCAGGGCTTCGGTACGCTGGCTGCGAACCAGGTCTTCCATGTGCGCGCACAGGTCCGCCAGCGCCGTCTCGTGAATCATGGCGTAGGCTCCGCGCAGGGAATGCAGATGCGCCCAGGCCTCGGTCTTCTGGGGGGCATTGCCGGCCCGGATCGAGGCGAGCTCCTTGCGCATGGCCGCGAGCGACTGCCGCAGCGACAGGACCAGGGCCTCATGAACGCGCGCGGGCAGGGGGCCTTGTGCGATCTCGTCCCGGGCGCGCGCGCCAGGGGCAGGCGCCGCGCCTGGACGCAGCAGGCGTCGGATCGCGGCGTCCAGCTTGCCCAGCAGCAGCGGCTTGACCAATACCGCGTCTATGCCGGCGTCGCGGCATTGCTGCTGTTCCTGGGCGCCGACGTGGGCGGTGTAGGCGATGATGGGTACCTGCGCGCCCTGTGCGCGCAGGCAGCGAGCCACGGCATAGCCGTCCATGCCAGGCATGTTCACGTCCGTGATCATCAGGTCATAGGCCTGCTCCATGAAGCGCCCCAGGGCGGCGCTGCCGTCCGCGGCCAAGTCCGCCTGGTAGCCCAGGGTTTCCAGCTGCATCTTCAGCAATTCGCGGTTGGCGGGGTTGTCGTCAGTCACCAGGATGCGCGCAGCGATGGGACGGTCCGGCTCTTGCGGCGCCATGCCCGCGTCCGCCGAAGCATCCGGGATCTCGGCGGGCGCAGGGCATAGGGGCAGGGTGACGAGGAAGGTGCTGCCTTCTTGCGGCTTGCTGGTGACAGCGATGCTGCCGTGCATCAGCGAGGCCAGCCGCCCGCACAGCGCCAGACCCAGCCCCGTGCCGCCATAGCGCCGGGCGATGGAGGAATCGGCCTGCGTGAACGGCCGGAACAGCGTGGCCTGCTGCGCCGGGGTCATGCCTATGCCCGTGTCGCTGACGCCGATCACCACAGGCGTGTCCGGATCGTCGTCGTCCTGGCGGTAGACCTCCAGCAGCACGTCGCCGCGCGAGGTGAACTTGATGGCGTTGCCCACCAGGTTGAACATGATCTGGCGGATGCGGGTGGGGTCGCCGAGGTAGCGGGGGGCAAGGCCGTCGTCGATGATGCAATCCAGCTCCAGCCCCTTGGACTGCGCGGCCGGCGTAAAGACGGCGATGACTTGGCGGGCCGCGTCGGCCAGGTCGAACGGAATCGACTCCACGCTCATCTGTCCGGATTCGACCTTGGAGAAATCCAGGATGTCGTTGATGATGTCCAGCAAGGTGGCCGACGACGACGTGACGGCGCGCAGGCGCTCGCTCTGGGGCGCCGACAGGCCGGAGCGCTCCAGCAGTTCAAGATTGCCCAGGATGGCGTTGAGCGGCGTGCGGATCTCGTGGCTCATGGTGGCCAGGAAGGCAGACTTTGCCTGGTTCGCCGTATCCGCGGCCACACGGGCCTCTTCCAGCTTTTGTTCGAGCTGCTTGCGGGCGGTGATGTCGGTAAAGTTGCAGAGCAATACCTCCACGCCCTGGTACTTGGTCCGCACCGCGCTTACCAGCAGATCGCTGCGGCTGCCGTCGGCGCGCGGGTAGGAGAGTTCCAGGTCGGCGTGCCCGCCGGCGGCTTCCGGAGCGCCGCCATGGCGGGCGAGCAGGCGCGCATGCAGGGGCGGGCCACCGGGCGCGCCGCTGGCGGCATAGCCCTGCATGACCTCATTCTGCAGCAGCACTTCGCCCGTGTTCAGCGACAGCAGGGCGAGGCCCGAGGGCGCGGTGGCGACCATGGTGCGGTTCAGGTTCTCGCTTTCGAATATGCGTTGCGACCGGGCATAGCCGGGCTTGAAGACCTTGCGGTCGAGCAGCAGCAGCACGGCCCAGACGAAGGCCACCATGAGCAGCGTCGCGGCCGCATAGCTGGCCAGCCGCGGCCATAGGTCGGCAACGATGGTGCGCCAAGAAAATGCATAGACCAGGTTCCAGCCGGACTCCGAGACCTGTTCACCCAGGATGAAAAGACCATCGCGGTAACGCAGATCCGACCGCATGGACGGATCTTGCCGCGCTGCGTCCAGGATCCGGGCGGCGAGCCGCGGGTCCTGCGCGTCCCTGTCCGTGGGCAGGAGCTGGCGTCCGTCCTTGTCGACGATCAGGGCGGCTTCTTCGTAGCGCGTTGTCGTCAGATAGGCGTTCAGGGCATCGGCTGGGTAGATCGCGACAAAGATGGCGAATATGCGGCCCTGGCTGCTTGCGGCCTGGTACAGCCGCAAGGACAGCTTGCGCGTCAGCGGGTCGACGGCCGGCGGCAGCCAGCGGGGTCCGCCTGCCGCCATCAGGCGTTGCTGGACCTCGGGCGAGTCCAGGTCGCCCAGGTCGGGGGCAATGGCCCGTATCAGTTCCGGGACGTTTTTCGCACCCACCAGCGTCAGCGGGTCCACGGTCTCGGACATGGGACCCACGCCGAGGAAGCTGCGGTCGGGGCTGTAGAAGAAGCCGCTGACCGAAAGCGCTTTGGCATAGGCCGCGGCGGAATAGCTGATCTCGTCGGTCAGGTGCAGATAGGGCAGATAGGCCGCGGCAGGCCGGCCCGGTTCGATGTCGGCCAGCGCCACCACCGGCGGGAAGTTGGGATTGCGCTGGAACTCCATGCGCCCTTGCTGCCGCGCGAAGGCCTGCACCAGATCGGGCGCGGCCGCCGACGAGCGCCCGGGCCAGGCGTATTCCTCGTGCGACAGGCCGATGCGAAACGCCCCCTCGCGCACGCCCAGCGCCGTCTGCAGCAGCGCCTTGCGCACCACAAAGCCGGCGTAGCGTTCCGCGACGTAATCCTTGGCCTGCGCGAACACCATGACGCCGGCGACGGCCAGCAGCACCAGGGTGGTCACGGCGCCGCCCACGTACAGCAGGGCGCGTTGGTAGCGGTTCAGGATGCTGATGGCGCTGCGCGATGGCCGGCCGGGGGCCTCGGGCTCACGTACGTCTTGGGGTTGCGCGGCCATGCTGGATTCGGCTCCGCCGGGATGGGTGACGCCATGATAGAACCAAACCGGCCGGAATCGGCAAAATAGGACTCGGCTGATTTCCGTTCCCGGCGCCGGGTGGAACAATGAATTCGTCGGCAGTTTGCTGCCTGGCCTCCCGCCTGCAGGCGCCTTGCCGCAGCGCCATGGGCCCTGCGTTCATCGGGAACATCATGCTCAAATCCGCCCTGGTTGTCGATCAAGACGAATTCCAACGTTTCGCGCTGGCGCGGATGCTGGGCAAGATCGGCGTGCCCGAAGTCGAAATGGCGCACGACGGCGCGTCGGCCGTGGCAGCGATCCGGCAACGGCAGTGGGATCTGGTCATCGTCGACCTCGACATGGCGGACCGCACCGGGCTGCAGATGATAGACGCGCTGGCCGATGCCGGCGGTTGCGGCGGCATCGCGATTGCCAGCAGCCATCCTTCGCGCATCCTGCAGGCAGCGGCGACCTACGCCCGCAACCGTGGCGTGCCCATCATCGCCGCGCTGGGCAAACCCCTGGAAGCCGCTTGCCTGGTTTCGATGATCGAATCGCTGGCCCGTTCGGCGCTGGCGGACGGGGTTGCCACGTTGCGCACCGCGGCGGCGAGCAGCGGGGCGGTGCTCGCCGGCCTGGACCGCGAACGCCTGCTGCGCGCCCTGGCGCTGCGGGAGATCACCGCGCATTTCCAGCCGCAGCATTGCGCCGCGACGGGCGAACTGCGGGGCGCCGAAACGCTGGCCCGCTGGGCTGGGGAGGATGGCGCGATGGTGCCTCCGGCGGCGTTCCTGCCGGCCTTCGAGGACGCCGGCCTGCTCGAGCCCCTGACCGACTACATGCTGGCGCGCGCCTTCGAGGCGCAACGCGAACTGGGCGGCCGCCCGGACTGCGTCATCGGCATCAATGTGCCAGCGGTGGTCGCCAGCTCCATCCGCTGGGCCCAGGACGTCGCCGACCGCGCCGAGCGCGCGGGCGTGGATCCGGGCCGCATCGTCATCGAGATCACCGAGGACGGCGGCGCGCGCTCCAATGGCGCACTGGCCGGCGCCATCACGCAGTTGCGACTGCGCGGCTTCAGCTGCGCGATCGATGACTTCGGCACCGGCGACTCATCGCTGGACCGTCTGCTGTGCGCGCCCTTCGACGAACTGAAGATCGACCGCGAGCTGGTCGCCCGCGCCGCGCGGCAGGGCCACGCCCAACGCATCCTGGCCTGCACCATCGAGATGGCAAGGTCGCTGGACATGACGGTGGTGGCCGAGGGCATCGAAACCCATGAAGAGCACGAGATGGTGCGTGCATTGGGCGTGCAGGTGACCCAGGGCTATTACCATGGCCGGCCGATGCCGCTGGGCGCGTTTCGTCAATACGCGCTGAGCCAGGGCGTGATCGGGCACGGCATCCTGAGGATGTACGCCAACGCCTGAGGCCTGCAACCCGCGGCTGGCTTCAAGCCGGCGCGGCTCAGGATCCCGCCAGCACCACCAGGGCCGCCAGGCACAGCAGCGCGCCGAACGCCGCCAGCGCATAGGGCAGCAGTTGCGCGTACACGCCGCGCTCTTCGCCGCGGCCATGAGCCAGTCCGGCCGCGATCGACATCCGCACCGGCGAAAATATTCCCATCGACGTGCCCGACACATGCAGCAGCGCCGCCGCCGCCGGGACGCTCAGGCCGGCATTCAGCGCAAGCGACAATTGCGCGGGCATGAACAGGCTGTTGGGCGCGTTGCCGCTATTGGCCAGAATGCCGAAGACTCCGGCCAGCACCGGCGTGATCAGGATGGTCCAGTCCTTCAGGCTTGCGAACAGGCCGTCGGCATACGCTTGCGAGATGCCGGCGCCCGCCAGGACTTCGGCCATCATGGCGAACAGGAACACGGAGTACACGGCGTGGCGTCCGGTGGTCCAGGCCGCCCGCGCCTGGGTTGCGAGCAGGCCGCTCTGACGGCACGGCGCCGCCATCAGCAGTGCGCCGATGATCAGCCAGCTGCCGGCATGCAAGAGCGGCATCCAGCCGGGCAGGTCCGCAAACGGCCTGAATGCGGCCAGCCCCGCCAGGCCGCTGTTCAGGCCCGGCAACAGGCGCGTGGCCACCAGCCAGGCGATCATCAGGATGTAGGGCAGGGCCTTGCGCGCGGCCGCCATCAAGCGTGGCCGGTCCGGCCGGCGGTCCAGCAGGAAGCGCAGCACGATGAGCGGGCCATAGGCCGAGAGCAGCGCGGTTTCCGGCCCCAGCAGCGCCGTCGCGGCGCTCAGGGCGGCCAGGCTCGCGATCATCCAGATGGCCTCGCGCACCTGTTCGGCCGGATCGGCTCGTAGGCCCGCGCGCCTTGCGGTGCGCCAGTACAGCAACATCCACAGCACCGTCAGCAAGGCCACCGGCACCATCCCGTAGAGCGCCAGCTGCGTTGCAGGGACACGTGCGTAGGCCGATGCCAGCAGCGTGCCGCTGCCCATCGCCCCCCATGGAATCAGGGTCTGGCTCAGCAGCGCGAACACCATGATCTCGCGTGGCTTCAGGTTCAGCGGCCGGATCAGCAGCACCGTTCCCAGCATGCCCACGCCAAAGCCGGTGGCCGACTCGGCGAAGGGACCGACCAGGAAACAGGCGAAGAACAGCAGCCGGCGGCGCGCCAGAGGGCTGGTCAATGCGGCTTTGTCGCCGTCCGTCGCCTGGCGGGGCGCACGGCCTTGCGCCGCCATGTTCCAGAACAGCAGCCCGCCCAGGATGTACGGCGTAATGATCCAGCCTATCCAGAGCCCTCGTTCCAGCGCCAGCCACAGCTGGCCAGAGCCAAAGGGCACGGGCGCGCCAAACAGCGCGATGGGCGTCGCGGCGAGCAAGCCCAGCACGGCGGCGGCCGTGGTGTTCAAGCGCCCGCTGGCGATGGCGCCGATGACGGCCAGGGCGGGTAACGACCACAGAAGGTACATCATGGATTGAACGTCTGCATGGCGGGGTCCGGGACGTGGCGTAGCGCGTAGCAGTGTATGCCGGGAGCCGGTCCGCGACGGTTCATGCCTGCCCGATTGCAGGGTCTTTTGGAAGGCGCGGCAACCGTACGCTGCGTCCTGCGTCTGGAACGCAGGACGATGATAAAAATGCCGCAACCCGCGGGGGCGGGATCAGAAGTCCAGCGTGGCGTGGGGCCAGCGCTTCTTCGCCACCAGCTCGCGCGCCACCTGGCGCAGGATCTCGACCGTCGCCTTGGTGGCGCGCGAGGCCGGCCTATCCGACGGGTGGGCCAGGATGCGGCGCAGGCTGAGACCATCGATCGGCTGGGCGCACAGGCGGCCTTCTTCGATGTCTTCCAGCACGGTTGCGGCGAAGTGCACGGTCACGCCGACCTTTTCCTTTATGAGGCGCTTGGCGACTTCCATGGTTTCGACTTCCACCACCGGATTCAGATGCACGCCGGCGTGCGCCGCCTGGGCCTCGAGTTCGAGCCTCACACCGGACTTGGCCAAGCCGGTCATCACCAGCGGCAGCTCGGCCAGGTCGCGTACGCCGATCCGCGCGGGCCGGGCCTTGCGATGCGCCGGCGGCCCGATGAGGCACATGCCTTCGGTCAGGAAGGGATAGGTGAGCAGGTTGGCGACGGGTACCGGGCCGTTGAGCACGGCCAGGTCCACCTGGCCCCTGAGGAGCATCTCGTGCAGCGTGGGAGAGAAGGCTTGAACGAAGCGCAGCCGGACTTCAGGGAGCTGTTCTTGCACGGCGCGCGTCAGGGGCACGGCCAGCGTCATGGCGAGTCCGGGAGATATGCCGATGACGACGGGGCCGCTGGGATGGCGTTGCAGGGCCGACATGTCCTGCTTGAGTTGTTCTGCGTAGCGCAGCAGGAAGGAGGCGCGCTCCAGCAGGAAGGCGGCTTCTTCGGTGGGAGACGCGCCGCGCGAGTGGCGCACGAAGAGCTGGACGCCGAGTTCTTCTTCCAGCAGCCGGATCTGGCGCGTGAGCGCGGGCTGCGCCACATGCAGGACGCTTGCGGCGCGGCCGAAGTGCCCCTGGTTGGCCAGGACGACAAAGTAGCGGAGTTGCCGCAGGTCCATTTCCGTATCTGCCCTATGGGGTGGATTGAGTCATAACAAAATTATATGAGAGCGGTAAGAAAATGGTAGTGGACGCTGTGTAGTGCGGAGCTTTAACTTGCATCAGCCGCGAGAAATACGCAGCAATTCTTCATTTAAAGCTCATCAAAAAAAGGAATGACATGGATATCAACCGCCAGGAAATGGAAGCCACCCGCATCGCGCGCTGGGGCAAGGTCGAGCCCTATCGCGAGACCTTCATCGAGAGCCGCCTGCCCGGCATGAAGAAGAACATCTACAAGATCATGAACCGCGGCGTGCTGGAGAACAAAGGCGTGGAGCCCGCCATTCCGGGCAACCATCGCTTTGGCGTGACCTTCATCGAAATTCCCGTGGGACAGGGCGCCAGCCTGCATGCCCACAAGACCGAGGAAGTCTTCTGCCCGCTGAACGGCCAGATGGAAGTGATCTGGGGCGAGAAGGGCGAACACTCGGTCATGCTGAACCAGTGGGACGTGATTTCCTGCCCCATCGGCGTGATGCGTGGATTCCGCAATCCCAACCCGCATGCCCTGGTCGTCTATTCCGTGGTCGGCGGCACCGACGAGGAATGCGGCCGCATCGCCTGGCATCCGGACGTGGTGCGTGCTGCCGAAAACACCGGCCTGGTCTACGGCACTGACGGCTTCCTGAAGGAAAAAGCGGACAGCTGATGCCGGACGGTGGCCTGCGCCAGCCTGCGCGCGGCGCCATCGACAAAAAAAATTATCGAGGAGACATGGAATGAGCGATGACGATGGCATATCCCGGCTGGCGGCAAGAAGACGCGTGCTTCGGGCCGCCGCCTGTACGGCCGCGCTTTGCGCGGTCCCCGCGATGGGCCAGGCCAAGCAGCTCGTTCCCTTCTTCGGCAGGAGTTCGCGCAAGCCCGTGCGCCTGGTGGTGCCGTTTGCCGCTGGGGGCACCACGGACATCATCGCGCGCCTGCTTGCCGCGCAGCTGCCGGCGTATCTGGGCCAGAGCGTGATCGTGGAGAACCGTCCGGGCGCCAGCGGCAACATCGGCGTGGCGTCGGTGGCGAAGGCCGAGGCCGATGGCGGCACGCTGCTGCTGGTGTCGTCCTCGTTCGTCACGAATCCCGCGATTGCCCGGGAACGGCCCGCCTATGACCCGGTGCGCGACTTCGCGCCGGTGAGCCTGGCGGTCAGTTCTCCCGACGTCATCGTGGTCCGCGCCGAAAGCGGCTTGGCCACGCTCAAGGATCTGCTGGACGCCGCCGGGCGTGATCCGGGAACGCTCACGTACGCCACGCCGGGCAATGGCAACAGCGTGCATCTGGCGGCCGAACTGCTGTGGCGGCGCGCGGGCGTCCAGGCATTGCACGTGCCGTACTCGGGCGCCGCGCCCGCGGTGTTGGCCGCGCTGGGCGGCCAGGTCGATTGCGCCTTGGCCGCGCTGCCCGCAGCCCAGTCGTTTCTTGCCGAAGGCAGGCTCAGGGCCCTGGCCGTGGGCGGCGACGAACGCTGGCCGGCGCTTTCCGGCGTGCCGACGATCGCGCAATCCGGCTTTGCGGATTTCCGCTCCGAAACCATCCAGGCGCTGTTCGCCCCGGCAGGCACGCCTGCCGCCACGGTTGAACGCGTCAACAAGGCCGTGGCCGAAGTGCTGGGCAAGGAGCCGGTCCGCAAGCAGCTGGACGGTCTCGGATTCCGAGTGGTCGCCAGTTCCTCCGAGGAATTGAAAGCCAGGGTGGCGCAGGAAGTCCCCAAATGGGCTGCCGTCGCGTCCCAGGCGGGCATATCGGCCGACTGAAGCGCGGCCGGCAAATTTCACTAGTCAGACTACAGGGTTGAATGTTTATGAGTCATGCCAATTGCTCCACGCAGGCGGGCGCCGCCGGCGCACGGCGCGCCATTCCCGCCACGCCCCAGGCGCTGCTGGAAGCTGTCCTCGCGGCCAACCAGGCCAAGGATCCTCGCACCCGTGAAATCCTTGATTCCCTGATCCGCCATCTGCACGCCTTCGCGGTGGACGTGAAACTGAGCTACGAGGAATTGCACCAGGGCCTGGACTTCATGGTGCAGGTCGGCCAGGCCAGCAATCCGCTGCGCCACGAGGGCATTTTGTTGGCCGACATCCTGGGCGTGGCCACGCTGGTGCTGCTGATGGACGCCGAGGGCGTGCTCGAAGCCGGCGGCACGGAGCCTGCGCTGATCGGCCCGTTCTGGCGCGCCAACCAGCCCATACTCGAAAACGGCGCGGCGATCGCCACCGAGGACACGGCCGGCGAGCGGCTGTTGGTGAGCGGGCGCATCTGCACGCTGGACGGCCGGCCGCTGGCGGGCGCGCGCCTGGAAACCTGGCAAGCCGCGCCCAGCGGCCTTTACGAGAACCAGGATCCCGAGCAGGAAGACATGAACCTGCGGGCCGTCTTCATGACCGACGCGGACGGCCGCTTCTGGTTCGACAGCGTCAAGCCCGCCGGCTATGGCGTGCCTATCGATGGTCCTTGCGGCGACCTGCTGGCGCTGCAGCAGCGCAATCACATGCGGCCCGCGCACCTGCACTTCATCGCGTCGGCGCCCGGGCACAAGGTGCTGACCACCCAGATCTTCGACGCCAACGACGCCTACGCCTACAGCGACGCGGCATTCGGCGCGGTGGGATCGCTGCTCAGGAAGTTCGAGCCGGCGGGCGACGGCACCTACCGCCTGGACGTGGAGCTCAAGCTCGAGCCCGGCGAAACCCGCATGCCCAAGCCGCCGCTTTCCTGATTCCGCCTTTCCCCCGTTCCCCGTTTCCGTTACGCCGTCAACCCGACGCGGCTCGCGGCGCCTCGGGGGAGCTTTGCCCGCAACAACCAGAATCCAGAGACAAACATGAGCAAGAAAACCCAAGCCCTGCGCGTGATCGAACGCGTTTCCGCCGTCGCCGATCTGCAGCCGGCCCTGGTCGACATCTCCGTGCCGCAGCCGCCCGAAGGCCACGCCGTGGTCGAAGTCAGCGCGGCCGGGATCAATCCCAGCGACGTCAAAGCAGCCATGGGCATGATGCCTTACGCGATCTGGCCGCGTACCCCCGGACGCGACTACGCGGGCAAGGTGATCGCCGGTCCGGGCGAATGGATAGGGCAGGAGGTCTGGGGCACGGGCGGCGACCTGGGTATTACGCGCGACGGCACCCACGCGCGCTACCTGCTGCTGCCTGTCGCCGCGCTGGTGCGCAGGCCCGCGCACATCGCCGCCGCCAGCGCGGCCATGGCGGGCGTGCCTTTCGTCACAGCGTATGAAGGCTTGCGCCGCGCCGGCCTGACGGGCGTGGGGCAGACGGTGGTGGTGTTCGGCTCGAACGGCAAGGTCGGGCAGGCCGCCATCCAGCTGGCCAGCCGTGTTGGCGCCCGGGTGATCGGCGTGGAGCGCGGCGGCGAAGGCTATGTGGGCCATGCGGTTTCGGGCGTGTCGGTCATCGACGGCAGCCGCGACGGGATTGCCCAGCGGGTCATGGAGCTGACCAGCCAAACGGGCGCCGACATTGCCTACAACACGGTGGGCTCGCCGTATTTCGCCGCGGCGCTGGAATCGCTCAAGGTGGGCGGGCGGCAGATCGTCATTTCCACGCCTGACCGCAACGTCCCCTTCGACATCCAGGCCTTCTACCGCCGCGACCTCCAGCTGATCGGCGTGGATAGCCTGAAACTGGACTCGGTCCGATGCGCTGCGGTGTTCCGCGAGCTGCTGCCCGGTTTCGAGGACGGCAGCCTGCAGTCCTTCCCGGTAAGTCCCGGCGCCGTGGTGCCGCTGGCGCAGGCCCGCGAGGCCTACATCAAGGTGCTGGAAGGCGCGCAGGACAGGCCGGTTCTCGCGCCCTGATCCGCTACACGCTTTATCCGGCCGATCGCCTGTCCGTCATGGGCGATCGGCTTTTTTTCGCGCAGCAGAAGCATAAAAGGAGACAAACCATGACACTGCACCGCAGGCATTTCCTTCAGTACGCGACGGCCCTGGCCGGCGCCGTGGGGCTTTCGTCCACCTTGCAGGCCCAGCCGGACTATCCGGCGCGCCCCATCAGGATGGTGGTGCCGTTCACGGCGGGATCGACCACCGACGTCATCGGCCGGACGGTGGCCGAACAGCTGGAGAAGAAACTCGGCCAGCCGGTGGTGGTGGAGAACCGGCCGGGCGCTGGCGGCGTGCTGGGCGCCACCCTGGTGGCAGGCGCGGCGGCCGATGGCTACACCTTGCTGGTGCACTCCGCCGCCCACGTGGCCAACCAGTCGCTATACGCCAACCTCAAGTACGACACCCTCAAGGACTTCACGCCCGTGACCATGCTGGCGTCGATGCCGAACGTGATCGTGGCGTCGAACTCGCGCAACTTCAAATCGCTGAAGGACCTGGTGGAGCGCGCCAAGGCTGAACCTGACCAGTACACCTACGGCTCCTCCGGCAGCGGCAGTGGCGCCCACATCGCGGGCGAAAAGTTCAGGGCGGCGACCGGCATCCAGGTGATCCACGTGCCATACCGCGGCACGCCGGAGGCGGTCAACGACGTGATCGCCGGCCGGGTGGACTGGTTCTTCCTGCCGCTGCCCTTGGCCTTGCCGATGGTCAAGGCCGGCAAGCTGACTGCGCTGGCGATCAGCGCCGACCGCCGCTCGCCCGCGCTGCCGGACGTGCCCACCACGGAAGAGGCCGGCTACCGCGGCGTGGACCAGCAGTTCTGGGTGGCCATGTTCGTGCCTGCCGCGACGCCGCCCGCGGTCCTGGCCAAGCTCCATGCCGGCACCGAACAGGCGCTGCGCTCGGACACCACGCGCGCGCGTTTCGAGAACCTGGGGGCCGAGCCCGCGCCCATGCCGCAGCCGCAATTCGCCGAGCTGATCGGCCGGGAAATGGAAAACACCGGTAGCCTGATCCGCGGCGCCGGCATACGTGTCGGCAATTGAGCCCGGGGGGCTGGGGGGACTATGTCAATAATCAGAGGAATTGGGCTGTTCGGCGCCTGTGCGCTGGCGGGTCCGGCGCTTGCGCAATCGTCGTCGCTGACGCTGTTCGGCCATATCGACCTGAACGTGACCAGCGCCACGGCGGGCGGCTCGTCCAGGATCGGGATGGACCAGGGCGGCTACATGCTGCCCAGCCGCTTCGGCATGCGCGGCACCGAGAGCCTGGGCAACGGCAACTCGGTCGGGTTTTGGCTGGAGGCGCCGATCCTGCCGAACACTGGCGGGCCGCAGGGCCTGAACTGGACGCGGCGCTCGACCATCAGCCTGAGCAACGAGCGCTATGGCGAGCTGCGGCTGGGCCGGGACTACACGGCGGCCTTCTGGAACGTGTCGTCATTCTCGCCCTTCGGCACCGTGGGCGTGGGCGGCAGCAGCAACATCATCAAGGGCTGGCCCTTGGGGATGGAAGGCGCCACCACGCTCTCGCGCGCCAGCAACATGGTGGCCTACTTCCTGCCCAAGAAACTGGGCGGCGTGTACGGACATCTGAACTATGCGCGCGAGGAAGACCTGCGCGGCGCCGACTACGCGGGTGGACGGCTGGGCTACCAGTCCGGTCCGCTCAACGTCGCGGCCGCTTATGGCAGAACCTCGATGGGCGGCGGCGCGCACTACGAAACGGCGACCCTGGGCGCGAGCTATGACTTCCGCGTGGTGAAGCTGTTTGCCAACTACCTGCAGCAGAAGATCGGGCCGGACAAGCAGCACGTGGCCCTGGCGGGCGCTTCGGTGCCCGTGGGCGGCGGCCACGTGAAGCTGTCGTACTCGCGTTCCACCCAGAGCGGGCAGTACGAAGGCGACGACGCCCAGCAGTTTGCGCTGGGCTATACCTACGCGCTCAGCAAGCGCACCGTGCTGTACACGGCGGCATCGTTGATCAAGAACGAGGGCAACGCCGCTTTCGTGACCGGGGACGTCGCGCCGGAAGGCGTGCCGGGCGCGAACTCCAAGGGCTTCCAGGTGGGGATCAGCCACTCGTTCTGACCGCGGCGCTGTACGGCCCGGGTTTATGGCCCCGCTCCGTGTGCGGGGCCGCATTCATTTACCGGACCGCCTTGGCAGGCGCCGCCGGCAGCATGCCCGTGTCATGGACCGGCTTGCCACCCAACAGCGTGAGCACGGCGTTGATGGCGTGGATCTGGTCGGCCGGCATCGTCAGGTAGGGCTGGTCCAGCACCGCCAGGTCGGCCAGTTTGCCGGCGTTCAACTGGCCGCGGTTGTCTTCGTCGAACGCCAGCCAGGCGGCCTGGCGCGTGTAGAGCGCCAGCGCTTCTTCCCGCGTGAGCAAGGCCTCGGGCTGGCGCTGCGCCGTGGCGCCGATGGCCCGCCCTTGGACGTGATACTCGACCGCCTGCCAGACGCCGGCCACGCCGATGCGGGTGGAGTCGGTGCCGCCCGCGACCGGCAGGCCCAGGTCCAGCGCCGTGCGCAGCGGCGGCGAATCCAGCTCCGCCCCCTTGGGATGGGCCTCGCGTATCGCCTCGCCCTCGAAGTACGGACCCATCTGCACCGTATAGGCCAGCCCCAGGCGTGCCATGCGCTCCAGCGTGCGGCGCGAGCCAGTGTTCAGGTGCGCGATCGACCAGCGCAGCGGACGCAGGTCGTGGTCGCGGCCGACTTCCTCGAACACCTCGAGGATGGCGCTGGCCGCGTCGTCGGTGTAGGCGTGGATCTCCAGGGGGATGCGGCGTTCGGCGGCGTACCTGGCGATACGCGTGAGTTCCTGGCGCGCCGCCTGCGGCGGGTTGAATCCCGGTCCCATGCGCACGCCGTCGTTCATGGCGGACACCAGGTTCTCGCCCAAGCCCAGGAAGGCGAGCTTGCCATCGTCATGGCGCGGCGGGCGGAACGCCATGACCTCGCGGAACCATTGGGCCTCGCCGCCCGCGCGCATGGCCGAGATCCGGTAGCCCGCGCGCACGGTGAGTTCGCCGCGGTCGCGCAGCGCGTAGAGCGGCTCGTAGGCTTCAGCGGCGCCGGCCGAGGGATCGATGAAGCCGGTCAGTCCGCGCGCATTCATGGCGCGCAGAAAGGCTTGCAGCCCGGCGGCGCGGTCGGCGGTATGGCTCAGGCGCGCGAACAGCGCGTTGAACGGGCCGATGCCGCCCAGCAGCCTGCCAGTGGCGCGGCCCTGCGCGTCGCGCTCGACCGTGATGCCGTGCAGCTCCGGCGGCTGCGCGTCGTTCAGGCCCAGCGCTTCGATGCCGCGGCTGTTGAGCAAGGCATAGTCGTACAGGTACTGCACATAGGCGGGATGCGCGGGCGCCGCCCGGTCCAGGTCGGCCCGCGTGGGCGCGCGGCGCTCGCGGAACTGGCGCGGATGCCACGATCCGACCACCGCGACCCAATGGTCGCGCGGACGTCGCGCGGCGTCCCGCGTCAGCCGGTCCAGGGCGTCCGCCAGGCTGGGCGCGTCGTACCAATAGGTTTCGAACGCATAGGTCTGGCCGCCGCGGATGGCGTGGATGTGCGTGTCGATGAGGCCGGGTATCACCGTGCGGCCCTGCAGGTCCAGCTGGCGCGTGGCCGGGCCGACGTGCGGCTCCATATCGCCGTCCCCGCCTACCGCGACGATACGTTCGCCCTGGATCGCCAGCGCCGTGGCGCGCGGCGCCGCGGGGTCCATGGTGATGATCTGGGCGTTGCGCAGCACCAGGTCGGCGTCGCGGCTGTGCGCGGCGCAGGGCAGCGCCGCGGCCAACGCGAGGACGAGCGCAGTGGTTCTTTTCATGTGTAGTCTCCGGTCATCGAGGGTGTTCAGTAGCGCCATAGCGCTTCCAGGCCAAAAAAATGGACGGTCTCGGCGCGGCCCGTATCACGGATGAAGCTGCCAGGCCGGAACACCGAGTAGGCGGCTTCGAAACTCAGGTGGCGCGATACTTCCCAGCCCAGCACCACGTCGGCCTGCGTGCCGATGTGGCGCGAACGGCTGGCGCCGGCCGGGCGCAGCAGATTGCCGGCCACGCCGTAGACGCCGTCCTGCAGGCTTTGACGCCAATAGAAGACCGCCGCGGTTCCCAGCGTCCAGCCGGAACCCAGGTCCAGCGTGAGCGAGGGATGCAGGTTGATCAGGTTGGAGGGGCCAATGAGGCCCGCTTCGCCGAAGTACTTGCCCTTGGGGAAGAAGACGGCGAAGGTCTGGAGCTTGGGATCGTCCGGATTGCGGTCGCCGCTGATGATGTTGGCCTTCAGGCCCAAGCGCGGCTGCAACGGCGCGCCGCGGAAGGTGTAGCTCGCATCGCTGGCGAGCGACCAGGCCCGCGCAGTGGCGCCGGCGAAGCTGCCGTATTGAAAGACCGCTTCCAGGTCCCAGCGCCAGCCCGCGCGCTTGCCGAAATAGCGCGTGCCCAGCGCGTTGCGGGTTTCGGAACCGCTGCCTTGGTTGTAGCTGGCCGAGTCGCTGGACAGGGACAGCAGGTAGCCATCCAGGCCGGTGTCGGCCACGCCACCCGGCGCCGACCAAGTGCCATAGAGGCCGCCGAGCCTGCGCCGCGGGTCGGCGCGGTCGCTGAAATCGTCCGGATCGTTCCGCACCGGGCGCACCAGAAAGCCGTCCACGCGCAGATCGTCGCCCAGCCAGCCCAGGGCGCCGCCATCGAACGAGCGCAGCACGTTGGGACCGTAGCGCGCCGAGATCAACCGTTCGCTGCCGTAGGCCATGACCTGGCGGCCTGCGCGCGCGGTCCAGGTGCCTGCATTGCCCGGAAAGGACACGTCGACGAAAGCCTGCAGCACATCGCGGCCGGTGTCGTCGGGCGGTCCGATGGAGCCGGCGTCGCGCTTGGCGTGGGTCAGGTTCAGCTGGCCAAAGGCGCGCACCTGCCGGCCCAGCCGCAGGTCGGCATAGGGCAGGAAGCGGTAGAGCTGGTAGCCCTCGTCGGGTACCGCCGCGTCGCCGAATTCGTTGTTGCGGTAACGCTCATAGCGCGCGCGCAGCTCGGCGCCCAGGGTCAGCGTAGAGGACTCGCCCAGCCGGATCCATTTCCCGGCTTCGCCCCACGCGCCGGTGCGCCGGGCGGGATCGTCCAGGTAGCTGTAGTCCTCGGAATAGCGCCAGGGATCGATGGACGGCAGCGCGGGTTCGGCGGCCTGCGCCGCCGAGAGCGCCAGCGCGGCGAGCGGGGGGATTGCGAGACGGATGAAGTTCAAGTTGCCTGGGCTGCGCCGGGTGTGTCCGGACGCGGAGCGTAATGACGGGGCCAGGCGGGGAAGATAGGGTAAGCGCGGGGGTGGCGGTAGTCGCCGTCAACCGCCCGATGCGTCCTATAAAAAGAACGCTGATCCAGATGCCATGGGAGGGCTGCGCTGAAGAAAATACGATCAATCGACGCGAAAATCGCGCTCGCCGCAGCTGCGGCGGCCCGATAGAGTGGCCTGGTGGCGAGATCCTTCGCCGCGTGTTTTCAACCCTTGCATAAGGCCGCCATCGTGTCTCAAGCGCAGCAAAACACTTCTTCATCCACAGGCGCCGCGCCGCGCTCAGGGCCCTTGGCAGGCGTAAGGGTGCTGGATATCGCGACATTCATCGCCGCGCCGTTCTGCGGCACGATCCTGGCGGATTTCGGCGCCGAGGTCATCAAGATAGAGCAGCCAGGCGAAGGCGATTCGCTGCGTCAGTTCGGCACCGTGACGGAATGCGGCGACAGCCTTATCTGGCTGAGCGAAGCCCGCAACAAACAGACCGCGACGCTGGACTTGCGCCAGCCGGAAGGCGCGGAATTGTTCCGGCAGCTGGTCGCGGAATCCGACGTGGTGCTGGAGAACTTCCGTCCCGGAACTCTGGAGAAGTGGGGTATTGGTTATGAAGACCTGATCAAGATCAATCCGCGGCTGGTGATGCTGCGGATTTCCGCCTATGGACAGACAGGGCCCAAGAACCAGGAACCGGGGTTCGCGCGGATCGCGCATGCGTTTTCGGGCCTGGCCAATCTTGCGGGCGAAGCGGATGGCCCGCCGGTGGTGCCGGGTTCCACTTCGATGGCGGATTACACCTCGGGCATGTGGGGCGCCATAGGCGTGCTGTTGGCCCTGCGCGTGGTGGAGGCGGGTGGAGCAGGGCAGTTCATCGATATCGGGTTGTACGAATCCGTGTTCCGGCTGCTGGACGAAATGGCGCCGGCCTATGCGCGCTATGGCGTGGTGCGCGAGCGGCTGGGCGCCGATGTCGTGAACGTGGTTCCGCACAGCCACTACCGCTGCGCGGGCGGCGAATGGGTGGCGCTGGCATGCTCCAACCATCGCATGTTCGAGCGGCTGGCGGGGGCGATGGGCCAGCCGGACCTGGCGCTAGCCTATCCGAACGGCACGGTGCGCGTGGCCAACCGCGAGGCGATCAACCGGCGCGTGGCCGACTGGATTGCGGGATTGCCGCTTGCGGAAGTGTTGCGCCAGACGCAGGAAGCAGGAGTGCCCTGCGCCCAGATCTACTCCATCGAAGACATATTCAAGGATCCGCAATACGCCGCGCGCGCCAATATGCTGACCGTGCAGGATGCGCGCGCCGGCGAGCTGGTGTTGCCCGCGGCCGTGCCGCGCCTGTCGGCCACGCCGGCCAGCTTCCGCCATAGCGGGCGCGGCCTGGCGGCCGACAACGACGCGGTCTACCAGGGCCTGCTGGGCCTGTCGGCCGAGCGCATGCAGGCGCTGCGGCAAGCGCGCGTCATCTAGAGCCTGCCCATACCAAAAGGAGACATGCATGAGTGCAACCCTGATTGCGCCGGCCACGGCGCGCCTGCAACGGTCGCAGCTGGCCGTGCCGGCATCCAACACCGCCCTGTTCGAGAAGGCGGCCCGTTCGCAAGCGGACGTGATCTTCCTGGACTGTGAGGACGCGGTCGCGCCCAGCGAAAAGGCGGCCGCACGCCGCAACGTCATTGCCGCCCTCAACGAGATCGACTGGGGCGACAAGACGATGCAGGTGCGCATCAATGGCCTGGATACCGAATACATGTACCGCGACGTGGTCGATATCGTGGAGGCCTGCCCGCGCCTGGACATGCTGCTGATTCCCAAGGCGGGCGTGGCCGCTGACGTGTATGCGCTGGACATGCTGGTCAGCCAGATCGAGCTGGCGCATCCGCGGGCCAGGCGCATCGCTTTCGATGTGCTGATAGAGACCGCGCTGGGGCTGGCCAACGTGGACCAGATCGCGCAGAGCTCGCGCCGCATCGAGGCCCTGTCGTTCGGCGTGGGCGACTACGCAGCCTCGGTGCGGGCCCGGTCCACGATCATCGGCGGCGGCCATCCGGATTATGGCGTCCTGTCGGAGGGCGAGGCGCAGACGCGCGCCTTTCATCCCGCGGACCTCTGGCATTACGCGCAATCCCGCGTGCTGGTGGCCTGCCGCGCCTATGGCCTGCGGCCGATAGACGGTCCTTTCGGCGACTACTCCGACGCCCAGGGCTATGCCGCGGCGGCGCGCCGGGCGGCGGCGTTGGGCTACGAAGGCAAGTGGGCCATCCACCCATCGCAGATCGCGCTGGCCAACGAAGCGTTCACGCCAACCGAGGCCGAGCTGGCCCAGGCGCGCAGGATCCTGGCCGCCATGGAGCAGGCGCAGGCGGAAGGCCGCGGCGCCGCCAGCCTGGACGGCCGCCTCATAGACATCGCCAGCATCAAGATGGCCGAGAACATGCTGCGGCTGGCGCCCAAGCCCGGCGGCCCGCAGGCCGCGGAGGGCGGGGCGCCTGGGCACGGAGGGAGGAAATGAGCGCGGCGCACGAGCGGGTCGAGCGTCCTTTCCGCTCGGTGCTGTACATGCCGGGCGCCAATCCGCGCGCGCTGGCGCGCGCCAGGGAATTGGACGCGGACGCGTTGATCCTGGACCTGGAGGATGCCGTTGCGGTTTCCGCCAAGGATGAGGCGCGCGGATTGGTGGCGCAGGCGCTGCGGCAGGGCGGCTTCGGCCGCCGCGGCGTGGTGGTGCGGATCAATGCGCTGGACTCGCCCTGGGGCCAGGCCGACGTGCAGGCGCTGGCGCCGCTGCGGCCCGACGCCTTGCTGGTACCCAAGGTGGAACGGGCGCAACAGTTGGCCGAGGTGTCGAAGCTGGCTGGCCAGTGGGGCGCCTCGGACCTGCCGCTGTGGGCCATGGTGGAGACGCCGCCAGCGATCCTGAACCTGGCTGCCATTGCCGCGGCCGGGCCGCCCTTGCGTGCGCTGGTGGCGGGCACCTCGGACCTGGTCAAGGACTTGCACGCCCGGCATACGCCGGCGCGCACGGAAGTGTCGGTCGCTTTGTCTTTGACGGTACTGGCGGCGCGGGCGCATGGACTGCTGGCGCTGGACGGCGTGCATCTGGACCTGGACGATGCCGCGGGCCTGCAGGCGGCGTGCCGCCAGGGCCGCGACCTGGGATTCGACGGCAAGACGCTGATCCATCCGCGTCAGATCGAGGCGGCCAATGCCGCTTTCGGCATGTCGGATGCCGAGATCGAACGGGCCCAGGCGGTAATCGCGGCTTGGGGCGAGGCTCAGGCGCGCGGCAGCGGCGTCGCCGTGGTCGATGGCAGGCTGATCGAGGCCCTGCATGTGGACGAAGCGCACCGCGTGCTGGCGCTGGCGCGGGCGATCGCGGCCTAGGGCGTCAGGCCGCCCCGGCGATCATGCGTTGGGCCAGATCGGCCAGCCGCGCGGCCGCTGGCGACAGTTCGCTGCCGCGCAGGGTGCAGATGGCCAGTTGGCGGGTCAGCGATGGACGCGCGATGCGCAGCGCCGTCAGGCCCGCGGCACGCGTATCCGGCAGCGCGATCTTCGGCAGGATGGCGCAGCCCAGGCCGGCGCGCGCCATTTCTATCAGGGTCTGGACCTGGGTGAACTGGTAGCGGCATTGCCACTGCAGCCCGGCCGTGCGCAGCGCGTCCTCGATGATGGCGCGCAGGCCGGTGGCATGGTCCAGCAGCAGCAAGGGCATGCGCGCCACCGCTTGCAGCGAGATGGTGGCTGCTGACGTGGGCAGACTGAACTGCTTGGGCGCGACTGCGTACAGCGGGTCGTCGCAAATGTGGCGGAAGTCGAAATCCGCGCTGTCGGTCACCGGGCCGACAGCGAAGTCGACCAATTCGCCGCGCACGCTGTCGAACATGGCTTGCGCCGATTGCTCGAATACCTGGACATGCACGCCGGGATAGTCACGCTCGAAGATGGCAAGAATGCCGGCCAGCTGCGAACCCGCCACGGTGGGCGCGCAGGCCAGCGCGACGCGGCCGCGCCTGACCTCGACGGATTCGCGCAGGCCCCGCAGCCCCTCGTCGATCTCCTGGACGGCGCGGCGCGCGTGTGCCAGCAGCTGTTCGCCTTCCTGGGTCAGCCGCACGTTGCGGGTGGTGCGGCGGAACAGTTCCACGCCAAGCTGGGCTTCCAGCTGGCGCACCTGGGCGCTGACGGCGGATTGGGAACGGTTGGCGCGGCGGGCCGCTTCGCGGAAGCTGCCCACTTCGCCGACCAGCGCGAAGATCTGCAGCAGCTTCAAATTGATGTTGGGCGTCGGCGGGACGGAGCGATCGGTGGGCATGATGCTGACCGGGGCCGGCATCAGGAACGGAAGATCGAGGCGGGCATGCTCTCGACCATTTCACAGGCGCGCTTGAGGTGAGCCTTGACCTCGGCAGCCGCCTTGCGGCCGTCGCCGTCAATGATGGCTTGCGCGATCCGGCGATGTTCATTGATGGACGCCTGGATGGATTGGGGACTGATGGCGCCGCTAAGCTGGAACATGATCAGCGGCAATTGCAGCTTTTTGATCAGGTCGGCCAACTGGGTGTTGCCGGACAGATCGGCGATGGCCTGGTGAAAGCGCCGGTTTTCGTCGAAGTAGGGCGTGGCGGCCAGGGGATGGCTCTCCCAGATGGGGCCGATGGCCGCCAGAAAGCTGGCCTTGGCGGCGGGATCCTGCATGCATTGCGCCGCGCGCCTGGCCGCGAGCGCTTCAAGTTCGGCGCGTATCTCGAAGAGTTCCAGCATTTCCGCCTTGGAATAGCGGCGCACCATGGTGGTCTGGTTGGGGATGCTCTCGACCAGGCCTTCGGCCGACAGCCGGCGGAAGGACTCGCGCACCGGGCCGCGGCTGACGCCCAATTGGCGGGTGAGGTCGGCTTCGACCAGGCGTTGGCCTGGCACCAGCCGGCCGCTGAGTATGCCTTGGCGCAGCGTGTCGACGACATACTCGAGCGTGCTTCCAGCGGTGGCGGTGGGCTTGTTGGTGTCAGTCATGGGGTCCGATCTGCTACGCGATTACCCTGATTGTACGGCACATGGCCGTACATTATTGTCCTACAAAAACGTAGATCAATAATTACGAGCCGGTAGGCGATACCACCTAGGAGACACAGTTACATGAACGCCGTAGAACGCATCGACAAGTTGTTGAACCCCCGCAGCATTGCCATCGTTGGCGCCTCCCAGGCGCCCAACAAGTTGGCGGGTCAGTTGATTCCGGCCCTGCGCGAAGGGGGCTACCAAGGCGCCATCTACCCGGTCAATCCGCGCTACCAGGAGGTCGCGGGGCTGGCGTGCTACGCATCGGTGGCGCAGATACCGGGCGAGGTCGACCATTGCGTGATCGTGGTCGGCAAGGAGCGCGTGCCGCAGGTGTTGGAAGAATGCCGGGCCAAGCGCGTGCCTGGGGCCAGCATCTATACCTCCGGCTACGCCGAGGCCAGCGCGGGCGGCCATGAGGCCCAGCAAACACTGGAAGACCTGGCCCGGGGCATGACCTTCATCGGCCCCAATTGCATGGGGTTCTCGAACCTGGCGGCGCGGGTGATGGCGGCGCCCTCGGCGGTGCTCAAGCGCGCGCAGGGAGCGGGCGACGTGGCCCTGGTGTCGCAGAGCGGAGGCCTGGCCTACGCCACCATCGCCTATTTCGCGCAACGCGCCGGCATGGGGTTCAGCCACATTGTCAATACCGGGAACTCGGCCGGCGTCTCATACGGCGATCTGCTGGAATACATGTTCCAGGATCCAACCACGCGCGTCGTGCTTGCGGTCACCGAAGCCGAACGGGCCGCCTGCGAGGTCATAGACGCGGTGCGCAGGCTGGGCCTGCGCAAACCGGTGGTTTTGCTGAAGCTGGGGCGCGGCCAGACAGGCACGCGCATGGCGCTGTCTCACACGGGATCGCTGGCGGGCGATTACCGGCTGGTGCGGGACGTGGCGGAGCAGCATGGCATCGTGTGCGCCAGCGACGCTGACGATGCCCTGGGCCTGTGCGAACTGCTGCGGCATGGCTTTGACGCCGGGCATGCGCAGGGCATCGCTTCGCTGTGCATCTCGGGCGGCAACATCACTTTGTTCGCGGATCAGGCCGACGCGCACGGCTTGCGTTTCGCCGAGTTGGCGCCGGCCACCGAAACCCGGCTGGCCGAGGTGCTGCCCGACTACATTTCCGTGCACAACCCGATCGACATCACCGCCCTGGGCTACGAAAACCCGGGTTTGCACGCCGATGTGCTGAACGTCCTGCTGACGGATCCCGCGGTGCGCACGGTGGTGCCGATCCTGACGACGCTGGACGATTACACGGAAGTCTGCGGAATCCTGGCAGGCGTGCGCGAGAGAACCGGGTGCGGCATGGCGGTGCTGTGGAGCGGCGGCTCCTACGAAACGCAGTCGCGCGAAATATTGCGCGAGGCTGGCATTCCCGTATTCCATTCGGCCACGCTGCTGGCGGGCTGCCTGGACCGTCTGCGCCGCGCCGCCGGCCGCCGGCCTGCCGGCGACGCGCCCGCGGCGGGCAATCCCGGCGACGCCACGCAAGCGTTGAGCGAGGGTGCTGCGCTGCAATGGCTGGGCCAGCGCGGCGTGGCGGTGCCTGCCATGCGCGCCTGCTCGCGCGACGGCCTGGCCATTGCCGCGCGGGAACTGGGTTACCCGCTGGTGATCAAGGCGGATTCGACCGAGACCCATATCTCCGACCAGGACAACGTCATCCTCAACATCCGCAATGACGAAGAGCTGGCCCAGGCGCTGGCGCGCGTGGCGCAGTGGCAGAGCGACCAGGTGTTGGCGCTGCGCTACCTGCCTGGCCACGAGCTGGTCGCGGGCACATTTGCGCATCCGCAGCTGGGCCTGGTGCTGATGGTGGGATCGGGCGGACAGTGGGTGGAACTGTTGAAGGACGTGCGCTTCGTGGCCTTGCCGGCCAGCGCCGACGAACTGACCGAAGCGTTGGCATCTACGCTGGTGGGGCGCGCCTTGCGGGAAGGCTACCGTGGCGCAAGCGGCTTCGAGCAGGCCGTTCAACTGCTGGGCGCCTTGGCGGATGCCGCGCTGCAAGCCGCGCCGTCGGTAGCGCAGATCGAACTGAACCCGGTCACGGTCGGAAAACATGGCGCCGCCGCAGTGGATGCGGCGATCTATCTGCAGGCGTAGGCCCACAGGCACAAGGAGATTGCGATGAGCAAATTCGCTGCAATATTGACCGCACTGGCTCTGGCCGGTTCCACCGCGCCGGTCTGGGCGCGGGCGGCCGGGTATCCGGAGAAGCCCGTGAAAGTCGTGGTGCCGTATTCCGCCGGCGGGCCCGCCGATGCGCTGATGCGCGCGGTTGGCCAGAAGCTGAGCGAAAAGTGGGGCCAGCCGGTCATCGTGGAAAACCGGCCCGGCGCCAATGAAATCATCGGCGCCGATCTGGTGGCCAAGTCCGCGCCCGACGGCTACACCTTGCTGCTCGGTTCCGAAGCCGCGTTCTCCCTGAATCCACAGCTGTACGCGAAGCTGCCTTACAAGGCCGAAACCGATCTGGCGCCGGTCTGCCGCGTCGTGACCGCGCAGCTGATGCTGGTGACGCGGCCGGACTTTCCCGCCAACGACGTGGCCGGGACGATTGCCTATCTGAAGGCGAACCCAGGCAAGCATACCTTCGCCATTACCGGCATAGGGGGGGTGCTGCACCTGGCGGCGGCGTGGTTCAACAAGCTCTACGGCGTGCAGACCAGCGAGGTGCCTTACAAGGGGCTGCCGCTGGCGCTGCAGGACGTCATGGCGGGACGCGTCGACATGTTGTTCGCCATCAGCGGCGGCCCCATGCCCTATGTCGCCACGGGGAAACTCAAGGCCATAGCGCTGGCCGGCCCCCATCGCGTGGCGATCGCCCCCGATGTGCCGACCTTCGCCCAGGCCGGCTATCCCGAATTCGATGCGTCGGTGTACTTCGCGCTGGCCGCTCCGGCGGGCACGCCGCAGGCCATACGCAGCAAGATCGCCGCCGACGTGGCCGAGATCGTGGGGGCAGCTGATTTCATCGACAAGAACTTGAAGGCGATCGGCTTCGAGCCTGTCAGCGAAACGCCTGAAGCGTTTGCCGGTTTCTTGACCAAGGATCGCGCCGTTGCGGCGCAACGCGTGCAGACCGCCGGCGTCAAGCTGGATTAGGCCGGGCACAGACTACATAGACGACACGGAGCACAACCATGACTACCCTGACTTCCGACATGGGCTGGAGCAATGCCACGAAGATCGTGGTGCGAGGCCACGATCTCAACCGCGACATCATTGGTCATTTGAATCTTGGCGATTTCGCCTTCCTGGAGATTACCGGCCGTACCCCCGACCCGCAGGAGTCGACACTGTTCAATGCGCTGCTGGCGGTGCTGGTGGAGCACGGCATGACGCCGACGGCGATGGTGGCGCGCCTGACGTATCTCGGCGCCCCCGAATCGATGCAGGCGGCCATCGCCGCCGGTCTCTGCGGCATGGGGACCAAGTTCGTGGGCACGGCGGAGGGGGCGGCGCGGCTGCTGCAGCAGGCCTTGCCGCTGGGCAGCGCGGAACCGCTGGACATCGAGACGGCCGCGCGCGCCATCGTCGTCGAGCATCGCGCCTCCAAGCAATTGGTGCCGGGCCTGGGGCATCCGGTGCATAAGCCAGTGGACCCGCGCGCGACGGCGCTGTTCGCCGTCGCCGAGCGCACGGGATTCAAGGGTCGATACGTGGCGTTGATGCAGGCCTTGTCGGCGGAGGCGGAACGGGCGTTGAACAAGCCAGGCGTGCTGCCGGTGAACGCGACCGGGGCGCTGGCGGCCCTGGCGAGCGAACTGGGCATACCCTGGCAACTGTGTCGCGGCATCGCCGTGATCGGGCGCGCGGTGGGGTTGGTCGGCCATATTGCGGAGGAATTGCGCAACCCCATCGCCGAACGTCTGTGGGTGCGCACGGATGCGGAGGTGTCGGCGCATCTGCACGCGGCGGCGCGGGAGGCTGAAGCATGAAGCTGCTCGAGCATGTCCGCGTTCTGGATCTGGGACGTTTCATCACCGCGCCGCTGGCGGGCCAATTGCTGGGCGAATTGGGCGCCGACGTGGTGAAGGTGGAAGCCGCGGGCGCGATGGATCCGTTCCGCGCCTTCGAGGGCGGGCTGTACGGCCCGCACTTCCAATCGCATAACCGCAACAAGCGCAGCCTGGCGCTGGAGTTCGGCGACGCCGAAGGGCTGGCGGTACTGCGCAGGCTGATTGCCGACGCGGACGTCATCCTGTTGAACATGCGGCCAGGTGCCGAAAGCAAGCTGGGACTGGACTACGAAAGCCTGCGCCAGCTCAATCCCGGACTGGTCTATTGTTCGATCACAGGCTTCGGCTCCAGCGGTCCGTATGCGCACCGTCCGGCATTCGACAATGTCGGACAGGCATTGTCAGGCTGGCTGTCGATGTTCCATCAAGGCGCCGACCCGCGCGTGCCGGGACCGCCCATATCCGACTCCCTGACGGGGTTGTACGCGGCTCTGGGCGTACTGGCGGCGCTGCTGGAACGGGCCCGCAGCGGCGTGGGACGCAAGGTGGAAGTGTCCATGCTGGAGTCGCTGATTGCGTTTTCGACGGAACCGCTGGGCCAATTGTCGGCCAAGGGCGAGCGGCCAGGCTTTTACAGCAGGGCGTCCATGTCGCAGTCGTACATCCTTACCTGCGCCGACGGCCTGCGCATCGGCCTGCATCTGTCCAGCCCCGAGAAGTTCTGGCGCGCGCTGGTTGCCGCCATCGAGCGTCCGGATCTATTGAGCAGGTTTCCGGACCGTGCCAGCCGGATAGCGCAATACGACGTCATCGCCAGCGAACTGGCCGGCGTGTTCGCGCGGCGCGCGCGCGCGGACTGGATGGCGGTACTGGAAGCGCACGACGTTCCCGCCGCGCCCGAGCGCCTGCTCGATGAACTGGCCAATGACGCGCAGGTACGTCATCTGGGGGTGTTCCACGAGCTGTTGCATCCGCGCCAGGGACGAGTGGCGGCGGCCAACCGCGCCGTCCGGTTCGACGGCGACAATCGCAGCGGTTTTCTGCCGCCGCCGGAGTTTGGCGAGCATACGCTGGAGGTGCTGGCCCAGGCGGGTTTTGGTCAGGAAGAAATACAAGGCTTGCGCCAGCGCGGCGTGATCGCCGCCTAGGCTCTGACCACGGAGACGGATCATGATCAGACACACGATGCGCTGGGCGCTGCAAGCCGCAATGTACGGCGCCGCTGCCGTGGCGCAGGCGCAGGACTACCCGAGCAAGTCGATACACTTGGTGGTGCCGTATCCGCCGGGTGGCGGCACCGACGTGGTGGCGCGGGCGGTGGCGCAGCGCCTGCAGTCCGAGCTGGGCCAGCCGGTCGTGGTGGAAAACAAGCCGGGCGCAAGCGAAATCATCGGCACAGGCAGCGTCGCGCGCGCCGCGCCGGACGGCTACACGATAGGTCTGGTGACCAGCACCTATTCGATCAACTGGGTGCTGGATAGCGGCCTGCCTTACCGGCCTGCCCAGTTCTCGGCGGTCGCGCCGCTGGTGGGCGTGCCCATGCTGGCGCTGGTGCCGGCGGGCTCGCCCCATGCCGATCTGGCCGCGCTGATAGCCGCCAGCAAGCGCAGTCCGGGCCGCATGAACTATGCCTCGCTCGGCCCCAACAGCCTGCAGGCCATGTCCAGCGAATGGCTCAAGCACCTGTCGGGCGCCGATCTGACCGCGGTGGCCTACAAGGGCGCGGCCCCTGCGCTAGTGGCCTTGTCCACCGGAGAAGTCGACTTTTCCTTCGCTGGGCTGGGAGCCAGCCGCGCCTTGCTTGATGCCGGCAAGCTGCGGCCCCTGGCGGTGTCCACCCGCCAGCCCTTTCCCGCGATGCCGGGCCTGGGGCCGGTGGCCGCGGACGTGCCCGGCTTCGATATCCAGATCTGGTATGGCGTGGTGGCGCCGGCCGGCGTTCCGAAAGCCATCCTGCAAAAGCTCAACACGGCCCTGTCCAACATGGCTGGCGATGCGCGGATGCAGCGTCAGTTCGCGGACCTGGGCAATGTGCCGATGGCGATGAGTCTGGACGAGTTCAGCGCTTTCCTGGCGCAGGATGCGCAGCTATGGCGCGACATCATCGCGACGGCTGGCATCAAGCCGCAATAGGCGCGGCGTGCGCGGCCTCAGCCGGTGTATGGCCGCGTCGAACTGCGGATGGTGAGCGTGGCCGGAAATCGCGAGGGCAGGGGATGGCCGGGGTCTGCCGGGGCGGGTTCGGTCTCGCCGTGTATGCGCGCCAACAGCAGATTGATGGCGTAGGCGCCCATGGGGTAGACGGGCGGCGCCACCGTGGTCAGCCCGTCGCCGACCAGCTCGAACCAGTCGGGATCGCCGTAGCCCACGACCGACACGTCGGCCGGGCAAGCCAGGCCCAGACCGCGCAAGGCCTTGAGCGCGCCGACGGTCAGGCGCGAACTGCCCACGATCAGCGCGGTCGGGGGCTGGGCGCCGCCCATCATGCCGTGTACGGCGCGATGGGCGAACTCGACCCGGGGCGGTCCAACCGCGGTCATGCTGGCGTCCAGTCCGGCGTGACGCATCGCGCCGTAAAAGCCGGCCAGCCTGTCCTCGCCGCAACTCAGGTCGGTGGTGGTGCCGACATAGGCGATGCGCCGGTGGCCGTAGTGGATCAGGTGTTCGGCGGCAGCGCGGGTCGCGGCCTGTTCGTCGATCACCACCGCTTCGGCCGCCATCGCGGCATGCTGGCGGATCAGCTGGATGGCGTGCACGCCCTTGAGCAAGGCCACGGTCTCGGGTTTGGGCGTGACGGTGGGCGTGATGATCACGCCAGCCGCGCGCGACACCACGAAGGCGCGCAGGTCGTTCAGTTCGCGCTCCGGATTGTCCTCGGTGATGCTCAGGGCCAGCTGGAAGCCGCGGGCCACGGCGGCATCGGCCACGATCTTGGCGACGGAGGCGTAGAAGTCGTTCTGGATGTCGGGGACGATCAGGCCGATCACCGGGCTGCGCGCGGAGCGCATGTTCTGGGCGGTGCCGTTGGGCACGTAGCCCATCTTGTTGGCGGCCTCGCGCACGTTGGCCTTGGTGGCGACGCTGATCTTGGGGTGGTCGGCCAGCGCGCGCGACACGGTCGCGTGCGACAAGTCCAGCGCGGTCGCGATGTCCTTGATCGTGACGCTGGTGCGGGCGGCTATGTCAGCCATGGCTGGGTCCGTTGCTGGTGTTGCTGAAACGCGTCGATCTCGGCCGCGCGCTGCAGCGCGAGGTCGATGTCGTCCGTGCCGTCGAGCAGCAATTGGCGCCGTCCCGCATCGATATCGAAGGCATGGGCCTGGCCGTCCGGCCCGGTGACGCGCTGGCTTACGAGATCGACGGTACAGCCGCTACCGGGGCGCTCCAAGGCTTGCTCCATCAGCGTGTCGATGACATCGGCGGGCAGGGTGACGGGCAGCAGGCCGTTCTTGAGGCAGTTTTCGTGGAAGATCGGCCCGTAGCTGGCGGCCACGATGGCGCGGATGCCATATTCCTGATGCGCCCACACGGCATGTTCGCGCGACGAGCCGCAGCCGTAATTTTCGCGCGCCAGCACGATGGCGGCGCCTTGATAGCCAGCCTGGTTCAGGACGCAATCCGGGCGCGGCTGGCCGTGCTCGTCATAGCGCAAGCCTCCCATGAAGCCATCGGCCAGGCCGTTGCGTTCGATAGTCACCAGCCAGCGCTGGGGCACGATCGCGTCGGTGTCCACGTGGTCTAGATTCATGGGCAGGATGATGCCGTGGGCTTGGATAAAGGGCTTCATATTAGACCAGATCCCTATGATCGATGATGGCGCCGGCAATGGCCGCGGCGGCTGCGCTGGCGGGGCTGGCGAGATGGGTGCGGGCGCCAGGCCCCTGGCGTCCTTCGAAGTTGCGGTTCGAGGTCGACACGCAGCGTTCGCCTGGGGGCACCTTGTCCGCGTTCATGCCGACGCACATGGAACAGCCGGGTTCGCGCCATTCGAATCCGGCCGCCAGGAAGATGCGGTCCAGGCCCAGTTGTTCGGCCGCCCGCTTGACCCGCTGCGACCCTGGCACCACCAGCGCGCGCACCCCTGCGCCGACCCGGCGGCCTTGCGCGACGCGCGCCGCGGCCAGCAGGTCGGACAGCCGTCCGTTGGTGCAGGATCCGATGAATACCCATTGCACCGGCACGCCGGCCAAGACCCCGCCCGGCGTCAGGCCCATGTAGCGATAAGCCTGACGCAGCGCAGCGCGTTCGCTGGCCTCGGCCGCATCATCGGGGTCAGGCAGGATTTCGTGCACTCCCGCGACCTGCGACGGACTGGTGCCCCAGGTCAGTTGCGGGCCATCCAGCGCCAGCGTCAGGTCCAGCTCGGTGTCGTAGCGCGCCCCGGCATCGCTGCGCAAGGCGCGGAAGGCCTGTTGCGCTGCGTCGTCCAGGCACGCGGCGGGCGCATGGCGGCGCAGATAGTCGATGGTGACCGCGTCGGGCGCGATCACGGCGGCGCGCGCGCCGGCCTCGATCGCCATATTGCAAAGCGTGAGGCGCTCTTCCATCGACAGTGCGGCCACCGGTGCGCCGGCCAGTTCCAGGAAACCGGCGGCCGCGCCGCGCACGCCTATGCGGCGCAGCACGTGCAGGGTCAGGTCCTTGGCGCTCAAGCCGGCGGGCAGGGCGCCGGCCAGCGTCAGGCGCATCGCGCGCGGGCGCCGCAGCGCGAGTGTCTGGGTGGCCAGCACATGCTCGGCTTCCGAGGTGCCTATGCCCCAGGCCCAGGCGCCGAGTGCGCCCAGGGTGGAGGTATGGCTGTCGCCGCAGGCCACGGTCATGCCCGGCAGCACCAGGCCCAACTCGGGCGCGATGACATGCACGATGCCTTGGTCGGGATCATCGACGCCATAGTGGCGTATGCCGGTCCGGGCGGCGTTGTTTTCCAGCGCGGCGATCATGGCCTCGCTGCCGGGCACATGCTCGGCGCGCCGGCCCGGCGCGGTGGACACGATGTGGTCGGCGATCGCCACATTCCGCTGCGGGCTATGCACACGGCGCCCCTGGGCCTGCAGCGACGCGAAGGCCTGTGGGCTGGAGAGGTCATGCAGCAGGTGGCGGTCGATGTGGATCAGGCTGCGCCCGTCGGCCAGGTCGGCGACGTGATGGGCATCCCACAGTTTGTCGAACAGGGTTTGCGGCGCGCCGTCAGAGGGCTGCGGCGGTGCGGCGGCGGGGCTCTGCATGGTTACTCCCTAGTGCACACGTATGAATTTCATGGAATCAGGATGAAACACGGGTAAACGAGCATCTGAAAGAATATTGACGCGGAAAATTGGCCTCATTATATTGCGATCAGTGCAAACGTGTGCATTATCAGAAGTCACTCCCAAAATAATAAAGAGGAGACATCCATGAAGTGCGTAGAGCAGGTTCGCAGTAGGGCGGCCGCCATGCTGGCCGCGTTGGGCATGTGCGCGGCGCTGGCGCCTGCCGCCGCCACGGCGGCCTATCCGGAGAAGCCCATCAGGCTGATCGTGCCATTCGGCGCGGGCGGCACCACCGACATCCTGGGCAGGGTGCTCGGGCAAAAGCTGGGCGATGCGCTAGGACAGAGCGTGATCGTCGAAAACCGGCCGGGCGCCAACGGCAACATCGGCAGCGACGCGGTGGCCAAGGCAGCGGCCGATGGCTACACGCTGTTGTTCGCCGCCGACGCCACCCTGGTCATCAATCCCTCGCTGTATCGCCAGTTGCCGTTCCAGCCTGAACGCGATTTCGCACCGATCTCGCGCATCGCCGTGGTGCCGCTGGTGCTGGTGGCCAATCCCGCCGTCAAGGCTGACACGCTGCCCGAACTGGTCAAGCTGGGGCGCAACGGCGACTCGCGGCTGGACTTCGGCAGCGCCGGCGCCGGCAGCATGGGCCATCTGGTCGGCGAACGCCTGAACCGCGCGACCAGCATGAAGATGACCCACATTCCGTACAAGAGCGGCGCGCAGGCGATCGCGGACGTGGTGTCAGGCCAGATTCCGCTACTGATCACCGGACTGGCGGTGGCGGATCCGTTCCTCAAGAATGGCAAGCTCAAGGCGATTGCGGTCACTTCCGGCCAGCGCTTCCCTGGCGCGCCGACAGTGCCCACGATTGCCGAAGGCGGGGTGAAGGACTTCGACTCTCCCAGCTGGTACGGCCTGTTGGCGCCGGCCGGCACACCCGCCCCGGTACTGGAGAAAATCCATAGCGCCCTGGCGGCCGCTTTGCAAACCGAGGAGATGAAGGCGCGCATGGTCGAACTGGGCGCGTGGCCGGTGGTCGACAGCCGCGCGGCGTTCGCCGAACTCATCAAGCAAGACACCGTCCGCTGGTCGCAGATCATCCAGGCCGCCGGCATCACCGTCCAATAACCTCACATTGACGACCCATCCATGCGCATTACCGCCATACGAGAAATCGCCGTTCCCCTGCAAGGCAACATATCGAATTCGCTGGTCAACTTCGCCGAACATACGGTGTCGCTGGTGGCGCTGGTAAGCGATGCGGTGCGCCATGGCCGTCCGGTCATCGGCTACGCCTTCGATTCCATCGGTCGCTACGCCCAGCCTGGGCTGCTGCGCGAACGCTTCATTCCGCGCCTGCTGGCGGCGCGGCCCGAAGCGCTGCTCAATGAGGAAGGCACGGCGTTCGATCCCGCGCGCGCCAGCGCCGTCATGATGCGCAATGAGAAACCCGGCGGCCACGGCGACAGGGCCGCGGCGGTCGGCGCGTTGGAACTGGCGTTTTGGGACTTGAACGCCAAGCTGGCGGACGAGCCGGCCTATCGCGGCATCGCGCGGCACGCGGGGCGCGCGGCCGGCAGCGGCTCGGCGCAGGTGTACGCGGCTGGTGGCTACTACTACGACAGCGGCGACCCGGTGCGGCGCCTGAAGGAGGAGTTCCTGGCCTATCGCGAGCAGGGATTCGTCAAGTTCAAGATGAAGATCGGGGGGGCGTCGCTGCACGAAGATCTGGCCCGCATCGAGGCCGCGCTGGCGGTGGCGGGCGAGGGCGCCAATCTGGCGGTGGACGCCAATGGGCGTTTCGACCTGCCTACCGCCCTGGCCTATGCGCGTGCCATGGAGCCTTACGGCTTGCGCTGGTACGAGGAAATCGGCGATCCGCTGGACTATGAGCTCAATAGCCAGGTCGCGCAGGTTTATGCCGGCCCGATCGCCACCGGTGAGAACCTGTTCTCGCTGCCGGACGTCAACAATCTGCTGCGCTTTGGCGGCATGCGCCCGGCCAGCGATATCCTGCAGATGGATGCGGGCCTGGCCTACGGCCTGACCGAGTATCTGCGCATGGTCGCGGCCGTGGAGCGGGCCGGCTTTTCGCGCCGCTGCCTGCACCCGCACGGCGGCCACTTGATCAATCTGCACATCGCCGCCGGTCTGGAGCTGGGCGGGTGCGAAGCCTATCCGGGCGTGTTCCAACCGTTCGGCGGCTATCCCGCGCAGTGCGCATTGGGGGCTGGACAAGTCCGGCCGACCGACGCTCCAGGATTCGGGCTGGAACAGAAACAGGAATTGGCGCCGTATATTGCGGCCCTGGCTACAGGCAGTGCTTGAGGAAGCTGACATCATGAAGATTGCGATTATGGGGTGTGGGGCCATGGGCTCCGTGTACGCCGGTCTGCTGGCCGCTGGCGGGCACGATGTGCTGGCCATCGACCATTGGGCCGAGCACGTGGAGGCCATGGCCACCCGCGGCCTGCGGGTGGAAGGCGCCAGCGGCGACCGCGTGGCGCGAGTGCGCGCATTCCGCCAGGCGCCGGCGGAAACGGTCGATCTGATCATCATTGCGGTCAAGGCGGCGCAAGCCGGCAGCGCGGCGGAGCAGGCGCGAGCGATGCTCGGGCCGCGGACGCGGGTGCTGACGATACAGAACGGCCTGGGCAGCGCGGACAGCGTGGCCGAAGCCATAGGAGCGGACCGATTGGCGGTCGGCATCGCCGCCGCGTTTGGCGCGTCGTTGCCCGCGGCGGGGCACGTCCACCACAACGGCATGTCCGCGGTGCGCATGGGCGCCTATGCGGGGATGCCGCAGGCGGAGCTTGAGGGCATCGCCGCTGTGTGGAGCAGTGCCGGCTTCAACGCCCAGGCGGTGGACAACCTGGCTGCGATGCAATGGGAAAAGCTGATCTGCAACGTTGCCTATAGCGCGCCTTGCGCGCTCACCGGCCTGACCATCGGCGCGGTCATGGACGATCCGCACATAGGCGCGGTCAGCCAGGCGGCGGCTACCGAGGCATGGGCAGTGGCCCGCGCCCTGGGCGTGCCGATCCAGGTCGCCGACCCGGTCGCGCACGTCCGCGCCTTCGGCGAGCGCATCCGCGATGCCAAGCCCTCGGTGCTGTTGGACCATGAACGCAAGCGCACGAGCGAGATCGACTACATCAATGGCGCGATTCCCGTTCAGGCAAGGAAGGCCGGCGTATCCGCGCCCGTGAATGAAACCCTGACCAGGCTGGTCAAGCAGCGCGAGGCTGGCTTCAGCAGCGGACGCGCCAAGCATTGAGTAGCGGGTACGGGGCGTCAAGATATGCCAAATCGCGCGCTTTCCCGAAGGAAAGCGCGCGATTTGGCGGTTTGCTGTCAGTTCGAGGATGTGAGGGTGGCGTGCAGCCAGCGTCCGATCGCGACCGCCTTCGCATCCGCATGTGCCTGTCCCAGCACCTGAATTCCCAGGGGCATGTCCTCCGAGCTCAGGGCCGGCACGTTCACGGCCGGGGCGCCCAGCAAGGACGACACGCAACTGAATGAGTAGTCGCCCGTTGGCTGCTGTGTGTCCTGCACCGCGGCGATGCGCGGCGCGGGGCCGCAGGACGACAGGCTGATCAGCGCATCGCATTGGGTCGCCAGCGCGGCAAGGCGTTGGCGGGCGTGTTCGCGTTCCAGCAGCGCCTGGCGGTACAGCTCGAGAGTCATGCCAGCGCCCATATCGAGCTGCCGCACGAGGCTGGGGCCCAGGGTGCCGGGATGCTGTTCGGCCAGGTTCTTCAGGCTCCAGTGATGCTCCCACGAGATGATGCGCATGGATAGCGCGCCGGCATTCGCGATGGCGCGCTCGAACTCCTCCAGCAGGGGCAGGTCTGTTCGCCGGATGATATGCACGCCCTCGGCCGCCAGGCGCCGCAGCGCATCCTCGAAGGTCTGGCGCGATGCGGCGTCCAGGCGTTGCCAACCCTCGCTCTCGAAGACGGCCAAGCGTTCCGGCTTGAGCGGCAGGCGGGGCTTGGGCATTTCATACAGGCCCGGATGGCCGGGATCGCCGCCAACGCGCTTTACGATTTCGATGGATGTGCGCCACATGTCCGTCGCGCAGCCGGCGTGCACGCCGATGTGGGACTGGCTGAAGCCTTGGCGTTCGCCGCGGTTGATCGCGCCGTAGGTTGGCTTGAGCGCCCAGTTCGCGCTGAAGCTTGCGGGCCTGATGACCGATCCCACCAGCTGGGAGCCGATGGCGACTGGCACCATGTTTGCGCCAACCACGGCGCCGGACCCGCTGGAGGATCCGCCTGGCGTGCGCTGTTCGTCGAAAGGGTTGGTCGTCGGACCTGGGTCGAGGAAGCCCAGGGCCGTGGTGACGGTCTTGCCCAGTATGACCGCGCCGGCGTCGCGCAAGGCCCGCACCACCGCGCTGTCGCGTTTCGGAAAATTGCCGTCGTAGGCCGGGCTGCCCATCTGCGTGGGCATGTCGCGCGTCTCGATCAGATCCTTGATGCCTATCGGCATGCCGTCTATCGACGACAGGGGCCGGCCTTCTCGATAGCGCTTGGCGGACGCGTCGGCGGCCTGCCTGGCCGCGGCTTCATTGATGACCACCCATCCCCGCACGGCGGGTTCGCGCGCGGCTATCGTGGCCAGGCAGCGCTCCAGGTATTCGCGCGGCGTATCGCCGCCTTCGGAGAACCCGCTTCTGCGGTCGTGGAAGGTCAATGGATCATGGGTGCTGGGGTCGTAGTGCAATGTCTGCTCCTGTGCTTGGGTGTCGAGGGGGATGCGCGGGTTTCAGTCGGCCTGCAGGCCGGCGTCCTCGATGAGCGCCGTCCAGCGTTGGTGTTCCGTCATGAAGAATGTGTCGAACTGCGCGGGCGTTCCCGCCTGCGTCTGCATGCCCAGGGCCGTCAGGCGGGCCTCGATGTCGGGCATCGCGAGCACTGCGCCCAGATCCTGGTTCAGCTTGGCCACGAGGTCCGGCGGCAATCCTGCGGGGGCGAAGAGTCCGTACCAGGCTTCGAGGCGCAGCTGCGGCAAGCCGACTTCGGCCGTGGTGGGCACGTCCGGCAGGGCCGCCATCCGCGATTCGGATGCCACCGCATAGGCTTTGGCCCTGCCGCTGGTGACGTACGAGATCACGTTGCCATTGCCCAGCTGCATCAGCATGTCGACTTCTCCGCCCAGCAGGGCGCGCGAAGCCTCCAGCGCCCCGCGATAGGGCACATGCATCATGTCCACCCGCGCCTGGCGCTTGAACATCTCGGCGTACAGTTGCAGGGCGGAACCCGTGCCGTTAGACGCATAGGTGTACTTGCCCGGCGCGTCCTTCAGCTTCTGCACCGCCTCGGCCATCGTATCGGCTGGCATGGACGGATGGGCCAGAAGCAGGACGGGCAGGCTGCCGATCTTGCCGATGCGGGAGTAGTCGCGGACCACGTCGATGCGCGCATTCTTGTTCAGCGCGGGCAGCGTGACCAGTTCGGAGTACGTGAGCATCAGCGTGTAGCCGTCAGGTTGGGCGCGGGCGGCGTATTCCGAGCCTATGAGGGTGCCGGCGCCGGAGCGGTTCTCCACCACCACCGCCTGGCCCCAGCGTTGCGCCAGCTTGGGCCCGAGCAGACGCGCCAGGATGTCGGCGGTTCCGCCCGCCGTGGTCGGAACCACGATGGTCACAGGCCGGTTCGGGTAGGGATCGGCGGCGGTGGCCGTGGCGCTCAATTGCGCCATGCAAACAAGCAACAATGCGCCGCAGGCGCGTCTCAATCCATGTGTCATGCGTGGTCCCCTGGTGGTTCATATCCCAGGGAATTCGCCCCCGGATTTTCGACCATGGTGGCTTGGGCCAGCGTTGCGTTCAAACGACTTTATCGCTAGCATGATTTACATTTTCTCAAGCGAAAAGAGACGTCGCGCATGGACGCTTTGCCACCGCTCAATGCCGTACGTACCTTCGAAGCTGCGGGGCGCCTGGCAAGCATCTCCGAAGCAGCGGCTGAACTCTGCGTCACGCCCTCCGCGGTGAGCAGGCAGATACGGCTGCTCGAAGAGCATCTGGGGCGCAAACTGTTCTATCGGCAGCACCGCGCCATCGTGCTGACACCTACCGGCAAGCAGTATCTGTCGGATGTGGCGAAGTCGCTGGTGGCATTGCGCCGCGCCACCTCCGTCGCCATGAAGCCGCAACGCCAGGCGACGTTCACGATACGTGCCCCCCACAGCGTCGCGATGCGCTGGCTGTTGCCGGAGCTGGCGAAGTTCCGCTCGGCCCATCCGGACATCGACGTCAAGCTGCACACCTCCCTGACGCCGCCGGACTTCGAGTGCGAAGATCTGGACGCAGGGGTGGTGCTGGGGCGTGGCGACTGGAAGGGCGTGCTCAGCTACATGTTGCTGCGCAATGAACTGATCCCCGTGTGTTCGCCGGAGAAGGGCAGGACCCTGCGCACCCCGAAGGACCTGGCGGGCGAAACGCTGCTGCATGTGTTCGGCCGTCCCGATGATTGGACGGCGTGGCTGCGCGCCGCCAAGGTCAAAGGCATCGATATCGAGCGCGGCATGAAGTATGAGTCATCGGCGCTGGCCTACGAAGCGGCGCTGGAGGGATACGGGGTTGCCATCGCGCAGAAGGGCCTGATAGACCGGGATCTGCGCGAGGGCCGGCTGGTTGCCCCGTTCGACGTGACGGTGGATCTGGGCAACTACACCTACTACTTCGTCCTGCCGCCGGATGGCTACAAGCGTCGTTCGGCTGCCCTGGCCACCTTCCGACGCTGGGTGCGATCTGTCTCGCTGCAGGCGTAGGCCGCGCAGGGGCGTGCCCCTTTCAGCAGGCTGCTCCGCTGCGCGTCCTGTGTTCTATTTTTGGGTTGCAGAGAGCTGTTTTTGGTTCTAGGCGGCTGGCACTGCCTTGTCTATCGTTACACGCAGTGCGCGGCCGCGCCATGCGCGCCGCATTCCGAACCAAGCATGAAGGCGGTTGGCCATGGATGACAGAAACCCGGATATTGAGCAAACAAGGGATGAAGACCTGCAGGACTGGATGGATGCCTTGGCCTCCGTCACCCGGCACGAGGGCAGCCGGCGGGCGCACTATCTGCTGGAGCGTCTGATTGACCAAGGGCGCCGTTCGGGTGTGGCGGTGCCTCGCGCCGAGGTGACGACGCCATACCTGAACACCATCCCCGCAAGCGCCGAGCCCGCCTATCCTGGAAACGCCGTCCTTGAAAAGCGCATCCGCGCACTGGTTCGATGGAACGCGATGGCGATGGTGGTCAGAGCCAATCTCGAAAGTCCGGCTGACGGCGGCGACCTCGGCGGCCACCTGGCCTCGTTCGCATCGCTAGCGACGATGGTGGAATGCGGCCAGAACCATTTCTGGCATGGCGAGGGTGAAAACCGCGGCGGCGACCTGGTCTACTTCCAAGGCCACACCTCGCCCGGCATGTACGGCCGCGCCTACCTCGAAGGCCGCCTGACCGAAGACCAGCTGAACCACTTCCGCCAGGAAGTGGACGGCAAGGGCCTGTCCTCGTACCCGCATCCGAAGCTGATGCCGGACTTCTGGCAGTTCCCGACGGTGTCGATGGGCCTGGGCCCGCTGATGGCCATCTACCAGGCCCGCTTCCTGAAATACCTGCACGCCCGCGGCATCGCCGACACCAGCAAGCGCAAAGTCTGGGTGTTCTGCGGCGACGGCGAAATGGACGAGCCCGAATCGCTGGGCGCCATCGCCCTGGCCGCTCGCGAAAAGCTGGACAACCTGATCTTTGTCATCAACTGCAACCTGCAGCGCCTGGACGGCCCGGTGCGCGGTAACGGCAAGATCATCCAGGAACTCGAAGGCGACTTCCGCGGCTCGGGCTGGAACGTGATCAAGCTGATCTGGGGCGGCTACTGGGATCCGCTGCTGGCCGCCGACAACGAAGGCATCCTGCGCCAGGTCATGGAAGACACCGTCGACGGCGAGTACCAGGCGTACAAGGCCAACGACGGCAAGTTCGTGCGCGAACACTTCTTCGGCAAGCATCCGAAGCTGCTGGAAGCCGTGTCGCACATGACTGATGATGAGATCTGGAACCTGAACCGTGGCGGCCATGATCCGCACAAGGTGTACGCCGCGTTCAGCGCCGCCGCCGCGCATACGGGCCAGCCCACCGTCATCCTGGCCAAGACCATCAAGGGCTACGGCATGGGCCACGTCGGCCAGGCCAAGAACCCGACCCACCAAAAGAAAAAGTTGGACGTGGACGTGATACGGGATCTGCGGGACCGCTATGGCATTCCGGTGCCTGACGACAAGCTGGAGGCAGTGCCATTCTTCCTGCCACGCGCGGATTCGCCGGAGATGAAGTATCTGCAGGACCGCCGCAACGCGTTGGGCGGACACGTTCCGAAGCGCCGCAGGCGGGCGGATGAAAGCCTGCCTGCGCCTGCCTTGCAGGCCTTCGCATCGCTGCTGGAGCCGACGATACCCGGGCGCGAGATTTCCACCACGCACGCCTTCGTGCGCTTTCTCAACCTGCTGTTGCGCGACAAGGCGTTGGGGCCGCGCGTGGTGCCCATCCTGGCCGACGAGTCGCGGACGTTCGGGATGGAAGGATTGTTCCGTCAGATCGGCATCTATGCGCCGGAGGGCCAGAAATACACGCCGGTCGACAAGGACCAGGTCATGCACTACCGCGAAGCGGAGGACGGGCAGCTGTTGCAGGAGGGGATCAATGAAGCGGGAGCGATGAGTTCCTGGATCGCGGCGGCGACGTCGTACTCGTCCAGCAACCGCATCATGATTCCGTTCTACATCTACTACGCAATGTTCGGTTTCCAGCGCGTGGGCGATCTGGCTTGGGCGGCCGGCGACATGCAGGCGCGCGGTTTCCTGCTGGGGGGAACGGCTGGGCGCACGACCATGAATGGCGAAGGATTGCAGCATGAGGACGGCCATAGCCATATCCTGGCGTCCACCATCCCCAATTGCGTGGCGTACGATCCGACCTACGCGCACGAGCTCGCCGTGATCATGCAGCACGGCGTCAAGCGCATGGTCGAAAACCAGGAGAACGTCTACTACTACGTGACCGTGATGAATGAGAACTACCCGCAGCCTGGCCTGACCTCGGGCGATGAGGCGGGCATCATCAGGGGCATGTACAAGCTGCAGTCACGGGGCGATGGCGGCAGGCGGGTCCAGTTGATGGGGTCCGGCACGATCCTGCGGGAAGTGCTGGCGGCGCAAGTTCTGCTGCATGAGGATTGGGGCATCGGATCCGACGTCTGGAGCGTGACCAGCTTCACCGAGCTGCGCCGCGACGGTCTCGATGTCGAACGCCATAACCTGCTGCGCGGCGAACAGGAGGATCCGCGGGTTCCCTACGTGACGGAAAAGTTGACCGGCACGCAGGGGCCCGTCGTGGCCTCGACCGATTACGTGAAACTCTTCGCCGACCAGATACGCCCGTTCATTCCAAAGAATCGGGCCTACAAGGTGCTGGGCACGGACGGCTTTGGCCTGTCTGACTTCCGCCACCGACTGCGTGGGCACTTCGAAATCGACCGCCACTTCGTGGTGCTGGCCTCCTTGCAGGCGTTGGCCGAAGATGGCGAAATCGACCGCGGCGTGCTGGCGCAGGCGATTGCGCAATACGGCATCCAACCGGACAAGGCCAATCCTCAGAACACCTGAGAACAACAGGCGATATCGAGTCGATCAGCAAGACTGGAATCGTTGATGAGCGTAGATGCGAATGCGGGTACGGGAACGCCGCCTGGGTGGCGAAGCTGCTGGACTGGCCGCTGCTTGCCGCAGCGACCGTTGCGGTGCAGTTGCTGGGTTCGACCTTGGTCATCCTGCGATGCTGGTCGTGGCTGGGCGCCGACGCATTGATTGTATTTGTGCTGATGGCGATTTCCGTGGCCCACCCGTTCTGGCAAGTGGAGGGGGCGCAGCGTCACGCCCAGGCGCGCTTCCAAGGCTTGCAGGCTGAAGGCCAGGCAGGCAGTTGGCGTCTCCAATATTCCGGCGGCGTGTTCGAGGTCGCCAGTTTCCGCCATCGTCATGAACATCGCCATGTCCCGCATCCGGTCATCCATGCGTGGCTTCCTGAAAACCGCCGCCCAGCGCGCGATGCAAGGCGACATCGATTGCAAAACGCCGGCTGTCCAGCGCGGCCACCACTCGCTTCTGGGTCGCCAGCCGGTCTTCGACGATCAGCACCGACTGGAAATCCGCCGCGCCGCTGGTGTAGCGGGCGCGCGCCAGTTCCCACGCGCGTTCGGTCATCCGCAGCGATTCCCGCGCATAGTGGATCTGCTCGTCCAGCGAGCGGTTGTTCAGCGCGATGCCGGCGATCTCGTTGAGGGCCTGTGCCAGCGCGGCGTCGTAGTTGGCGACAGCGGCATCGTAGTCGGCGCGAGCCACGCCGTAGGCCGCCTTGCGGCGTCCGGCATCGAATATTGGCAGGCTGAATGCCGCGCCCACGGAGCCGAAGTCCGAGCCCGAGCGGAACAGATTACCGACCCCCAACGATTGCAGGCCCAGCATCGCGCTCAGGTTGATGTTGGGATAAAAGTCCGCTTCGCGCGCGTCGATCTGGCTGGACAACGCCTCTACCCGCCAGCGCGCGGCAGTCAGGTCGGGGCGGCGTCCCAACAGGTCGGCGGGCAAGCTCGGGGGCAAGCCGATCGCTTGCAGCGCCGGGCGAGCGGGGCGTTCGATCTCCAATGCGGCGTCTGGGCCCGCGCCCAGCAGTGCGGTCAAGCGAAAGTGCGCCAGCCCGATCTGCTCCTCGGATGCGGCCAGTTCGGCCCGTACCGCGGGCGGACCGGCCTGCGCCTGCCGCAGGTCGGCTTCAGAATCGTAGCCGGCGTCGAAACGCATCCGCACCAGGCGCTCGCTTTCCTCGCGTATGCGCAGCACCTCCTGCAGCATGTCGCGGTCGTTGTACAGACGCAGCAGATCGGCGTACACCGTAGCAATCGCGGTCGACAGACTCAAGCCAGCGGCGGCGCCGTCTGCCTGGGCTGCGGAAAGCTCCGATACGGCGGACGCCAGCAGAGCGCGGTTCTTTCCCCAGAAATCGAATTCGTAGGAAAAATCCAGCGCGGTGCGTGCGCTGTCGTTCCAGCCGCGCAGCGCATCGGAGACGGGCGCGCCGGTCTGCGTGCTGGGTTTGGCTTCGGTCATGCCGCCTGTCAGCGACGCATGCGGGTAGAGCGCCGCGCCCGCGCCTTGCACGCCAGCCTGGGCGCGCCGGATGCGTGCCTGGGCGACGGCCATCGTCGGGGATTGGGAGAGCGCCTGCGAGATCAGACGGTCGAGCTGCGGGTCCTGGTACCGTTTCCACCATTCCTTCGCGGGCCACGCCGCGTGTGGCGCGGCCAAGCTGCGCTCGCTTGGCAGGTTCTGACTGGATGCCGGCGCGGGCCTGGGGCCGAGGTCGGGCGGCGTGACGCAGGCCGACAACAGCAAAGCCATCGCCAGGCTCAGCGCGGGTGCATAGTGGCGCGCATTCATGATTGCTCCTTGGTGGCGCAGGTGAAGCCGGGATAGAACAGGCGCAGCGGATTCCAGGATGCCTGCGCGCCCGGACCGGAATCGATGGCAATGGTTGGTACCGCGGACATGCCGGTGCCCAGCCGGTCCAGGCCAGGCTGGTCCGGGTCCAGCACGATGCGGACAGTGAAGCGGCGCACGATCTTGGTGAAGTTGCCCGTGGCGTTGTCGGGCGGGATGACGGCGAACTCCGAGCCGCTGGCGCCTGCCACGCTCTCGACGGTCGCGCAGTAGCGGGCGTGCGGTACGGCGTCGACGCGCACGCTGACCCGGTCGCCTGGCCGGATGCGCGCCAACTGCGTCTCCTTGAGATTTGCCTCCACCCACAAGTCCCGGGTGGGCGCCACTGCCATCAGGCGGGTACCCACGGCGACGTATTCGCCTGGACGCACATTGCGTCCCGCGATGCGGCCCTCGCGCGGCGCGATCACCCTGGTAGCAGCCAGGTCGTTGCGGGTCTTTTCCAGCCTGGCCAGAGCGCTGTCGCGGCTGGCCTGCGCCGCTTCGCGCTGGGCCCGCAGTACGGTCAACTGCTGTTGGGCGTACTCCGCCTGCGCTTCGTTCTGGTTCAAGGTGGACGCCGCGCGTACCTGTTCGGCACTGGCCTGGTCGTAGAGCGCGCGGCTGACGCCGCCTTGTTGGACCAGCGATTGTGCGCGTCGGAAATCCGCGAGGGTGCGCGCGGCCTGCGCACGGGCTGAGGTGACGGTCGCCTGGGCGATGCGTATCTGCGTGGCCTGCAATGTCTGCTGCGCGCCAATCTGTTCCAGCGTCGCGTCGGCCAATGCCACGGCGGATTCCGCGTCGGCGACGGCGGCTTCATAGTCCTTGGGGTCGATGCTCACCAGCTGCTGGCCGGCCTCCACCTTGCGGTTGTTTTCCGTATCGACCGTCTGGATGTAGCCGCTGACCTTGGTGGCGACGTAGGTCAGATCGCCCTTGACGTACGCGTTCTCGGTGCGTTCGTAGGGCGTCGCGCCATGCCAAAGTGTGTAGGCGCCAAGGACCAGGCCGCCCAGGGCCAGGACGATGGCCGACGCGACCAGGACGCGGTGGCTGGTGTGCAGAATGACTTGCAGGGCGCTGGGAGCTGGCGGGAGAGTGGTTTCGGTGCTCATGGAATGGCCTCTGGACTTAGGCGGTCTTGCTGGGAAGAGAGGGAACTGGGAGGACGGGCGGGGCGAGCGGGCTGGGCAGCCTGGGCAGCGCCCACACCAGCACGGCGCCCAGCGTCAGCAGGGCGGCGGCCAGCAGGAACGCGTCGCTGTAGCTCAGGGTGTAGGCCTGTCCCGCGACGCTGCGCGCCAGGCGGCCGAGCGCGGCGCCTTGGGTGGCGCCCGGGTCGGAGACCCAATTGGCCATGCCGCCCGCGCTCTGGCTCAGCCGCGCGGTGGTTTCAGCGGCCAGCGAACTCACGCTTTCGTTCAACATGGCCGAGTGGTACTTCTCGCGCTCGTTGACCACGTGGCTGAACACGGCGATGCCGCTGACCAGGCCCAGGACCCGCGAGTAGTTGAAGATGATTCCGCAGGTTGCGCCGTCGGTCTTGCCGATGCCATAGACCGCAAAGCGCAAGGTCGCGACAGAGAACAGCCCCTGTCCCAGCCCGGCCACCAGCAGCGCTGGCGCGAAGTTCTGCGCGGTCCAGTCGGGGCTGAGATTGCCGCTGAGCAGGCAGGCCAGCGCGAACAAGGCCAGGCTGGCGCTGAGCACCAGCCGCTGGTCGACGCGCGGCGCCAGCCAGAAGGCGATCGGCAGGGAGACCATAGTGCCCAGCGACAGTGGTAGCAGCATCGCGGAAATCTGTTCCAGCCGGAAGCCGTGGATGCGCATCAGGTACTGGGGCGCGATCCAGACGGCGAACAGCGTCCCAAAACGGAAAATGATCTGCAGCACGATGGCCCAGCTGAAGGTGGATTTGCGGAAGATGTTCAGATGCAGCAGCGGGCGGTTCGCTTTGAGCAGGCTGGCCGCGCCCAATCCCATTCCAACCAGGCCCATCAGCAGGCAGGCGCTGATCCACCAGGTTTCGAACCAGAAATGGCGCTCGCCTTCCGAGATGGCGATCACCATGGCGCTGAGACTGGCCGAAAGCAGGGCGTAGCTGGGCCAGTCCTTTACTTTGAGGTAGTGGATGTCGCCCCGGTCCTGGCGCAGCGCGCGCCGGGCCAGCAGGTAGTACGCCGCGCCCAGGACGGTCTGGGCCCAGAAGAGCATGCGCCAGCCGCCCACGGCCGCCAGTTCCGCCGCCAGCCATCCCGCCAGTCCAACCCCGATGGACGTGGACGCGGCGAAGGCCGCAAGGCCACGCACCTGGCCCCGGCCCGGCGGCAAAGTGGTCATGACCAACAGGAACATGAGCACGGGCAGCATGCCGCCGAAGAATCCTTGGGCGAATCGCATGGTCAGCGCCCAGGCCAGGTTCGGCGACATTGCCACGGCGGCGGACGCCAGCGCGAAGCCCAGGCCGGCCCAGCGCATGCTGCGGCCGCGGCCGAAGGCGGCGGCCGAAGTCATCACGATGGGCAGACAGAAGATCTGGCCCACGTTGTAGATCGTGGTCAGCCATGCGGTCGCGTCGGCGCTGGCCGACAGGCCGCCGCCTATGTCTCCCAAGGCCAGGATGGCGGCCAGGGGAAAGGTGGAGCCGATCATCGCGCCCAGCGACGCCACTGCCAGGGCGTAGAGGCGGCCGGGCAAGGGCGGGGGGGCTGGAGGTAGAGCTGTTGACATGGATTGCCTATAAATACCGATGGTATCGTTAGGCAAAATATATACTCTTGGTATCGTTATAACAACCGCAATTCAGCGAGAATTGGCGACACTGGTGGAACGCTGCGGACCGCGTAAGCGATGAACGCCCGCGGCGGCGTCCGGAGAACGCAGGGATCAAGGAGCAGAGGTGGTGGAAACTAAGACTCAGAAGCGCTCGCGCGTGTCGCACGGCGCCGTGCGCAGCGAGGAAACCCATCGCGCCATCATCGAAGCGGCGGCGGCGATTCTCGACGAATCCGGCTATGCGGGCTTCACGCTGGACGCGGTCGTCAAGCGTGCGGGATCCAGCAAGCCTTCCATTTACCGCTGGTGGAAGAACAAGGCGGCACTGATCATCGAGGTGTATGAGCGTTCGGGGGAATCGAGCCTGGCCACGTCCCGCAAGGGCAATTTGCGCGATGAACTAGCCGATTTCCTGGCGGCGCTGTGGAACTGGTGGAGCAGCACGCGAGCCGGCGAAGCGCTGCGCAGCATCGTTGCCGAGGCCCAATCCGATCCGAAGACGCTGGCCCTGCTGCGCGACGAGTTCGTGGACCGGCGCAAGAACAACCTGCGGTCGATCTTCCAGCGCGCCTGCGACCGGGGGGAATTGCGCTGGGGACCGGATGTGGAGGCCGCCATCTCCCTGGCGATGGGGGCAAGCTGGCTGCACATGCTGACGGGCACGCTGGCCGACACGCGCCTGTGCAAAACGTATGCGGACATGCTGGTCCGAGCCCTGGGCGCGGCTTCGTCCAGCTAGTCCGCATCGTTGCGGTTATGCCAGGAAGGTCCTGTTGATGTCCTTGATCGTCGCTGTGCCAGCAAGCTTCATGCTGAGTTCGAGTTCGTACTTCAATGTGTTCAGAACGGAGGTGACGCCCGGGGCTCCGCCCAGGGCGAGGCCGTAGAGCACGGGGCGGCCGACCGCCACCGCGCTGGCTCCCATGGCCAGCGCCTTGAACACGTGCACGCCGCGGCGCACGCCGCCATCGAGGTACACGGGCACTTTATGGCCCACCGCATCAACCACGCCGGGCAGGGTGGTGAATGCCCCAGGAACGGAATCCAGTTGGCGCCCCCCATGGTTGGACACCTGAATGGCGGCCGCCCCTGCATCGACCGCTTCTTTTGCGTTGCTGGGGGATTGAATGCCCTTTACCACGACGGGCAGGCCCGACTCGCGCGCGATGAACTCCAGGTCCTTGAAATCCAGGTCGCGCTTGAAGATGGTGAACAGTTCGGCCAGCGTCGCTCCCGCGGGCGCATTGGGAACATTGGGGAATGGCAGGGAAGCTGGAAACTTGAAACCCGTGCGCCGGTCCGACTCGCGGTTGCCCGACCATTCCAGATCCACCGTGAAAACGATGGCCGTCGCGCCCATGGCCTTGGCGCGCGCGATCAGTTCGCGGTTCACGCCCATGTCCTTGGTGAAATACAGCTGAAACCACTTCGGGCCGTGGCTGACCTTGGCCATTTCCGACAGGGGGACGTTGGCCAGCGTTTGGGCGGTGAACAACGCGCCGGCGTCGGCCGCGCCTTTCGCGGTGCCCAGTTCGGCCGACGCATGGGCCAGGCCATGCGCGGCCATGGGCGGCACAAAGATCGGGATATCGACCTTGGATCCGAGCAACTCGGTCCGCGTGTCGGGTTGCTTAACCCCGGCCAGATAGCGCGGCATGATGGCGTGATCGTCGAACGAGCGCACGTTTTCGCGCAGCGTCCATTCGTCGCCGGAACCGCTGCTGATGTAGCTGAACTGCGGAACGGGGATGAGTTTCCTGGCCTCTTCCTCGAGGTCATACAGGTTGATGATGTCCAGCTTTTTCTGGGCGCTGCCAGCCTTGTAGGCGCCGTCTGTCGCGGTGGCGGCAAGCGGCGCTGCGGACGAGGACGAGGCCGAAGCCGACAGGAGGCCGCCTGCCATCATGCTCAGGCTGCCGATCATCATTTCACGTCTGGAAGTTTGCATTTTCTCTACTCCGCTGAGGTGGGGGAATACCATTCGCCCATCTCAGATCCACTGTCTTGGTTTCAACGCGCGGCGTTGGCGACGGCTTCGACGGTGATGCGCAGCTGCACCTGATCGCTCACGCCAGGCGCGAACGCATCCACGCCGAAGTCGCTGCGCTTGAGCACCGTCGTGGCATCAAAGCCGATGGCGGGCCGCTGCAGCATCGGGTGGACGCCTTGCTGGTTCTTGCGAGCTTGCAGCACCACGGGCTTTTCGATGCCCTTGATGCGCAAGACGCCGCTCACGCTCAAGTTTCCGTTGCCCTGATCGGCCACCGAGGTGCTTCGGAACTGAATGTCGGGATACTTGGCCGCCTGGAAAAAATCGGCGCCTTGAAGCATCTCGTCCAGCTTGGGCACGTGCGACGTGAAGCGCGGGACGGGCACGCTCAGGTTCACCGCGGATTTCGACGGCTGGGAGGCGTCATAGCTGATCACACCGGTCACGCCACCCGCATGGGCCGAAGGCTTGGAGTAGCCCAGGTGATCCCAGGTAACCACGATTTCAGTGTGTTCCGGATCGATTTGGTAATCCACGGGCGCGGCATGCGCCGTAAAGCTGCTCAGGGCCAGGAGCGCGCTGGTCAGAAATGCTGCATGAGTTTGCTTCATAAGGTCTCTCTTTGCGTATGGCGCCGCGGAATCGAGGCGCGCAGTCCGTCATGTCTATCGGGGCTTTCAGCTTGCGCTGTAGCGGTGCGATAAGAATAAAGAATGAGACATTGATGCGGTAGTTACCGATATTCGTCCTGACTGTCCTATTATTGAATCTAATTTTCTGCAGGGCAGGTAATTACCCAGGGCCTGCCTTACGTGCTTCCTGGCATTCGGCGGCGAGAAATTCTATTAGCGTGCGAACAGATGGGAGCAATCCGCGCCTGGAAGGAAAGACGGCATGCACGAGGCCGGCGCGCGGTCGCCACTCTGGCAGGATCTGAATGAGCTGACCGGCTTCGACATATGGCCAAACCATCATCGTGGGTAGCGAAACCACGCCGACGCCAGCCATGGCGGCATTGCACAGGGCAGCCATATCGTCACTGATGAGGCGTGGCACGTGGCGGACGTTTGCGGTTCGCCCATCGGCATGGTGAAGCTGCCATTGGTGTTCGCGTCGCGCCGGACCGAGGGTCACACTGCGCGCGCCTTCAAGATCCGTGGGGGACCGAAGCGTCCGTCCAGCCAGAAAAGAAGGAGAGGCAACCAGGCATTGCGTGCTTTCATCGAGCCAGCGCATGACCAGCTCAGTCGACTCTAGCGGCGGGAAACGCACGCGGATGGCGACGTCGAAGCCTTCGGAGATCACGTCGACCCGCCGATTGGAGCTTTCCAGATGGAGTTCGATATCCGGGTAGGTCGTGAGAAAGCGCGCGAACAGCGCGCCGAACTGGAAGTTGATCAGCGCCACAGGACAACTGACGCGGATGATACCGCGCGGTTCGGCTCGTACCTGTGCGATGACCTGTTCAGCCGCCTCCGCTTCCACCAGCATGGCGACACATCGGTCGTAGTACTCCCGACCCACTTCGGTGATTGAAAACCGCCGTGTTGAACGATTGATGAGGCGCACGCCCAAACGGTCCTCCAATTGTTGCATGCGACGGCTGAGCATGGATTTTTGGATGCCGGTGACACGGGCTGCGGCGGCAAAGCCGCCATGGTCTGCCACCTGCACAAAGTAATAGAGGTCATTGAGATCTTTCATTGTCTTATTTTTAGGATATTGCATCCGATTTTGCAATCTTTTGGGATTTTTGTTGCGGGAGTAACTTCAATAGCGTGCCAGGCGCGGTCGTTTTGGCGCTTAGGTAGGTGAGCAGGAGCGGCGGCGGCGCCCGAGTCGCTCCCGTTCGGCAAGAAGCAGTTCCGCGCTCAAGCCGCGGCAGGCGCATACCCACGCAATAAAGGACAGAATCATGACTAGTGAAGCCATTCGCGATCCCAAGGCGGATCAATTGTTAACGCCGCAGAACTCGGCCTTCATCATCATTGACTACCAGCCGGTACAAGTGAACTCGATCGCGTCGATGGATCGGCAATTGATGCTGAATAACATTGTTGGCTGCGCCAAAGGTGCGGTCGCTTACGGGCTGCCGATAGTGCATTCCACGGTCAATGTGAAGACGGGGCTCAACAAGCCGCCGGTCCCTCACGTGCAGAAGGTGCTGGGTAGCTATCCGACATACGACCGCACCAGCATCAACAGCTGGGAGGACGTGGAGTTCCGCACGGCGGTGCGGGAAACCGGCCGCAAAAAGCTCATCATGACGGCTCTGTGGACAGAGGCGTGCCTGACTTTCCCGGCACTCGATGCGCTGGCGGAAGGCTACGAGGTCTACGTTCCGGTGGATGCCGTGGGCGGCACGTCGGTGGCGGCGCACGAGGCTGCGCTGCGTCGTATTGAACAGGCAGGTGGCAAGCTTATCTCTACGGTGCAACTGTTCTGCGAACTGCAGCGGGATTGGAAGCGCAGCGAGACCGTGCCGGCCTTCATGAACCTCTTTATCGAAACGGGCGGAACGCCTGCGATCCAATTCTCCTACGACCGCGACGAGTAACGCGGATAGACAAGCGGTGGCCGACGGTCTGTCGGCCGCCGCCGCCTTGCCGGGCAAATTTTCCGAAGGAGCAGGCTATGGACGATATTCACGTCTTGGCAACGGTCTATGCAAAGGAAGGTCGAGAGGATGCCTTGCGCGCCGACCTGGTGAGCGTTGCCGAAAAGTCGGCGGCGGAGGAAGGAAACCTGCGGTACGAGCTTTATGGCGATGCCAACGACAGTCGCAGGTTTGTGCTTGTAGAGCACTGGCGTGATGCCGCGGCGCAGGACAAGCATCACAACCAATCTCCCCACATCGCTCATTTCCATTCCCATGGTGAAGCGAATGTGGAGAGACGCGAAGCGGTGCACTTTCTCACGCGTCTGGTTTGACCCTTCCAACGTTCGGCGCCTGCAATGACGCAGGCCTTGAACGGGCAAGCCTACGCGCAAAGCTTGCCATCCATTCATCCCCGAAGCAGAACAGGCCTTCTGGCAACGCGCCTCAAGCGTGGGGCGGATGGC